>Ga0315287_10000024_pt1 | contig 155511 bp, 117 predicted proteins | sample YL17G11_0_MG_FD_205037 | JGI IMG/M metagenome (GOLD analysis project Ga0315287, IMG submission 205037) | Sediment microbial communities from Yellowstone Lake, YNP, Wyoming, USA - YL17G11_0 | ecosystem: Environmental > Aquatic > Freshwater > Lake > Sediment | place: USA: Wyoming | collected... | reverse complement strand
CAGAAGCGGCCCGTGGCGGCATCGCCAGATGCCGCCCCGGGCCGCTCGTCCTGACTGGGGCCGGGCGACCCCAGCCACCGCGCCCGTCCCGACCAAGGCTACCGAGTTTGCCTGGGGGGAACATGGCTTCAGGCTTTGGAGGAGTCAGCCTCCTTGGCGGCAAATGCTGGGGCGTTCGGCTGGGCTCGGCCGGGCGACTTATGAAGTGACCGGTTGACATGGATGAGCCCTGACCGGGAGGAGAGAGGCCATGCGTGGGCGGCGGGTGTTTCGTGGTCGGCTGGTGGCCGATGGGATGTGGGTGGCGCACCTCACCTGGGGCCTCTGGAGCCTGGGTTGCCTGGCGCCGGGCGTATGGTTCTGCCGGCAGGCGGCCGTGGCTTCGGACAGGGCCCAGGCCTACTTCGGGCCTCTCTTTGTGGGGCTTCTCCTGGCCGGGACCGGCGTGATAATGCTGTTGGTGTGGCGCATTGCGACCGGCGCTGTCGTGCTGCGGCCGGACGGGCTGTCGTGCCGACCGGGTTTCCTGTGGGGCCGTTTCGTGCCCTACGGAGACATCCTGTCCCTGGACGGTGGGACCAGACTGGTTTACGAGCGGGAAACGCATGGCCGGCCGAAGCGGACCAACCTATACCTACCGCCCTGGGTATTGAGTCACCTCGCCTTTCGCGAAGAGCTCCGGCGCCGGGCCCCTGGGATGGAGGTGCGCGGCGAGCATGTCCTGCGGGTCATAGCCTTCAGGCGACACGTGGGCGGTTTCCTGGGCCTGTGGCTCACGATCTTGGTCCCGCTCGGTCTGTTGGCGGTCCTGCCGCCACTTTGGGAGCGGGCCCCCTGGTTCAATCCCTGGATTGCCGGAGGCGTGTGGGTGGCGGTGGTGGTGGCTCTTATCGCGTGGCAGGCAGTGGGCGAGGGGCGGCTGCGTCAGCCAGGTTGATATCCGGTATCCACCCGGTCACGCTCTACGCCATGCGTGACTCCGGTGCCCTGATCGCCCTGAGCCGCGGCTCGACCATCCGCCCATCAAGACCTACCGGTTCAGCGACGAGACCTTCAGGGTGGGGCGTGAGACTCACGATCTCGGCGGGGTTAGTGTGAGCGTCTACGGGCCGGAGAAGACCCTGGCCGACTGTTTCAAGTTCCGCAACCACATCGGGCTCGATACGCTCATAGAGGCCCTCCGGTTCTACCGCGAGCGGGGGGATGTGAAGGTGGCCGACCTCATGCGCTATGCCTCGGCCTGCCGGGTCGTGAAAGTCATGCGGCCCTATCTTGAGGCTATCCTCTGATGGCTGGCGTGCGCGTCCGGGTCCGGGGCAGCCTCGGCCCGGCCAGGGTTCCCTTCAAGTGGACGTCGGGTTCGGGGACGTCGTCGTACCCGGCCCCACCATGGTGACCTATCCCTCGCTCCTGGACTTCCCGCCGGCCCAATTGGCCGGCTACACCAGGGAAAGCACGATCGCCGAGAAGCTGCAGGCCATGGTCAAGCTCGGGGTTCTGAATAGCCGGATGAAGACGTCGTGACTCAGGTCAAGACCTTCCTGCAGCCCATCCTCACTGCACTTGCCGCCGGCCAGCCGTTCAAGGGACAGTGGAAGGCCCTGGGTCCCTGGGACTGAGGTCGTTCACCCTTGCGGACGCCGCTCCTGACGCTAACCGACGATAAGGTTTAAGCCTACCCCAAGGAGGGAGGTGAGAGAAGGAGGGGAAACTGCCAAGGAAAGGCATGGTGCTGGTTATTGTCGGTATGCTGATGGTCGGGGCAGGCTCAAGACTACACCCGAAAGGCGGAGTGACATGCGGAAGACGGCCCTTTGGTCGTTGCGAATAGGAGCGGTCCTCGTGGCCGCGTGCGCCATCCTGTTTCTCGCCGTGGCGACGGGCGCGGGCAGGGAGATAGGCGCGGGGCTAGAGGTGGAGCTCGGGCGGTCCGATCCGCTGCTCTTCACCGTGAGAGCTATTCCGCCACAGGAGCTGAGGCAGATCGGGCCGCAGGCCCTCACTCTGGCCCAGGCGGAAGAGTTGAAGGTTCGGCTGGCCCCACTCGCACGCATGGGCACATTCCGCCCGTATCAGCGCTCAGTGGCTCAGTATCACAGCTTCTCGGGTGGCCCGTTGATCCTGGACCATGCTCCCGTCTACTACCTACCGGTTGACGCGGAGTATTTTCGTCTCCTGGGACTCGCCGTGGCCGAGGGACGGTTTTTCACCCGGGAGGAAGTCGCCGCCGGGGCCAAGGTTTGCGTGATCGGCTGGAACCGGGTGGAGACAGGTCCGACCCACTCCGATCCCATGGGGGAGATGAAGGACGCCTACTCCATTGTCGGCCGTCTTCAGGCCGCCGAGGGGAAGATCTACCCGGGTGTGACGGAGGCCCACGATTTCCCGCTCGAGTTCAACACCTTGGTTCTCACCCCGATCACGACTTTTCCGACGGGGTTTGAGGTCCACGACGACACGAAGATCATGCCCCTCGTGGCGCCGAAGCGGGATCAGGCTGAGGCGGCGCTGGCCATGGTCAAGGAAACGGTCGGGGCGTTGTGGCCCGGCTGGATCTTGGCCGTGGACGCCGGGAACGAACTCACCCTCACACTGGAGCAGGCCACGCGGCGGGTGGAGTCGTACTTCTGGTACGTCGGAGGTCTTCTTCTAGCCCTCTTTGTAGCCAGCACCATGGGCTTCATGATCCTCATCGTGACCCGGGAGCGCAAGGAGGTGGCCTTGCGGCGATCCCTGGGGGCGAGTCGCTGGGTCGTGCTGCTCGGCGCGAGCCGGCACGGACTAGGAGTGGCGGGGGTTGGGTGCGCCGTCGGCCTTGCCCTCGTCGTGGGCGTGTCAGGGCCCCTGGGGAGGTTTCTCGGCCAGGCCGTGGTGGTCGCGTGGGGGGAGATCCTCACCTACTGCGGAGCGGTGCTTGTCGCGGCCGTGGTCACGGCTGCCGCGGCTGGGGCCTGGGTGAGCGCGAACCTTCCCGGTGTGGCCCTGCGCCAGGGAACGATGGTCCGCGGACGGCGGTCGTATGACGTGCGGCTTCTGCTGGCCGGCGTGAGCGTGGCCCTGGCCGTGGTTGTTCTGAGTAGTCTTCTGCTGGTGAGCGGTTCATCGCTGGCGGCCCTCCGAAGCTACCTCCATGGATCGGGCCAGAACGTCGTGGCCGTGCGGCAAGACGTCTTCCAGGCCACCCGCCCCCTGCAATCGGAGGACCTCATCGGCTCGGCGCACGCGGCTCAGCTTCGCGAGAGCTTGCCTGGGGATTGGACGGTCGTGCATCAGAACGTGGGCCTCACCGGAGTGGCGTCCCCAGATGGTGCGGGAAGCGGCAAGGAGATCAGTGTCTATGCCTACGCTCTTGACGTGCCCTGGCCGGCCACCGGGGGTTTCGCCGTGGAGACCGGACGCGGGCTCGAAGAGGCCGACTCTGATGATGCAATCTGTCTTATCGGCGGCAGGGTGGCGCAAGAACTCTTCCCGGGTCAGGATCCTGTGGGGCAGCGGGTGAGCGTCGGCCGGTCGACGGTCGTCGAAATCGTGGGAGTCCTTGCGCCGCGACCCGCGGGCATTCTGGACCGGCTCGGGGATCGGGATTCGTCGATCGTCGTGCCGGCCGGGGTGACCGACTCCCTTCCGTGGAGCGCGTGGGAGTCGCTGAACGACGAGATCTGGGTTTACTTCCCCGAGACCTTCCAGACCGGGGTGGCGGTGGGCCGGGTCACGGAGGTTCTCACTGTGGTCGATGCTTCCACCATCGGCTTTAGGGCCACGGCCCTCATCGACGAGGCCTCCGCTCTGGGGGGACTAGCGGCGAAAATGGGCCGCTTTCAGGTAGCTCTCGGCCTGGGAACGCTTCTCATCACCGCGGCCATGGGTGCGGCCATCATGCAGACGCGGGTCCTGGAGCGGCGAAGGGAGATCGGCCTCCGGCGGGCGCTGGGAGCGAGAGCCCTCCGGGTGGCGGGAGAGGTCCTGGCCGGGTCTCTGGTTCTCTATGTCATTAGCGGTCTTATCGGGTTGGCCGGGGGCATGTTCCTCGCGGTGCGCGTATGCGCCGAGCGCGGTTGGGAACTCACCCGACCTGTCCAAACGGGAATCCTCGTTTTCTTCATCGTTATCGGTGTGGCTCTTGCCGCCGGGCTATGGCCGGCGTCCGTCGCGGCGGGAGAACAGCCCATGGCCGGACTCCGCGAGGGCGAGGGAACGTAGGCGCTGTGAGTCGCGGCTACCGCCGAGTGGCGATTGGGTCCGTCCATGACCGGAACTTCAAGGAGGAGTGGGTAGGGTGATAGATCAAGAGACTATTGTTGAGACCAAGGCGCTCAGCCGCCGCTACCGCCGAGGCACGCACGAGGTCTGGGCCTTGCGCGACTGCAGCCTCGGCATAAGACGGGGCGAGTTCGTGGCCATCACCGGGCCGTCGGGATCAGGGAAGAGCACTCTCCTTCACCTTCTGGCGTGTCTGGACCGCCCGACCGGGGGCCAGTACTTCCTCCGGGGCGTGGACGTGGGGGAGCTTCCGGACGGCCGCCTGGCGCTTATCCGCAACCGGTTTCTCGGAATCGTGTTTCAGTCATTCAACCTCCTACCCGCGCTACGAGCCTGGCAGAACGTGGCCCTGCCTCTCGCCTACCGGGGCCTGTCCGTCACTAAGAGACGCCTCCGGGCGATGGAAGTCTTGGAGCGGGTGGGTCTCGCCGAACGGGCGACCCACTACCCGTTTGAGCTCAGCGGCGGGGAGGAGCAGCGAGTGGCTATCGCGCGGGCCCTGGTGACAGAGCCTGAGCTTCTCCTGGCCGACGAGCCGACGGGGAACCTCGACAGCCAGGCGCAAGAGGAGTTCATGTCCGTTTTGGGTCGACTGCGGGAGACGGGGACGACGATTGTGATGGTCACGCATAACACCGACCTCGCGGCCCGGGCCGACCGCACGGTCAAGATGCAGGACGGGGCGATCGAGGCCGCGGAAGCATCTCATCGGTGAGGGTAGCCTCAGAGCCCCGCTACTCCTCCTCAATAGCTGCGGCTGGAGAATGCTTTTCCATGTTCTTGACGACGGCTACGTGAACCCCCGCCGTAACCATGTTCAGCGGGCCAGCGAGCCGGATGCCAGGCAGGAGGCTAGGCATCCGGGGAGATGCTGGTCCTGATCGCGGCGACCATCCTGTCCGACGGCGTGAACGCGAGGCGCCCCCCTTTTCCCTGCCAAACACCATCTATGACCCAGGCCCGCCGGTGGTTGCTGCAGACCGCAGCAGCCAAGCATAGCTGACCTAGGGGCCAGCGCGACCGAGGCCAGGCGGGGCAGTAGCGACTACCTCATGGACTGCCCGGCGCTCGTCCCCCGGTGTTGTCCGTCGGAGTGATCACGTCTCCGGTGGGGTCAAGACAAGTCGGTTCGCAACTACGGCCGGCGGGCCCGCCGATCCTGAAGTGTGCGGAGACCACGCCCACAATGCGAGTGGCGGGAATAGCAGCGTGCCCGGGATAGTGGCCGCCAGGAAACCGGTACGAGTCCAGCCACGCGTGCTGGACAACCGGGTTGTGAAGCTCACGTGCTGCCACAGGGCGCCACGGGTGTCTCCGGTCCTCGGGAACCTTGATGTCCAGAACACCCCGGATTCGTGCGGATCGCAGGGTCGGAAGGAACAACGGGAGCGCATTGCCAACAGCAGTGCTAGCGCGGGCGCTCGGGCCAGCCCGACGGAGCGCATGAGAAACGCAAGCCAGTAGAGCGCTCCCACCAGTGTGCCCACCATGAGGGTAACCGCCGAGCGCGATGGACCAGGCTCATCGTAGGAACGTAGAAGCCCAACGCGATCACGACTTGGCCAACGACGAGGCCGCATTCACCAAGGTATCAGGTCCAGAGAAGACTCGCCCAAGTCGCAAGCGGGATCTCCGGTCAGAAACTGCTGACACCCTATGTTGACCTTGCCAACATAGACGCCGCTTGAGGCGTTCCGGTTCATTGAGATGGTTGTGCCCTGCCTTGACGTGTCCACTAAACCGGGGCAACTCCAGTTCCTTGTCAGGCTAGACCGTAGTCACGGCCCTGTCGGGCGAGTGCCGTTCCTGTTCTTACCCGCAAGGAAGCGCAAGACGTCGTGACCGACGGAGTTCCGTGGGTCCATCGGCAAGGAGCACAGGTAGGCAAGGCTTGGACCCAGCAGCAAGGGCGAGAGAATCCGGACTTCGTTGGAGACCCCTGGGTCCAATCGCAGGAGCCACCACACGTAGACCGCAAGAACTCCCGCCAGGGGAAGACGCGCCCACCTCCAGCGCAACCTCCAGGAGGTCGCGAGAAACAGCGCAAGGCATACCAAGAACCCGCCGAGAGCCTTGACTACCCCGGAGAGAAGCAACACCACGTATCCCATCCTTTCGCCTGACCACGCCCAAGATTAGGGCTTGGGGGACCGGAAGCCTCCTCTTATGCCTATGACTCCACATACGATGGTGACGCCGAAGTCAAACGCTTCATAGAAGGCATCCTTGCCATTCATCGGTGAATACATGGCAAACGCTTCGGTCCTTGGATCCACCCTGTAGTGATAGTACCGGAGAACCACCGTTGCCTCTCCTCCCGCTGCAGCGCCCAAGACAATGGCACCGACAACGGCGCCAAACGGACCACTCACAAGAAGAGCGACGATAGCTCCCCCGCCCGCGACGTAGCCAAAGAGGTACTGCAGGTCCTTCAGGGTGTACTGCTCAACATCTACCACGATCATGACCACGGTTCCGGACGTATCATCCTGTGCAGGTTGCTCAACGAGTCCACTGGGGTCGACGAATGATAGTGGGTTTCCGCCGGCGTAGTCATAGCTCGGGGATTCCCTGGCCGGATCCCTCGTCAAAAACCGCCCCAGCCCCGGGCTGTAGTACCGCCCCTTCAGATAATACAGCCCCGTCTCGGCATCGTGGTAGTAGCCGGCGTATCTTATCGGTTGGTCGGCGCTCGTCCCTTCGGCCGAGAGCAGTTCGCCCCAGGGGCCGTAGCGGTAGGTGGCCACGATCGGGTAGCCGTTTTCCCTGTCCGTCAGGCTGACCACGTCCCCGCGGGCGTTGGTGTGAGCGACGAGACGCGCCGGCCCAGTAGTAGACGGCGTAGCCCCAGGGACCGCTTTCGCGGTAGAGGAGGCCGTCGGGACGCCAGAGGTAGGTCGTGGTCCCGGCGGAGGTGGTCTTGCTGATCCTTAGGCCGCGGTAGTCGTAGGCGTAGGTCGCTACGACCGAACCGTCGCTGACCCGGGTGACCTGGGTGAGCTGGTTCAGGGTATCATAGACGTAGTTCAGGACTCCGTCGGAGGTCAGGTTGCCGCTCGGGTCGTGGGTGAAGCCCTCGCTGGTGATCTGGTTTGCGGCGTCGTGGGTGAAGGCGACCCCGTCCTTGCCGGTGAGGTTGCCGGCCGGGTCATAGGTGTAGGAGTGGGGGACGCCGTTTGCGTCGATCCAGGTCACGAGCTGGTTTCGGGCGTCGTAGCCGAAGCTCTCCTCCGCTGCCCCCTGCTCGTAGGTGATGACGTTGCCGTTTGCGTCATACTCGTAGCTGATGTCCAGACCGCCGGGGTTTCCCTTGTCGTCGATGGTCCGGATCCAGCCCGTGCCGTAGCGCTCGATGAGTCGCTTCATGTAGATGGCCGAGAAGGTTCCTCCGAGGGCCTCGAAGAGCCGGCCCTGGTCGTCGTAGTAGAGGAAGACGAACTACTCCTCAGGAACCTTGACGTCGAGGATGCGTCGAATGCGTGCGCATCGTAGGGTCAAGGAACAGCGGGAACGTGACGCCCGCCGCCAGCAGCGCTATCATAGGCGCGCGGGCTGACCCGACAGAGCGAATGAGGAACGCAATCCAGTAGAGTGCTCCGACCACCGTTCCTACCGTGAGGGCAAACGGTTCCGTCCAGCCCATGCGTCGCGCGGCGCGGTGGACCAAACCCAGTGTGGGTATGTAGAAGCCCAACGCGCGGCGCAAGCAGGATCCCCAGTCAGGAGTTGCTGACGCCTCATATTGACCTTGCCGACACAGACGCCAACTCCGACGGTCTTCCGCAGTGCCGCCACCGCCTCCGAGACCTCAAGTGTTCTCACCTTCTAGTCCCCAGAAGCAGCCCAGGATACGTCCCGGACCAAGACTGGGGCAATCCTCTGGTAACAGCGCGATGCTCAAGCTGCTTTGGCTCTGGGCGGATTCCCGCGTGTACCGGAAGTTGGCCCTGTCCGACGCCAGACTGCTCTGGCCCAGATCAACAGCCAGACGGCCAGGGCCAAGGACATGGCTGCGCCCAGGCAGATGGAAGATCCGATGGTGAGACTCGAATGGACAAAGATGCCCGGAGTGGGACCAAGAACGATTACTAGGACAGCCAGGCAGAGCGTCTTGGGTCTGCTCCATGTTCTCTTGGCGGCAGTTCTTAGCAGACAGTAGAAGACCACCCACATTCCCAGAACCACGGAACCCACGGAGACAATGATCGCCCACAACTCCGGTCGCGCTTGAGACACTATCAGTCACCCGCTCTCTTAGGGTCTCGGAAAGAGGGACGGGACGAATCTGGCTACGGCTGAGAAACCCAGCCTGTACACGCTTTGAGTGACGAAGGCCCAAGGCTCCAAATCGCCCGTTCTGAACTTGGTAATGCAGATCACCTCATCTTGCAGGTTGTGGACTACCGTCGTCGCTGCAGCGATCCCTAGGACGGCCAGCAGACCACCCCCCGATAGAATGACGACTGCAATGAGAATCCCAGCTGCAACCATATCCAGCAGTACGATGGCTGCTTCGGGATCAGTTGAGTCAATGCGAACTAACACGAGGACAAGTTCATTCTCCCACGTCGGGTTGTCCGCCGCCGTTCCCTCCGGAGTCGCCGTCGCCACGCAGCCGGACTGGTCGGTGTAGCCCTCCGGGTTGTTGAGGCAGTACCCGTACTCGCCCACCGCCGAGGCCGGATCCCTGGTCAAAAACCTCCCCAGCGCCGGGCTGTAGTATCGTCCCTTCAGATAATACAGCCCCGTCTCGGCATCGTGGTAGTAGCCGGCGTATCTTATGGGCTGGCCGGCGCACGTTCCCTCGGCCGTGAGCAGCTCGCCCCAGGGGCCGTAGCGGTAGGTGGCCACGATCGGGTAGCCGTTTTCCCTGTCCGTCAGGCTGACCACGTCCCCGCGGGCGTTGGTGTGAGCGACGAGACGTTTGGTGGTTCCATTGTAGCACCAGTCCATCTGGACGAGTTGGCCCTCGCCGGCCCAGTAGTAGACGGCGTAGCCCCAGGGGCCGCTTTCGCGGTAGAGGAGGCCGTCGGGACGCCAGAGGTAGGTCGTGGTCCCGGCGGAGGTGGTCTTGCTGATCCTTAGGCCGCGGTAGTCGTAGGCGTAGGTGGCTACAACCGAGCCGTCGCTCACGCGGGTGACCTGGGTGAGCTGGTTCAGGGTGTCGTAGACGTAGTTCATGACGCCGTCGGAGGTCAGGTTGCCACTCGGGTCGTGGGTGAAGCCGGCGTTGGTGATCTGATTTGCGGCGTCGTGGGTGAAGGCGACCCCGTCCTTGCCGGTGAGGTTGCCGGCCGGGTCATAGGTGTAGGAGTGGGGGACGCCGTCCGTGTCGATCCAGGTCGCGAGCTGGTTTCGGGCGTCGCAGCCGAAGCTCTCCTCCGCTCCGTCTTGCTCGTAGGTCAGGACGTTGCCGTTTGCGTCATAGGCGTAGCGGATGTCCAGACCGCCGGGGTTTCCCTTGTCGTTGATGGTCCGAATCCAACCCGTGCCGTAGCGCTCGATGAGTCGCTTCATGTAGATGGCCGAGAAGGTTCCTCCGAGGGCCTCGAAGAGGCGGCCCTGGTCGTCGTAGTAGAAAAAGACGGGGCTGGCCATCGAGGCGTCCATTACGGCCAGCCGGCCGGCCGCGTCGTACTGGTAGACATACTGCTTCCCGCCGTAGGTCGTGGAGGTGATGTTGCTTTCCTTGTCCCAGGCCAGGGTGAGCGTCCCGCCGGGACCGGCCACGGATGTCGGCCGGCCGATCTGGTCGACCGTGTAGGTGAAGTTGGCCCCCGTGCTGTCGGCTACCCCGGTGATGACGCCGTCGCCGTTTCTGGTGTAGGTGATGGTCCGCCCGTCGGCCGGCCGCCGCTCCTGGGCCGGGCGGTTGGCGCCGTCGTAGGCGAAGAGGGCCTGGCGGCCGCCGGGGAAGGTCGCGGCGAGGAGGTTCCCGGCGCCGTCATACGCATAGACCGCGCTCCGCGATAGCGGATCGGTCACGCTGGCTACCTGCCCAAGCGGGGTGTAGCTGAGGGTCGTGAGGTAGGTGGGGTCAGACTCGCCGGAGCTTCGCGGATCGCGCCAGGCCACGAGATTCCCGGCGGGGTCGTAGGCCCAGTAGCTGGCGCGGCCGGAGGCGTCGGTCACGGAGGCGACCCGGCCGGCGGCGTCGCGGGTGAAGGACGTGGTCTGGCCGAGGGCGTCGGAGAGTAGCGTGCGGTTGCCGACGCTGTCGAAGGTGAAGTGGAGGGTATTGCCGCGGGGGTCGGTGCTCGCCGTCCGGTAGTTGCCCGGCGCCTCCCACCCGAGGCGGGTCGTGGTCGTGGGGATGAGTTGGATGTTGTCAAACCAGGCCGTTCCTTTGGCCTCGGCCAGGGCCAGGGTGACGCGGGCGGTGACGGCCTCCGCCGGCGGGTCGGCCGCCAGGGCCAGGCGGGTCCACTCGATGGTCCCCGACAGGGTCCGGGTCGACTCCCCGGACAGCCAGAGGCCGGCGGAGTCGTAAAAGTCCAGGCACAGTTTCACCCCGCCCGTCCCGGTCACGTTTGACAGCCTGACCATGCCGGCCAGGGTGAAACGCTCGGAGTTGTTTACGGCCACGGTCTGGCAGGAGGTCCGCGTGCCCGAGTTCAGGAGATAGAGCTTGAGGCTGTATCTGACCCAGCCGATGGTGAAATCCGGCGAGCCGTCGGACCATGGGGTTATCGCGCCGCCGGCGTCGAAGCCCGTGTTCTCCAGGGAGTTGTAGGGCGACAGAGTGTGAAGAGGCGTGTAGGCCCCGGGGGCGTAGGCGATTTCGAGCTGGACGCCGTCGAACCAGACCGTGCCGGTGGCCTGGTAGAGGCGCAGGACAACCCGGTACTTGCAGCCGGCCAGGGGAAGGTCCTTGAGAGCCAGGGCGGGTCGGACCGTGCCCGTGCCGGCGTAGAAGTTGCCGTACTCCTGCTTGAGGACCAGGCCCGTGGAAGGGTCCAGATACTCGACCCCGATGGCCGCCCCGCCGCCGGAGGTGGAGACCACGTCGGTAAGGCGGAGGCTTGCGCTGAGGGTCAGCCGCTCGATTACGGTGGGAGAGTCGGTGAAGGCCACCTGGCAGAGACCGGCGTCCGACGGCGAGGTGGCCGAGACGCGGGCGCTATACTGCCCGTAGAGGGCGTAGGCGCCGTCGCGGGCCACGGTTGTCCCGGCCGAGCCCCAGTAGCTCCAGGACTCGGGTAGTTCTCCGGTTCCGGCCCGCTCGAAGCTGCCGTTTAGCACGGGGCTGGCGGTGGCCGCCCCGGCCGGGGTGAGTTCCACGGGATTACCGTTTTCGTCATACCGCACGCCGTCGGCTTCCTTGTTGGTCGGGTCCAGGGCCGAGAGAAGATTGCAGGCCGCGTCGTAACGGCCGTTTGTCACCTGGCCGTTGCCGTTGGTCAGGCTCAGGGGGTTGTTCTTGGTGTCGTAGCTGTAGTTATGGAGGATGTAGTCGCCGGCCAGCTCCCGCTTGACCTGGGTCACGTTGCCGCCGGTGTCGTAGGTGTAGAAGGTGTCGCTGACCGGGTGGCTTTCCCGGGTGAGAAGGTTACCGGTCCAGGTGTAGGTGGTGGTCTGGCCTAGCTGGTTCGAGCTACTCACGCGGTTCCAGGTGGCCGGATTGTGCTCGTAGTCGGCCCACCGCCCGGCGGGATCCGTCACCCGGGTCAGGCACTTGTTGCCGGCCACGCTCCAGGCGAAGAGGGTGTCGAAGTTGGCGCCGGGGGTGGAGCGGGCGTCGCGGATGCCGGTGATCTCGAGGCCGGGGCCAAGAAGGAAGGTTGTGGTCTGGCCGCGGGCGTCGACGAAACTCGCCAGGCGCGTCGCATCGTAACCAAAGCCCACGACCTCGCCGGACGGGCCGGTGATCGAGGTCAGAAGACCCGCCCCGCCGGGGTCGTAGGCGAAGACGTAGACGCGGCCCGCCGGGTCGGTTAGGGTGTCGAGAAGCCCGGACGGACTGTATGTGTAGAGAAGCTGCCGGCCCGTGGCGTCGGTCTGGGAGGTGACCCGGCCACCCTCGTCGCGGGTGAGGGTCGTGGCGTTGCCGTTCGGGTCGGCCAGAGAGACAAGCGGACCGTTCTCAAACCTCAGGACGGTCTGGTCCTCGGCCGTCAGGGTGAAGACGGTCTCGCTCTCTTTCTTGAGCTTACGGAAGACTCCGGGGGGCAAGGTGTAACCCCCGGCCCCGTCGGAGAGGTACCGCAGGGTGGTCCCATCCTCGTCGATGAGATCCACGTAGGAGTCGTCGGCCGCCTCGGTCACGATCATGTCGGTGGCCGGCCGCCAACCGTATCCCGCGCCGTGTCCGGCGGTCGTGGCGGCCAGGTTGTAGGTCAGGTTCTCCGAAAGGCCGGGGCCGCGTCCCGCGATTTGAAAGAGACTCTTCCGGAGAACCAGGTTCCGGGACACGGTGTTGACCGAAGCCTGCCAGCCGTCGCCGAGGTCGCGGAACATGAGGTTCCAGTAGGGTTCGACTCCGAGCCCGTTGGCCCCGGAGGTGTAGGTCACGTGAAGATGCGGCCGGTAGCCGGAGGTGGCCTCCCGGGATTTGGCGGTCAGCATGGGGGACGTGGTCTGGCAGTAGAGTTTCACTCCGTTGTTCGGAAGAAGGCCCTTCTGCCAGAGGGCGAAGATGCCGGTGATGTCCCAGGTCTCCCAGGTGGAGGCCGTCGGGGGAGAGAAGCGCGAGAGGCTGTAGTAGCCGGCGCCGGCGGGCTGATTGTTCCAGGTCACCGTGGACTCGCCCCATTCCCCGGCCAGGGCCTCCATGGCGTAGTTGCTGGTGGAGCCGGTGCTGGGGGAGTAGGTGTAGAGGTCGGCCGCAGCCGAGGTCACGGCCACGTTGGGGCTGATCGAGGAGATGTCCCAGGCCACCCAGCCCAGGTAGGCCGTCTGGGTCCCGAAGTGGAAGTGGTCGATCGTTCCGGAGTTTGTGTTCGGATAGGCCGCGTCGCCGTAGGAGTCCTTGGAGGAGGCCGACACGGTCACCGACGGGTCCACCCTTACCGGGTAGACCCGGGCGGGGTCGGCCAGCCAGGAGAGGTCGGGGACTATCTCAAGAATGGTGCGGGCCCCCGCCGGCGGGGTGACGCTTCCACCCCCGGTCGCTTGACTGCTAGAGAGCGCCCCGGCGATCGACGCCGCCCCGCCGCACGCTTCGCCGATGGACGCCAGCCCGTCGAGCGCCCCGCCTGTGACCGGCGCTCCCACGACATACTCCGCGGCCCCGATCTCGCCGGCGGCGTCTTCGAGGTATGGCTTGGGAAGGACAAAACGGACCTCGCCGGAGGTCGGATCATAGACCTCCAGGCCGCCGTCGCCGTCACCGCGGAGAAGCAGCCCCCCGAGGCTCACGGAGAAGCAAAGAGCTGGAAGGGTATTCGGGCTCTTGAGAAGGACCGTCTCCTTGACCCCCTCAGGCATCGGCTCCTCGATGATATCCGCTCCCGGCCAGGCCTCCGGGTAGACGATCCGGCCGTCCTCAAGCCGGGCGACGGTCGCGGTGACGCCGAGGGGAGCAAGCTCTAGCCGGCCCCCTCCGGCCGTCTCGATGGTGACCGGTCCCCCGGCCACGCCCGGGAGCTCAAGAATGAAGGAGGCCTGGTCGACGCGGTAGACGGTCTGATCGCCCTCGCCCCGGGACCCCGGGCGAGACGCCAGGCGCGGGGTGAGGTCAATTGGCCGCCACTTCCCCGCTTGGTCGAGGTAGTTGATCGGCCCCGGCCAGATCTCGGCCGTGATGGAACCGTCGGTGTTCAAGAAGTGTCTGCTGTTTGTGGTCCGCAGAGCGGGCAGCTCGTAGAGAGGTTCCGGTTTGACCCCGCCTTCCGCCGGCGGGACCAGATCGGGAAGAACCGAAGCGGGCTCGCACACTACTGGTTGCCCGTGGACGCTGAGTTCGGGGGAGGGTGGGAAAGGCGGTCCTTCGCTCATCGCGGCCGCCTGAGGTTCCACGGGTTCACGGTGAAGGATGCTCTCAGGTACGGGGCCAGGATCCCCCTCCGAGTGGGTGATGGCCTGGTCCGGCGTCAGCCAACCCTTGCCGGCCATCTCGCCGTAGGGCATGGCTTGAGCGGCCGGCGCCGGCACGACGGCGCCCGCGGGGTAAGCGTGGGCCAGGCTGGGCAGTGGGATCGAGACGGCAAGGCAGACGGCGAGACAAGTGGCGAGCGCACGACGGAAGCGCACGGTGTTCCCCCCAAGGTGCCGGGAACCTGTCGACGGGGCGGTGGCCCCGAGCGCACGGAAACGGAGGTTCCGTGTTCCCGGAAGGTGGGGCGTTTCGCCGATCAAACGGCAGGTCCTGCCAGACCACGCAGCAGCGCCCAGAAATGGCGGGGGAGGCCTAAGTAGGCGCACGAGATCGAGGAACGCTCCGCACCTGCCCTCTCCGCCGGCGGCAGGCGAGCTCCCGCGGAACCCCGAACCGATCCGGCGCGGCGGCGCGTGCGGCCGCCCCGCCGCCACCCCGCCCCAATCCTGTCACATCCTGGCGAAACTGGGTGACCCCCATGCTATAGTGTAGGGTGAGTGCTTCCGACGGACCGGCCCAGAGGTGGTCCCGAGTTGAAGATCGCCCTACAGGGTGGAAGCGGTGTCGTTGGGCGTCGGCTGACGGAAAGCCTGGGGCCCGAGCACGAGTTCGTGGATCTGCCCCTCGCGGACCTCGTGGTGATTGCCACGCCCCTCGAGGCGGCCGAGGACGCCTACCACAAGGCCCGGATCGCCGCTCCCGCGGCCCGGGTCTTGGACATGAGCGGCTACTTGAAGGACGCCGGCTTGGCCGTCCATCTTCTCCATTGCCGCCTGACCGGGATTGCCTTTCCGGATGGCCTGCCTGTCGCTACGCCCGCCTGCTTCGCGGCGGCCGTGGCTGTTCCGGTCTTCTACCTCAGCCGGGGGGGCTTCACTCCTCGCCGGCTCATGGTCCACGGCCTCGGGGGTCGGACAGTCGTGGGCAAGTCGGGCGACGTTCCCTCTCATCACGCCCGCTTCGCCTCCCCGGACGGCACGGGCCACCACGCTCGCGAGGCTTCCTTCTACGCCGGTTGCCCCGTGACCGTGTCCATCTGCGTGGCGGACATCGATGACGGCATCCTGGCCGCGACCTACATGGAGTTAGACCGGCGGAAAACCGCCGAGATCGGACCGTCCCCTCCGTCAATCCCGCCGGAGGGTTGTGTTCGTTACCGAGGGATAGGGGGCGATTTTCGGCCCGAGGCGGACATGCCGCCCCTGCGGTCGATTCTCGGTACCGGCGATTGCGTCTTCCGCTTCCGGCCTGTCGGCGCCAAGCTCGAAGGCGCGGGCGCCAACGTCGAGTTGATCGAGATACAGGCAGCTCTCGACAATGTCGAGTTTCCTGTCCAACTCGCGGTCGACTACATTCGCCACCTTGAGGAGAGTCGTCATGCTCGACGCCCAGCGGCAAGATGAGTTTTTCCAGCTCGTCGGAAGCCACCTGGCCGGGCCGGTCACCTGCTGGGCCCTGGGTGGGACGGCCATGGTCTACTGGGGGCTGAAGCCCGAGACCAAGGACGTTGACCTCATCACCGACGACCCCGGCGCGCGGGCGGACTTCATGGCCGCGCTCAGCGACCTCGGTTTCGAGAAGGTCGGCGATGTGTCCGACCCGTCCAAACCGGTGGCCGCGACCCGTGGCGAACTCAGCGTGGATGTGTTCTGCCTGGAGACGACTCACATGGTCCTCTCGGCTGAGATGAAGGCCCGCACGGGCAGGTACCTGAGTTTCGGGCGCCTCAATCTGGGCCTTCCCGCCCCCCAAGACATCCTAGTTCTCAAAAGCGCCACGGATCGACGCGAGGATGTGCTCATCGGGGGCCGGATCATCCGGCGCTTCCCGGTGGATTGGTCCGTCGTCCTGGCCGAGGCGGCCACTCAGGAGCGGCTCGGCAAGAGTCGCGTGGCTTACGATCTCTTCGACTTCCTCTGGCGGGTCTCGACCGAGACGGGGGCCGAGGTGCCCGCGTTCGTGCCGGAGGATCTTCGCCGTCAGGTTTTGGAGACGCTCTCGAGACCTTACCCGGGCGAACCGGCCTTGGTCCCGTTCGCGCCTGGCCCCGGCCACCGGAGGGGGCAGCCATGACCGAGCGGCCGGCTTTCGACCTGGCCTTCCCGGTTCGTGTCCATTTTGGCCCGGGTCGGATCGACGAACTCGGGGAGACCGTGGCCCGTCACGGCTCGCGGGCCGGCCTCATTGCCGGCCGGGCTTCGGCCCTGAGGTTGGGGCGCCTGGCCCGCGTCGGCGAGGTTCTCGCGGCCGCGAGGGTGACCCTTGCCGTCCAGGTATCCGTGGGGGAGAACCCCGGGGTGGAAGAGGTCGAGATCGCGGCCGAGGCCGTGCGAAGGACCGGTTGCGACGTGGTCGTGGGTCTTGGCGGGGGCAGCGCTCTGGATGGGGCCAAGCTCGCGGCCATGCTGGCCGCCAACGACGCCGACCTCCGAACTTTCCTCGACCGCCGCTCCCCCCGCCGAGCGCCGGCTGGGGCCCTGCCTCTTATCCTGGCCCCCACCACGGCCGGGTCCGGAAGCGAGGCCACTCGCTACGCCATCGTCACCGACCCCCGGACCGGCCACAAGCCCGGCCTGTCCCACCCCTGTCTCTATGCCCGGGAAGTGATTGTTGACCCGGAACTCGCCGCGACCTGCCCCCCATCCGTGGGGAGGGCCGCGGGTTTCGACGCGATCCTGCACGCCCTGGAAGCTTACCTGTCCAAGGCGGCCAACCCCTGGACGGACTCCCTGGCTGAGCGGGTCCTGGCCCTGGCGCCAGGGGCGGCGGTCGCCGGGGACTGGACCACCCTTTCGGCGGCGGCGACCCTCGGCGGAATGGCCATCGACGGGGCCGGAGTAGGTCTGGCCCACGCCCTGGCCCATCCCCTGGGGGGCCGCTACGGCTGGTCGCACGGTCTGGCTCTGGCCGTGGTGGCCGTGGCCGTGGCCGAGTTCAACGCCGAGGCCTGCGGCCCTCGCGCGCGGCGGGCGGCCGGGCTCGTATCCGCTTCGCTCGAGGCTGGACCCATCCCCCTATTGCCCATGGCGGGGGATGGGTCCGAGGTTAGGCTCGGCGACGCGGCGGGCGACGACCTTACCCTCCCGCGTGTTCTTAAGGGACTCCTCGACCGCCTGGGCTTCGACCTTGACCCGCTCCGCCGCTCGATCCCCGAGAAGGACATCGACCTTCTCGTTGGCGACACTTTGGCCTACATGGCCACTCCGCTCTCCCTAAACCAGCGTCCGGTGACCCCGGACGATCTCTCCGCCCTCTACCGGGCGGCGCCAGGCCGGAGGGACCAGTGACCGCGGGCATGGGCCGGCTAATCACTTTCTCAGGTATCGACGGCGCGGGCAAGACAACCCTGGCCGCTCTCCTGGCCGAGTGGCTTGGGACGTCGGGCGGGCTTGGGCCTGTGCGCCTGGACAAGCTCATCACCTCCGAGGGGGAGTTCTTTCACCACCTCAAGGCCCTCATTGACGGCGAGCCGGACCTCGACCCCCACATTCAGAGCAGCCTCTTCGCCTTTGAGCGCTACCGGACCGCGAACGTGGTTCTCCGGCCTCTCCTGGCCGAGCACGACGCCATCATTTTGGATCGCTACCTTTATTGTGACCTGGCCTACAACCGGGCCCGCGGCCTCGACGTGTCCTTGGCCTACCGCCTTTTGAAGTACGTGCCCACGCCCGACGCGGCCTTCGTCGTCGACGTTCCCGTCGAGCTGGCCATGAAGCGCCTGGCGGACAGGGGTCGTCCGCTCTGGCCTTTCCAGGAGAACGAGCCCCTCCTGCGGGCGACGCGGACGGAGTTTCTGCGCCTGGCCGAGGAACTCGGACTAGCGGTCATCGATGGCTCGCGGCCGCGGGAGCGGTCCCTGGCGGCGATGGTCAGGGTCCTGCGCGACAAGGGGGTCGTGGCCGCGACCCCGAACGCGAAAGATGGGGAGGAGCTGTCGACGTGACTTGGGCGGCGACTAAGGCCGGAAGAGTCCTCCTGGTCGACGGCGTTTTCGGCTTTGAGGCCAACGTTGAGCCCATCGGGCTGTCCTACGCGGCGGCGGTCCTGAGGGAACGGGGTTTTGAGGTTACGGTTATCGACCCGACCATCGACGGCCTCTCCGTTGACCAAACCCTCGACGCCGCGGGTGATCTTGAGACCTACGATCTGGCCGGCGTCTCGGCCATGTCGATCGATGACGATCAGGATCTTGGACATCTCCGCCAGTTCGTGGCCGGGCTCCGGGAGCGGGGCTTCCAGGGGCACGTCACCGCCGGCGGGCACGGTGTGTCCCTGAGATGGCGGGACGCCCTCGACTGGATCTCCGGGCTCGATTCCGTGGTGGTTGGCGAAGGCGAGGAGACCTTGGCGGAACTCTGCGAGAGCCTAACCGCGGACGAGGGTGGCGGCGGCGCGCACCACGACCCCGGCGCGGATGGTGGCGGCTCGGACGGCGGCGGCTCGGCCGGCCGCCGACAGATTCCCGGCCTGGCCGCGCGCGTGGACGGGGTCGCTGTCTGGCGGGAAGGCCGGCGCAAGATCCCCGACCTCGACAGCCTGCCCTTCCCGGCCCGCGACTCCTACGCCAGGCGAGTGGCCAAATTCGGCCGGGGAGTGGTGGCCGCCGTCCTGGCCAGTCGGGGCTGTTTTCACCGGTGTTCGTTCTGCTCCGTGGGCCCCTACCACGACCTCACCGAAGGGCCGATGTTCCGCCTGCGCTCGGTGGGAAATGTGGTCGCCGAGATCGACTACCTCAACCGGACCTACGGCGCTGATCGCTTCTTCTTCCTCGACGAGCACTTTGTTCTGCCGGGGCCACGGGGCGTGGAGCGGGCTCAGGCCTTCCAGAGCGAGGTGTCGCGACGGGGTCTGAAAATCCGCTTCCACGCCCTGACCCGGGTGGAGAGCGTGACCCTGGAGTCCATCGCCCCGCTCAAGGCGGCCGGCCTGAACAGCATCTTCCTCGGGCTCGAGTCGGCCAGCGAAGCCGATCTCCAGCTCTACCAGAAACGCCAGACGATGACCGAAGTAGACAGGGCCCTGGAGGTGCTGTCGAGGCTGGGGTACGGCATCGAGGTCGACAGCGAGTACCGGGTGAGGGTCGGCTACATCGCCTTCCACCCCGACACCACGGTGGAGGCGCTACGCGACGGTCTGGCCCTAGCCCGTCGTTTCTCTGTCCCGATCAAGAAGCTCGTCCGCCCGCTCGAAGTCTTCGCCGGCACGGATCTCTACGAAGAGTGGCCCGGTCTCGCCGTCGATCCCGTGGCGGCCGGGGGGCAGTCGGTCGGCGGGGCCGCGCCGCGGATCGCCGTGCACATTAGCGGTATCACCTACCGCCCGCGCTTTTCCTTCCGCCGTCCGGAGATCGCCGTTCTCTACCGGGAGTATACCGGCCTCTTCAACGAACTCTACCCCGTGCGCGAGCGGCTGCGCACGGTCGAAAAGCTCGGCGCCGGCCGGGCTGGGATCGACCTCGGTCCGGTGCAGGCCTGGCGAAAGCGATTGGACGACTGGTTTTATGAGATGTTGAGCGACATGGTCGAGGTCGCCGCTACGGGTCCAACCGCGTCGGACCGTCTCATCGAGACCGCCAAGCGCTTCCGCCGGGCCGTCCTGGAGTGGATGGATGAGGCCGGTGTCGTCGCGGGTCTCGACAGCATCGGCCGGGCCATGGGCATCGCCGCCTGGGCCTGGGGGATGCAGTGGCCGACCCCGGGAAGCGGGTGAACCCGGTGAAGCGCGAAGCGAGTCTTGTCTTCCTCCTCGGAAGGACCAACCCCTCCGGGGCCGATCTCGACCGGGCGGCGACCCTTCTTGCGGCCAGGGGTTCCGCTCTCGATCTTGACGCTCTTCGTCTCCTGGTGCGGGCCAACAAGGTCCTTCCGTCCTTCCTTCACAATCTGCGGCGCCTCCCGGACACTCTCCCGGACAGGGTCCGGCGCCTCCCGGACACTCTCCCGGCCTCTCCGGCGCCCCTCCCGGCCTCCCCGGACACTCTCCCGGCCTCCCCGGCCGCGAGGGGAGACCGGTCCATCGTCCAGCGGGTTCTCGACGCCTTCGCCGTGGAGACGGACCGGTTCGACTTGGCGGGCGGGCGGGAACGGGCCATAGAGAAGCTGGCCCACATCCGCGCCCTGCTGGGAGAGTACGGTAACCGGGTGATGGTCATCAAGGGTCTGGGTCTAGCCTTCCTGATCCCGGACTATCGGCTCCGTTCCCTAAACGATCTGGACCTTCTCTTCCCGGATTTCGGAACTCTGTCCCTCGCCACCCGCCACCTGGAGCGGAACGGTTTTGCCATCCTCGAAGGTGGAGAGGCGCCCTTTGTTTGCTGGACAACCCTGGGCCCGGCGGGTCCCGATACCCTCATCGGGCACTTCACCCTCGACGGGCTGGACTCTCAATTGGATATGCACGCGGTCAATCTCGCGGTCACGGGTTGCTCTCTGCCGGCCCTGGACTACTGGCCGCGGGCTTGGACAGTCGAAGTGGGCGGGCAGGGCCTCCTGGTTCCCGCGCCCGAGGACGCCCTGATCATGCTGCTGATCCACGCCACCGACCACGGCTACCTGACCTTGAAGGACGCCAACGATGCCTACGCCCTGCTGGCCGAGCACGGCGAGCGCTTTGACTGGACCTACCTTGTGGATCGCGTTGTCTCCTGTCACCTGGACCGCCTGCTGTCATACGTCTTGGAACTCCTAGGCCGGGACTTTGCTTTCGTCGCTCCGATCCCGGAGGAACTCGCGCGCCGGCTGCGGTCGCCGGGCCGCCCGGAGCGGCGCCTCGGGCGGGTGGGGGTGGCCTGGGTCTGCCTCTCCTGGCTGGGCCGAGGACGCCTTACCGGGCAAATGGGCCGGGAGTACGCCGGACAGGTGGGCGGCCACCCTTCCGCCCCCGTCCCCAACCTCGTCCTCCGGCAGTTGCTCCTCGCCGCCAGGAGGACCCACGAGGAGCGGTGGCTGGGCCGCCTGGCCAACCGGCTTCTGAGACCGTCTGAGACCGGACCGCACTTTGGGCCCCTGCCTCCGAAACACTTTCCCGTCTACCTAACCGAGATTAGCCCCGAGCTTCAGGCGGCCTGGGTGGAAGAGACTTTCACCTGGGACGAGGTGGGGCCGGCTCTTGAGGGGCTGGGACTGCCGTTAGCGAGTTTCCCCGAGTCCCTGCTCTTCGTTGTTCGCGACGGCGACCGCGAAGTGGTCGTCTCGCCGGCCGGATTGCTCATTCCGACCCTGAACTTCACCTTTGCCGAGAAAGAGTTGAAACAGCTTGCGGTTCTGGGAACCCGCATTCTGTCAGGCGTCAGGCAGAGAAAGTCGCGCGTACCCCGAAACGGTCCGGCGAACGAGAGTCCGCCGGTGAGAGATGGCGCACACGCCTTGATCCGGGCTTGACCCGGGTGAGGGGAGGTGGCTCCATGAACGAGATGAAGAACAAGAAGAAGATCATCACCAAGAAGAGCTAGTTAGTCACGCCCCACCACTACCCCGAGCTGATTGCGGCGCGATCAGCAAGCTCAGCTGACGCTGATCACGGACACGCGAGTGGCTAGGTAAGATCGCTCTCCCGGGGACCGGGTGGCGTGTGCGCCAAAGGAGGCGCCTAGTTTATGGACATCTCCAACCACAGGACCCGCCTGGGCAATGGTATAGACGTTCTCTTGACCTCCAACCCCGCCGCGCGGACCCTCACCCTGTCGCTTCTCGGCCGACGGGGGGCCCTCGACGACCCTCCAGGCAAGGCCGGTCTGGCTCACCTGGTGGAGCACCTCTGGGCGGCGGGGGAGGGCGGTGACGGCCCGGCCTCTCAGACGATCGAGGAGGTCGGGGGGCGTCTGGAGGGGGCCACCTACCCGTCCTACGTCCGGTTCGAGGTCCAGGTTCCAGAGCCGAGGGCCGACGTGGCCCGCAGGACCCTGGCGGAACTGTTCAAGCGAGGCCCGGCCTTGGACTCATTCGAGAACGAGCGGCAGGCCGTGCTGGCCGAGTGCCACGAAGCGCGCGAGGATGTCTCGCAGCGGGTGAACGCTCTGACCTGGGATGCCCTGGGCCGGGAGCCCCTCTACAAGGGCTTCCGACCGGACCTCTTTCGGGGCATCGAAGCCCTTGAACCTGACGACGTCCGCCGCTGGCCCGGCCTTCTCGGCACGGACCAGTGGGTTCTCTGCGCCCAAAGCCCGGCCGGGCCGGTGGGGGGAGGCCGCGACCTCCTTGAGACCCTGGAGGAGGTCTTCAACCTCCCCACCGCCCCCGGGACACCCCGGACCCCTAGCCCCTTCCGGCCCGAACGGCGAACCCTCGTCCGCATCGAGCGAGTGCCGGAAGGCTCGCACCTGGCCCTGGGCGTCCTCTTCGCCGGCGCCGGTCTTGAGCCCGGCGATTACGCCGCGGCTCAGGTGGCCTCGAACCTTCTAACGGGCGGCAATCTGGGCCGCCTCTGCCGCGAATTGAGACACGAGCGGGGGCTGGTCTACGACGTCACCAGCTTTGCGACCGTTGACTCCGAGATTGGAGGAATGGAGTTCTACACCTTCGTTGAGGAGGGCAAGGGCGAGGAGGCCATCGGGGTCTTCCGGGACACGCTCGCGGCTGTGGCCGCCGGCCGCTTCAGCCCGGCCGAGCTGATCCGGGCCACGGCCCTGGCCAGCGGAAGCTTCCTCGTGGAGATGGAGAGCCCGGCCCGTCTGGCCCGCTGGGTCAGTAACCGCTATCTGGCGCTGGGCTGGACCCTCACGCCGGCGGAATGGTACGACCTCCTTCTGGCCGTCACGGCGGAGGACCTGGCCCGGATGGCCAGGTCTCTCTTTGAGCGCTCCCAGGCGGTCTGGGCCGTCAGCGGACCGGTGTCGCCGGCCCTGGAGCGGGCCCTGCGTAATCTGGGCGAGGTGGAAGAGGTTTGAGCGAACCGGGGCGCGGCGGAAGGGTGGGGTGATAATCCGTGGACTGGTATCTAGCCGTAATCTATCGCTCGGCCGTCAATCAGATGAAACTGAGTTTGGCCCGGACCATGATGCGGTTTGTCATCCTGATCCAGCCTCTCGTCTTTGCGACCTTGTCCTACTTCATGCTGCGCCGGTCGGGGATGGCTGGCTACGGTGAGTACGTGGTCACCGGTTCGGGACTCATCACCCTGTGGATGTCCACCCTGTGGTCATCGGCGACCGACATCGACCGCGAGCGGTGGATGGGTACCCTGGAGGTCCTCCTGGTGGCCCCGATCCCCTTCCCGACCATCGTCCTGGGCAAGATCCTCGGAAACTTGGTCCTGGGTTATGTGGCCTTCGCCCTGACCTACATCTACAGTCTGGTAGTCCTGCGCGTGCCGATGCCCATGGCCCATCCGTGGCGGGTGGTGATCGGCCTAGCGGCTCTCACGGTGGCCCTGGTCGGCTTTTCGCTGTTCCTGGGCCTCCTCTTCACCTTGTCGCGGCGGGCCAACGTGGTGGCCAACGGTCTGTCCTTCCCGATGTACCTGGTCTCGGGTCTTTACTTCCCGCTGGCGTTCCTTCCCGTCTGGGCCAGGGGTCTCGGTTTGGCCATGCCCCTGGCCTGGGCCAAAGAGGCTCTGCGCTGGGCCGTCGTTGGGGAGGCCGCCGCCGGGCAGATGGTCACGCCGTCGTTCTGGGCCGCCGTGAGCGGCTTGACCCTGCTCGGCCTCGGCTACACGGCCGGGGCTCTGCTGCTCTACCGTTACGTGGTCCACCACAAGATTCGCCGCCAGGGCCAGTTGGGACTGGCCTAGCGGGAGTGGAGGCTTGCGGGTGCGCGGAACGCTGGGTATCATCTATCGCCTGGGCAAGGTCCACTTCAAGGACACCTACGTCTGGATGCGGGCCTGGATCTATCTCCTGACCCTGATCGTGCGGCCGGCCACCCAGGTGGCTTTCTTCGGGGTCATGGCCAGGTTTGTCACCGGCCAGGCCGACGTGAGCTTCTGGCTCATCGGCAACTCTCTGCAGTCGAGCGCCGTGGCCACGCTTTACCCCATCGCCGACACGCTGGTCACCGAACGCAGGAACGGAACCTTGCCCCTGCTGGTGATGGCCCCCCTCGACAAGTTCTTGCTCTTCGCCGGGCGGTCTTGGGTCCACGGTCTCCACGGCCTGGTCGTCAGCGCCGTGACCCTGACCCTGGCCGCCCTGGCTTTCCAGATGGACTTCAGCCTGGCGGCCTGGGGCCCGCTGGCTCTGGCCATCGTCGTGTCGGTGGTCTCCATGTCGGCCATGGGGACAGCCCTCGGCAGCCTGGGTCTTCTGGCCCCGGACGTCAACTTTATCGCCAACGTCGCCTCCGGAGTGCTCCTGGCCCTGGCCGGGGTGAACTTTCCCTTGGGCGACATGCCCCACTGGCTCCAACACATCAGCCTGCTCCTGCCCCTCACCCGCGGATTGGCTGCGGCCCGCCTGGCCGTGGCCGGATCGGGGTCGGCGGCAACCCTCCTGAGTCTCCAAGAGTTCGGCGTGGCCGCTCTGTGGTTGGGCCTCGGCTACCTGGCCTTCCGCTGGATCGAGGGCCGGGCCCGGCGGGATGCGTCGCTGGAGCTGTATTGAAGGGAGGTTGAGGGCCGGACTCACGAGAAGGATAGTGCCCAGTGGCTGACGAACTCCGGCCGCCGAGCCGAGCAGCTCTCATCGCCCAGGAGTAGTCCGCTTTGTTGCCCGGTGGCCTGCTGGAAGCTTGGACCGACATGTGAATTCCGGGAACGGGGGGAGAGCCGTGGGGATCCGATTGAAGATTGGCCGCGTCGTTACCGGCGACGCGCGAACTTCTCTTCGGGTTTTGGCCAAGACCACGGCCGCAGTCCAGAACTTGGCTGAGGACCTCGGAAGGGCGCTGGCTGCGATGGATCCCGCGTTCGAGGCCCGCTCCGAGGCCGAGATCGAGCGCGAATGCCAGCTCGTGGCCGAGGTGAAGCCCGGGAGTGTCGACATGGTCATCGAGATCTCGCCACCCCCGACTGAACTCTGGCGCGAGTACTCAAGACCAAGCCTAGGCGAACGCGTCCTCCGGCAAGTAGGCGAGTTCATGGACGCCATCAGCGTCGGCAATGCCGCCGGCCTGCAGGAGGTAATTCCGGAAGCAGATAGACGTCGCAGAGTCACCCGACGCTTCACAACTGCCCTCCTGGATCGTTCAGACGACCATATTGTCCAATGGAGCCGTGTCGACGGTGAGCCTCTGCGCCCCATCTATCGTCCAGACCCGGAAATCGTGGAGCGACTCATTGGCTCTGGAACAACCCCGCTTGAGGCCGAGGCAGATAAGGTGGTTGTCAAGGGCAGATGCGTGGTCATTCTGGGCAAGGACGGTTCCCCCGGAGAAGTCTCGGAGTGGCTTGAGTACGAGGTTATGTCACGTGAGGGCACCGAGCCCTATGTGACAGACCAGGTGGCATGGAGGGACAGGCTTTTCGTACTAGAGCATCAGATCGAGTGTCCCGCGACCATCGAGGATCACTTGTTGGTCATCCGGTACGAACCGCTGGGAATCCGGGCCTACGCTCCAACGCGCGGGGCTGCTCTGCGTGACTTTGCCGAGGAGTTCGCCTTTCGCTATGACGACTACGCGCTGGCACGCGATGAAGAGCTCACCAGAAGCGCCATTGATCTGAAGCGGCGTCTCAGGGAGCTCGTCAAGGAGGTCAGGAGCGCGATCACACCTTCTATCGGTTCTTCGCCTACGGCAGGAGGACTCCGATCCTGACCAAGATCAGCCATGGGGCCAGTGAATGCTCCAGGTCTCTTTTGTCTCAGATGGCCAAGCAACTGCATCTCAGTTCGGACGAGTTTGCCCGCATGCTCAACTGCCCGATGAAGTCCGAAGAGTACGTCCGGCTCCTTTGCGAGAGAGGCATCCTCGATCCGGAGGAGATCCTGCAGACGGCAATCCATGAAGTCGCTTCGACCCAAGAGGAAGACCACTGAAGACCCCGCCGCCGTCTTTTTCTGGCGCACCTTCCCTGCCTGGGTTACGATAGGGACAGGCTGTGAAGCGGCACGCGGCATTGGGCGTTCGCCGCAACCGGCCGCTTCACGGCCACGTCGCTAGGCCGAGGAGGCCAATCCACCTTGCGCAAGACCTACGTTGGACAGGGAACCGTGGAACTCATCGCCGGAGGCGGCCGGATCTACACCGACGTCGCCGCCCGGTTCGTCCGTAGCGAGAAGCCTCTGAAGGAGATCATCGAGGCCCCCTATTCCGGCGACCTGGTCCGGCAGATCCTGTCGAGCGGTCACAAGGCGGCCCTGGAGTTCGACTACTTCCTCTTCGGCGTGGAGGGCTACTCCCGCGTGGCCGAGGTCCAGCTTGTCCGCAAGCGGATAGCTTCCTATATGATCAAGAGCGGCCGACCCGACAAGAGTGGTCGCCGCTCCTTTGACGTGGTCGTCCCGCGGAATGTCGAAGGGGTGGAGGTGGCCGTCGAGGTGCCGGCGTCCCAGGTCACCCTGGCTGACGGAAGCCCACTTCTGCCCCACCTGCCGCCGGGCGGTCTCGGCCAGTCGGCGCCCAGCGCTTCCCCGCCAGGCGGCTCACCGGCGCGGGTTGTCCTGCATCTCAAGGCCGACGACCTTCTGGCCATGACCGAGTCCTGGTACGAGGCCGGCGTCCGCGACGGGGTTCCCGAGGAGGATCTGCGCTATCTCAAACCGCAGGCCACGGAGTTCAAGGGCCTTATCGGGATGAACGCCCACGCCCTCCTGGACTGGTTCGCCATCCGCTGTTGCCGGAACGCCCAGACCGAGATAAGGGACATGGCCACCAAGATGCTGGCCATCTGCCGGGAAGTGGCCCCCGACATCTTCGAAGGGGCCGGGCCGAACTGCAAGGTCCTGGGCTACTGCCCGGAAGACAATCTCCAGAACAAGAAGTGCCGGGACAAGATTCCCACCCGGGCGCGGGCCATGGAACTGCTGGCGGCAGCCCACGGCCCCGTCACCCCCGACTCCTAGACGATCCGCTTGACACTTACTATTAACTCGTGGCATAGTTTATCCGCAATCTAGTAACTTGTCGAGGAGCTTTTATGCCCGTCCGCCACGCACTTCTTGGTCTCCTTGAGCAGCGTTCGCGCCACGGCTACGAGCTGCACCGGGCCTTTGAGGCCGTCGTCGGGGGCGAGAAGAACTGGGACGTCAAGCCGGCCCAGATTTACACCACGCTGGCCCGCCTCAAGGAGAGCGGCCTCGTCACGGAAGAGGGCTTGGAGCGGGCCGGCGGGCCGGACAAGCGCGTCTACAACATCACCGAAGCCGGGCGGGAGGAACTCCGGCGGTGGTTTGACACTCCGGTCCGCACGACTCACCAGCGAGACGAGTTCTTTCTCAAACTGATGCTCAGTCTGGCCAGCGGAGATGTGGATCCTCTCCGGGTAATCTACGTCCAGCGGGCCAGTCTGTACCAGGAACTGCACCGTCTCACCATCCATCGGGGCGAGGCCGACCCGGAGTCGGACCTGGCCCAGATCCTTCTTTTGGGACAGGCCATCATGCACTTGGAGGCCGATCTGCGCTGGCTGGAGATGATCGAATCCCGTCTGGACGAGGTCAGGCGCCAGCCGCTTCCGACGCCGGAGATCCGGCCGCGGGGACGCCCGCCCTCGCGTGGGGCCCGGGGCTAGAAGGGGCTCGGGGCGGGGTGGGGCCCGGGGATGAGGTTCTTCTTAGGAGGTCATGGGGCATGCCGATCGTGGAAACTGACAAGCTGACCAAGATCTACGGCCGGGGGGAGACGGCTGTCACCGCCCTGGACAACGTGAGCCTGTGCCTTCAGACGGGGGAGTTCGTGGCCGTGATGGGACCCAGCGGCTGCGGCAAGTCGACTCTGCTGCACCTCATCGGAGGACTCGACCGCCCCAGCTCCGGACGGGTTCTCCTCGACGGCCACGACCTGGCCGAACTCGGCGACAACCATGTCACCGAGCTGCGCCGGCGCCGGATCGGCCTCGTCTTTCAGTTCTATAACCTGCTCCCCGTCCTGACCGTCGCCGAGAACGCGGCTCTGCCCCTCCTTCTTGACGGCCTGAAGCCGGCCGAGGCCCGGCGCCGGGCGGCCGAGTGGCTTGGGAGGGTGGGGTTACCCGAGCGGGGCGAGGCCAAGCCCCACGAGATCTCCGGCGGGCAGCAACAGCGGGTGGCCATCGCCCGGGCTCTGGTCACCGAGCCGGCCGTTATCCTGGCCGACGAGCCTACCGGCAACCTCGACTCGAAGGCCTCGGACGAGACCGCCGCTCTCCTGCGGCAGGTCTGCGACGAGTGGCGGGGGACCGTCCTGATGGTGACCCACGACCCTCGACTTGCCGCCTACGCCGACCGGATCATCTTTCTCAAGGACGGGGCCATCGTTGATGAGACCCGGCTGGCGGACGGCCCGGACGGGAAGCGGACCGGAGGGACCGGTTCTGATGTCGACGAGGGCGAGAGGTTCGTCCGCCAGAAGGTGGAGGACCTCCGATGAATATGAGGCTGGCTCTTCGCTACCTCGGCGAACGGAAACTGCGCACGGCGCTGACCACGCTGGCCATCGTTCTGGGCGTGACCCTCATCTTTGGACTCAACTCCATACTGCCGGCTATGCAGGGGGCTTTCAGGCAGAACCTGATGGCTACGGCCGATCTGACCGACCTGACGGTGACCAGTGCCGCCCGCGGAGTCTTCGGGGCGGAGGCGGTGGACACGGTAGCCGCGACCCCAGGCGTGGCTCGGGCCACGGGTTCCCTGATCCGGCCGCTCATCCTGCCGTCCGGAGAGGCCCTGACCGGCAAGGATGGCCGGCCCGTGAACTCGCTCATTCTTGTCGGCCTCGACCCCTTCACCTCGAGGCAGGTCCGGCCGCTTCGGGCCGTTGCCGGCCGCCTGCTTGAAGCCGGCGACGCCACCGCTCAAGTTGTTCTCATCGGCCAGACGCTGGCAGAGAGCACCGGTCTCACTGTGGGAGACACCCTCGGACTTCCCTCGGCTGACGGCCAGGCCCAGTTTGAGGTCGTCGGCATCGTGACTCGGCGTCCGACGCCCGGGGCCGAGGAGATCTACGTTCCGCTGGCTTCGGCCCAACAGCTCCTAAACCTCACCGGGCTCATCAACACCGTGGAGGCCATGTTCGTTACCAGCGCCGATATCGACCCGGCCACCATCCGCCAGGATGTGCTTGACCGTCTTGGCCCGGGCTTCAAGATGGGGGCCAATGAGGCCGGAACCGAGTTCGAGGGCGCGATGCAGATCGGCGGCTACGCCATCTCCTTCTTCGGCGTGGCGGCCTTAGTCATGGGCGCTTTCATCATCTTCATTACCTTCCGCACCAGCGTTGTCGAGCGTCGGCGTGATATCGGCATGCTGCGTTCGCTCGGCGCCTCGCGCCGGACCATTCTCGGCCTCCTCCTGACCGAGAGCCTCATCCAAGGGATCGTGGGCACGGCCTTGGGGATAGTCCTGGGCTACGCCATGGGGGTCGGTCTCGTGGCCGCGGCCGGTCAGATGATGGAGAATATGATGGGTTTCCAGTTGCCTTCGCCGGTGCCCACGGCCGGAGCCTTTGCTTTGGCTATCGGACTCGGGGTGGGTTTCACCGTCTTGGGTTCCGTCCTGCCGGCTGTCTCGGCCAGCCGTCTCACGCCCCTGGAGGCCATGGCCCCGCCGCGCCCGGAAGCCGAAACCCGAGCCCGGCCGAGGCGGGTGGTCGCCGGCGTCGTCCTGGGCGCTCTGGCCCTGGCCGGTCTCCTCTCTGGAAATCTGGCTTTCTCCGGCCTGGGCGCCATCCTCTTCTTGGTGACCCTGCTGGTGGCTGGGCCAATCCTGGTGGCGCCCGTATCCCGCGTGTTCGGCGGCCTCCTAAGGGCGGTCTTCGCCCGGGAGGGACGGGTGGCGGAGTCGAACCTGACCCGCCAGCCTGGGCGGGCGGCCGTCACGGCCGCGGTCATGATGATCGGCCTGACCATCCTGGTGGTTATGGGCGGTCTGGCGACCTCACTCACGGACGGGATGGGGGACTTCATCACGAGCAGCTTCGGCGCCGCGGACTACTTGGTCATGCCCCAGTCGCTCGTGCTCGGCGGCGGCAACGTCGGCGCCGGTCCGGGGCTGCTTGAGTCCATCCGCCAGACGCCCGGCGTCACGGCGGCGACCAGCCTGCGCCTGGCCACGACGCGCGGGGAAGGCCTGCCCGATTTTCAGTTGGTGGGTGTCGACCCGCTCCTCTATCCCGTGCTGGGCGGCCTGACCTTCACCGAGGGTGACCCGGACGAGGCCTACGCCGCCATCCAGGCCGGGCGGGCCATCATCGTCAATAACATCCTGGCCGCCACTTGCGGAGCCAAAGCCGGCCAAGACCTGACGGTGATCACTCCCAACGGCCGGGAGGTCTATCGAGTGGCTGCCGTGGGCAGCGACTTCATCAACTTCAAGTTGGCCACGGGCTTCATTTCACAGGCGAACCTGGCCCTGGACTTCAGCGAGACGAGCGACCTTCTCATCCTGGCCGCCCGCGATCCGGAGGCCGACCCGGCCGTGGTGGCGACGGCTCTTGAGAACATCGTTAGGTCCTACCCGGCCTTCTCGTTCTTCTCCACTACCCAGTGGCAGGCGGACATGTCGTCCATGATCGGGAGTGTGATGTACGTCTTCTACGTCCTGATGCTCTTCCTCGCGGCCCCGTCGCTGATCGCCCTGGTCAACACTCTGGGCATTAACGTCATCGAGCGGACGCGCGAAATCGGGGTTCTCCGGGCCGTGGGCGCCACGCGGCGCCAGGTGGGACGCATCATCCTGGCCGAGAGCCTGCTCCTGGCGGCGGCCGGCACGGCCTACGGAATCCTGGCCGGGCTCTGGCTGGGGTACGTCCTCGTCGGGGCCATGGAGACCAGCTACTTCTCGTTCCTCAGCTACTTCTTCCCCTACGGCGCGATCCTGGCCACCGTAGCCGTGGGGCTTCTCTTCGGTGTCGTCGGGGCTCTTCTTCCGGCGCGTCAGGCGGCCCGGCTGGACGTGGTCAAGGCTTTGCAGTACGAGTAGACCGGTCCACAGGGTTCGGGCCGGGTGCCGCAAACGTGGGCCGACCCGCGGCCTTTCCTGGCCGTGGGCGGCCCCGCGACCCTTACGCAGCGTGGGTGGCCCCACAACCTTTCCGCGCCGTGGGCTGTCCCCACGAAGTAACTCCTCCGGCACAAGTTGACAGTAGCGGCAGGAATAGACCGATCCTCCCCCAACTCCTCCGGCATCAGAAGGGGGGTAGGTTTCGGTGAACGGTAAGATGGAGAGCCTTACGAAACTCCTCCAAGCGGACCGCCGGCTCGTCTTTCGCGTGGACGAGACGCTGGGTGTTGTCCGGTACCTGAAAGGAAACCTGGGCAAGGTCGGCCGCCCGGGGAGCAAGGAGGTCCAGGCCGCGGTCTTGCAGTTTCTCAAGGCCCGCCCCGACCTTTTCGGGCCGGCCGACCCGAAGCAGCTCAAGCTCTTGTCCGAGATAGCGGACCCCAAGAACGTGCAGGGCCGGGCCGGCGGCGGGACGAGCCTCATCTTCCAGCAGAGCCACGGTTCCGTTGCGGTCTACGGTGGCACGGTCCGGTTCCACGTCACCGGCGAGGGTATTCTGGACACGGTTGCCTGCGAACTCTTCCCCGATCTCGGCGAGGTGCCCACCAAGCCCAAGATCGGTTCCAAAGAAGCGGTGGCCATCGTCCAGAAGGAGCTGGGGGCCTCCGAAGGGCCTCCCCAGCCGCCGACGATCGTGATCTACCGGCACAAGCAGAAGCCCCGCCTGGCCTGGCGCGTCTCCATTCGCGGCGACAAGCCCGGGCATCACGGGGCCCTGCCCGAGTGGATCGCCTACGTCGATGCCGGAACCGGCGAACTGTTCTTCCACTACGATAACTTCCAGACCGCCGGCCCGGTCGTCGGCGCCGGCACGGGCCACTACTCCGGGGCGGGAAGTGTCAACGCCTGGTACGACGACACCACCTACCAACTCCGCGACACGACCCGCACCGCGACAGGCGGTCCCGAAATCCGCACCGACGACGACAAGGGTACCCAGCCTTCGAGCGACGCCGACAACACCTGGGACGTGACCGCCACCACACCCACGCGCGACGTCTGCCAGGGGGCGGAGGTCGACGCCCATCGTTACGTGTCGGGAGTTATCGACTACTACAGCACCGTTCATGGCCGCAACAGCTACGACGGCCTGGGGGCCACGGCCCTCGCCCGCGTCCATGTGGGGACCAACTGGTGTAACGGCGGCTGGAGCCCGATGAACCAGCGGGTCAACCTGGGCGATGGCAACGGGACAACCTGGGACTACTGCTGCGACCACGACTGGCTGGCCCACGAGTTCACCCACGCCTACACCGAGCACACCTGCGCCCTGCAGTACTATGGGGAGTCGGGGGCCCTGAACGAATCCCTCTCCGACCTCTGCGCCGCGCTGATCAACAGCGACTGGCTCATCTTCGAGGATAGTTGGCTCCAGGTCACAGCCCCGGCCTGCCGGAACATGATCGACCCCACCAACGGGGGCAATTGGGACAACTCCAGCGAGGCCGCGGCCCAGGCCAGCGTTATGGCCGGCCACCAACCCAGCCACTACAACAACCGCTACACCGGAACCTGGGACTACTCCGGGGTCCACATCAACAGCGGCATCATCAACAACATGTTCTACCTCTTGACGGTAGGAGGAACCCACCTCACGAGCGGGGTGGTGGTGACGGCGATCGGCCAGAGCGCGGTCGAGCAGCTCGTCTGGCGCTGCATGACGGTGAACCTGGTCGGAAACCCCACCTGCACCTTCTCGCAGTTCCGCGAGGCCATGCTCGACGCCTGTCTTGACCTCTTCCCGACCGACCTGGCCAAGCTGACCCAGGTCAAGAACGCTTTCAACGCCGTGGGCATCGGCCCGGATGTCTATCTGCGCGACAACCTGGCCGACACGGGTCTGGAACCCTACCCGGGTTCCTACCTCTACGCCAGCCCCGACGTTATCAACCGCCAGACGGCTTCGGCCGACCCGACCACCGAGTTCGCCGACATGGGTAGCGACTCGCTCTGGCAGAACGTCAAGGCCGGCCAGCCCAACTATGTCTATGTCCGCATCCAGAACCGGGGTAACCAGACCGGCGACACGACGCTCAACGTCTACTTCATCCCCGCCACGAGCTTCGCCACGCCGGCTTCCTGGATCCCCGTCGGCAGCCTGCCCGTGACCGGCATCGCCCCCGGCACGGTGCGGATCGCCGGACCCATCACCTTCCCGTCCGCGCTGATCCCGGTCCCGGGGCACTACTGCATGATCGGCGTCTTGTCGTCCAGCCTCGACCCGGCCCCGGACACGGGTCTGATCGCGACGGTGCCGGCCTACATCGACTTCGTCCGCAACACCAATAACATCGCCTACCGGAACATGGACGTGGAGCCGGCCGGCGGCGCGGGTACCGCGGGCGGCACGGGCGCTATCGAAGTAGACGTGCGGGGCCTACCCGGACAGCTTCAGCACTACGAGCTTCGCCTGGATTTCGGCAAGTTCGTGCCCGGAGCGAAGATCGTCATTAAAGCGCCGGCCGGGGCTCTGGCGGGGGCCATCCCGCGCGGTCTGAAGCTCGTCGCCCGGGACAAGACCCAGGACATCTACGAGGTCCTGCGTGGGCCGGCCGCCGCACAGCAGCGTTCGTTCTACGGGCAACCCGAACTTCCGGCGGAACCTGTCAAGGCGCTGGCCATCGGCTTCGACGGGGTTCACGCCGAGAAGCCCTTCCCTCTGAAAGTGGAATGGGTCCTGCCGAAGGACTTCCTGGCCGGGGCGAAGTACGTGCCGCCCGGAGGCTACGTCCTCGCCGTCCGGCAGTCCTGGCGCGGCCAGTCGGTGGGCGCTTTCGGGATCAAGCTCGTGCCGGGGAAGATGGGGTAGCTGAGCGCGCTAGGCCCGAAGCGGCCTGAGCGTGGAGCGGGCCGCCGGCTAGTCCGGGAGCCGCCGGCCGCTATGGGCTAGTCCGGCCCATGCCCCGGGTTGAACGTGAGATGGTCAAGGGCCCGGACCGAGGCGTAGGGAAGAAAGCCTCGGGTCCGGGCCCTGGGGTAGAAATCGTCGATGAGGGCCGGACGGGTCGCGTAGTCGATGACCAGGACAAGCTTGCCGGCCTGGCGGAACTGGTCGAGGTAGGCCAGAACGAAGGCCGTCTCCTCGGGCGGTTGCGGGTCGTTGCCGCTGTTCCAGGTATCCTCACGGCCAATGCCGGTGACGGCCTCAAGGTACTCGGGGTGCCGGACCAGGGCCTCTCCGTTCTGTGGGAAGACGCCGAAGCCGGTCCGGCCCCGCGTGACCCGGGCGTAGTGGGCGATGGCCCGCACGAAGTCGACCATGTCCTGCTCGGCGGTCTCCCGCCCGGAACCGCTCTCGCCCTCCGGACCCCAGTACTCGAAAGCGTCCACGATGTCCAGGTAGACGCCGTCGAAGCCCGCGTCCAGGATGAGATCAAGGTAGCTCTCCGAGGTTCCGAAGATTATCTTCTGCCAGGCTGGGTCCCAGTAGCGAACCTTGTAGTTGCCGTCCCAGTCGGGGTTCTCGCGTCCGAGCCAGGTCGGCGCGCCGGGGTCCGGCCGTCCGTCCCGGTCCGCGTCCCAGGAGGGCTGCCAGTACCATCGGTAGTCCTCGGCCTCACCGATGCTCATGTAGGCCAGGACCAATTTGGACCCTCCCGGGCTCGCCTTGAGAGTCCCGATCTCCGCGCTGGAGAAGCGGGTCTCGTGACTGCCGTCGGCCGAGTAGTCGATCACGAGGAGGTCGAACCGCGAGTCGCCGAGTTCGGCCAGGTCGATGTTCTGAAGTTGGTAAGCGAAGTCGTCGACGGCGGACCAGCCGGGGGCGGGCAGGCCGGCGGGAGGGGAGGGGGGCGGGGCGGCGGCGGGTCGAGGGTTTGCCCCGGCCACCGGCCCCGCGCCGGATTCGGCGGGGTCATCCGTCTCGGCCCCACCGTCCCGGACTTGCCAGGCCCAGACACCCGCGGCCAGGCCTCCCGCCACAAGGGCCACCATGAGGACCGCCGCGAGGGCCACCGCGAGGACCGCCACCGGCCAGGCCATGGGGCAGCGTCGGCGCAACCGCGTCACCTCCATGCGAACGGTGGACTTCACGCCCGGCCCAGCCTCTCCTGCCCGCCGTGGAGGCCGCTACGACCTTCAAAGGCACACACACTGAGTGACAGACCGGTAATGACGATTCTGAGCGCAATGTGCCGTCGGCCGCCACAAGGGAATCTACCTAGTTCCGCTGAACCTTTGAAGAACCGCCCTATGATGCAGCGACTGACTGGGTGCCCGGTCCCGAGTCCTGGACCCATGCTCGATTTGGGGACCACTGGAGGCTAGCGATGACCACGGTCTTGGCCGTTTTTACCCGTTGCGTTCGAGCGGTCGCCGAAGGCTTGCTGGTGCAGCGCGAAAGCAGTACCGACAAGGAGTTTCACTTCCAGAACTGGTTTGAGGCAAGATTGCGCGACCTGCGGCTGAACTTCGACGTCGGTGGCAGGAACAGCTACCCGGACTTCCGCATGGTGAAGCAGACCGAGGGTTACGAACTCAAGGGACTTGCCTACCCCGGACGCGATGCGAGCTTCGACAGCAACAGTCAGGTCCCATCCGGCCACCACAACGGGCGAACCATCTACTATGTCTTCGGGAGATACCCCAAGAGGCCGGATGGCGATAGCTACCCCGTCATTGACCTGGTGGTCTGCCACGGCGATCTGTTGAACGCCGACCACGAGTACATTCACGAAAACAAGAGCGTCAAGGGGTTTGGCACCTATGGCGACATTCTTGTACGGGATCGGAAGATGTACGTGGTCCCGACTCCCCACCGCCTACTCCATGGTGTGGCGCATTGCCACACGCTCATTCTCCCTGCGGAGACTGAGGTCGGCGATGAATTCGTGGAGGTGGGTCAACTATGTCGACGGGAAGCGCCGGACATCATTGTCGGCTACTCGTTCGACTTGCAGACAAACGAGCTTCAGGTCACCTCAATGCCGAACCCAGACGCGGGTCGAGAACACCTCTTCCGGGCTTGGAGACTAGCGGGATCTCCGGCCGCGCCGGTGCTGATAAGAGAGGGTCAAGAAGTCGTCGATGTGGACGCGGAGACCGATGAGTAGTCCGCGGTTGATCGAATCGGATGCCTTTCCCTTCGAGTTTATCTCGGTGCTGGCCGAAAAGGAGAGTTGGCGTAAGGAGGTCCATCGGCCGCTGGCCTACCTCCACAAGTGGTGGGCTAAGCGCCTGGGCTCAGTATTTCGTAGCATTCTCCTCGGCTGTCTCTTGTCGGAAGACGAAGACCTGAGGGTCGAGTTCTACCGCCGCCAATCGCGCGCTAGGGTCATAGTGCTTGACCCGTTCATGGGTTCCGGGACAACGGTATACGAGGCCCACAAGCTCGGGTGCACCGCTCTTGGGCGCGACATAAACCCTCTTGCCGTCGAGACCGTACGGGTGGCTCTTGGTCCTATGGACCAGGGGCGTCTCCAGGCCGCGTTCACTGAACTCTCCGCGAGCGTCGGCGCGAAGCTCCGGGCCCTGTACCGCTCAACGGACTCAGAAGGTCGCCCCTGTGACGTCCTGTACTACTTCTGGGTGATGCAGGCCACTTGCCCCGTGTGTAATGGCCTGACCGATCTTCTGTCTTCGTGGGTCATTGCGGCGGACGCCTACCCCAGGCGTAGGCCGAAGGTCCAACTGCTTTGCCCGTCGTGCGGCGCCATCTTCCCGGGTCTTCACGGACAGAGCCTGGCGACCTGTCCATCATGTGGACAGGAGTTCGCTCCAGGAACGGGGTCTGTGAGGGGAGCGGGTGTGACTTGCGGGCACTGCGGACGGACTCACGTGATAAGGGACTGCGTACCCCGTACGACCCGGCCCTCGTTCCGCCTCTACGGTAAGCTCGTCCTGAACCAAGACGGAGAAAAGGAGTACCTGGCGACCGATCCCGCGGACGAAGCCGCCTACGAGCATTGCGGCAAGCAGCTTGCGGGCGAGCTTGAGAGTGGCGCGGTCCGGCTTCCGACGCTTGCCCTCGCTGAGGGGCACAACACCCGCCAGGCGATGAACTACGGCTTCAATTCATGGAGAGACTTCTTCAACGATCGACAGCTTCTGGCCCTTGGCTGGCTCCAATCCGCCATTGCCGGCCTCCCGGATCCAGCCACACGCGATGTCCTCCTTACTTTGTTTTCCGGTATTCTGGAGTTCAACAACCTCTTTGCCTCCTACAAGGGAGAAGGAACCGGCGCGGTCAGGCACATGTTCTCGCATCATATCCTCAAGCCGGAGAGGACGCCTATCGAGGCGAACGTATGGGGGACTCCCAAGAGTTCCGGATCGTTTTCCGGCCTGTTTCGGAGCCGTCTCCTCCGGGCGATAGAGTACCGGCAGGCGCCCACCGAAGTCCAGAGTTATCCGGGCGCGAGGGGAGCGGTGTGTTCGCCGCCTTTCTCCGGGAAGGTTGAGCCTTCGTGGCCTGTCGACGGCGCCTTCTCGCCCCGGGGAATCTACCTTTCCTGTGGCGACTCGGCCGGCACGGGACTGCCTGACGCAAGCGTGGACGCGGTCGTGACTGACCCTCCATTCTTCGACAACGTCCACTACTCCGAGCTCGCCGACTTCTTCTATGCCTGGAGACGGCTAACCCTGACGGAGCAGACAGGCCTTGGGCTGACGACAAGAAGCGAGGCCGAGGTCCAGGACGTCGACCCTCAGAACTTCTCGCGCAAGCTGCGAGGCGTGCTCACCGAGTGCCACCGTGTCTTAACGAATGACGGCTTGCTGGTGTTCACTTACCACCACTCTCGCGATGAGGGGTGGACCACCGTCGCGGATGCGATACTGGGAGCGGGCTTTGTGGTTGTGAACGCGCATCCGGTGAGGTCCGAGATGTCCGTGGCTACGCCCAAGGCACAAGCCAAAGAGCCTATTCAGCTTGACATCGTCGTTGTCTGCCGAAAGGCGTCCGGGCCTTGGGAAGACAAGCCGGCCAGCCCGTTGCGAGCACTGGAACTCGCGAAAGCCAAGGCTCGGCGGCTCAGCGAAAGCGGGTTTGGGCTCTCGCGCAATGACTACAAGGCAATAGCCTTTGGTCAGTTGCTGACAACGGTTCGGTCAGTCGGCGACATGGCCGGGGCCATGAGAGCCTTGGAGGGCGAACTCTCCAGCTTCGATAGGCTTCACTGGCAGCCCGGCCATCGCGTGGAGGCGCAGCCGCGCCTGTTCTAGAGTGTTCACCCGGCGGGCTCTTATGACGCCGCAGGCGTAGAGGAACTCATCGCCGGCGAAGGGCAATCTCCTGGGCCCCGATCGCTGCGCGTAGGCTACGCCGGGGGCGCCTACGACAGCAAAGGACCCGAAGAGGGAGGCCCTTACCGCGCCATGCTTGCGGGCAATGCCAGCTAGCTTGCGGGTCTTGCCAGGTGAAAGACGCATAAGCGACCCCTCCCCGATGCGTTGAGGGCGGGGCGGCTTGGCGGGCTGACCGGCAGCACGGGAGGCCTAACGCCATGCGGATGAGCTGCGGACGCCGTGACCGTCTGCTCAATCCACAGGCACCTGCCGATACGCTTGAGGTGCAGGGACGGATAACGAGCGTCCGACTTGAGTATGGTGTGATGCATCTCCCAGAACCGGGGTGATGCGAAATGCCTCAAAGCTCCCGCGCCTTCCCGGCTCGGTAGTCTGCGAGAGCCTCGGCAACCAGGCCGTCCAGCTTCCCAGCCTTCACGTCTGCCTCGATCTGGCGGTCCCAGACCCTCGCTTCAAACTCAAGGAACCACGCTCGAAACTCGGCGAAATCCCGAGGCGTCAGGTTCTGGATCCGCTTTACGAGCTGCTCGACTTCGCCCATGAGGCACCTCTAACGCCTGGTTCGGCGTGGATTGCCACCGCCAGAGGTGACCGGCCACATCCAATCTCTCGGCCGGAGCCATCCTGCTCACACATGCTGATCGACGAGGATCGGGTTTCCATCAGGGTCCACAGCGACGAAGCTGGCCGGCCCCGTTGTGCTCTCATCCGCCTGTTGACGCAACTGCACCCCTTGTGCCTTCAGCTGGCGCTTGCAGATCGCGGACGTCGGTGAAAGAGGCGAGCTTCTGAGCGTTGCTGTCCCAGCCGGGGTTGAAGGTGGGAATGCTCTTCTCAAGCATCCCCTGAAAGAGCCCGATCGCGTGATCGCCGTTCTTCAAGATCAGCCAGTTCTGCGTGGCATCCCCGCGCGCCAAGTTCCATGCTCTGCTCCTTTTGGTACCGAAGCGGTTGCCGCCGAACGGATAGCGGCTGACCGGCGGCGGGGCGGGCTTCCGCACGATGGAAAGCGCCTACTGCGTCCGATCGAGCCGCTGGTTAGCGCCCTCAATAGATGCAGGCGTCGAGCAGCGAGAGCGCTCCCTCTAAGACCTCGACCGGTGCCTTCCCGATGCATCTGGCTTTCCGTGAGCGGAAGTCTATTGACTTCACTTGCTCCACCATCACGAAGCCAGCCACGTCTTCCGACTCCGGAATGCCTACATGGAAGGGATAGTCCCGTCGTGTGCTCGTCACAGGACAGACAATGCAGAGCCCCGTGTGCTTATTGAAGAGATAGTTGCTGACTACAAGGGCCGGCCGGCGGCCGCGTTGCTCATGGCCCGATCGAGGGTCGAACGTTACGGCGATGAAGTCTCCTTTCTGTGGAATGTACTCCGCCAACTACCACACCTCCCGACCGACCGGGTCGCCCCACTCGAGTTCCTCTGACTTGTAGTCCTTGGGTATGCGCCGCACGAGTTCACGCAGATCAAGTGCGCCTCGAACGCGATGGACGGGAGTAATGACGAGACTGCCCTCCCGGACTGTGACATCCACTTCATCCCCGACAGAGATGTCCACATGCGACAGCAGTTCCTTGCTCAGGCGAAGCCCTTGGCTATTGCCCCATTTCTGGACTCTCGTCATCATCGGGCCCACCTCCTCGGCTACCCAAAGTATAGCCTGGGGACAAGCGGGAGTCAATGGCAGAGTGGCGCTAACGGATAGCGGCTCAGCGGCGGCGGGGCTAGGCTCCGGACCATGGGCCGCGCCCACTGCGCCCGCTCGAGCCACTGGTTAGCCGGACCTTGGACCAGGCGGCTCGTATGGCGCAAGTCTGACCTGGGGTAGGCCCAGAATCACTAGGATGCTATTGGCGGCCTCGACAATGGGCTGCGCCAACCCCTTAGGGTCCAAGCCGGTACCAAACTCCATGTAGGGGTCCCGTCTGAACCGTGCGAGAGCATCTCGGTATTCCGCCATGGCCTCCGAAAGACCGGGCCACAATTCCTCGGTAGAGACAACAAGGTCATCTATCTCAGGGACCCCGGCGCTTCTTGCCTGCCACAGTGTCCAGGCGAATTGCATCTCGGGGTTGACGCCGTCGTTCACACCAGCAGCGCCGGCTAAGTCTCAGCCTCCGGCTGAAAGGCCACGACTTCCGTCTGCTTCAGTATGTGGCCGAGGAATGAGGCCCGAGAGTCGAATTCCTCGGGCGAGTACGCCCGGACCTCTATAGGCTCAAAGACTTCGGAGAGGGCATCTCCAAGGACCTCCCAGCGCTTCCACGGGGGCATGCCCGAAAACGCGGAGGACACGATGATGAGGTCAATGTCGCTGTCCGGTCTCGCGTCGCCTCTTGCGCGGGAGCCGAAGAGGTACACTCTGTCTCGGTGGGAATGCCATGGCGCCTCAAAGCCGCCAGGTAGGCATTGATCACGATTGTCAACTGACCTGTTTCTTCAGGCACTCCACGACCTCCCCGCTCTGGTGACATACTCCTGCACGACAGTTGGCGGGTAATCGTCCAAGGCCTTGCCTAGTTCCTCCGGGTACCTGGTCGACACACCCGCCGAGCTCAACCGGGTGAGGAACTTGACTTCGTCCGGCGTCAGGTTGCGGCTCGCCAATCCGATTAGTTGAACCAAGTTGTGTGTCCTGGGGGGAGCGTCACCGGTTCGCTTGACTACCAGGGCCTTCAGCGCCTTCTCCACGGCCATATGAGACATGAGGACCGTTCCACGGTGTAGACGGCCTGCTCAACACGTTTCAGCAACTCCGCCTGGTCCATTCCGCGAAACGGCTGTTAGACGCCCCCGCTCTCGCCGCCGTCACCGCTCCCGCCAAGCATCTTGAGGACCCGAGGTAGCTCTACATGAGCAACCTGCCAGACGATGTCGATGTTCACTCCGAAATAGTGGTGGATGAGGCGGTCTCGAGATCCAGCCATCTGCCTCCAAGGCACTTCTGGATACTTCGTGCGGGCCGACTGGGATAGGTTCTTGGCTGCTTCTCCGATAATCTCGATGTTCCGTATGACGGCATCCTGGGTCTTGGTATCCCCAATGAACGTTTCGTACAACATTCCACTCACATAGGCCATCACTCGTTGGGCAGCCTCCAGGATGTCATCGACGAGTTCGGTATCCGTTCGTCTAGACATAGACGACGCTTTCCGAGATGCTCTCGGATACGCGCTGGGATCGGATGGCCTGGATTCCCGCAGATGTCAGGAGATCAACCTTGCGCCCAAGAAGATCCTCAAGGTAGTCTGCAAGGTCCATGAACCGAAAGCCTATGGGGCGGCTAAACTCCACCACCATGTCAATATCACTCGAGTCGTTGGCATGATCCCTCGCGACAGAACCAAACAACCCTATCCTGCTCACACCGAACTCGTCGCGAAGAAAGTCCTGTTTCTCCCGCAGCAACTGAAAGGCATGGTCCTTTGTCAGCAAGCGGATCCCCCCTTTCAGCCATTATACCCTTCGCCGTGCGTCTAGCGGCTGGAGGCACAGCGGCGCCGGCTAGACCTCCCGCAGGTTCACGAGATGCGACTCACGACCGTGTTGGCTTCCGCCCCGGCTGATCAGCCGTACAACGAGGAAGAGTGAGTCTTCACCCGGCCCTGACCCCGCTCACCCACTCATACACGAGCTGCCCGATCCGGGCGATGGCCTCGTCGACGGCTTTGTCGTCGGCCACATCTTTGGAGAAAACGGAGAGCACATACGCCTGCCCCGGCAGGTAGAAGATGCCGGTGCAGAGGCGAGACCCTTTGATCCAGCCGTTCTTGTGGGCCACCTCCAGGCTCGGCAGGCTCCCCGTGGGGCGTCCGGCCTCGGGCTCAAGGGGCAGGTACTTGGTCAGGTGGTCGTGGTACTGCTGTCGCTTGAGGATGCCGATCATGGCCTCGCAGGCCCGCATGGACACGATCTCGTTCCGGGCGATGCGGGCCATGAGTTCGGTGGTGTCATTGGGCGACATAACGTTGACGTGCTCGCGACCGGCCTCCACGACCATCAGCTTGTGGTGAAGGCGGATGTTGGGCAGGCCGAGGGAGGCCATGAATTCGGTGACGCCGCCCAAGCCGATGAGGTCGAGGAGCATGTTGGTGGCCGTGTTGTCGCTGACCACGATCATGAGGGTCATGAGGTCGTAGACCGACAGCTCCAGGCCGGGCGTGAGCACTTGGAGCACGCCCGAGCCGCCGACCTGGTCGTCCCGGTTTACGGTGAGCTTCCGGGCCAGGTCGAGCCGGCCTTTCTCGGCCAGGCGGAAGATCTCGCACATCAGCGGGACCTTGATAACGCTGCAGGCGTAGAAGAGCTCGTCGCCGGCGAAGGAGTAGCGCTCACCGGCGCCAAGGGGCAGATAGGAGAGGCCGAAAGTCCCCTGAACGCCCCGGGCTATCTCCTGGACCCGCTCCCACACGCCAAGGCGCGGGGATGCCGACGATCCCATGGTTCCAGTCAACTCCTCTCCGCCTCCGCCGCCACGCCGCCACGCCGCGTCCGCCCTACTGCACCCTCGGATCGACCCACCACTCGTCGCACACGTTGGGAAGGTCGCGGGCATTGAAGACGGCCCAATCGATTTGGCTGTTTTTGATCCGTCCGAGACGGACGGTCAGGCCCTTCTCCAGGGTCATCTTCCCGGCCTCATCGCGGAACGGGAAGTCCATCTGGACGTAGATGCTGTCCACGCTCTCGAACTTGAACCCCTCCCGGAAGAGCTCGACCAGTTTGGCCCGGCATTGGCTGAGCGCGTCGGGAGTGAGAACGGCGAAGCGGCACATCACCCTGAGCTGGCCCGAGGCATCGACCTCTACTTGGTAGACGCCGGGGTCCTGCGTGTCCGGGCGGCCGGCGCCGAAGACGGCGATGGCCAGTTCCTCGGGGGTGGCGGGTCCCGCCGGCGCCCGGCGGCAGCCGACGACCATGACGCAGGCGACCATAACGGCGGTGACCAGGAGCAAGGAGATCAGCGAGAGGTGGGCCATCCTGGATTTGCGCACGGCGTTCATCCTTTCTAGGGCTGGAGCTATAGACAGGACAGCAGCTATGGGCGCGTCCGTAGCCATGGACGGGCCGGAGCCATGAGCGCGTCCGCAACCGCGGGCGCGTCCGGGAAGGCTTAGGCGCATTCGGCTTCTGGACTTCGTTTTCCTGCTGGAAGCCGTTGGTCCGGGAGCGCTTCTTCGGGGTTGTCGATTCTTGTAGGGTTCTTGTAGGGGAGAGGGGTTGGGGGAGGGGGCAAGCCGGCCCGCGGGCAGGGACCGGGGAGGGAGTAGGTCCGTTCGCGGGGCAGGGACGCCGCCGGAAGGTGTCGAAGGGCCTATGGTTTTTGATGATGGGCCTTGGACCCACTTCCAGGGAGGCTGCGCCGTGAAGATCACCGAGTTTCCTAAGAGCTTTGCCGGAGGCGGGCGAGTTTGTCGCGGGAAGGCGTTGGTCGGAGCCGGCGCCCGGGTCTTGGCTCTCCTTCTGGTGGTCCTTTTGGTCTCCTCGGGTTTGGTGGTCCCGGCCCGGGCCGCGACCAAGCGTCCCGGACCTCCGGCCCCGGTTGTCGCCGGAGAGATCATCGTCAAGTACAAGCCTGGGATCGAGGGGACGGCGCGAGACAAGCTTCTCTCGGCCGTCGGTTTGAGCCGGGCCAAGCGCAAGGGGCTCCTCTGGGCCGACCTCGCGGGCCGGGTTCCGGGCCTGGAGGTCTTGAAACTGCCTTCGGGCAAGGACACGGCCGCCGCGATCAAGGCCCTTAAGGCCCAGCCGGGCGTGGCCTATGTCCAGCCGAACTACCTTTATAAGCCGTGCTTTCCCGCGCCCAACGATCCCCGCTTTGGCGAGCAGTGGGGTCTTGAGAACCCTACCACTCCAAACGTCGACATCGGCGCCCTGCAGGCCTGGGACTACACCACCGGCGCCGGGGACATCGTTGTCGCCGTCCTGGACGAGGGCGTGGACCCAAACCACCCCGAACTCGCGGCCAACATCTGGGTCAACCCCGCCGATCCTCTCGACGGGCTCGACAACGACAGTAACGGCCTGGTGGACGACACCAACGGCTGGGATTTCTTCTGGAATGACAACACTGTCTTCGAGGGCGGGCTGACCGACCTTCATGGCACGCATGTGGCCGGAGTGGTCGCCGCGGCCATGAACAACTCCACCGGCATAGCCGGGGTGGCCCCGAACGTCAAGATCATGCCTCTCAAGTTCATGGGGCCCAACGGAGGGTCGACGTCAACGGCCGTCCAGGCCATCAACTACGCCATGGCCCACGGCGTGAGGATCATCAACGCCAGTTGGGGCTCGGGGGCCTACGACCAGGCTTTGAGGGATACGATCCAGGCCTTTGGCGAGGCCGGCGGCGTGTTCATCGCCGCGGCCGGAAACGGCGACGCCTCGGGCTACGGCTACGACACCGACGTGACGCCTTTCTACCCGGCCTCCTACAACCTGCCGAACATCATCTCCGTGGCCGCCGTCGACTCGCGCGGCAGCCTGGTCAGAAACTCCAACACGGGCAAAGTCACCGTTGACCTGGGCGCTCCGGGCTCGGCCATCCTCGGTCCGGTTCCACCCCAGACTCCAGCCGCCGGTCCGGCGGCCCTGGAGGTGGCGGGCGCCTCCGGTTCCAAGGCCGTGGTCTGGGGCTTCGGCGCCGAGATGTTCACCGACTCCGCGGCCCGGACCGACGCTATCGCCCGGGCCATGACCGCTCTGGGCACGCCTCCTGTCGGACGCGTGCTGGTCGTCGACGACGACGAGAGCCCCGGCGGGCCGCTTGACTTTCAGGCCTCCTATGTCGACCCGCTGCTCTCCCTCGGCTACGATATCATGCCGGTCCTGGTGGTGGCCCCGGACGCCGACGGCCCGAGCGCCGCGACCATGGCTGGCTACGACGCCGTGGTCTGGTTCACCGGCAGCTCTTTCGGCGGCGAATTCGACTGCCTGACCGCCGGCGACCAGACCAACCTCACCGCCTACCTGGCCGGAGGCGCCGGCCGCAGGCTCTTTCTGAGCGGCCAGGATGCCCTTTGGGGTATCGAAGAGACCGACTTTGTTCGCAACGTGCTTTGCGCCTGGAGTCTCGGCGAGTGGCTCGGCCCGAGCCTGCATCTGGGCCTGGTTGGTCTCGGCGGGTCTTACGCCGGAGCGAACTACGCCGGCTGGCTGGGGAACAACAACGAGGACTTCCTGGCCCCCTGGACTTCTTCGGCCCGGACGGTCTTGTTCTACCCGGGTGGACCCTACACCGACGCCTACGCCACCCTCGAAGGCACCTCATCGGCCGCGCCTTTCGTCACCGGCGTGGTTGCTCTCCTTCTCAGCCAGCGGCCATCGGCGACAACGGCCGACGTTGTTCAGGCCATCACGACCACCGTGACTCCCCTCACGGTTCTTCGAAACGTGACCGTGACCGGTGGGATGGTCAACGCTCCCGCGGCTCTGGCGGCCATCACCCGAGGTGTGACGGTGAGTCCGGAGCTACTGAGCCTGGCTGAGGGCGGTCTGGCCGCAAGCTACACCGTTGTTCTCCGCGGCGTCCCGACGGGGGACGTGACCATCACGGCCACGCCTGGTCCGGAGGTCACCCTGGACAACGGCCAGGGCGGCCCGACGCTGACCTTCACCCCCGGTAACTGGAACATCCCGCAGACCATGCTGGTCAGCGCGGTTGACGACGCTATCGTCGAGGGTCCCCACGCCGGACTTATTGCCCACGCGGCCACGGGTGGCGACTATAGCGGCGTGACCGTGAGCGCCGTGACGGCCAACATCACCGATAACGACTCACCCGTGGTGACCGTTGTCGAAAGTGACGGCCTCACGGCCGTGACGGAAGGCGGAGCGACCGACACCTACACCGTGGTCCTCGGCCTCCAGCCGAGCGCCGACGTAACCATCATCGCCACCCCGGACAGCCAGTTGACGGTGGACAACGGGCGAGGCGGCCGGACTCTGGTTTTCACCCCGGCCAACTGGAACGTCCCCCAGACCTTCACCGCGGCCGCCGTCGACGACACTGCGGTGGAGGGTCCCCACGCCGGGAGCGTGGCCCACTCCGCCTCCGGCGGCGGGTATAACGGGGCGACCATCGCCGGCGTGACGGCCTCGATCACCGACAACGACAAGCCGGGCCTTGTTGTCGCCGAGTCCGGCGGCTCGACGCAGGTGACCGAGGGCGGGGCCACCGATACCTACACCCTTTGCCTCAACGGCCCGCCGACCGGGGAAGTGACCGTGACGGCCGACATCACCGACGGCCAGACCACGGTTTCTCCGGTCACCCACGCCTTCAGTTTTGAGCTGGCCGATTGGAACGTACCCCAGACGGTTACGGTCACGGCCGTGGACGACGCTGTCGTTGACGGCCTCGACACCGGGACCATCACCTACACCGCCGCCGGGGGCGGCTACGTGGCCGGCACTCCGGTCGGCACGGTGACCGTGACCATTACCGACAATGACGCCCCCGGCGTGTCCATTATCGAGAGCGGCGGAGCGACGACCATAACCGAGGGCGGCGTCCCCGACAGCTACAATGTCGTTCTGACCTCGCAGCCCGGTCCGACCGTTACGGTGACCATCATCGCCACTCCCGGCCCGCAGGTGACCGTGAACAACGGGTCGGGCGGACAGGCCCTGGCCTTCACCAGCGGGAACTGGAACGTCCCCCAGACCTTTACCGTCACGGCTGTGGACGATACGGTCGTCGAGGGTCAGCACATCGGGCTCATAGCCCACAGCGCCTCCGGCGGGGCCTACACCGGGGTGGCCATCGCCACCGTCAGCGCCGTTGTCACCGACAACGACCTGCCCGAAGCGGCCATTGTTGAGAGCGGCGGCCACACCGACGTGACCGAAGGGGCGGTCTTGGGAGCCGCCGGCTACTCGGACACCTACACCGTGGTCCTGGTCCGCCAGCCGTCGGACACCGTGACCCTAACCGCCGCGGCCGACAATCAGATCACCGTGACGAGCGCGGCCGGGACCAACAAGCTAACCTTCACCACCGCCAACTGGAACGTGCCCCAAAGCCTTACGATCAAGGCCGTCGACGACGCCATCGTCGAAGGCACGCCGCCCCACCCGGGGGTCATCGCTCACACCGCCTCAGGCGGAGGCTACACCGGGGCGACGATAGCCCCGGTGACGGCGAACGTCACCGATAACGACTTGCCGGCGGTCACCGTTACTCAGAGCGGCGGATCCACGCAGGTGACCGAAGGTGGAGCCATCGACACCTACACCATCGTCCTGGGCAAGCAGCCGTCCGGGACGGTGACGGTGACAGCCACGGCCGCGGCGACCGGCTGGGGGGACTGGCCGACCAAGGTTCTGGTCGACTCCGGCGGCGGGCCCGCGGCCACCGCCAGCCTGACCTTCACCCCGACGAACTGGAACACGCCCCAGACCGTGACCGTCTCGGCCGTGGACGACAACCTGATTGAGGGTCCCCACTCTACGACCATCTCGCACGCGGCCGGCGGCGGCGGGTACACGGGGGCCCCAATCGCCAGCATCACGGCGGCCGTCACCGACAACGACACGGCCGGGGTGAGCGTTACCCCGACCGGTGGGACAACGGACGTCACCGAAGGCGGGGCGACCGACACCTACGCCGTGGTTCTGACCCAACTCCCCGCGGGAACCGTGACCGTGACCGCCTCCACGACTACCGGCAAGGCCACCCTGGTCACCGGGGCCGGGATCCCGGGTCCCACCGCGACCTTAACCTTCACCACCGGCAACTGGAACACGCCCCAGGTCGTGACTGTAGCCGCGGTTGACGACCCCATGGTTGAAGGCCTGCACACGGCCACCGTGGTCCACACCGCCGCCGGCGGCGGCTACGACGGGGTGGCTATCGCCAACGTGTCGATCAACATCACCGATAACGACATCCCCGGGGTGACCGTTACCGAGACCGGTGGTTCGACGGCCGTGACCGAGGGCGGCCTCACCGACACCTATCAGATCGTCCTGAATTGCCAGCCAAGCGCCAACGTCAGCCTGATGGCCGTGACAACCGGGCAGGCCACGGCAGCCGGTCCGGGAGGCGGGAACACCCTGACCTTCACCACCGCCAACTGGAACGTGCCCCAGAGCTTCACCGTGACGGCGGTTAACGATCTGATCGTTGAGGGCGCCCATGCCGCGACCATCAGCCACTCCGCGACCGGCGGCGGCTACTACGGTGTGGGCATTTCGTCGGTTTCGGTGGCCATCACGGACAACGATCTTCCCAGCTTGACCCTCGTGGAGACCGGCGGGGTCACGGCCGTCACGGAAGGGGCCGTGAGTCCAGCCCCAGGGGCCTCCGACACCTACACGGCCGTCCTCGACCTCCAACCCTGCGGCGACGTTACCCTGACCGTCTCGGCCGGACCCGAGGTCCGCGTCGCATCGGGCGGCGGCGGCCCGGGCGCTTCCACCTCTCTTACCTTCACCCCGGCCAACTGGAACGCGCCGCAGATGATCACCGTCACGGCCGTGGACGATGAGACCATCGAGGGCTTGCACCCCGGGGCCATCACCCACATCGCCGGCGGCGGCGCCTACGCCGGGGCGATCATTCCGGCCGTGACCGCGACCGTCACCGACGATGACATTCCGGGCGTGGCCATCGTTGAGTCGGGCGGGGACACGAACCTGACGGAAGGTGTGCCTCCGGGCGTGCCCGGCGGCCGGGACACCTACACGGCGGTCCTGACCCACGTGCCCAACAGCCCGGTGACCTTCACCGTGACCGCCGGCAGTGAGGTTCGGGCGGCGGCGGGCGATTTCGCGAGCGGGGGCGGGGTCTTCGGGGCTTCCGCGACCCTGACCTTCACCCAGGCCAACTGGAGCCTTCCCCAGACCATTACCGTCGAGGCCGTGGACGACGCCATCGTCCAGGCCGCGCACACCGGGACGCTCACTCACTCCACCACCGGGGGCGGCTACGGCGACGTTACCCCGCTCACCTGGGCCCCGGTCGTGGCCCACATCACCGACAACGATTTACCCGGAGTGACCGTTACGCCGGCCGGCGGCGGACCTCTGGCCGTGACCGAGGGCGCCGTGGCCCCAGCTCCGGGCGGGGCGGCCACCTACACCGTTGTCCTCGATCTTGAGCCCTCCGGGGCGGTTACGGTTACGGCAACGGCGGGAAGCGAACTCCTGGTTGCCGCCGGAGACTTTTCGGGCGGGGGCGGCATCTTTGGCCCCGCCGCCGATCTCACTTTCCTCCCGACCAACTGGAACGTGCCGCAAACCTTTACGGTCACGGCCTTTGACGACACCCTGGTCGAGGGTTTACACCCGGGGGTGGTCACCCATACGGCCGGCGGCGGCGCCTACGACGGCGTGATCATCGCCCCGGTCTCGGTCCTGGTCGCCGACAATGATCCACCCGGCGTGGCCATCAGCCAGACCGACGGGGCCACGGCCGTGACCGAGGGCGGGAACAGCGACACCTATTCGGTTGTCCTCACCGGCCGACCCGCGACGGACGTCACGGTCACGGCCGAGGTTTCCCTGGCCGGTCAGGCGACCGTCGCCGGCGGGATCGGCCCGGCGGGGGACAGCGCCAGCCTCACCTTCACCACCCTCACCTGGGACCTGCCCCAGATCATCACCGTGGCCGCCGTTGACGATCTGGCCATCGAAGACCTCCATTTCGTGACCATCGCCCACACCGCCGCCGGCAGCGGCTACGACGGGGTCGGCATCGCCGGAGTCGGCGTGGCCATCACCGACAACGATTTCCCCGGCGTGACCATCACCGAGAGCGGCGGCTCGACCGACGTGACCGAAGGCGCGGTCCAGGGCGCCACGGGAGGGGCCGACACCTACACGGTTGTTCTCGACCGCCGGCCCACCGGTCCGGTGACCTTCACGGCCGCGGCCGACGGCCAGGTCCTGGTGGCGGCGGGCAATTTCAGCGGAGGAGGCGGGGTCTTCGGGCCGGCGGCGATCCTGACCTTCACCCCCGTCGATTGGAACCTGACCCAGACCATCACCGTCGTGGCCGTGAACGACGAGGTGGTTGAGGGCCCGCACGCCGGGATTATCTCCCACACGACGAGCGGTGGGGCCTACGGTGAAGACCTCACCCCGATGACTTGGGCCGAGGTCACGGCCCACATCACCGACAACGACCCACCGGGAGTCACCGTCGCCCACAGCGGAGGCGGCCCTCTGGTCTTGACCGAGGGCGAGCTGGCCCCCGCTCCGGGTGGGGACGATACCTACACCGTGGTCCTGGACCGCCAGCCCTGTGCGCCGGTCACCGTGACGGCGACGGCGGGCAGCCAGGTTCGGGTGGCGGCCGGTGACTGGAGCGCCGGAGGCGGCGTCTTCGGGCCGAGCGCCGGCCTGACTTTCACCCCCCTAGACTGGAGCGTACCCCAGATCATTACCGTGGCGGCCTACGACGACGCCGTGGCCGAGGGCACGCACGCCGGGTCGGTTGGGCACTCCGCCTCGGGTGGTGGCTACACCGGTGTGATCATCGCCGGCATGGCGGCCACCATCACCGACAACGACGTTCCGAGCGTGGGCCTGACCGAGACGGGCGGCTCAACCGATGTGACCGAAGGAGCGATCGGGACTACTCCCGGGGCCACCGACACCTACGACGTGGCCCTCAGCCACCAGCCCACCGGCACGGTCACGGTCGCCCTGACAACCGCCGGCGGGCGGGTGACCATAGCCAAGAGCGGGGGAACCCCGAGCGCGAGCGTGACCCTGACCTTTACCACGGTCAACTGGAACCTGGGCCAGACCATCACTGTCCGAGCCGTGGACGACACCGTCGTCGAGGGCTCACACGCGGCCACCGTGACCCAGGCCGCTTCCGGCGGCGGGTACGATGGGTCCACACCTACCCTCCTGACCGTCAACATCACCGACAACGATCTCCCCGGGGTGACTGTCACCGAGAGCGGCGGCCTGACCCGGGTGACCGAGGGCGCCCTTCCGGGGACCTCGGGGGCCACGGACACCTACACGGTCGTTCTCACCCGCCAGCCCATGGCCACGGTGACCATCACCGCCGGCGCCGCAAGTCAGGTGACCGTGGCCGCCGGGGGTGGCCTTCCCGGACCGGCCGTCGCCTTGACCTTTACCACGACCAACTGGAACACGCCTCAGACCATCACCGCCGCCGCCGTGGACGACACCGTCGTCGAAGGCTTGCACACCGGAACCATCACTCACACGGCCACGGGCGGGGCCTACGACGGGGTGATTATCCGGGCCGTGACGGCGACCGTCACCGACAACGATGTCCCCGGCGTGACCCTGACCCAGACGGGCGGAACCACCGCCGTCGCCGAGGGCGCGGCCCCGGGCAGTCCCGGCGCCACCGACACCTACACGGCTGTTTTGACCAACCAACCCAGCGGCGACGTGACCATCACCGCCACGCCGTCCGCCCAAGTAACCGTGACCGGGACGGGCACGGCCGGCGGCGGGACGGCGACCCTGGTTTTCACCCCGGCCAATTGGAACCTGGCTCAGACCTTCACCGTGGCGGCGGTGAATGACTTGCTGATCGAGGGGCCCCACACCGGGCTCATCAGCCACGCTGCCGCCGGCGGCGGCTACGGCGGGGCGGCGGTTGGCTCGATCACCGTGGCGGTCACCGACGACGACCCCGGCCTGATCCTCGCCGGGGGCGCCGGGCTCACCGTTCAGGAAGGCGGACCGAGCGACACCTACACCCTGGTCCTCAGCACCCGGCCCACAAGCGACGTGACCATCACCGTCACCCCGGACATCCAGCTCATCGTAGAGTGCGACGGTGGCGGCGGTGGCGCCCCAGGCCTACCCGGGACGGTCACCTTCACCCCGGCCGATTGGGGTCTGCCCCAGGTGGTGATGGTGTCGGCCTTCAAGGACGACGTCTCCGAGGGGCCTCACACCGGCACGGTTTCCCAGGCCGCGTCGAGTTCCGACCCGGTCTACGACGATCTGACCATCCCCACCCTGACCGTGGCCATCACCGAGAACTCCGGTCCGGCGGGACAGGCCTTCGACCCGAGGCTAGACGCCATCCTGCGCTTCCCGGCCTTCGGGGTCACGATCTACGTCCCGGCGGGGGTTGTGGAGATCGCTCCCGGAGTTCGAGCCAGGCTGACTATCGAGGCTAGCCCACCCCCGGACGCCGACGACCTCGAGGACGCCTGGAGGGGAGTCGGACCCTGGTTCGCCCTCAGCCTGACGGTTGAGGGTCCGAGCGGCACGGCCGAAGTCCACGCTCTCGGACGGCCGATCACCATCGTGGTCGACCTCGATCCGGCGACCGTGTCCGGTCTCCAGTCCGAGAAGATCGGCCTCTATGTCTATCGCGACGGAGAAGACGAGGGTGGCGGTGGCGTGGACGGCGGAGGCTCGGGCGGCGCGGCCGGCTGGACCTTCGTGCCCAGCGGCTACGACCCCCAGACCGGACTTCTGGTCGCCCGGCTCGACCACCTTAGCCAGTTCGGCGTTCTGGTCGCCACCCGGACCTTCGGCGACATCGGGACCCATTGGGCCCGGAAAGACATCGAGATCCTCGCCGGTCGGGAAGTCATCCAGGGCGTGGCCCCCCATCTCTTCGCCCCCCAGAACCTCGTCACCCGGGCCCAGTTCTGCGCCCTCTTGGTTCGGGCCCTGGGTCTGCCCAAGGAAACTTCGGGCCAGACGTCCTTCGCCGACGTCCCCGAGGAGGCCTGGTACGCGGTGGAGGTCCACACGGCCTTCGACGCCGGCCTGGTCCAGGGGCTCGGCCCCACCTCCTTCGGGCCGGACCGGCCCATCACCAGACAAGAACTGGCCGTTCTCATCTCCCGGGCCCTCGACAGCCTCGAACTCGGCGTCGACCTCACTTCCCAGGACGTGACGGCCAGACTGGCGGTCTACTCGGATGCGCCGGTCGTGGCCGGTTGGGCCCGCGACGGAGTGGCCCAGGCCATCACTCAGGGCATCATCCGCGGGCGCACCGAGACAACGATCGCCCCGACGGGGACGGCGACCCGGGCCGAGGCGGCGGTGATGCTGAAGCGGTTCATGGACAAGTCCATGGATCTGCCCGTTGTCCTCATCGGCCTGCTTCAAGTGAGCGAGGTCGGGGGACGGCACTACGAACTCATTGTCGGCGGCCAGCCCTACGACCTGATCGTTGACCCCACCCGGATCGCCCTTCTCGACGACCTCCAGCGGGACGTCGGGGACGATGTTGTTCTAGTGGCCACGCTGGAGGTGGCGCCGGGAACCATCTACCAACACGGCGTGCCGGCGGCGGTGCAGATGACGCTGCGGTGAAGCGCCCTGGGAGGCGCCACGACGCTCCGCTTCGGCTCGCCGCCTAGCCCTCGGCCCCGGCCAGAATCCGGATGTCTTCAACCCGGACGTGGAGGCCGACCCCCTTGTCGAGGATCAGGTTGACCAGGCCGGTATGGTTGAGGTGCATCATGCAGAAGCCGGGCCGAAAGGTGTGCCTGGCCCCGAAGACGGGGGCCTTGCGGATGTCGGTGGCCAGCCCCTCAAACCCGAGCATGTGATAGGCGGCCACATCCTTGACCTCGTGCCGGCCGGGGTTCCGGGAGAAGGCCGGCCCGACAACCCAGGTCTCCAGCACGCCTGTCACCGGGTCGGCCCGGATCACCCGTAGAACGTGTTGGACCGGACACCCGGCCCCGAAGGGGCGGCCGAGAACGATATCGTCCCGGCCGATGTTCCACTTCTCAACCAGGTCCGGGCGGAAGGGCAGAACAATCTTGCGCGCCGACGGTTCGCCCGGAAGCGGGGCCAGGACAAAGTCCCAGGCGTGGCCGAGGATGTCCTTTCCCGTCCCGGGCGGGGTGACCCCGGGGAGCGCCACGCCGCTATCAGGGACAGGACCCGCCCTCTTGGCCGGCCCGGGGTAGAACGGGCAGTCCTCGCCCTCCCGGAGTCCGAGGTCAAGATTAGCCTCAAATTCATCGCAGTTTCTGGCCCCGCACAGGCCGCAGTCCTTGCCGGGCGGGCGCCAGGCTTTGTCCCCGGCTGTAATCATTTCCGCTGGTCACTCCCCCCCTGGACGCTCTCCATCGTCACTCCCCCCTGGACGCTCCCCACCGTCACTCCCCCCGGAAGAGGTAGTCCGCCGCCTCGCCCTCGAGCTTTCGGACGACGCCGAAGTGGTGCTGCCAGCCGATTTCCTTCTTGCCCACACAGATGGTGCAGGTGCCGAGAGGGGGGACCCCCCGCAGGAGCAGCCTCCCCGGGTCGATCTCCTCCGAGGCGGCGATGAGATCGTAGAGGCGTTGCAGGGAGGTGCCCTGGAGGGCATTGGTCTCGAAGACCCGGACCTGCGGGTAGGCTTCGCGGATCTTCTGAAGGAAGACTTCCCGCTCGGCCTGTCCGACGAGGTCGATCTTGGTCACGACGGCGATGTCGGCCAGGCTGATCATGGCCCCCATCTTCACCGGAGTGTGGATGCCGGAGATCGAACTGAGAACGACGATGCCGAGACCCTGATTGAGGTAGGGGGCGCAGCGGAGGCAGAGCCCGGCGCTCTCCACGATGAGGAGGTCGGCCGAGGCCCCGTTCGCCCACTCCACCGCGTCGCCGAGGACCATCACCCCGGCGTGGTCCGGGCAGAGGTCGCCGGAGTAGACCTTGGCCGTCAGTATCCCGAACTCGCGGCGGAGTTCCGTGTCCTCAAAGGCCCTGACCACGTCGATCTTGAGAAACGCGACGCGGCGCCGCTGGTGGAAGCTCCGAATGATCTGCTTGATGAGAGCCGTTTTTCCCGCCGACGGGGGACCGGCGACCACGACCAACCGCAAGGAAAGCCCACCTTTCTTTAAGCCGACCCCGTTTGGCCTGCGCCGGCGGGCGCGCGCCGGCCGGGGCGGGTCTATCGGGCCGTCGTCTAGATCGTTACGTCGCAGAGAGTCTCGCCGGCCCGGAGCCTCTCGCGCACTTCCACGAGGCGGTTGTCAAGAGCGATGAGGGCTTGGGCGGCCGGTTGCTCTCGATCGTCCCAGGCCAGGATCTTGACCACTCCGCCGTTGGCCAAGACCACGCGTTTTTGGGCCAAGATGGCGATGACCGGGTCGTGGGTGACGAAGATGATAATCTTGCCTGTGGCCCGGATGGTCTCGAGGACGTCTTGCTTGAAGATGCCGGCGTTTTCGATCTCGTCGAGGAGAACGATGGGCGCCGCGCTGATCGTGAGGGCGTCGGCAATCATCAGGGACCGGGTCTGACCGCCGGAGAGAGTCGTGATCCGCGCCTCGGGGGTGATCTTCTCCCCGGTGAACCTGTTGGCCAGGGCGATAGTCTCGGCCACGAGACCGCTTCGGCTCAGGCGACGGGCCCGGGCGTGGACGGCCAGGAAGTCCTCGACGGCCAGGTCGGTGAAGCACTTGGTATTCTGGGTGATCATGGCCACTGGTCTTGAGGCCGGATCGTAGCGGAAGTCGTCTGGAGGCGGTTCGCCGTCGATCAGCACCTGCCGGCCGGTGGCCGTGTCCCGCTGGGCCAGGAGTTCGATGTCGGTGATGAGAGCGGTCTTGCCGCTGCCGGTGGGGCCGACGACCGAAGCAATCTCACCCACGCGGAGGTCGAGCCGCTGGAAAGGTTCCGGGCGACCGTCTTTGGTCGTCCCGGGAAGGACGGTGATCTCTCTTATCATGGCCCTGGCCCCACTCACGAATCCCCGCGAACCTCGTGTCTTTAGTCCTAAGCTATGAGCCCGGGTCGGTGGGGGTGAGAACCCGGCCGGCAGCGGAGAGAAGGCGAGGCCGGCCGCGGGGTGAGGGGCCGGAGTTCTAGTGGAGGAAGAGAATCCCGGCCACTCCGGCGCCGAGGATGACCCAAGCCGGATCCCGGCGAGGAGCCAGGCTCAGAAGGAGCAAGCTCAGGGCCGTGACGGCCCATACCCCGGGGTTGGCCAAAGTGCCTCGGCCGAGGTCGACGGCTGCCGCGGCCAGGAGGCCGACCACGACCGCGTTTACTCCCTTGAGGGCGGCGGCCACCCGAGGTGAGGATGCGAGGTGGTGATAGTGACGGCTGAGAACCAGAACGGCCACGAAGCTGGGGCCGAACAGGGCCACCGTGCCGGCCAGAGCGCCCCAGAACCCGGCCATCTTGTAGCCCAAGAAGGCCACCATGAGCATGAGTGGCCCGGGCGTCACCTGGCCCACGGCGACTCCGTTGCTGAATTCTGCGGGGGTGAGCCACCCGTGACGAGTCACCAGGTCCTGCTGGAGGGCGGAGATCATGGCGTAGCCTCCGCCGAAGGTGAACAGGCCTATGGTCAGGATGTGGAGGAACAATGGCAGTAGCATGTCCTAGACCCGCCTTCCGGTGAGGCCGTGTCCGTCGGTCTGGTCTCGGTAGAGCACCGCGCCGAGCAAGGCCCCGATGACGATCACCCACACTGGATTGAGGTTCAGGGCCGCCAAGGCCAGAAACGACAGGACCGCGAGCGAGAGGCCGGCCCAGTCCCGCGCCAGGGAGCGCGCCTGGCGGACGGCCAGGACGAGGAGAAGGCCTGTGACTCCGGCCGCAAGGCCGCTCGCGGCTCCGACCACAGCCGGAAGGCTCTCGACCCTAAGGTAGAGGGCGGCGAACAGAACCGCGGCCCCGAAGCCGGGCAGGATGCAGGCCACGGCCGCGAGCGCGGCCCCGCCGAAGCCGCGTAGCCTGTAGCCGACGTGGACCGCGGCCGCGAAGAAGATCGGTCCGGGAGTGAGCGTGCCTATGGCCACACTCTGAGCGAATTCCTCGGGCCTTAGCCAGTGGCGCTTCTGAACGACCTCGCTCTCCAGAAGGGCCAAGAGTGCGAACGGCCCTCCGAAACCCAAGGCGCCTACCTTGAGAAAGGTGAGGAGGAGTTGGGCCATCGAGACCATCGCCACACCCCCCGCTCCGCCTCGCTCCCCACGGCCTCGCCGTGCCCGAGCCGGTTCGCGTCTACCTCCTTCATCTTCGGCGGGAGGAGGGGGACCTCCTGGACGCGGGGGCGAGAAGCTCGCGCTCCGCCCGAGGCAGGCTCAGGGCGAAGACGCCGGCGATGACGAGGGAGATGCCGGTGGACAGGAGCTCCTCCCGGACACCGTCGAGGCCCATGCCGGCCAGACGGGGAAGCGACACCGAGCCGAGTTCCGGGAGCCGGGACGGCACGCTGGCCGCCAGCCATGAAGGGAGAGAGAGTCCGAGGACCACCGCCAGGGCCACGACAGCAAGACCGCCGGCCAGCCAGACCGCCCCGGTTCCGGCCAGTCCCTTGGGGCCGCGACCCAGGACCAGCCAGAGCAGAAGCGAGAGAAGCACGGCAGCCCCCGCGCTCGCCCAGGGGGCGAGGACCATTCCCCGCCACGCGGGCCCAAACCGGCGAAGGACTTCGCTGTTGAAGCTTTTCCCGATGTCGACCGTGTCGGGCAGGTTCTCCAGACCTTGCGCCGCCTCCAGGTAGTAAGTTTCGTCCATGTGCTCGCGGATGGCGGCCAGCAGGCTGAACTTGACCTCCACCAGGGCGATGTCGACCGCCGGCGTCGCCCTGGCGCCCGAGGTCAGGTAGGCGGCGAGAGCTTCCAGGGTGCGCTCGAACTGGCTATCGAGCCAACTCACCGGGATGCCCTCGTCGAGAGCCTCCCGGAGAGCGACTTCATCAACGGGCTCAAGACCGACGCTGGCGACGAGACTATCCAGGAACTCGGTCTTGACTTCCGACAGCAGGCCGGTCTGTCTCAGGACGTCCATGACGTAGGCGGGGTTGGCCACCGTCTCCCGCAGAGTGACGCTCCCACAGCAGGCGACCACGGACGGAAGGAGAAGCAGGGCCAGCACGGCAGCGGCCCCGATGCGAGCGGGACCACGGGCAGCGGCCCCGATGCGAGCGGGACCACGGCGATGGCGACCTTGGGGCAAGAGAGTGTGCCTCCCGGGCCGAGAAAACTGCCGGCGGCCGCGGGACCAGCCGGCGCCCGGTTAGAATACCCCGTGCCCGGAAAGTGTCCCCCGGCGTCGGCGAACCGGCACGGACCCTCGGTCGGACGGGTCGAAGTGAGGAGGAGGGGGAATAATGCCCACAGATGGCAGGAGTGGTCCGAAGGTCAGGGACATCGTCGCCGTGCTCGATGAGATCGCCCCGCCGGCCCTAGCCGAAAGCTGGGACAATGTCGGGCTTCTTGTCGGAGATCCCGAGGCCGAGCCGGCCTGGGTAGCCGTGGCCCTCGACGCGGCCTGCGCCTTGGCCGGCGATATGCCCGGCCCGGAAGTTGGCCCCGGCCTCCTGGTTGCCCATCACCCGGTTCCCTTCCGGCCTCTGGGACGCCTCCTGGCCGGCGATCCGGTAGCCGACCTCGTGGCCACGCTTCTCAGGCGAGGCATCAGCCTCTATGCCGCCCACACCAACTTCGACTCCGCTCCGGGGGGATTGTCGCACGTCCTGGCCGCCGACCTTGGGCTTGATCCAGGAGACCTGCGCCCCCTAGCGCCCGCGGCTCAGGCGTCAAGGGAAGCGGGCGGCGACCCGGCCGGCGGCGCCGGAGCGAGCGGTTTCTACAAACTCGTTGTCTTCGTGCCGGCGACCCACACGGCGGCCGTTCGAGCCGCCTTGGCCGAAGCCGGCGCCGGCTGGATCGGCGACTACAGTGACACCGCTTTTGCCGCCCCGGGCCACGGCTACTTCCGCCCTCTGGAAGGTAGCCGTCCCTTCATCGGCGCCACCGGGCAAGTGGAAGAGGTGGTCGAGGACCGGCTGGAGACCATCGTGCCGGTCTACCGTCTCAGAGCCGTGGTGCGGCGGATGCTCGAGGCTCACCCCTACGAGGAAGCCGCCTACGACGTCTACCCTCTGGCTAGTCATCCCGCCGTGACTCGGCCGGAGCTTCTCACCGGGCTGGGCCGGGTCGGCCGGCTGGCGGCGGGTGAAATGGAGTTGGCCGACTACAAGATGATGGTTGAACGGGTCCTGGGTCTTCCGCCGGGGGCCGCCAGACTCCTCGGCTGCGGCCCGGCCGCGGCCCGGGGCGTCGAGGCGTTCGGCCCGTCAGGGGCGCGGGGCGCCCGGCGCGTGGTGCGGAGAGTCGCGGTCTGTCCCGGCGCCGGTGGCGGGTACGTCCGGCGGGCCGCCGCGGCCGGCGCCGACGTCTACGTGACCGGCGACCTCACTTACCACTACGCGGTGGAGGCCTGCCAGTTGGGGTTGGCCCTCATCGACGCCGGGCATCACGGGACGGAGAAGGTCTTCACCAGGACCATGGCCGCTCTCCTTGGCCAAGGTCTCGCCTCCGAAGGGATTTCGCTCGACGTCAGCGAAGTTCCGCTGCCGTCCGGCTGGCTTCTCTAGAGCTCCTAGCGGCCCCGCGCCGCGTCAGCTTGCGACCACGCTCCTCAGTGCGCGGCCGCCAAGGCCGCTTCAGTTCGTGGCCGCCGGTCGGAAGGGAGATTCAATGGCCGAGATTGGATACACGCGTAGCGATCTGCGCAGTCTTCTGGAACTGCAGCGGTACGACTCCGAGATCAACCGTCTTCGCGTTGCCATCGAGCGCACCCGGAACGATCCCGAGGTCGAGGCTTTGCGAACTCAAGCCGACGCGACCTTCGGAGCGGCCCAGGCAGGCAAGGAGCGCGTCGTCAAGCTTAAGCACGCCGCAGCCTGGCAGGAGAAAGAGGCGGACGACATCCGGGCCGAGATTGCCGAGGCTGAGCGCAAGATGTATGGCGGGCTTGTGTCCAACCCCAAGGAGTTGGATCAGATGCAAAAGAGAGTCGAGCAACTCCGGATTGATATCGGCCGGCACGAGGAACTCGGGTTGGCGGCCATGGTTGAGAGTGAGGAGGCTGAGCCGGCTTTGGCCGGCCAGGTGCGGGCGCAGGCCGAGGTCGAGGCCCTTCTGGTAAAGGCTGAGGGCAAGCAGCGAGTGGCCGTGGCCGATCTTGGGAAGCAGATCAAGGGTCTCACCCCGAAGCGGGCCGAGATGGCGACTCGGGTCCCCGAACCTCTGCGGGTCAAGTACGAGCGCATCCGGGATGGCCGGAGCGGAGTCGGCGTCGCCGCCATCCGCAGGGACGACCTGTGCGGCGCTTGCTCGGTGGAGGTTCCCCGGGCCCTAGCCAAGGCGATCGTGGCCGGCCGGCTGGAGACCTGCGAGAGTTGCGGTCGGCTTCTTATCCACCTTTTCGAGACCGCGGGAGCGGGCGTCGGCGCCGAGGGCGCTCCCGCTTCCAGTCCCGCTGAGGGCCCTCCGGGGAGTCTCGGTCAGCCGGGAGGACGTCGATGAGCCCAGCTGGTCCGACCTTTGTCTGCCACGCCGATGGGGCCAGCCACGGCAATCCCGGCCCGGCGGGGGCCGGAGTAGTGGTCCTCGACGACAACGGCCGGGATCGCCGGAGAGTTTCGACCTTTCTCGGAAAGGCGACCAACAACGTGGCTGAGTACCTGGCCATCCAGGAGGCCGTGAAGGCGGCGGCCGATGTCTGCCGGGAGGATGGGCTCGATCCTCGGACAGTCTCGGTGATCATCAAGACCGACAGTGAACTCGTTGCCAGGCAGATCTCGGGGGAGTACCGGGTCAGAAGCCTCGACCTCGCGCCCTTGCTCCGGACGTACCGCGAGCTGGCCGAGCCGTTCTACCGCGTCCAGGTCGTGGCTACCAGCCAGACGGATCCCCGAGCTCACGAACTGGCCACCCGGGCGGCGAGCCGCTCGGCCTCCTCTAACCCCGGCCAGCCTCGCTACTCCCGCCTGACCCATCTGGAGTGCAGCCGCTGCGGGGAGCGGTTTGACCCAGCCAAGCCCCACGGCCCTTGCTCGGCCTGTAATGGGCCTCTTCTGGCCCGCTACGATCTTGATGGTCTGACCTGGCCGCCGGGAGGCGGCGGGCCGGCCTGGCCGGCATCCGGCGCGCGAGGTGGCGGCGGCGCCGCGGACGCCGTGTCGGGCCCCGAGGCCAACTCCATGTGGCGCTATCACGATCTGCTTCCGGTTGGGTCTCCGCGGCACGTCGTGAGCCTGGGCGAGGGACTCACGCCGCTCATTCCCCTGCCCAAGTTTGTGGCCCGACTGGGGTTGGATGGACTGGGCCGAATTCTGCTCAAGGACGAAGGGGCGAACCCGACCGGGACCTTCAAGGCCCGGGGGGCCTCGGCGACGATATCGCGCCTGGTGGAGTTGGGCGTCGATCGTTGCGCCGTCCCGACCGCCGGGAACGCCGGATCGGCCTTCGCCGCCTACGCGGCCCGAGCCGGGCTGAGGTTCCTCGCGGCCATGCCCGAGAACACCCCCGAACTCATCCAGGCGGAGTGCGCCTCCTACGGGGCCATCGTGGAACGCGTGCCGGGGCTCCTTCCCGACGCGGCCCGCTACGTGCGGGAGCGGGCGAAAGGCGAGGGCTGGTTCGTGGCCTCGACCTTCGACGAACCCTACCGGGTCGAGGGCAAGAAGACCATCGCCCTCGAAATCTTCGAGGCCTTCGGCGGAAGGTGGCCCGACGCCATCATCTTTCCGGTCGGTGGTGGGGTGGCCCTGGTGGCGGCCTGGAAAGTTATGCAAGAACTCGCGGAGGCCGGGGTGGGGGCCGTCCCGAGATCCCGCGGCGGAACGCGCCCGGGGCCCAAGCTCTTTGCCGTGCAGGCGACCGGGTGCTCACCCGTGGTCCAAGCCTTTCTCGGTGGCCGGGACGAGACCGAACCCTTCGCCGGCGCCCAGACGGCGGCCGTTGGTCTTCGGGTTCCCTCACCCAAAGCGGGCTTCCTCATCCTCCGGGCCGTCCGAGCCACCGGAGGGGCGGCCGTCGCCGTGACCGACGAGCAATTGCTCGCGGCGGCCGACGAACTGCGCCGTGTGGAGGGGCTGGACATCTGCCCCGAAGGCGCCGCGGCCGTCGCCGCCCTACCCGAGATGGCCCGTCAGGGCCTGCTGGCCGACTGCCGGGAGATCGTTGTCGTTAACACGGGCACGGGGCTGAAGTACGTGAAGTAGCTTCAGGCCACCTGCCTCTTGATTAGTCGCGCCGCCAGCAGGGTGAATAAAACGACAAAACCAATGAGAATACCCACATCCCCAAGGGTGGACCCCAGGTCCGAGCCCCGGATGATGACCGCGCGCAGGGCCCGGTTGGCGTAGGTCATGGGCATGGCGTAGGCCAGCCAACGCAAGGGCGCCCACATTGTCTCCAGGGGCACGACGAAACCCGACACGACGACCTGCGGGATGATCACGATGGGGATGAACTGGATAACCTGCAACTCGTTGCGGGCGAAGAAGGAGAAGAAGATGCCCATGACCACGGCCACGGCTACCAGGGCGGCCTCGATGGCGAAGGCCGAGGCCAAGCTCCCGGCGAGTTTCGCCTGGAGCACGTAGACGGTGAAGAGAAGGATGATCAGAGACTGGATCAGGGCGAAGAAACCGAAGCCCAGGAGGTAGCCCAGCACGATCTCCGCCCGCTTGACCGGAGAGGCCAGAAGCCGCTCCATCGTGCCGGAGGACCTCTCCCGGAGGAAGGAAACGCAGGTCAGGAGGAAGGTGAAGAAGAAGGCGGCGAAGGCCACGAAGCCCGGAGCGAAGTAGCTGAGGGAACCCAGAGCCGGGCCGCCGTAGACGTAGTCCACCTTGGGCTGGCCGGGTGGCTTGAGCAATCCGGCGACAGCGGCGCCCGGTCCCACGCCGGGAGTGCCCGACCCCAGGCCGGTCAATTCGCTCAGTCTGGCGGCCACGGCCTCCGGCAAGAGCTGGACCGACTGCCCGAAACGGCGGGCGATGTCCGCCGAGAGCACTGAATCGCTGCCTTCGACGACGAGGCGCAGGCCGGAGAAACCCTTCCCGGTCAGGACTTCGGTGGTGAAGCCGGCGGGGATGACGAGGCCGCCCTTGAGACCCTCGTTTCGTACGCTTTGGAGCAAAGCCGTCTCGTCCGGGTAGGTTTGGAGGGTAAGGTCGCGTTCCTCCAGCAGCCGGCCGAGTTCCGCCCCCAAGACGAGTTGGCCGCCCGGTCCGGCGGGGGTCGGGGGCAGGGTGAAGCCCTGGTCGAGATCGACGATGCCGATGGTGAGAGTTGTCCGTTTCTCGGTCGTAATGTAGCCAAGCAGGGTCATGACCAGAATGGGCGCGACGACGATCAGGGCAATGGTCCGAGGGTCACGCCGGAACTGGCTTATGATCCGGACGGTTATGGCGCCGATTCTCCTCAGGGACACGGAGTTCATCGCCTCTCTTTCCCGGCCGCTCCGGCCGGATCGCCGAGCGCCGCCGCTTCGGCCCGCTCGGCAAACCACAGGTAGGCCTCTTCGAGGGAGGCCGCTCCAGCCTGCTCTTTGAGTTCGCGTGGGCTGCCCTCAGCCAGGAAACGTCCGGCCCGGAGGAGTCCGATCCGGCCGCAGCGCTCGGCCTCATCCATGACATGGGTCGAGATGACGAAGGTCCGTCCCTCTGTGTTGAGCCGGTCGAAGTGGCGCCAGAGCGCCCGGCGAACCTCCGGATCCATGCCGACGGTTGGTTCGTCGAGAAGCATCAACTCGGGTCGGTGGACCAGGGCGGCGGCGAGACTGGCTCTCTGGCGCAGGCCGCCGCTCAGGGTCCGGACCGGGCTGTCCGCGCGATCCCCGAGACCCACCAGTTCCAGAGCCTCGTCGATCCGCGTCGGGATCTCCCCAGCCGGGGTTCCGAAGAGCATGGCGAAGAACCGCAGATTCTCCCTCGGGGAAAGGTCCTCGTAGAGGGCGGCGGCCTGGGTCATGTAGCCGACCCGGGCGGCGACCACCGGTGAGGGGACCCCGTGGCCGAGGACCTTGACCTCGCCGGAGTCCGGGGCCACGAGACCGAGGATGGCCCGGATCAGCGTGGTCTTCCCTGAACCGTTGGGACCGAGGAGACCGTACTTCTCGCCGCGAGCGATACGCAGGCTGAGGCCGTCCAGAGCTTTCGTGGTCCCGAAGGCCTTGCGGAGGTTGTCCGCCGACACGACGACTTCGCTCATTTCTCATCACTCCTTTCGCCGAAACGGATGAGCCTCAGATGCCGGGCGTTCGACTAGGCGCAGCGTAACGGCCGTCGTCCATAGGCGAAGAAGCCGCAAACAAACACGAAACTCAGGGGGTTGCCGGTGATCTCGTCGAGGGCCCGGCCGTAGCGGGCGCCCTCTTCTTTGGAGAGGGTACCCTTTTCGACCAAGCGGTCGACGGCCTGGAGAAGCAGGGCCGTGTGATTTGCCGGGTCCCGGGTCTTCGACCATTCCAGCTCGGTGCTGTTGGAGGTCAGGGCCACCACACGCACGTCGGCCAGACCGGCCTGGCTGAGCAGGCGGTAGAGGGACCGCCCGGAGATCGGGCGACCTCCACCGGCCAGCCGCTCGCGGGCCAGGAGGTCCCTCAGTTCACCGAGGGCCGGAGGCTCGGGTTCGTAGACCACGAGACCCTCGTCACTCTCGAAAGCCGCGATCACGCCGCCGGGCCTGACGATGCGGGTCATTTCCCGGGTGATCCTCTCCGGAGAGGACACGCTGCTCAGGGACTGTCTGGCCAGGCAAACGTCGGCGCAGTCCCAGGCCAGGCGAGTGTCTCCCAGGTCGGCGACTTCGAAGGAGAGGTTCTCGAGCCTCTCCTGGGCGGACAACTCCCGGGCCCTGGCCACGCTGAAGGCCGACGGGTCCAGACCCAGAACCCGTCCGTCCGGCCCGACTTCACGGGCGAGAAGACGGCAGAGGGCCCCGACGCCCGAGCCGAACTCCACCACGGTTGCCCCCCGGCCAAGTCCGGCCTGGAATAGAAGATGGACGACCAGGCTTCCGCCGACGTCGGTCACCCCCAGACCCTCCTCCCAGCAGCCGCCAAACGCTTCTGGCTAATTCACCCCAGCCCGGTCTTATCCTTGAATGCCAGGGCATCTCAGGCCGCTTGACAATGGTTAATCTCGTCAATATACTTAGCGTCGTGCTAAACGTTAGCATGATCCTAAGCATAACGAGTTTTTCTTCGAAGGGCTGAAAGCAGGGAGGTGAACCATGCCCGATCTCACCGACCAGCTTCTCCAGGCTTTGCACGGTATGCTCGAGGCCCTGCACCGTGGACGCCGAGATCTGCCGCCGGAGAAGCTAACCATGCCCCAGTTCAAGGTTCTTCTCCTTGCATCCGGGGCCGGTCCCGCCGGCGGAAGCGGTAAAGACGCGGACACGCCGGTAGCCGAGGTTCCGGGCCACCCGGGGACCGTCGGACTGACCGTCAGCGGGATCGCCCGGCACCTGCGCCTGTCGGCCCCGACCGTGACCGGAATCGTTGATCGTCTTGTCGAGGCCGAGTTGGTCGAAAGAGGGCGGACCGCGCCTGACCGTCGGGTAGTCGAAGTAACGGCCACCGAGCGGGGGCGGCGGCTTGTCGCCGAAGTCCTGTCGGCCGGCGAGGAGTTCCTGCGACGGTTTTTCGCGGCCATGGACGAGGAAGACGCTCGGGCGCTGCTTAGAGGCCTCGTAGCTTTCAGGCTGGCCATCATCAAGGTCGTTCAGAGAGAGGATGACGAGCAGTGATGGACACTGGCGGTGCGCCCGGCCCGGCCTCGGGCCAGGCGATAATCCAGGTCCGCGACCTGGTCAAGACCTATCGCGGCGGCGTGCAGGCTGTCAAGGGAGTTTCCTTTGAGGTGATGAAGGGGGAGATCTTTGGCTTTCTCGGCCCGAACGGGGCCGGGAAGACGACGACCATCCTCGTCCTGATCACCCTGCTCGAATCTACGGCGGGCACGGCCACGGTCTGCGGCTACGACCTGGCTAAGGCCCCCGATGAGGTCCGAATCCGCATCGGCTACGTCTCGCAGGACATCGCGGTTGACGAGACCCTGACCGGCCGCGAAAACGTGGCTCTCCAGGGCCACTTCTACCATCTCGACCGCCCGACGATCGAGGAACGGAGCCGCGAGGTTCTCGAAATGGTCGACCTGACCGACCGCGCTGATTCTCTGGTTTCCACCTACTCCGGCGGGATGCGCAAGCGCCTGGACATCGCCGAGGGACTCATCCATCGACCGTCGATCCTATTCCTCGACGAGCCGACCCTCGGCCTGGACATCCAGACCCGGACCCGCATCTGGGAGTACGTGCGAAACCTGCGCGACCGGGAAGGCATCACCGTCTTCATGACCACCCACTACATGGACGAGGCCGACAAGCTCTGCGACCGTATCGCCATCATCGATCACGGGGAGATCGTGGCCATAGGTCCTCCGGCGGAGCTTAAGGCCGGCATCGGCGGAGACCTTCTCCTTCTGGAGGTCGATGGCCGTCCGGCGCCGGGCAAGAGTCCGACGGGCGAGCCGGATGACGCCGGCAAAGCCGTTGCGGCACGCCCGGCCGACGCCTCCGACGAAGCCGCTACCGCCGCCGCGAGCGACGAAGCCGCGAAGTTTGGCGACTTCCTCCGCGGTCTGGAGGGGGTAACGAAAGTGTCGACCGCTGACGACGGTCGCTGGATGCTGGTCGTGAAGGGTGGCGAGGAGATCGCGCCCAAGGTCCTGGCGGCTGTGTCGGGGCAAGGTCTCGTCGTCCGTTCGTTGGCCATGAAGAAGCCGACCCTCGACGACGTCTTCCTGCACTATACGGGGCGCGCGCTGCGCGAAGACGAGGGCGCCTCCGGCTTTCTGCGGCAGAGAATGAGTCTAAGGAGGGCTCGGATGTGAACGCAAGCCTTGGCCTGAGCGGTGTCGGCGGCAAGAAGACCATGTCCCGGACCTTCTTTGGCGACACATGGTGGGTCGCCTGGCGCGAACTCAAACACTTTGTCGGCGAGAAGATCCGGATCTTAATGATTCTGGTCCAGCCGTTCATCTGGCTGGCCCTCATGGGCAACATGTTCGAGAAGATGGCCAGCATTCCGGGCTTCCCGGCCAAGAGCTATCTCGACTACATGGCCCCCGGGGTGGTGACCATGGTCACGCTCTTCGGCGGGATCTTCGGCGGTATGTCCATCGTCTGGGACCGGCGCCTGGGCTTCCTGAACAAGCTCCTGGCGGCGCCGATCGCCCGGTCGGCGGTTGTCAGCGGCAAGATGCTGGCCATCTCCATTCAGAGCGCTCTCCAGGCCAGCATCATTTTCGTCATCGCCAGGCTCATGGGCGTGAGCTTCCACAGCGGGATTGGGGGAGCGGTCATGGTCATTGTCCTGGCCGCCCTGCTGAGCCTGGTCTTCGCCGGGATATCCTTGTCGTTCGGCGCGATGATCAGATCCCACGAAGGGCTCATGGCCGTCATGAACTTCTTCACCATGCCCCTCATGTTCACATCAAACGCTATGATGCCCCTGTCGTTCATGCCGCCATGGCTGCAGACCGTGGCCAAGATCAACCCGCTCAGTTACGCTATCAATCCAATGCGGACGCTGTTTTTAACCGGTTGGAACGTCCGCGAGCTTGTCCTGGGAGTGGTGATTCTGGCCCTGGTCGCGTTCCTGTTCGGCCTCCTGGCCACGCGTCTTTTCAAACGGTCAATGGCCTAGCCACCGGCGCCGATCCTTCTTAGTCCGTGGTCGGGGCGCAAGCCGGCTTGACAGCCTGGATATAATCGTTTCGGCGGCGTCACGGCTCGGTGTGCGGGTCGTCGTCATCGTGACTTTGACAACTTAAACCTTGGGCTCCGAACCAAGCCGGACAATCGCGGGCGCATGGCCCAAAAGGCGCGCTCGAGGAAAGTCCGGACTCCACAGGGCAGGGTGCTGGGCAACTCCCAGTCAGGGCGACCTGAAGGAAAGTGCCACAGAGATATACCGCCGGCCGGATCAGGCTCGCCTCTCCGCGCTCACGGGCGCGGCGAACAAAGGCAAGCGTTGTCGATCCGGTCGGTAAGGGTGAAAAGGTGGTGTAAGAGACCACCGGCGGGCGGGTGACCGTCCGGCCAGGTAAACCCCACCCGGAGCAAGGCCAAGTAGGAGGGGAATGACGCGGCCCGCGTACCCCTCGGGTTGGCTGCTTGAGGCGGCGGGTAACCGTCGCCCGAGACAAATGATTGTCCAAGACAGAATCCGGCTTACAGGCTTGGTTCGGACCCCGAAGACTCCGAGACGCCCCCCGCTCGCCTGCCGGCGAGCGGGGGGCGTCTTCGCCTCAGGAAGCCGCGGCCTCCGCCGTAGCCTCCGCCGTGGCCTCGAGGACGGCCAGGACTGCCCGCTCGATGTCTCCCCGCGACATGCTCGGAGGGATCGGCTTCTTGCCAACGGCCTGCTCGGGGAGGTAGGGGAGGTGGACGAACCCGGCCAGGGGCCTCGGCCGCGTCCTAGCGCCTGACGGCGCGGTCCCGGACGGGAGTTCGCCTGGCGGGCCGGTCTCCGTCCAGGCCGTGGCCAGGTAGTGCATGAAGCCGTAAAAGAGGTAGTTGCACAGGTAGGTTCCGGCCGAGTTGGAGATGAAAGCGGGCAGGCCGGCCGCCTCGACGCGCTTCTGGATGCTCTCAAGCGGCAGGGTGGCGAGATAGGCGGCCGGACCGGCGCCCGCCTCCGGGACGATGGGCGCCTCCACCCGCTCCGCGCCCGTGTTGTCCCTTCCGTTACTCACGTTCACGGCCACGCGTTCGAGGCCGATGGCCGCGTAGCCTCCGGCCTGCCCCAGCATCACGACGGCCGCGAGCCGGTCCGGGATCAACCGTCCGGCAACGATTTTGACCAGAGCCCCAATGGCCCCATCCCACGTCACCGGCAGGATCACCGACCGCGCCCGAACCCCCGGGGCCAGTTCACGTCCGTCGAGGGTGGAGGCTGTCTCGGCCGCGGGGTTAGTGACTTCGCCGCCGAAGGGTTCGAAGCCGGAGATCAGAATGGTCCGCGAGCCGGGCATCTCCGTGTCGCTTCCCCCTCCCACGCTAGTTAACATAAGACCGTCCCCGCCGCAACCACTTATCCCTCTCGGAGGGCGGGGAAGTCGGTCTTCTAGGCCGGGTTACCGGGCCCGGGCGTTTGCGGCGCGCCTTCGACAGGCTTCGCCTCGGCCTGCCTCCGTCCGCCGCGAGCCTTCAGGATGTAGCCTAGTCCGACGAGAAGGAGCAAGAGCGGCCACAGCCGGACGAGGGCGACCCAACGCGACCCGCGAAGATTGAGGGCGACCTCGAGAACGAGGAAGACCAGGGCCAGGGTCGTCAAGACCAGCCCTGGGTAAAGCGGCCAGAGGCGGTCGTCCTTCTGCGGCAAATGACGGGTGTGAATGTACCAGACGAACAGGAAGGGAAGCCCCAGGAAGAGGAAGAATAGCCCCGCGCTCTGGGGCATGGCCTGCGGCAGAATCTGGACTCGCTGAACGGCGAAGAGGAGACCCAGGCCCGTGAGAATCGTTCCCTGGATCAGGAAGCCAAGGTGCCGGGTGTGGCAGAAGTAGACGGCCAGGAAGACAACGCCCGGTCCGGCGAAGGCCAGCCAACCTCCAAGACCCGCGGCGCCGGTCTGGAAGAGATTGCTGATCAGGAGAACGAGACCGACTACGGCCAGAATGACGCCGAGAACCAAGGGGTTCGGTTTCGGAGTTCGGCCAAGTAGCGGTTCCGGCATAGTCGAAACCACCTCCGTCGCCGCCTTTCGGCGCGCTGGGTGTTTCCTCCTGCGGCCCGGCGAGAGAGGCCGCCCGGTTGGCCGGGTCGGCGAGGCGGTGTCGAACAAGAGCGAAGGGGGAGTCCAGATGGCGCGCAAGAAAATAGGTCTCGTCCTGAGCGGGGGCGTGGCCAAAGGACTGGCCCACATCGGGGTCGTCCGAGCTCTGCTGGAGTTGGGTGTGCCCATCGATTGCGTGGCCGGAACCTCCAGTGGCAGCCTGGTCGGGGCCTTGGTCGCCGCCGCCATGAGCCCCGCCGAGATGGAAGCCCTCGCCCGCGGCACCCGTTGGCGGGACGTTGCTCGTCCCGTGATTCCCCGGCTCGGCCTCCTCGACGGCGGGCGACTTGAGCAGCTTCTGATCAAGATTCTTGGCGATCGCCTCATCGAGAATCTGCCTCTCCCTTTCGCCGCCGTGGCCACCGACATCGAAACCGGGCAAGAGGTCGTCATCCGTAGCGGACCGTTGGCGGCGGCCGTGCGGGCCAGTTGCTCCGTGCCGGGGTTCTTCACCCCTGTCGAGATCGGTGGTCGCCTTCTTGTCGACGGCGGGGTCGTCAACAACGTGCCGGTGGGCGTGGCCCGGTTGCTCGGCGCCGATTTCGTCATTGCCGTGGATCTCTCCGGCCGGATAGACGCCACGCCCTTCAGCCGCAACATTTTCGGCGTCCTTCTGCGGTCGTACGAGATCATGCTCCACGAGAAGCGGGCCATCGAGGCCAGGGGCGCCAATATCCTCATCCGCCCCCGGGTCGAGAGGCTTGGTCTGGTCAATCTCGACGCCGCGACTGAGTACATTGTGGCGGGCTACGAAGCGACCATGGCCCAGCGCGAGGCCCTCCTCGACCTTCTGGAGAAGGTCAAACCGCGCTCCATCCTGGACTACGCCGACCCCCGGCGGTGGGTGCCTCGCAAGACGGCCAAAGGGGTCTAGCTGGGCGGGGACGGGAGCGGGAGCGGGCGACCTGGGCGGCTTCCGCGCCCCGGGAGGTGGCCGGGGCTGGGAGTGGCGGCTTCCGCGCCCCGGGAGGTGGCCGGGTTTGGCCAAGCTGAAGGGACGGACCGTCCGACGCTCGCTCTACGTGGTTGGCCTACTGGCGCTCCTGGCGGCCCTCGTCCAGGTCTACGGCCCGGCAATCTCCATGTTCGTGAAGGACACCTGGGGTCCCGGGTTCTCCTACTTCGACAACGGCCGGGTCATCGAGATCAAGCTTCATCGCCTTCCCCCTCCCTTTCCGCCGGCGTCGGCCGGACCCGACCTCGGGTGGCCGGAGAAGGTCCTGCGGCCCGCCTGTTACTACACCCTCAGCCTGATGGGCCTCTCCGGCCCCGAGGGTGGACTCTGGCGAGCTGTCCCCGAAGGCGACGGTCCGGGACAGAGCCTGGTGATCAGGGCCGCCGGCGGGACCGTGGTCGGGCGGTATCGGCTCACGGAGGGGAGCGAAGAAACCGGTCTGGTGGTGGTGGAGCTTGACGCCGGACCGAACGGCCTGCATCTCATGGACGTGCTTGAGCCCGTTCCGGATGCCGGGTGGTTCGTCGTCCGAACCTACCGGGTCTCGGACTAGGGGGTCCCCAGGCCTTGGCCCGCACGATGGCCCCAACTTCCGCCCCGTAGATCACGATCACGGCCACCACGTAGAACCAGATCAGAAGGACGATGGTCGTTGTCACCGACCCGTAGACCCAGGCGTGGCTCTTGAGCCGCATGGCGTACCAGGCGAAGGAACTTTTGGCCAGTTCAAACAGAGTTGTGGCCACGAGGGCCCCCGGCCACAGGGCCCGCCAGGGAGGCGGGCGCCTCGGAACAAGAGCGTAGATGCCCAGGAAAACCAGGGCGGTGATGACCACGGGGGCACAGCCCAGGAGGGCCATGACCGTGTTGGGACCGAGCGGCCCGAGGCGCGGCAGGGACTGCACCCGCTCCGCGAGCCGGAAGTAGGTCGTGGCCAAGACCGACAGCAGGAAGAGGAGGCCCACGCCGAGGACGATCCCCATGGCCCGGACGCGGCGCCAGACCCCGACCGAGGGAGGAACGCGAACCGGACCCTGAAAGGCCGTCGCGTGGTCGAAGACCACCGGCGTGTCCCAGATGAGATCGAGGGCCCGGCCGAGGCTGGCGAAGGCGCCGGAGGCCGACCAGTAGAGGGTGATCACGGCCGTCAGGCCCAGGGTGCTCCTGTGTAGGACAAGCTGGAGAAGACTCTGCCGGAAGAACTCGCCCGAGCCGGGCAGAAGGTCCGTGCCGTAGGCGACGAGTCTGTCGGCCAGAGTCGTAACGGGGAAGACGAAGCCCAGGACCGACAGGAGAAGCAGAACCAGGGGGAACAGCGAAACCAGGCCGTAGTAGGCTATGGCCGCCGCCCACACGTGCCCGCTATTGAAGGCCAACCTCTTCCCCGCCCGCCCCAGGACCCGTCCGGCTTCGACAAGAAACCGCCCCAATCGGTCCGCCACGGGCCGACCCCAAGCTGTCAGCCGTGCCCAACATGGGTTGTGCAGGTATGTTTCGCCTGCCGGAGAATGGGAAGCCGTCGGGCGAGGGGAGTCGCGATTCTTGAAAGCCATCAGCGAGTACCTCCAGATGGTTCGCTCGTTCAGCCCGAACGCTCGTCGCTACCTCGCGTTCACGGCCCTCAACGCCGTGAGTTGGAGCGCTTCCAACCTAACCTTCAATCTCTACCTACACAGCCTCGGTTACCAGCAAGGTTTCATCGGCTGGCTGAACGGCTTGCCGTCCCTCGTGGTCCTGTGCTGCGGGCTGCCCATCGGCATTGTCGCCAGCCGCGTCGGGTACCGGCGTTTCATGGTCATCGGTTCTTTCCTCGGCGCGGTTGCGGCCCTCGGACTGGGCCTCGGCTCGGCTCGCCCCGCGCTGGTGTGCTTCTCGCTCATCGGCGGGCTGGCGATGGCTCTCTCGTGGGTCGTCGGGGCGCCGATGATGATGGCCATTTCGACAAAGGATGAGAGAGTCTTTCTCTTCTCGGTCCAGCAGGCCGTGATGATGGGTTCGGGCTTCGTCGGGAGTCTCTTGGCCGGCTTCGTTCCGGAGCTGGCGGCCGGAGTGCTGGGCGTCGACTCCGCGTCCACCATTCCCCTTCGGTTGACCTATCTGGCCGGGGCGTCGTTCAACCTCCTGGCCATCATCCCCATCGTCGGCATGAGCCAGGTCAAGGGAAACTCCGGCGTCGCGCCGGAAGCGTGGTTCCGGTCTTTGCCCTCGTCACGGCGGGAGCTTGGGCTGTTCGCTAGGATCCTCGGGCCGTCGGCCCTCATCTCGTTCGGGGCCGGGGCCATGGTCGTCTTTTTCCAGCTCTTCTTCCGACTCGGCTTTGGCCTCAGCCCGGGGAGCATGGGTGTTCTGTTCGCCTGGTCGTCCGTGGTCACCGCCGTGGCCACGCTGGCGTCGCCGATCCTGGCCGGCCGGCTGGGCAAGGTGCGCACCATTGTCGTGACCCAACTGATCTCGATTCCCTTCCTTCTCCTCTTGGCCTACTCGCGAAACCTGCCGGCCGTCATCGTGGCCTACTACTTCCGGCAGGCGCTCATGAACATGTCCGGGCCGCTCCAGACGACCTTCGGCCTGGAACTGGTGCGAGAAGGGCAGAGGGCCACGTTGACGAGTCTCCAGGCCATGCTTGGGAGCCTGGGGCGTGGAGGTCTGGGGCCGATCGTCTCCGGGTACCTTCAGGAGCGGTCAGGAGGGGGGTTCACCTTGGCTTTCACGATGACCACGGTCTGCTACGTGGTGGGGACGAGTCTGTTCTTCCTGTTCTTCCGCGGCTTCGAGCCCAGACCGTCTCCGACGGGGCGGGCGACTCCGAACAAGCTTCTCCCGCCCGGGGTGGCCGGCCGAGCCGCCGGTCCGGGCTAGGACTCCTCGAATCGCGCCCACGACCGTATCGAGCCCGTCACCGCTGAAGGCGCCTGTATCGGACGCCACGCCGGGAAGACGTTTCACAGTGACCTCGCGATCCTTGATGACGATGACGGCCACGGGCTCGAGGCTAACGCCGCCACCCAGGCCGGAGCGGGGAGAGCCGTCGAGACCGAGGACGCCGACGGCCAGGCGAGCCACCGGGATGAGGATGATTCCTCCCGTCTCGAGCGGTCGTCCGAAGACGGCGTCGATCGAGCCGGGTTTGAGGAGCTCCGGCAGGAGGATATGAAGGGCATCCGCCAGGGACAGGTGCCACCCCTCGCCTTCGGCTGCTGGTGTTGGGTCGGATGGTTCGGCCCGGGATAGGATACCCCAAACGGCCCCTTTGCTGCCAGGCGCTGGGCGGGGAGGATGCCGGCTATCGGCGGCGGTCCCCTCGGCAGGCGTGGCACGAGTCGCTTCCCTCTGGGTAGACTACAGGTCAGCCCGCGGCGAGGGGGTTGGCCGGCAGGTGCCTGTTCTCCACTTCTGGGACCGAGTTCGGTCCATTTTCACCCGTCCGACTCGCAACCTGGAGTCTATGCTCTTCAGCCTGGGCCGGAGACGGACACCGGGTGGTCAGGGAGTCCCGCCCGGGGGTGGGCCGGAGCCCGCCCGGAGTGAGCCGATCCCGACCGACATTGAGGCCGCTTTCAAGCTCCTGGCGGCCCGGTTTCACCACCCCAGAAGCCGGGACATCACCATCCGCCGGTTCCTCATTGGGGGCAGTCCGTCTCAGCGGGCTTTCGTTGTTTACTATGAGGGTCTGGCCGACGCCAAACGCATCGAGCGGGAAATCCTCACCCCGCTGATGCGCGTCTCGCGCGAGAAGCGAGTCGCCGCGGGCCGCCTGCCTGAGCACGTTCTAGAGACACTGTTGCCCGCGGCCGCGGCCAAGAGCACGCGCGCGGTGGAGGAAGTCGTGGGCGGGGTTGTCCTGGGCGACGCCGTCCTCGTCCTTGAGGGCGGCCACGCCATCGTGATCGACGTCAAGAACCCACCCACTCGCCAGCCGGAGGAGCCGGTAACCGAGAGGGTCGTGCGCGGCCCCCACATGGGGTTCACCGAGTCCCATCGGATCAACACGGCCATGGTCCGCACGTTCCTCCACGATCCAGACTTGGTGTCCGAGCAGTACACCGTCGGGCGGCGGACCATGACCCCGGTGAGCGTAATGTACATCTCCGACATCGCCAATCCCCGGTTGGTCGAAGAGGTCGGCCGTCGCCTGCGGAGTCTCGACGTCGATTCTGTCCTTGACAGCGGGACGCTCGAGAAACTGATCGAGGACCATCCCGTGACCTTCGTGCCTCTCGTGCTGAGCACCGAGCGGCCGGATCGGACGGCCTTCGAGATTCTTCACGGCGCGGTGGGGATTATCGCCGGCAACTCGCCCCGCTCCCTGATTGTTCCCATGAACTTCGCCACCCTGCTCCACACCTCCGAGGATGTCTACATTCGCTGGTACTACGCGAGCTTCTTGCGCGTCATCCGCGTTGCGGCGGTGGTGATCGCCCTGCTCCTACCCGCCGCCTACCTGGCCATCCTGAACTTCCACCAGGAGATGATCCCGGAGCAACTCCTGGTGGTCTTCACCGTGGCCCGGGCCAGCGTGCCCTTTCCGCTCATCGCCAATATCCTTCTGATGGAGCTGGCCTTCGAACTCATCCGCGAGGCCGGCTTGCGCCTCCCCAGCGCTGTGGGCCCAACCATCGGCATTGTGGGGGCCCTGCTTCTCGGCGACATGGCCGTGCGCTCCGGGCTGGTCACCCCCTCAACAGTCATTGCCGTCTCCCTCACCGCCCTGGCCTCCTTTTCCATTCCCGACCCTTGCACGGCTTTCGCGGTGCGGGTCGGGCGGTTTGTCTTCATCGCCCTGGCCGGCCTTCTCGGGTTCTACGGCATGGCTCTGGGGGCTTTCGCTCTCATGGTCCATCTCGCCGGCCTGCGCAGCTTCGGCGTGCCGTTTCTCTCCCCCATCGGCCCCTGGCGCCCCGGTTCTCCGGACGTCATCCTCCGCGGTCCGACTTGGACGCAGGAGATGCGTCCGATTCAATTCCGCCCGCTGGACCTCATCCGCCAAGCCAGGTACGCCCGGGCCTGGGACCCCGGGGTGCCGGGCGAGACCCAGGCGGCCCGGCCTCAATCAGAGGGGGAGGACGGTCAAGGGAAAGGTGACGACGCATGATCAGGCAAGGGCACATCGACCAGGCGGAGGCCATCCTCGTCATTTGGTTCGCGATCGGGGCCAAAGTTGTTCTCAACCTGCCGGCCGCCGTGACGGCCCATGCTCTGACGGCGGGGTGGATGGTGGTCCTCGGCGGAGGATTGCTTAGCTTGGCGGCTTTTTTGCCGGGTGTTCTTCTCATGCGCCGCTTTCCCGGGCTCCCCTATGCCAGGGCGGGGGACGAAGCGGCCGGGCTTGTGCCGGGAAAGATCGCCGGAGTCGTGACCGCCGCCTTTCTGATCCTGCTGTCGAGCCTCACCCTGAGGCAGTCGGCGGAGGCCTTTGTTACCACTCTCCTCCCCACGACACCGGTGGTGGTCATCATTCTCGTCTTCGCGCTGACGATTGGCTACTCCGCCTACGCCGGCATTGAGGCCCTCGGACGGCTGGTCGTCTTCTTCGTTCCCTGGGTCGTGGCTATTCTGGGTCTTGTCCTGCTGGGCGAGGTGGAAATGGTGGACCTCCGGCATCTCTTCCCGCTCTGGGGTCGGGGCCCGACCGCGGTGGTGGCCGACATGGCCACGAGCACGTCGCTGTACTCCGAGATGCTGCTTTTGCCCATTCTCTACCCGTATCTCCGCCGGCGGCGCCAGGCCGTGCGCGTCGGCGTCTGGGCCATTCTTCTTTCCACGGTCTTGCTTTCGGTGGTTCAGGTCGTCATCGTCGGGGCATTCGACGTCTCCAACACCGATCGGCTGGTCTTTCCGCTGATCAGCCTGGCTCGCTTCATCAGTTTTGGCCGTCTTTTCAGCCGGGTCGAGGCCCTGGTGATCCTGGTCTGGATTTTCGCCGCGGCCATCCAGGCCACCGCCCTTTTATGGGCGGTGGCGACCAACCTGGCTGAGTGCCTGAGGTTGCCCGACCACCGGCCGCTCATTACACCCCTGGCCGCCGTGATCGCGGCCGCCGCGACCGTGCCGGTAGGAATGCGCGAAGCAGCCGCTATCGACTTCGAGTACGTTCATCGTTGGGGTGCGATCGTGGCCTTCGGGCTGCCTCTGGCCCTATGGCTTCTGGCCGTGCTCCGGGGGAAGCGGGGCCCGGGGGCCTCCGACCAGGCCGACGAGAGCGGGGCCTCCGCCCAGACCGGCGAGGGCGGGGTGGGCAAGGAGGCGCGGTAAGTTGAAGTGGAACAAGAGGGTCCGTCGGCTGGTTGGCGTCCTGGTGGTTGGCACTCTTGTCGCCGCGCCACTCAGCCTTACCGGCTGCTGGGACCTCCACGAGATCGACGAGTACGTCCACGCCAGCGCCATGGCTCTGGACAAGGGTCTCCTGCCGGGGTCAATTCGGGTGACCGTCATCTTCGAGGAGCAACCGCTCCAGACGGGATCGTCGCCGGGGACGAGCCCCGGCGGAGCGGGGTCTTCCAGCCTGGTCACCGCGACCGCGGAGGGTCCCTCCCTGTACGTCGCCGCCGAACGCCTGAAAGACGTTACCAACCGGATGATCACTTTCAGTCACGTCCGATTGATCGTTTTGGGCGAGGATCTGGCCCGAGAGGGAATCAGCCGCGTCTTCGATGCCCTATCGCGGTCACGGGACATCCGCCGCAGTGTCGGGATGGCCGTGGCCGACGGCGTAACGGGGCAGGAAGTCCTGGAGACGGCCAGGGGCAACATTGAGGTCTCGCCAGCCACTTACCTGGGTGGTCTTTCCGAGACGCACCAGGTCGTAACCGGCCGGAGCGTCAACGTCAAGCTCCATGAGGTGGACATCGCCTTCAACCAGCCAGGCGAGGAGATAGTCATGCCGCTCATCGGCTTGGCCCCGAAACCTCCCGCTCCGACCCCGCCCGGAAAGGCAACGGGCGGCAGCGGCGGCGGCGCGGGTGGCGGTAGCGGTGGCGGTAGCGGCAGCGCGGGCGGCCAGGCGCCGCCGGGCGGAGGCGAAGCCCAGGGCCAGACGGTGGCCGCGACCGAGAAGCGCGCGGCGGTAAACGGGTTGGCCGTCTTCAGGAGCGAGAAAATGGTAGCCAAGCTGACCCCCGAGCAGACTCTGGCCTACCAGTTGGCCACGGGCAAGGCGAATCGGATTCTCATTGACTTCGGCGGCCTGGCCACCGCCTACGCCGGAATGGTTGTGCAGCTCGATCCGGTCCACAGAGATGTCAGGGTCACGCGAAATGGCTCACAGGTGGACATCGCTCTTGAACTGAGACTCCAGGCGACGCTTCTTGAGCTTACGTCTCCCGTCCAGGTGATTGATCCCCCCAACCTGGTCCATGTGAGAGCCCTGCTGGCGGCGGAGATCGAACGCCGGGTGCGGGACGTGATCAGCCTGGCCAAGACAGAGGTGGGCGGCGACTTCTTCGGTTTCTCCATTCCGGCCAGGCGCACGTTCAAGACCTGGGCCGACTGGGCCGGATACGACTGGCACACGCACTTCCGCGCCGCCAACGTCTCGGTGAAGGCCGTGGTTACCGGCCTGCGGACCGGAATAATCTTCCAGCCGCTCGGGCCAAGCCAGTGAGGGATCGAGCCACGCGCGCCGGCTAGCGGATGCTGGCGGCGTAGGCCAAGACCCACGCCGCCACGACCAGGACGGCCAGGACGGACAGCCCGACGGCCCCGAAGCGGTTGCCGGTCCGCCACGTCTCCACCGCGTAGTTGCCTACGTAGCCCGCGATGACTAGCGACACGATAACGTATAACACGAGTCGATCACGCGCCCATCTCCGAAGGGATGTCCTGGAAGGGATTATGCCCCGAGCCGACCGACGAAACCGGGTCCCCGCCGCCGGAGGGAAGACCACCCCGTCGGCGAATACCCCCAAACCAGCGGTGGAAGGTTCTTGTCCAGACCCCACCGCGCTTGTTTTGGCCCGGCGGCCGTCTGGTGCCTGGGGCGGTCCGGGCGGAGGGAGTTCCGCGATGATCACGCACCCCGCCAGTCGCCAAGCCCTCAGGACCAAGCGTCTGTTCGGGTTCACCCTCGGCTCCATGGCCAGACTGTTCGTCATTGTCGGCGTTATCCTGGTCGTGCTGTCCGTCGCCAGCCTGGTCACGTCCAGGAGCGACGTGACGGCCGAAATCGTAGCCCTGGGTCCCGACGGCCTGACCCCCGCCCTGCATCTCCTACCTGTCTTGATCGGGGAACCAGACCCCGGATCAACTCTGGCGCCGGGCGCCGGACAGGCGTCTTCGCTGGGGACCGTTGTCGTGGTTCACGGCTTCGCCGGGAGCAAGGAGTTCATGCGGGACATCGATTACAGCCTGGCCCGGGCCGGATTTGAGATCTACGGGGTCGATGTGCCTGGACACGGCCATTCCGGCCTGCGCCTGGATTCCGATCGTCTTGTCCTCTGGTTTACGGACTTGCTCAAAGACATGCTGGCCAAGGGCCAGATCACGAGCGGACAGGTCTACCTGGTCGGACACTCTCTCGGGACGCTGGTTGTCACCAAAGGCGCCCTGGAGAGCCCGGACGCGGGCATCCGCGGTCTGGTGGCTCTCTCGCCCATCTTCTCGGCCATAACGCCCACGGCGCCAGCCAACTACCTGGCCTTATTCGGCCAGAGCGAGCTACCCGGGGTGCAGGCCGCCGCCATCGAGGCCCTCAAGGCCGGCGCCGGCGTCGCCGAGCCCGAGTTGGAGACGGTCTACGGCGACTTCGCCGCGGGCACGGCCAGGGCGGCCGCGATGGTGAAAGACGCCAGCCACATCTCGATCCCCGACTCCCCCGAGGCCATCGCCTCGGCCATCAAGTGGCTCACTTCCTCAGCCGGTAGCCCGGTCCAGACCCTGCCGAGGATCGAGCGGGAGAAGACCGAGCGGAGTTTTGGGCTTTTGGGTGTGGTCACGCTGCTCCTCGGTCTCTTCTACTTCGGGGCGGGGTTCCTTGGTCTTCTCGGCCACGCGCCGCGGCGTCCCGAGGCTCAGAGCGTCATTGAGGATGCGCGCCTCGCCGCCGGCCTGCCTCGCCAACCGGTGGTGGTCGTTTCGATGGCCGGAAAGGCGAGCATCATCGGCGAGAGCCTTCTGCCCGAGGCGGTAGTCAAGGCCAAGGCGAAGGCGACCCAACTCTACGCCGGCACGCGGGCCATTCCGCTCATCTACGCTCTGGCGGCGGGCCTCGCCGCCATCATGGTGGGACTAACCGGCGGCTTCACCTTCATCGGGCAAACCGGGGCCGACTACCTCACCCTTTACTTTCTGATGTTCGCTGTCTTCGTTGTCCCGCTGCTCTGGCTCACAGCGCGCTTCCTCAAGACCGGACCTCTAGTGGAGAGCAAGCTCCGCCTGGGGGCGCCGATCTCGCTCGGTCTCGGCCTGGTGTTGTTCCTGGTCATGTTCTTCGGTCTCGGTTCCTTTGAGACTTTTGCCTGGACGGCCTTTCTTCCGCCGGTATCCCACTGGGGGCACATCCTCCTCGTTGCTCTCTTCCTTCTGCCCTTCTCGGTCATAGACGAGGTTGTCCGGGGCACGACCCACGACCGCACCGGTTTCTGGTGGGGGCTGCTGGTGACGGTCATCGGTAAGTTCATCGTCATCATCAGTTGGTACGCGGGTCTGCTCCTGCCGGTGAAACCCCAGGCCCTGATTGTTGTGGCCCCCGTGCTGGTCGGGGCGCTGGTCTTCCTGGATGTGTTCCTGAGTCTACTTTACAATGAGCATGGCAGTTGGCTGGCTTCCGCCCTCTTCAAGGCCCTGGTCCTGGCCTGGCTGGCGACGGCGATCTTTCCGTTCGTGGCGGCGGCCGTGGCCTTCGGCTAGTTGAGACATCGCCTGCGGCGCGCGGTTGCTTCGCGGGTTCCGTGATAAGCTTGGATCCTGTTGGAACGGGGGAGCGACTCCTTGCATCCGGTGCTGTTTCGTCTTGGCTCGATCAACGTCTACTCTTTCGGTCTCATGCTGTCCCTGGGTTTCGGGCTGGCCGTGCTGATCGGCTTTTTCAACGCGAAACGCCACGGCGTCGACTCCTGGGTCATGGTCGACATGGCCTTCTACCTCTTTGTGGCGGGTCTTATCGGCTCGCGGCTCGTCTTCGTGGCCATGAACTGGCGGCTCTACGCGGCCAACCCGGTCAGTGTTTTCTATACTTGGGAGGGCGGCGTGTCATTCTACGGGGCCATCCTGGGCGGACTTGTCGTTGTGGTGCTTTTCGCCCGCAAACGCCGCCTGAGCGTGGGACGCCTGGCTGATATGCTCTCTCCCGGCCTGGCCCTGGCGGCCTCCATCGGACGTCTGGGCTGCGCCCTGAACGGCTGCTGCTACGGGCTACCGACATCCGGCTTCTGGGGCGTCTTTACTCGCTTTGCCCCTGGACTGCGCCACCCGACCCAGCTCTATGAATCTTCGCTCTACCTCCTCATCTTCGTCTTTCTCCTCAGATGGCAGAAGCGGCACGCCAAGGTTCCCGGGCAACTCTTCCTGACTTTCGTCGGCCTCTACCTGGGGGGCCGTTTCCTGGTGGAGTACTTCCGCGACGGCGAGCGGCTCTACTCTTGGCTGACAGTGACTCAGGCGGCCAGCCTGGTCATTGCCGTTGTCACGATCGCGGTCTATCTCTATCTGGGTCGTCGAGCGAGGGTCTCGCCGCCGACAGGGCCAGAGGGCAGCGGCCTGGACGGCTAGCGCGACTATCGGGCGGCTCGCTTCAGCGACGGCGCTGCCCGGCGTGGACGGGGAATACCCGCCGGAAATGAGCGGGCCCGGGCGCCTCAGGGCGCCCGGGCCCGCCTTGCTTTTGCGGCCTACTTGGCGCTGACAGGCGGGGTGACCCCGCGGCTTCCGGTGAGCAGGGCCGCGATCTTGGCCCCGAGAAGGACAATCGGCACGACGGCCAGGGCGGCCAGGCCGGTCGGGACCATCTGGAGGCAGTCGGCGTAGAACTTGAAGCCCCAGAGTAGGTTCGGAAGGTACCAACCGAAATTGACCCCGAACAGGTAGTAGAAGAGCACGATCTGCAGTCCGAGACCGTAGGCCACTAAGTAGGACAGGGTGGCGGCGGCCTCGGCCAGTTCGGGTCCTTGGTAGCGCTTGCGCCATCCGATGACCAGACCCAGGACAAGCCCGGTCAGGAGCACGACGATGGCTGCCTCCAACATGCGACTGTTGAAGAACGACTGCACCATGGACTCCTCGTTGAAGATGGATAGGGACAACCTGAAGCCATGGACAAGATAGAAGACAACACTGTGGACGGCGAAGTAGCCGACCGCGGCCACCAGGGCGTAGGCCGACCAGCGGTTCCGGCCGAGGTAGAGAAGACCGAGAAGCGGCCCGAGGGCCAAGATCAGGGCCAGGGCCAATCTGGACCGTCTCTCGGCGGCCAGGCGGAGGGCGTCGACCTTACTCCGGGCCTCGTCCATGAGGTACAGGCCACCCTTGGCGGCCTCGACACCCCGGCCGGGATCCCCGGCGGTGAGGTTGACCCAGGCCTGGTCGATCAGGCCGTTGCCGTCGACGATGTTCTGATCGATGTCCGTCAGGGCCTGGCTCGACGGGAGGTTCTTGCCCACCTCGCCGGCGTAGGCCTGGCTGAACTCAAAGCGAACCCGACCGAGATCGACAAAGGCCTTGGCCAGATCCTCGGGCGGTAGGGACACCACGTTGTCCAGTATGGCGCCGATTGTCTCGCTGGGTTGGCTCATGCCCAGCAGGGCGGCGATGGTCGGGGCGATGTCGGTCTGCTGGGCGGCGGGCATCTGACCCGAGGTCACGGCCTTGCCCACGAGCACCAGAGGAACATTGACGACCTCCGCTTCCCAGCCGCCGTGACCGCCCGTGGCGATGTGGCCGTGGTCGGCGGTCAGGATGGCGGTGCGGTTTCCGAGGTCGTAGGCCGCCAGCATTTGGCCGATGTAGCCGTCGAGCTTGCGGGCTACAGCCAGGTTCTCGGGCGAGGTGGCCCCGTACTCGTGGGAGGCGGTGTCGACTCCCCCGAAGTGGACGATCAGGAGGTCGGGCAGGGGCGTCGAGGCTTCCGAGCCGGCGGCCAGGATAGCCATGGCCTGCTGGAAGACCTGGTCGTCGTAATCGCCGGCGGTGTCGTCAAACTTATACATCGCGCCGATGGAGTCGCCGTAGAGATCGACCCAACCCTTCCCGGCCACAACGGCCGTCGTCTTTCCCGACCGCTTGGCGGCGGTGAAGAGGTTATCGATCTTCAGCAAGCCTTCGTACCAGTTGGTCGTGACGCCGTGGATCTCCTGGCTGGCCCCGCTGGGGATAACCGCGGCCGCGGGGTCGGAGAGAGACGGCTGTCCGGTCACGGCCACGAGGTCGGCGGCCGGCGCCCCCAGCCCGCCGTTGCGTGCCGCGTTCCAGGTATCGAGGGTCCTCGACGCATCCAGGCGGAGGCCGTCGACGATGATCAGCAGAACTCCCCCGGTCGCCGGCTGGCCGGAGGCCGCAACGGGCTCAAGCTCGAAGCAATAAGGGCTCTGGTACTTGACCACCGCGTCCCAGGCGGTCATGGTCAGGCTCTTGGCGTAAAGCGAAAGCCCCGCGAGCAATACCGGAATCAGGCAGGCGGCGACGATCCAGGCCAGGCGCCGCGACCTGGAAGCCGGCGCGTCGGACCGGGCCTTGGCCGATCCGGTCTTCTTGGTCTTCGACGTTCCTCTTCCCACGAGCTACACCCCCGTTTGCTCCAGTGCCCGAGCGGACATGGTAGGCCTACATGCCGAAGTCCTGTTCGCCGCGTCTTGAGTCACTCCTCCGCTGGCCTTCCCCCCGGCCGCCTCCGAAGGATTGCCTCAGATAGTGTAGAATCCCGTCGGCAGGCAAACGGACCCGTCGAGAGCGCGGACCTGTCGTGAGCGAAGAGTTCCGGGAGGCGACGTCCACGGAGAGCGAGACTCGCCAGCGAAGCCGCGACCGGGTAGGCTTGACCGTGACGGTGCTTGGAGCGACGTCCCCCTACCCGGGCCCAGGAACGGCCTGCCCCGGCTATCTCATCGAGGGGTTCGGTTCGCGCATCCTGATCGACTGCGGGAGTGGAGTTCTCTCGCGCCTAGCGAAATACTGCGACTACCCCGAGCTCGACGCTGTCATTCTGAGTCATCTCCATTTCGATCACTGCTCGGACATGTTCGTCCTCCGCTACGCCCTCGACGCGGCGGCCCGAACCGGGCGCCTCCTGGAACCCATTCCGGTCTGGTGTCCGGCCGAGCCCGAGAACATCGCCCAGTTCATGACCTACAAGGAGGCCATGAAAGCCATCCCCATCAGGCCGGGAGTACCCACGCCGATCGCCGGTCTCACCGCCACCTTCCTGCCGATGAAGCATCCGATCGAGACCTACGGAGTCATCCTCCGGCCGTCTAAGGCGCCGGCCGTCGGCTCCCTGTTCTTTTACACCGGGGACACGGAGTGGATCGAGGAACTGCCCAAAGCTGTCGGCAACTGCGAGATTCTCATCGCCGAGGCCACTTTAACCTCCAGGCAGTCCCTACTGGCGCCCAGTGTCGGTCATCTGACCGTCGGCCAGGCTGCCCGCCTGGGCGGGATGTGCAACGCCAAGACGGTCATCCTTACCCACTACCCTCCCGGGCGTCACGAGGACGAGATCATCTTCGAGGCCAAGCGGTTTCTGGCGCGTCCCATCATCGTGGCCTCCGAGGGTCTGGAAGTCACGTGGCCATGAGGCTTCGGCGGCCAGAAGCTTCCGGGGCCGAGAAGGAAACCCATTTGAACCCGTCGAAAGGTTTCTGGTTTCAATGGGCCAGAATCCCGCGGGAGGGGCCTAAAGTCCTATGAAGATTCCCAAGAAGCGACTGGGAGAAGCCCTTGTCGGGGCCGGACTAATCACCCCCGAGCAGCTTGAGCGCGCCGTGGAGTTGCAGCGCTCCTCGGGCAAGCGCATCGGCGAGGTCATTATCAGCATGGGCCTTCTCGACGAAGATCGGCTGGGCCGCGTGCTGGCGCAGGAACTCGGTATCCCCTTTGTTCCTGAGCGGGAGGTCGAGGTCAAGCCCGAGGTGGCCAACCTCATTAACGAGCAGGCCGCCAGGCGCTACCGGGCCGTGCCCATCGACCGCCGCGGGCAGACGATCATCCTGGCCATGGCCGATCCGCAAAACGTTTTCGCTCTGGACGACGTGGCCTTCATAACCGGGTGCGACGTTCAGCCGATCGTGACGACGGAAAAGGGCGTTGACCGGGCCATCTACCTGGCCTACCGGCGGGCGAGCCCCACCGATTTCGCCGACTTGCAGACCGGCGTGGGAACCCAGCGACGGTCCAGGGATCCGGCCTATCCCGGCGCCGCCATTCCGCAGATCGCCACGATGCGCGCTCCCTCCCGCCCCGGCCGCATGTCCGGACCGGGCGGAACCGCGATCCCGCTTCCGCAGCCGCCGACGAACCTCGGCGTGGGTGGGAGTCTTGGCGCGGGCGCGGCCGGGGCCGAACCGCCTCCGAAGTCTTCGTATGACGACATCGAGGCCGAGATCAGCGGGGGCGCCTTCAAGGCGGCCCAGAAGAGCGCGATGGAGGCCGCCGACGAGGCTCCCATCGTCCGCCTGGTGAACCAGATCATCGACCAGGCCATCGAGCAGGGGGTCACGGACATTCACGTCGAGCCGGACGAAACCTTTTTCCGGGTGCGCTACCGCGTCGACGGTATGCTCCGCGAAGTCATGAACCGGCCGATCGAGCTTCATGCCCCGACCACCTCACGCATCAAGATCATGGCTTCCATGGACATCTCGGAGCGGCGCCTCCCTCAGGACGGTCGCATCCAGATCCGCGACCAGAAGCGAGACGTCGACATGCGCATTTCGTCCATTCCGACCATTTTCGGCGAGAAGATCGCCCTGCGCATCCTCGACAAGCGCCGGACCATTGCCAAGCTCGATAATCTTGGCCTCCACCCCGAGGATCTGGCCAAGTTCAAGGAGGCCATCTCCCGGCCTCATGGCATTATCCTGGTTACCGGTCCGACCGGCAGCGGCAAGACGACGACGCTCACCGCCGCCCTGCGCGAGTTGAACACTCCGGACAAGAACATCGTGACCCTGGAAGACCCGGTAGAGTACCAGATCCAGGGCGTCAACCAGGTGATGATCAACGAGAAGGCTGGTCTCACCTTCGCCCGGGGCCTGCGTGCCTTCGTGCGGCAGGATCCCAACGTCATCATGGTCGGCGAGATCCGCGACTCCGAGACGTCCGAGATCGCCGTCCGCTCAGCTCTCACGGGTCATCTGGTTCTCTCCACTATCCACACCAACGACGCGGTGGGGGCCATCTCGCGCCTCCTGGACATGGGCATCCAGCCCTTCCTCATCGCCTCGACCGTGCTCATTGTCATCTCCCAGCGCCTGGCCCGGACCCTGTGCCCCAAGTGCAAGATTCCCATCGATCTGACCGAGGGCGACCCGGTTCGGATCGCCTTGCACCTTGACACCGGATCCCTGACCGTCTACGAGGCGCCGGGTTGTTCCTCGTGTGGCGGCTCGGGCTATCGCGGCCGGACGGCCCTCTTCGAGGTCTTTCAGGTCACGCCGCGAGTCCGGCAGTTGATCGCCAACGGGGCCACGATGCAGGAAATCACCCGGGAAGCGCTCAAAGCGGGGCTCAGGACTCTGGAGAAGGACGGGTGCGAGAAGGCTTTGCAGGGCATCACGAGCCTGGCCGAAGTGCAGCGGGTTACCTACACTGAGGAGATGCCCCTTTGAACGAAGAGGCTGAACGAGGACTGGATCAGGTCGTCTACAGATCGGGTCGAATCCCCGAAACCCACTTTCAGATCAATGATCTTCTGGAGATCGCCACCCAGAAGCAAGCCTCGGACCTCATCATCACGGTCGAAGCCCCGCCGACGATGCGGATCAACGAAGACCTGACCCCCATTGGCGGAGTGAAGTGCTCTCCCGACGACTCCGAGGCTGTCTTGTACCAGATGCTGACCCCAGAGATCGCCTCACGCTTCGAGCGTAACGGCGAGGTCGACTTCGCCTACAGCATTCCCGGCCTCGGACGCTACCGCATCAACGGCTTCCGCCAGCGGGGTTCGGTGGGGATGGTGGCCCGCGTTATACCGGCCAGGATCCGAACCATCGGCGAACTCGGCCTTCCGGAGGTGGTCGCCTCACTCGCCCACCGGCCCAACGGTCTCATCCTGGTGACCGGCCCGACCGGAAGCGGCAAGACAACCACCCTGGCCGGCATGATCGATCTGATCAACACCGAGGAATCCTTCCACATCGTCACCCTGGAGGATCCCATCGAGTTCCTGCACCGGCACAAGAGGAGCCTCGTCAACCAGAGGGAGATCGGCAAGGACACACGAACTTACGGGACCGGCCTGCGGTCGGCTCTCCGTGAGAATCCCGACGTTATCCTGGTCGGTGAGTTGCGCGACCTGGAGACGATCAGCATCGCCATGACCGCGGCCGAGACCGGCCACTTGGTCCTGTCCACTCTGCACACGTCCGACGCGGCCCAGACCATCGACCGCGTTATCGACGTCTTCCCGCCGCACCAGCAAGATCAGATTCGAGTCCAACTCGCCGCCACCCTTCAGGGCGTTCTGGCCCAGACCTTGGTTCTGCGCGCCGACGGCCGGGGCCGGGTCGCGGCCTTCGAGATTTTGGTGGCCACCCCGGCCATCCGCAACCTCATCCGGGAGGGCAAGAGCTACCAGATACCCACCCAACTCCAGACGGGCGCCCGCTTTGGCATGCGCACGATGGAGGGTTCCCTGCGCGAGCTGGTCGGCAACGGGCTGATCGCGGAGGAGGAGTACCGGTCGCGCCTCAGTCACTTGGCCGAGACCGGCGCCCATGTGTCCGCGGAAGGATCTGGAGCGGCCGGCGCCAGGTCGGCCGGCGCTTCTGGCCAGGGGGGCCAGGGGGGCCAGGGGGGCCAGGGGTATGGCGCCGGGGGGGCGCCGCAAGACTACGGGAGCCGCCCACCCAGCCGCGTTCCGACCACCATAGGCGGCGGTGGCCAGGGGGGCCGGTTCGGCGGGCTCGCCGGACCCGGTCGGCCGGCGGGTGTTCGCGACGGTGACGGTCCCAGACCGAGAAGCTAAGACGTCGAAGAGCTGGAACCTAGGGCATCGAAGAGCTGGAAGGCAAAGGGGTTCGTAGCTTTGGTTCTTTATCACTACAGGGCGAGGACGCCTCAGGGCAAGGCCATGGAGGGCACGGTCGAGGCTTCCAGCGAGCGGGAGGCCGCCCGTGTTCTCCGGGCGCGTGGGCTTCTCGTGGCGGCCCTCACCGACAACCGGACCATGGGGGAGGAGATGCGGCGCCTGCCCCGGACCCGCACCGCGACCCAACTGCGGGCGGCCGCCGCGGCCCTGAACGCTCCGGAGGCCGGGCGGCGCGGCTTCAGCTTCGGCCGTGGGCGGATCGGGCTCAGGGACCTGGGCCTGTTCTGCCGCCAATTCGCGACGATGATCAACGCCGGCGTCGCCATCCTCACGAGCCTGAACATCCTGACCCGCCAGGCCGGGTCGCGTCGGCTTCGGACGGCTCTGACCACCGTGAGCCGGGGCATTGAGCAGGGCAGTTCCTTGAGTGATGCCTTCCGGGCCCAGCCGGACGCCTTCCCACCCATCCTCGTCAACATGGCTTCGGCGGGCGAGGCCGGCGGCATCCTGGAGGAGTGCTTCGACCGGCTGGCCGACCACTTTGAGAAAGAACACGCCGTGAGCCAGAAGGTCAAGTCGGCCATGACCTATCCGTCAATCGTCAGCGTGGTGGCTATTGGCGTTGTGACCTTCATGGTTGTCTTCGTCCTCCCGAGCTTCATCAACATCTTCGCCCAGATGGGGGCCGAGTTGCCGGGGCCAACGCTGTTCGTGCTGGCGGTGAGCGACTTCGTTCGGGCCTACTGGTACCTTCTGATCGCGGGCTCGGTCCTGCTCGCCATCGGCCTCGGCTTCTACACCCGGAGTCCGGCGGGGGCCTACCAGCTCGACGCTCTGCTCCTGCGATTGCCCGTCTTCGGCGACGTGATCCTGAAGCGGTCGGTCTCGCGCTTCTGCCGCACGCTCGGAACCCTGCTCCGTAGCGGTGTCCCGCTGCTCGTTTCGCTGAACGTCGTGGAGCGTACCGTGGGTAACCGCCCGGTCGCCGCGGCCATCGTCGCGGCCGAGGACGAGATCCGGGCCGGCCGGGGCATTGTCGAGCCCCTGCGGACCTCCAGGCTCTTTCCATCAATGGTCCTTGAGATGATGGCTGTCGGCGAGGAGACAGGCTCCATCGATACCATGTTGCTGAAGGTGGCCGACTTCTTCGATAAGGACATCGACGTGACCGTAGGCCGCCTATCCTCGATGCTGGAGCCGCTGATAATCGTCTTCGTGGGTGGGATGGTCGGCTTTATTCTGATATCCCTGATCATGCCCATGTTTGACATGTACAGCAAGCTCAGCCTCTAGGCCAAGGGCCGGAAGCCGAGGAGGCTCGACGAAGTAGGCGCGGGGAAGCGAGGTGTAGACAAAGGGGGCGGAAGCATCATGGCGAAACCCCATGATAGTGGGCGCGGCCCAAGATAGTGGTTGACAGTCCAGCGGATACCTTGCTAAGCTAGTTAGGTTTAGTCGCTTTTGGTTAGTGGGTCATTGTTTATCCTATGAGGAGGTGAGTAACGGATGGCATTTAGAAAGCATCTATCTGGACAGAAGGGCTTTACCCTCATCGAACTTCTCGTTGTTGTAGCCATCCTCGGCATCCTGGCCGGTATCGCGGCGCCCCGAGTTCTTGACGCGATCAACAACGCCCGGGAGCGCAAAGCCGAGGCCGATCTCGTGGTCATTCGCGATGCTCTGGAGAGGTTCTACCTGGACTTCGCGGTCTTCCCGCCGAACCTGCAGTGGCTGGTCAATGAAGGTTACTTGGATCCTAACACGACGTTTACGAACAGCTACAACTTCCACTACATGTATGTTGCGTGCCTGGATCCTGGTGTCACCTACTTCACGGACTACCGGCTCGGCGATCCCGGGCGGACTCCGGGGACTTGGGCCAGAGCGTTAGTTTGGGACCGGACCGGCCCCGCCTTGCCGGAGGGTCGGGACCCCGCTCTCACGACGTGCGACTACTGGGCGGCTGTTGTGCCTGGCGCCATTGATGTGACATTCACCAGCGTGACCGACCCGACGAACACGGTTCAGTTTGTTCTCGCGGTCGCGAACGCGGCACAGATGTCGGTCGTGGCACCCGTGCCCGCGGTCGCCGCCACATGGACTTGGGCCTATCAGGGCCAGCAGTAGCACGAAAGAGGCATCTGGAAGTAGCGGGGCGGGTCGGGAACGGCCCGCCCCGTTTGTCGTCGTCGGACGGCTCATATAGTAGGAACTCGCAGGCAGAGCGACGAAGGTTGCCTGCCAGACGAAGAAGCGGAACAGGGAAGAGGGAAGACCAGGAGGGAGGGAGGGAGGGTGCAGTCGTCTCGCCGCTCGTACCCCCAGCAGCAGCCGAAAGCCAAGCGGCGTAGCCCGCTCAAGCTTCTTTTGATCTTCCTCATTCTCGTTGTCCTCGCTTCGGCCATTGTCTTGGGTGTCATGGTTCTGAGCCCGGACCTAACCTCTCTCGTGCCCGGCTCGGCCGGCGAGCGCCTCCATGGGTTCGCCACGGCCGCGCGGGACAGGTTTGAAGCTCTGCTCTCCGACGAGGGGCTTCTGGGCGGCGTCCGGCGCTTCGTCGAACCTTATCTGTCGCGAGTTCATCTGAGCCTTGCGACCGTACTGCTCGGTCTTGGCCTCATCCTCCTGGCTATCCTGTGCGTTCGCATCTTGGCGGTGACCTCAAAGTCCCCGTCGGGCGAGGCCGAGGAGGTTTTCGGACCGGAGGCCGTTGTGCCGGGCGAGCCGGTCGGTCCGAGTCCGGGCCCCTACTGGCCCTACGAGCGGAGGCCGGGACGAGGGTCGGGCCCGGGCGCCGGCGATGGAACGACCGCGGCGGGGATGCCGTCTTCCTCGATGGTGACCACCGGCGACGCCTGGCCTATGATCCGTGCGGGCGGTAGCGACCTTCCCCATGCGATCCGCCGGGACGCGGAGCCTTCGCCGGAGCTTGAGACACTAGCCGGGTCCGATGAGGGGTACCCCCCGCCTCTCAGTTCGCAACCCCTCTCCACCGGCTCGGGCGGCCTGATCTCTCCGCTGGGGTCCGACGAGCTGATGCCCGGGGAGGCGGCCGCGGCGACCGAGACGCAGTTCGCCACCATTCCACCGGCCGAGCCCGTTCAGGACTACCTGGCGGACATGCCCGTGCCGGCCTACGTGACGAGGGCGGTAAGCCGGGCCCCGGAAGAGCCCCTGGCCCTCGGACCCAGACCCGACACCGCGCCGGCGGCCGAGGTGTGGGTCGAGTCCCGTCCCAGGTTTGGCCTTGGGTTGAAGAAGTTTGTCTGGCCGGGTCTTTTTCTGTTCATTCTCGGCGCGGGGGGCGCCTACGGCTTTCAGACTCCCGTGGCTGCCTTCATTACCGGCGGGCCATACGGGATCTACCTTCTGGGCACGGCCGCCGGTCTTATCAGCATGATTGTGTCGATGTGGTTTATGAACGGACCCATGCGGGCTTCCGTGAAGAAAGCGGCGGGTGTCGGGATGTCTGCCGCGGGCCGCCTGTCTGGCGGGATGGGCGCGGGGTTCCGGCCTGTCGCGCCGGCGCCCATTCCGGCCCGGGCGGCTCTCAAGGGCGGCCTCGAGGCCCCCGACGCCGCCGACTGGGGCAAGTTTCCCAAACCGTCGGTCTTCCTTCCCGGCACGCAGGCGGCCACGAGTGTGGGCGTGGACATAGGCACAGCCTGGACCAAGGTTGTCCAGATCGGGGTGTCACGGCACGGCCCGGAGATTCTCAACCTGGGCCTCGTTTCGACGCCCGAGGGAGTTCTGGGTGAGGGCGACATCTCCGATCCGGATCTCCTCGGCGAGACGATCAAGGACCTCCTGTCAAGCCGCAATATCACGCAGCGTCAGGTGACTACGGCCCTCGGCGGCCAGGGGGTCATCATCAGGCACGTGCAGTTTCCGGTGATGAGCCCGGACGAACTCCGCGAGGTTCTTCGCTGGGAGGCCGAGCACCACATCCCGATCCCCCCGGCTGAGGCCGTGGTCGACTTCACGGTCATGCCCGGCCAGGTCGACGCGGACGAGCGGGGCAATCGCCAGATGCGAGTCATGCTGGTCGGGGCGCAGAAGCGCGTGGTCGAGGCCCAGGTGCAGGCTTTGCGCCGGGCCAAGCTCTATCCCAAGGGCGTGGACGCGGAAGCCCTGGCCTGCTACCGCGTGATCCGCTTTGCCGGCCACTTCGAGGAAGAGCCGCTCCGCTACGCTCAGGCCGTCATCGACCTGGGTCACTCCTCGACCAAGCTTGGCATCTACCTCAGAGGGGCCCTGGAGATGAGCCGCACTCTCGGTGTCGGTGGGCGGACCTTCACTTCGATCCTGGCCGAACGCCTGAGGGTCCCGGAGGTCGAGGCCGAGACCCTGAAACGCCAGTATGGCGTCCATCCGGACGGCGGTCGGGTTCTTCAGACCCTCGTTCCGACTCTGCAGGACCTGATGTTTGAGATCAGACGCTCATTTGAGTTCTTTGCCTCACGCCACTTTGGTCAATCGGTTAGATACGTCTATCTTGTCGGGGGCGGGGCCCGGATGCCGGGCATCGCCGGGGCCTTGGCCCGCTACCTCAACCCGTTGCTCGGCGAGAGAGTTCCGGAGGGGGCTGAAACCAGGGTGGAAGTCATCGATCCGCTGGCGGCCATGGCCCTTTCGCCACGTCTGGGGGCCCAGGCCAACCTGGTGGGTCCGGAGTTCGTGACGGCTCTAGGTCTGGCCCTGTCGGAGGAGGAGACCACAAGTGAAGGTTAACCTCCTGCCCTATCAGATCGCGCAGAAAGCCGGCCCCAACTGGCGGACGGTCTTCTCGCTGGCCGGAGTTGTGCTTCTGGCGGCGGTCACGCTGATCTTTTACGTGGCCCTTCAGGCTCGGGTTGCCAGCTTCCAGGTCAAGATCGACGTCGCCGAGACCCAGTATCAGGAGTACACTGGGGCCCTCGAGCGGAAGAACCTTCTGGACCAGCTCCAGGCCGCCTACTCGGAGAAGTCCGAGTTTATCGACACCCTCTCGGGCGAGGGGGTCAAGTGGAACGACATCATGGATGAACTCCGGGACATCATCCCGCGGACAGTGGTCCTGGGCCGGGTCAGTAGCGACGAGATGGGTGTGATCACGATAGAGGGCCGGGCCGGGAGTCTCCAGGCCATGGTGCAGTTTATGATCAACATCCAGGCGGGCAACTACGTGACGACGCCCGACATCCAGCGAGCTTCCTGGGACACTGTGGCGGGTTGTTTTATGTTCAACATGACCTGCCAGACGAAGCAACAGGTGGTGAGCACTGATGGCTAGTCCCGAGCCAAAGCAGGGCTTCTTCAAGCTGAGACCGCTCACCGGGCGGGAGAGAACCCTCCTCATCGTGGGTTTCGTTGTCATCTACGCCGTGGGGTTCGTCTTCCTGGTCTATCAACCCTACACCGAACGGATCTCCGCTCTCGAAGGCACCCTTACGCAAAAACAGGACCAGCTCGGGGCGGCCATGGCCATCTTTCATCGTCTGGACGAGATCAACACGCGCATCACCGAACTCAACGCGCAGATGGCCAGTCTCGACCTTCTGGTTCCAGGGAGCAATCGAACAGCCCACTTTCTCTACGCCTGCGGGCAGTGGGAGAGGACAACCGGCGCCCGCGTCGTGGATATCGTCTTCGACCTGCCGCTCACCACCGGGGACTACCAGGAGTACACGGTGAACTTCACCGTCGTCGGAACCTACACGGCCCAGGTGGGTTTCCTGGCCAACCTCGAGGGCATGAACCGTCTGGTCCGGGTGGACAGCGTGGTCCTGGAGCCGGGGGACGCCACGGAGGGCTCGGGTTCGGACGGCGGAACCGGCGACGACGGCACCGGCGGGACGGCTGAGCCCGCCCCCCTGTTCCCGACGACGGACATGGCCACGGCTACGTACATTGTCCACCTCTTCGTCGACCCCAGCAAGGCTGCCGCCGCAGCTCAGGAAGAACCTGGCGCCGGATTGACCTTCACCCAGCCGGAAGGCCGTAGGTCGCCGTTCTTGCCCTAGACTCCCGCCTGCGCCCACGACCCAAGTCCGGGGGCCCCCCCCCGGACTTTCTTGTCCCCAGCCGCCCTGTCGGTCCCCGCCCGCCTGTCGGTCCCCGCCCGCCTGTCGGTCCCCGCCCGCCCTGTCGGCTAGTACCGGACTCCCTCGGAGAATGAACCGGCCGCCGACACCCTTCGCCGAAGGACCCCGCTCCCGAGTCCGGAATCACCCTGACCCGCGTGACTGGCGAGTGGGTGGCGGGGGAGGTGACGGTCTTGTCCATACGTGCGACGTCTGGGCGGCGAAGGGTAGGTCGCCTTCCGCGGTGGCTCGCGCTGGCGGCCGTGCTCACCCTGGTTTTCGTCTGGCCGGGCTTTCGAGTGCTTCTCGGTCTTGGGCCGCGGGAAGTTCTCTTTGTCTACGTGCGAGAAGAGAACTCCCTCGGCCTTAGCTGTCTTCCCGCCGAGGGCGAGAGCGGGACGAGCGGGTTGAAGGTGGCGGCGGGGGTGGTGACAGGAGTGACCCTTCCGGCAGCCTCGGGCCGCGTTCGGCCCGGGACGAAGGTCATCGTGCTGCGGGAGACCTTCGTGGCCGGAGTTTTGGTCGAGTCGCGGGCGGTTTTCGTGAGCCGGCTGCCGAGCCTGGCCCGCGGTCGGCCCGAAGGCGGTCTGCCTGGCGAGGATGGCGAGTACGCGCTTCTGGGTCTTGACCTGCGACTGGCGAAAGGGGCGGGGCGCGAGGGCGCCGGCAGTCTCCTGGTTGAGGCGGTCCGGCCCGAAGGCGGGGCGCTTCCGCCAGGAGTCCTGCTTCGGCCGGGACAGGAATGGCGAATCGGCGCGGCGCGGACGGTGACGGGCGACGTGACCATCCTCGACGCGGCGGACGCCGGCTGTGTCTTCGTTTTGCGAGAGGCCTTCGCGGCCGATCGTCCGGTGAGCGTGCTTTCGGTGACCTACTACGGGTCGCTGGATACCAACAGGATAGAGCGCGCGAGTGAGATACCGACAGGATAGAGAAGCGAATGGTGGTGAGGGGTAGAGATGGTCGGAAAACGTTTTGCGGCCGTGGTTCTCATGATGGCCCTCGCTCTGGCCGCCGGCCCGAGCCGGGCGGAGGGCGCGAAACCGGACGGTGAACCGGTCCCGGTTATCCTGGTCCACGGTGTGACCTCGGGTGGCCCCGCCGTGTGGGGCCTCCGGGGGCCAGGGACCAACGGGCTCTATGGCCGCCTCCTCGGGCGCGGATACTCGCCGGGGCGGACACTCTTCGCTTACGACTACGCCGGAGCGGCGGCAGCCGACTACGTCACCCTGGCCGGCGTCGGTCTGGACCGGGTGGTCCGGCAGGCGCTCGCCGGCGGCTTTGACCAGGTGGACATCGTGACCTTCGGAAGCGGCGCCCTGGTGGCCAGGTACTGGGCCGCGACCCACCCCGACAGGCAGGCGCCCCTACGCAATCTGGTCATGATCGCTCCGCCCAACCACGGCCAATTTCAGGCTGACGTGCTCAAGGTTCTCTATCACACGGCCCGGCTCGTTGGCGGGAGGGGGGCGCCGGGGTCCAGCGGGAAGGAATTTCCGAAGCCCCCGGCCTTCGCAAACGAGGACCAGTTTGTGGCTGGTCGGGCTCAGGACTATCGAGGCCTATACTCGGAGTACCTCTTCAACTGCCGCCTGCTCGGCCAGTTCGGAAATGACGCCGAGGGCGACGACGGTCCGGTGACCGGATCGGGTCCGGTCGAACCTCCGGACTACGACACCTGGCTTCTGACGGAGAAGGCCGATCTCATCCAGGGTTGCGTCTTCTCGGCGTCCGCCCAGGCGCCGCCCAGTCCCCCGGGGCTGGGCTTGACTCGGGCCTACTACGAGATCCTGTCCCTGCGGGTCGGACGCCAACTCTACCTGGCCGACGCGGTGGCCGCCGGGAAGGCGCCGCCCCTGCCCAAGCTCGAAGACCTGATCAGCGCGGAACGGCGAGCCAAGATCGAAGCCTACCTGAGAGGGCTTCTCTTTGAGTGGGGAGTTCCCAAGGTCAAGCAACTCTGGACCCTGGGTCGGGCCGGGGTCGGGATGAGTCTGGGGCAAATGCTCACCTGCCTGGCCCCCGGTGGCGCGGCCACAAGCCGCCTGGTCCCGGAGTATCTGGCCTTTCCCAGACCCGGAGGGGCGCCCTGTTTCGTCGACGCCCAGCAAGGCCTGGTTCTCTGCAACGCCTTCCTTCACAATTGGCAGGAACAAGAAGCCCTGGCCCGGGCGGCGGGTTCGCGCTACGCGACCATTGCCGGGGCGTGTCCAAGCCCTCTGGGCCTGGTCATCCCTGGCGTGGGGCCCAACGACCTCTCCACCGAGGCGGCCTCGGCCTTGACCGACCCCTGCCCACCCGACGGTTTCTATCTCGAGACTGGCCTCCTATGGGCGCACGGGCTGGTTTCTCTCGGTGGAAAGTTGGCCGCGGACGTTTTGACCATCCTCTCAGGGCGAACTCAAGGTGGCAGCGACTCCTTCACGGGTTCGGCGTCTCTCTGGGGGCCGAGCTACCGGCAGGTGGTTCCCGTCGTGGGCGCCAAGGACGGAAGCCTGATCAAAGTCGAGGTGAAGATGGGAGACCCCGGCGCGACCGGGCTGGACGGGCTGTCAGCCGTGGCCTGGCTCGGTGATCTTGGCCCGGGGTCCGGTGACGCGCCCTCGGTCATCGGCCGCTTCCCGCTGAGCCCCGACCGGGCCGGCGCGGACGGAGCGATTCTGAGAGGTCAACTCACGGCGCCGCGGCCTGTCCCGGGACGACGGCTGGTTCTGGGCGTGCGGCTGGCGCCCGACGGATCGGCTGGACCAGAGTACCTGACCATGGGGCGTTACCTGAGACAGGATGTCTCAGTGCCGTTTGCCTTCTCGGTGAGCGAGACGACGGAGGCCGAAGAGGCGACCTCCGGCGGCACGGAGGCCGGCCCGCCTCAAACCCCGGAGAATGAGACAGATGGACCTGGGGATGGGGCGGCTGGCCCGGGGAGTGGGGCGGCGGGTCCGGCGGATGGCACGGCTAGCCCGGAAGATGGGACGGCGAGCACGCCTGGGGAGGAATCGGAGACAGGCCCCGGCAGCCCGTCCGATTCCGACGCCGGCGCCCAGAGTCCGGGTCCGGCCGAAATCATCCCAACCATAGAGCCGCCGCTCGTGAACGTGGTGAGGGTCACCAGGCTTACGACGGACAAGCGCGAGGACCGCACGTTTCACGCCAGGTGGGAATGGGACTTCGGCGATGGGGAGCATCTCAGCGATCCCGACCCAAGCCACACCAAAGTCACGGTCGGGCACCTCTACGCGGCGGGAGGGTCATACCGGGCGACGGCCAAGTCCTTCTCAAACGACGGCCGCGTCCTGCGGGACCTGGCCTGGACTGTCCAGGCGGGAGACTCGATGGTCACCTTCGAAGCCGAGACCATCGTCGAGCCGGAAGTGACGCTGACCCTGACTGGACCACGGAAGTGGGTCACCGGCAGGCCGGCTCGGTTCACCCTGGAAGCAGAGGTCGGCTGGCCGCCGCGTACCAGACGTCAGGTCATCCGGGCCTACCCCGGGTGGACCTTCGACGTCATGTGGGAGAAACCCGGAACCTTCGAGGTGCGCGCGGCCATCAATGTCCGCCAGAGCTACGAGTTTCCCGACCAGAGACTCACGGTCAGCGACACCTACGTTACCGTCGTAGCCTTAGAGGTCTTCACTCCCGGGCTCACCGAGTGAGCGGAAGGGGTCGCCATCCGGCGGCCCCTTCTCTTTACTTCCCGCGCCGGACCGGATACTTTGAAGCCAGGGCCGGCCTGAAGCCAGAACCGCCGGACCAGGGCAAGCTAGGTCGGGAGGTTTGGCCTTGGCCGACACGACCATCGACATCGCCATCCGCGGTATGACCTGCGCCGCCTGCGTGCGGCGTCTTGAGAAGGGGCTCGACGGCGCTCCGGGCGTTGCCTCCGTCACGGTTAATTTTGCGTCGGAACGGGCTCGGATCAGCTACGATCCTGGACGCACCGACCCGGAGACTCTGGCCCAGGTCATCCGGTCCCTGGGCTACGATCCCGTGCTGAGCGCGAGCATCCGCGCGGCGGCCCCCGGCGAGGAGGAGGGCGACCCGGAAACCAGGGCTCGCGCCCGCGAGATCCGCCGGCTACGGAATGCTTTCGTCGGAAGTGCCGTTCTAGCCGGCCTGGTCTTCGTGGGTTCCATGGGTGGGATAGCGTCAGGAGGGCTCGCCCTTCTGACGAACCCCCTGGTTCTTCTCCTCTTGACCACTCCGGTGCAGTTTGGAGCGGGCTGGGTTTTCTACCGCGGGGCGGCCGCGGCTCTCCGCCACGGGACCACCGACATGAACACACTCATCGCCACGGGAACCACAGCCGCCTACGGCTACTCGCTGGCCGCGACGCTTCTGCCGCGGCTCTTCTTGGCCGCCGGTCTGCCGCCCACCCTCTATTTCGATTCCGCGGCCATGATCATCACCCTTGTCCTGCTCGGTCGCTACCTGGAGGCCCTGGCCAAGGGACGGGCGTCGCAGGCGGTGCGGCGCCTGCTTGAACTCCGGCCGCTGCTGGCCAGAGTCCTTCGCGAGGAAGGGCGTGAGGAGGAGATTAGGGCCGAGAGTGTGCGCCCAGGCGACTACCTGGCCGTGCGTCCGGGTGAACGAATACCGGTCGACGGAGTGGTCACGCGGGGCCGCTCAACCGTGGACGAGTCGACCCTCACCGGGGAAAGTCTCCCCGTGGAGAAGGCCCCCGGCGACGAAGCGATCGGGGCGACCATCAATCTGACCGGGTTCCTTGTCGTGCGGGCCACGAAGGTTGGACGCGACACCGTCCTGGCCCAGATCGTCGAGATGGTGCGGGAGGCCCAGGGTCGCAAGGCCCCGGTGGAGCGCCTGGCCGACAGGATGGCCGCCTACTTCGTGCCCGCGGTGCTGGGCATCGCGGTCTTGACCTTCGGTGGCTGGTACCTCTTCGGACCCCGGCCGACTCTTACTCTGGCCCTCCTCAACGCGGTGAGTGTTCTCATTATCGCTTGTCCCTGCGCTCTCGGTCTGGCCACGCCCATGGCCATCATGGTCGGCACGGGCCGGGGGGCCGAGATGGGCGTTCTGGTGCGGGGCGGCGAGACCCTCGAACTCGCCGGCCGTCTCCGAACCGTGGTCTTTGACAAGACGGGAACCCTGACGGCCGGTCGGCCGCGGGTCACGGACATTGTTGTCCTCGAGCCCCGCGGGAACGGCGGGCCGGAAACTGGTCCGGTGGAGGCCGGTCCGGAGGAGGCCGGTCCGGTGGAGTCCGCCAGAGCCGCCAGAAATGCGGTCCTGCGGCTGTGCGCCGCGGCGGAGACCGGTTCGGAGCATCCGCTGGGTGTGGCCATCCAGCGAGCCGCCGAGGACGCCGGGCTCGGCCCGCTTCCGCCGGCGAGCGATTTCGTGAGCAGAGCCGGGCAGGGTGTCGTGGCCACGATCGAGGGCCGCCGCGTTCTCTCCGGGAACCGGCGCCTCCTGGAGACCGAGGGGATCGACACGACCCGGGCCGGCGAGGCGGCGGAGGGGCTCTCGGCTGTTGGACGCACGCCCGTCTACGTGGCTTGGGACGGCCAGGCCCGGGCGGTTATCGGTCTCGGCGACGAGGCCAAGCCGACCGCGGCGGAGGCCATTCAAGCCCTGACCGGCATGGGTCTGGAGGTGGTCATGCTCACCGGCGACACCCGGGCGGCGGCGGTGGCCGTGGCCCGCCATCTCGGAGTGAACAAGGTCCTGGCCGAAGTTCTTCCGGCCGACAAGGCCACAGCCATACGGGAGATGCAGGAGGGTGGGCAAGTGGTGGCGATGGTCGGTGACGGGGTCAACGACGCGCCGGCCCTAGCCCAGGCCGACATCGGCGTGGCCATCGGCACCGGGGTCGACGTGGCCAAGGAGGCCTCCGACATCACCCTGGTTGCCGGCGACCCACGTGGCGTGGTGACGGCCATCGACCTCAGCCGCCGCACCCTGCGGATCATCCGTCAGAACCTCTTCTGGGCCTTCTTCTACAACGCCGCCGGCATTCCGGTGGCCGCCGGGCTTCTGTATCCGTTGCTGGGCCAGGCCGGTCTTCTCAGTCCGGCCGTCGCTGCCGCGGCCATGGCGGCGAGCTCGATCACGGTGGTGGCGAACTCCCTGCGGCTGAGAGGCTACCGGCCGCGATTCGGCCACCCATAACTTACTACAAGGTGCTAGGGCTATCTCCGGAGTAACTAGGTGACATAACATCGCCGGTCATCCCAACTGCCGGCGGTCGTCCGGAGGTGGAGAAACACCTTGTCCTGGCGAAACTCCATCGTAGGCGTCCTTCTCAGCTTGATCGTGTTCCTCACCGTCCAAGGCTTCGCGCCGACGCGGGCTTCGGTCTACGTGCCCGGGTTCGAAGGTTTCACGGGGGCCACTCTCATTTCGTACGTCAGCCCAGGTCTGCTCTCCCTTGAAGGTTCGCCGCTCCGAGCCATGGGAAGCTTCATCTTCCGCGCGGTCGAACCGACCCCCGCTTCAGCCGTTGAACCTGAGTCGCTGCCCGCGCCGTCGTCGGGCCAGCCGGGGGCGGCGTCCGCGCCGGCTTCCGAGGTCGCGACGGGTGGCGAGCCTGCCCCGGGGTCTGTCCTGCCCGCGGTCGGCTGCTTCAACTACACCGTGGGTCCCGGCGATGATTTCGGTAGTATGGCCAAGCGCTTTGGGACGACCCCCGAAGCCATCGCCGAGGCGAGCGGCCTATCAATTTCACAAGTTCTTTACGATGGTATGAGCCTACGCATTCCGACCCCAGACCCGGCCATGGTCGAGAGCCGGCCGGTAGCGGTGGCCGTTCCCTGGTCCGAGGTCAACGACATGTGGGCGGTCGGCGCCGTGGCCCAGGTAACCGACGTCGGGACGGGGCGGATGTTCTACGTTATGCGCGGCGGTGGCTGGGCCCACGCCGACGTGGAACCCGTGTCGTCCGAGGACACGGCCATCATGAGCGACAACTACGGTGGCGAGTGGAGTTGGTCCAGGCGTTCCATCGTTGTCGTCATCAACGGCCGGCGTATCGCCGCCTCGCAGAACGGAATGCCCCACGCCGGCAGCACGCTGGACAACAACTTCCCGGGGCACTTTTGCATCCACTTCCTGGGGAGCACGACCCACGGTTCGAGCTACACCGCCAGCGGGGTGCCGACCCTCGACCCCGCGCATCAGAGGTGCGTCCAGGAGGCCATCGGCCACTAATCGAATTCGGTGGAGGCGACCACTGATCGAGTTCGGTGGAGGACCCGGCCGACTCGCGCCGTATGGGTGAGGCGTAGCCTATGGGCGAAGAGATGCGCCCAGACGAGGAGGCGCCGCCCTGGGCAACGTCATCCTGCTCGGACTGGTCAGTCTTCTCACCGACGTCTCGACCGAAATGGTCTACCCGCTTCTCCCGTTCTACCTCACCTTGCGTCTGGGCGCGAGCCCAGCCGTCCTTGGGTTCATCGAGGGTCTGGCCGAAAGCCTGGCCTCCCTGCTCAAGGTGGTCGCCGGCCGCGTCTCCGACCGTCTTAGGCGTCGCAAGGGTTTGGCTGTCGCCGGCTACGCCGCGTCCACGGTGGGTAAGGTTCTCCTCTACCTCGCGGGGTCGTGGGGTGGAGTTCTGGCCGGCCGGTTGGCCGACCGGTTCGGCAAAGGCATCCGCACCGCTCCTCGCGACGCGATCGTGGCCGAGTCTTCGCCCGAAGGCCGCCGAGGCTGGGCCTTTGGCCTCCACCGGACCATGGACACCTTCGGCGCGGCGGTGGGCGCCCTCCTGGCCTACATCCTTCTGGTCGGTCTGAGCGGAGGCGCGGCCAAAGGCAACTACCGGCCCATTTTTCTTTTCTCGCTCATTCCGGCGGCCATCGCGGTCGCGGTCCTTCTGTGGGTCCGGGAAACAGGTGGTGCCCCGGTGGCCATCACCGGGCGCGAGCGGGAGCTGATCGCCGCCGCGCCGGCCGGCGGATCCGGCCGGGAACCGGCCACCAGGTCCATCGTCTCCGCCGGCCGTTCGACCTGGGCCACCCTACGGACCCTCGATCCGCGCCTCATCACTCTCCTGGTGGTCACCGGTGTCTTCACCCTGGGCAACTCCTCCAACCAGTTTCTGCTCCTCAGGGTCGGGCAGACCCTCGGCCCGGCCGCGGCCGTTCTGGTCTACGCGCTCTACAATCTGGTCTACGCCGCCTTCTCCTGGCCGGCGGGTTGGCTCTCGGACAGGATCGGGCGCCAGAAGATTCTTGTCGCGGGTTTCGGGCTCTACGCCGTGGTCTACGGAGGTCTGGCTTTCGGCGTCGGCGAGGCGTCCTGGGGCTATCCGGTCCTCTTCTCCCTCTACGGCGTCTACTCGGCTCTGACCGACGGGGTGGCCAAGGCTCTGGTGGCCGACTTCGCCCCGGGTGACCTCCGGGCCACGGTCATCGGACTTCACGCGACCATCGTAGGCATCGGCCTCTTTCCGGCCTCGCTCCTGGCCGGAGTTCTCTGGACGGCCTTCGGTCCGGCGGCCGCCTTCGGCTTGGGGGCCGTGGCCGGCCTGGCCGCCGCGTTGGGCTTGGCCTTCTTCCCGCGGCGGAGCCGAAGGTCAGAGACGTAAGAGTGCGGATCGGGCTGGACGGGGCCGGGCGAGGAGACCTCCGGAGGAGAGTCCCGCCGGCCGGTGGATGATGCCTATGTGGTAGAATGCACACGCGAGCGGGCGCTGCCGTAGGGCCTTTGCCCGTCCGCGTTCAGGGCGGGAGCCCACGCGTTTGCTCGCGCCGGGAGGAGCGATCTCTCTGAAACCGATGCCCGCACGGCCGATGCGTCCCTCGGAGGCCACCACGGAGTGGCTCAAGACCGCTCTGGAGGGCGACGGCTACATCGCCGACCAGGACATCATTATCTCCATCTACCTCGCCCTGCGACTGGCCAAACCTCTCCTGGTGGAAGGCGCTCCCGGAGTGGGCAAGACCGAGATCGCCAAGGTTCTGGCTCGCGTCTTTGAGACCGACCTCATCCGCCTCCAGGGCTACGAGGGACTCGACGAGAACAAGGCCCTCTACGAGTGGGACTACCAGAAGCAGCTCCTTCGCATCCAGATCCTCCGTGAGGCCGGCCTGGCCGCGGAGGAGAGCGACCTCTTCTCCGAAGAATACCTCCTCGAACGCCCGCTTCTCCGGGCCATCCGGGCCGAGCGATGCCCGGTCCTCCTCATCGACGAGGTCGACAAATGCGATCCGGAGTTCGAGGCCTTTCTCTTCGAGGTTCTCTCCGACTTCACCGTCTCGGTCCCGGAGTTGGGGACGATCCAGGCCCGGCAGATACCGATGGTTGTCCTGACCTCAAACAGTGAGCGCGAGCTCTCCGACGGGCTCAGGCGGCGGTGCGTCTATCTCTTCATCGACTTTCCGAGCATCGAGAAGGAATTGCGGATCGTGAGGTCGCGGGTGCCGGAAGCCAGCGAGAAACTGGCCGCCGACGTGGCCCGCGTCGTGGCTCGCGTCAGGGAGCTCGATCTCAGAAAGCAGCCGTCCATCGCCGAGACCCTCGATTGGACCAGAGCCCTCCTGGCCCTGGGCGCCGAGAAGGTCGACGACGCTCTCCTGGCCGAGACGGCCACTCTCCTCCTGAAGAACCGCGACGATGTCACCATTCTCCGGGAGGCGGCCGGGTCGTCCGACGGGTTCGTCTCCGAGGCCCTGGAGCGAGGCCTTGGGCAGGTTGGAGGCCCCGCGGGCGTACGAGGTCCAGGGCCGACCAAGTGAACCCCGACCTGCCCAGCCCCGACCTGCCCAGCCCCGACCTGCCCAGCCCCGACCTGCCCACACCCGATTTCGCCCGGCAGCTTCAGGAGAACCTGATTCGATTTGTCCGCGTTCTCCGGCATCTCGGCCTGCCGGTCAATCCGGCCGAAACCCTAGACGCCTTGGCCGCTATCGAACTCGTCGACCTGGGGCGCCGGACCGAAGTCCAGGCCGCCCTTCGCGCGACCCTGGTGAAGGCCGGAAACCAGATGCCCCTCTTCGATCGGGCCTTTGACCTCTTTTTCGCCCGTCCGGAGGACCGCCAGGCCCGGGTGGCCGAGCGTCGCCGGGCCAGGGAGACCCGGAGGAAGCGGCTCGCCGAAGCCGGAACCGAACTCATCTTTCAGGGCCAGCCCCTCGAGCTCACGCCGGAGCAGATCGAGGCCTACACGCGACTGGGGGAGATCCAGCGGGAGCGTCTCCGCGATTTCCTGGCCGAGTCTTCGGCCGGAAACAAGGTTGATCGGAAATTCCAGCCTCTGATCGAGAGCATTGTCCGGGGCCATCTGGATCGCTTGAGACGGGAGATGGACGGGGAGCGGCGGCCCGAGACCGCCTCTACCGGAGACGAGAGCCTGGACACGGTCATTGATGGTCTCCTGAGGGCGGCGACGGAGAATCCCGCCGACCGGCTTCTCCACCTGGACATGAAGGACATCGCCGAGGTCGACCTGCCCCGGGCCACGACCCTCATCCGCCGCCTCGCCCGTCGCCTGGCCACGAGGCTATCGCGCCGCTACCGCGAGAGCCACAAGCGCCGGCGCCCGGACATGCGCCGCACCATCCGCTCCAACATTCGCCACGGTGGCGTTCTCTTCGACCTCCGCTTTCGCGAGCGCAAGGTGTCGAGGCCCCGCCTCCTGCTCATCTGCGATGTCTCGGGGTCGATGGCCCGCTACACGGCCTTCATTCTGGAATTCATCTTCGGCCTGCGCCAGGCGGTCAGAGGGGTGGAGGCTTTCATTTTCTCAGAGGAACTCGAGCGGGTGACGGAGTTCGTGGCCCGGCCCGGGCCATCGACCCCGGATGCCCGCCGGACCGGCGCCACCCGCCGGGTGGTCGAGGGCAGCCTCGCCGACGCCGCCCGCCGGGTGGACGAGGGCAGCCTCGCCGGCGCCGCCCGCCAGGTGGTCGAGGGCAGCCGGGTCTGGGGCAAGGGCACCGACCTCGGCGCCGCTCTGGATGCCCTTCTGGCCGAGCACAGCCGACGGCTCACCCGCGACACGGTCGTCATCATCGTCAGCGACACCAAGACCCTGGGGGCCGACAAAGCCGCCAGGATTCTGGCCCGACTGAAGCCTAAAGTCCGCGAGATTCTCTGGCTCAACACCCTGCCCCGCGTGGACTGGGCGGAGCACCGCACGGTGGCCCTCTTCGGGCGGACGGTGAACATGCACGAGTGCTACACCCTGGCCCACCTCGAGCGGGTCATCCGTCTGGGCGTCGGGCGGCGCTTCCGGCCGGCGTAGGCAGGGCGGAAGGATAGTGGCATGTCTCGGGTCGAGGCCAAGCTGGGGGCGAGCGTGCCGGTCCTCATCTACCACCGACCAGGTTCAGGATCGCGGCCGACATGGGGTCTCTCCTTGCTCGAGGTCCAGGGCATAGGATTACGCGCCCCAGGGCGCGCCAGGGTGTGCGAGTTTGCGCCGAAGAGAGACCGAATGATATAATGAGAGAGCACTGGGAATATGAGTACCTATGGCCCAGGATCGGCCGTCCTTCGCAAGGAAAGTCAGCTTCTACCTGCGGAAACTCTCGATCTAGTCTCGCCCTGATTGTCCGGCAAAGACCACTCTAGGGATTCTGGCACGACCAGCAAGGGATCACTGACCTACTTGGGGGGAGGTGGTGGTCATGGCGGCGTGGAGCAACAGACGGATGTGGGCCGTCGTCGGTGCGGGCCACGGAGGGCAAGCCCTGGCCGCGTATCTGGCCCTGAAGGGTGAGAACGTGAGCCTCTACAACCGCACGCCGGGTCGGCTGGAAGGCATTCGGCGTCGCGGTGGCATTCAACTCGAAGGAGTCGTCCGGGGGTTCGCTCGGTTGGCCCTGGCTACGTCCGACCTCGAAGAGGCCTTGGACGGGGCCACTATCATCATGGTTGTGGTTCCTGCCTCCGCTCACAGCGAACTGGCTACGGCCATGGCCCCTTACCTTCAAAGCGGCCAAGTGGTCATTCTCAATCCAGGCCGCACCTTGGGAGCGTTGGTTTTCGCCCATCGGCTGCGCGAGGCGGGCGCCTCGCCGGATGTTACTGTGGCTGAGACGGAGACCTTCATCTTCGCCAGCCGCTACATCGAGTCCGGCCGCTCCATGATCCAGGGCATCAAGCGCCGGGTCCGCGTCGCGGCCCTTCCAGCCATGCGCACGGCGTCTGTCGTGCACCTCGTGCGTCCTATCCTTCCGCAGTTTGTCGCGGTCGGGAGCGTCTTGGAGACCGGTCTTTCGAACATCGGGGCCATCTTCCATCCGGCCCCGACCTTGCTCAGCGTCAGTCGCGTCGAGGGTGAAAGTGAGTTCGACCATTATCGCGAGGGCATCAGTCCGGCCGTGGCCAGGGCTCTGGAGACCCTTGACGCCGAGCGGTTGGAGGTCGCCCGCTCTTTCCGGGTCAGAGTTCTCTCGGCCAAGGCCTGGTTGGCGTCGGTCTACGGAAGCGTGGGCGAGACTCTCCACAAGGCCATCCAGAACACCCCGGCCTACGCCGGTCTCAAGGCCCCCAGCAGCCTGGACCACCGCTATGTGTTTGAGGATGTTCCGACGAGCCTGGTCCCGCTCGCCGACCTGGCCCGTGTGACCGGGCGGCCGGCTAAACTGACGGAAGCTTTGATTGTCCTGGCCGGCGCTGTCACCGGCATCGACTGGCAGGCCCGGGGGCGCACTCTGGCCTCGGTCGGCCTCGGCGATCTGGACGTCCACGAGATACGGGAGTACGTGGCCGTTGGGTTTAGGACGCCTCATCGCCGCCATGCGTCCGGGCCGGCTCGTTTGGGGTCCTTCGCGGAGCCCGCGGCCGAGGCTGTCCGGGCCGAGGTCTACGGCGCCCGGGCCGAGGTCTACGGCGCCGACGATCTTCTTGAAACGGAGGCCACCTCGTGAGTTCCGGCCGAGACGGTCCCGGTCCCGGTGGCGGACGTAGCCTCGGTCCAGGCGGCGGCCGTGGTCGCGGACTGGTTCTGGGCGCGGCCCTGGGAGACTGTGTTCACGTCGCCGGCCTTCTCCATTTTCTGTCTATCGCCGAGGCTGAGGGCTGGCAGACCAGGTTCCTGGGTCCGGCCCAGCCGGTTTCGGCCATTGTGGCGGCGATTGAACGGCTGAGACCGGACATGGTGGGTCTTAGCTACCGGCTCGGAGCGGAGACGGCCGGACCCTACTTCGCCGAGATGGTGCAGGCCGTCAGAGAGCGGGATTTCGGCAAGGTCGCCTTCGTTTTCGGTGGGACAGCTCCGATCTGCCGGATCGCGGAGGAGAGTGGCCTTTTCTTCCGGGTCTTCTCCTCGGCCGCGACGGAGGATGACGTCCGAGCCGTGGTCTCCGGGGCCGCTGCCTCGTCCGGGTCCTCCGCGACCCCACTAAGCGGTCAGGCGGTCGGGGGCGGGCTGGTCGAGCGCGTGGCCGGCGCCTACCCCAAGCCCATCTACCGCCATCACTTCGGCCTGGCGAGCCTGGAGGCCACGGTCGAGGGATGTGCGACCCTGGCCGAGTCGGGGCTGGTCGATGTCATTTCCATCGGCCCGGATCAGAACACTCAAGAGCGCTTCTTCCACCCCGAGGCGATGGACGAGAGCCGGGCGGGCGCCGGCGGGGTCCCGCTGCGACGGCGCGAGGACTTCGTCCGCCTGCGCCAGGCCTCAAGGCGGGGCAACTACCCACTCCTGCGCTGCTACAGCGGAACCCAGGACGTGCTGGACATGGCCCGGCTGCTCCGGGAGACCCTCGACAACGCCTGGTGCGCCATTCCCCTCTTCTGGTACAGCGTTCTTGACGCCCGAAGCGATCGGCCCCTAAGGCAGAGCCTCCGCCAGAACATGGAGGTGGTCGCTTGGCACGCCGAGCGGGGTGTTCCGGTGGAGGTCAATGAAGCGCACCAGTGGAGCCTGCGGGAGGCGCCGGATACGGTCGCCGTGGCGACCGCGTTTCTGGCCGCCTACAACGCCCGGGCCCGGGGCGTCCGACACTACGTGAGCCAGTACATGTTCAATACGCCGCTAGGGACCAAGCCGGCGATGGACCTCGGCAAGATGCTGGCCAAGATCGATCTCATTGAGGCCCTCCAGGGCGAGAGTTTCTCCACGCTGCGGCAGGTCCGGACCGGCCTGGCCAGTCTACCGACCGATCCCGCCGAGGCTAAGGGACATCTGGCGGCCTCAACCTATGTGCAGATGGCCGTGCGCCCGCACATTGTCCATGTCGTGGCCTACTGCGAGGCCGATCACGCCGCGACCCCGGAGGAGATAATCGAGAGCCTCAAGATCTGTCGCCGGGTGGCGGCGATGGCCTCGGAGGCCCCGCTCGCTCCGGAGGCCTCGCCGGCCGTGGAGGAACGCCGGAAGGAGTTGCGGGCCGAGGCTACCGAATTGCTGGAGGCCATCCGTGAGCTGGCCGAACCCGGGGTCGCCGACCCCTGGACAGACCCGGAGACTCTGGTCCGGGCCGTCGAGATCGGCCTCCTCGATTGCCCGCATCTGGCGGGCAATCCCGTCGCCCGGGGCGAAGTCCGGACGCGGATCATTGATGGTCGCTGCCTGGCCGTGGACCCGGAAACGGGCCGGGCCGTGAGCGAGAAGAACAGGATTAAGCGCGTCTTCGCTAGATCAGCCTAGCCACTATCTCCGCCAGATCCTTGGTGATGTCCCGCTGCTCACCCACGGCCTTGAGCCCGTCGTCGAACATCTGCAGGCAGTAGGGGCAGGCCGTGATCACCGTGCCGGCCTTGGTCCCGAGGGCCTGCTCGGCCCGCCGGGCGTTGACCTTGTGGGCGGCTTCTTCCTCCAGCCACATCCGCCCGCCACCGGCGCCACAGCAGAAGCTGGTCGGCCCGTGGCGAGGCATCTCGATAATCTTGCCGCCGGCGGCCTGGATAACCTGACGCGGAGCGGCGAACTCGCCCTGGTAGCGGCCGAGGTAGCAGGGGTCGTGGAAGGTGACCCGGGCGGCCTCGCCCTCGAGCTTGGTCCCGAGCTTGAGCTTCCCGGTCGCGAGGAGTTCGGCGATGAGCTGGCTGTGGTGGACAACCTGGTACCCGGGACCGGGACTGCCGTCGGCTCCGCCCAGTTGCGGGTACTCGTTCTTCAGGGCGTTCAGACAGTGCGGGCAGGCCGTGACGATCTTCTTGAAGGTGTAGGCCTTAAGGCTCTCGATATTCTCCCGGGCCAGGGTCTGGTAGAGATACTCGTTGCCCAGACGCCGGGCCGAGTCGCCGCAACAGGTTTCGCCCCCGCCGATAACCCCGAACTCCACGCCGGCGGCTTTGAGAATCTTGATCGTGGCCTCGGTAATGGCTTTGGACCGGTCGTCGAAGGCCCCGAAGCAGCCGACCCAGAGGAGGTACTCAACCTCGTCGCCGGGCTGGAGATGTCTGACCTCGGTCTTGGCCATCCAATCGGCCCGCGCTGTCCGGGCCAGGCCCCAGGGGTTACCGTTGTTTTGCAGGTTGCGGAGCGTGCGGCCGGCTTCGGTTGGCATCCGCGACTCCATGAGAATCAAGTAGCGCCGCATCTCAATGATTTTCGGAATGATCTCCACGAAAATCGGGCACTGATCCTCGCAGGAGCGGCAGGTCGTGCAGCTCCAAAGGACGTCCTCGGTGACGATGTCGTCGATGAGGGATGGCAGTTCCAGTTCGGCCACCGCTTCTTCCATGGCCTCGTACTCCTTGGCCGGGTCGATGACCGGGCGGCCCCGGCCCTTCTTCTGGGCCTTGCCGCCGGCGGCCTCCGCGAGCAGCTTCGCCCGAACCTTGGCCCGGGTCTGGGCCAGGATCGGCCCATACTTCTCCAGGGTCTGACGCATGTTCTGGACAACGCCCTTGGGCGTCAGGGTCTTGCCGGCGGCGTTGGCCGGGCACTGGTCCTGGCAGCGCCCGCAGCGAGTGCAGGCGTCGGTGTCGAAGAGTTGCTTCCAGGTGAACTCGTCCAGGCGCGAGGCCCCGAAGGTCTCGCTGTTCTCTATGTCGACCAGACTAAGGACGCCTTTGGGTCCGAGGTTCTTCAGAAACTGGTTGGCCGGGGCCAAGAAAACGTGGAAGAGCTTGGAGTAGGGTATGTAGGAGACGAAGCCCACGGCCAGGAGCATGTGAAACCACCAGAGGTAGCGGTGCCAGGATTCAAGGGCGACCACTCCCGCCGCGGCCGGGGCCAGAATGCCCCCCGCACCCAGCGCGGCCCCAAACCACCTGGCGACGAGCAGGCCAACGGGGCTCCAGAGGGCCCACTGGTCGCCGGCCGCTGCCATTCGAAGGCCTTCCAGGGCGTAGCCGGTCAGGAGGATAACGAGGAGGGCGGCCAGGGTGATGGCGTCGTCGGCGACGCTGTCTAGCCGCTTGGGCCGCAAGACGTAGCGGCGGAAGGCCGCCAGGAGGAGACCGATGACGCCCAGCAGGCCGAGCACATCCAGGGCCAGGGAGAGCCAGAGGTAGAACGATCCGTAGAAAACGTGAAGCCCCAAATCAGCCTGCAGTAGGACCACGGCTGTCCCCAGGGCCAAGACGACAAAGCCGTAGAAAATGCAAAGGTGCATGATGCCGGGGTAGGCTTCTTTGAGAACGCTCAAGTGCAGGACCGTGTTGCCGAGAAGAGACTTGACCCGCTCCCAGGGTTTGTCCCACCGCACTTCCGGCTTGCCGAGAGCCCAGTTGCGCCAGCGGCGGTAGATCCCGTAGAGAAACGCCGCCGCGCCGGCGGCCACGAAGAGGTAGAGGATAAGGTGGCCGACGATGTTCCAGTAGATGATCCTTGTGGGCACGCGCCTTCCTCCTTCGGTCACGCAGGGCAAGTCCGTCGATATTACTAGTTGTTCGCCCGTCTTTCCGCTCCTCTTGGCCCGCCGTACGACTATTCGGTCGAGTTTCCCGATCACGCCGGCCCTCTGGGAAACCCAAGGCCAGTCATGGCCCGCCCGGCGGCGGCTATATACTTGAAGGTCATCCGACCCCGGGGAGGCCCGCCCTTGCCCAGCCCGCCGCGTGGCGCGTCCGCTCCCCACACGCCTCCACGTGGCGCGCCGGCTCCCCACACGTCTCCACGTGGCGCGCCGGCAATTATTACCGCCGCTCTCGCCGCTGTCTTGACTCTCTCCCTGGTCCTCTTCCCGGACGCCTCACTCCAGGCCGCCAAGTCCGGGCTCAACCTCTTCCTGACCGTGGTTTTCCCGTCGCTTCTGCCGTTCTTCATCCTGTCCGAGGTCATGCTCGGCTTGGGCGTGGTCCACTTCATAGGCGTTCTCTTCGAGCCCCTGATGCGGCCGCTCTTCAACGTTCCCGGAGAAGGGGCCTTCGCCATGAGCATGGGGCTGGCCGCGGGCTATCCGATGGACGCCGTGATCACCGCCCGCTTCCGCAAGATGAACCTGTGCAACCGGGTGGAGGGCGAGCGCCTCCTGGCCTTCACCAACACGGCCGACCCGCTCTTCATCTTCGGGGCCGTGGCCGTGGGCATGTTCGCCTGCCCGGCCCTAGGCGGGGCGCTGGCCCTGGCCCACTATCTATCCGCCCTGAGCGTGGGGATCGTTTTTCGCTTCTTTGGCCGGCGGAGCGCGCCCTCCGGGGAAGACAAGCCCAGGCGGGGAAACATCGTCGCCAGGGCGGGGAAGTCTCTTCTCCAGGCCAGGCGGGAGGATGGCCGCCCTCTCGGACGCATCGTGGGGGACGCGGTCAACGACTCGGTCCGGACCCTGCTCATGATCTGCGGTTTCATCATGCTCTTCTCGGCCTTTGTGGCCATCAGCGAGAAAACAGGGCTTTCCCGCTGGCTGGGCTGGCCCTTCGCCATGATCTTCCGTGGGCTTGGGCTAGACGCCTCGCTGGTCAACTCTGCCGTGGCCGGGGTTTTCGAAATCGATCTCGGAACCGTGGCCGCCAGCCAGGCGGTCGCGCCCTTCATCCAGAGGGCCTTGATGGCCGGGGCCGTCATCGCCTGGAGCGGTCTGTCCGTCCACGGCCAGGTGGCCAGTGTCATCGCCGGGACGGATATCCGCATGGGGCCTTACGTTCTGGCCCGGATGCTCCACGCCATCCTGGCGGCGGCTTTTACCTTCCTGCTCGTCCCCATCATGTTGGGGCCGGCGTCGGCCGCGTTTCTGCCGGCCGCGGGAGCCTCGCCGGCCGGGACCATGCTTCCGCTGGGGGCGATAGGCTGGTCCCTAGGGCGGAGCACGCTCCTGGCCACCTTCCTGCCGCTCGGGGTAGCTTTGGCCGGAGTGGTGGCCGCTGTCCTGACCGGCCCGGTGATCCGGGTGATCCGGCTGGGCCGTCCCGCGAACCGGCCCCCGACCCGTCCTGGCGCGCCCGGCTAACCCGAAAGCGACGCGCCGGCCGCGCTCTGGTCCTTGGGGGCCAGGGGCGGCAGCGAACTGGTTCCGGCCACGCAGTAGACGATGGCCGCCCCCCAGTAGAGGAGACCGAAGGCCGCGATACTGGCGCCGGAGAGAACCCGGACGAAGCCCAGAAGAAGGGGCAATGTCAGAGCGTGGGCGGCCACGACCCAGGCCGCGGCCCATCCCCCGGCGCGGCCGCGAGCCGAGAGGATCGCCAAGGCGCCCAGACTCAGAACCAGAGCGGCAAGGAGCTTTCCGGCCACGCTTCCGATCAACCAGAGGAGGGCGATGGGCCAGGCCAGCCCGCCAAATCGGAGCAGGGTCCCGACCAAGCCGGCCCGAGTCAGGGGCTCGCTGCCCCCGAGGGCGGCGTAGGGCATCTCCTGGCGACGAAAACCATTCTGGACAACGGCCCGGTCGCGCAGGAGCAGCACGCCGCTCTTGCCGCTCTCAAGGTAGGACTCGTCCGTGACCCCGGTAGTGTCGACGCGTCCAATTTCGACGCCTTCGACGGTAATCGTGTAGGGTTCGGGGCCCTCAAACTCCAGAAGGCCGTTCACGATGCGGAAGTCGGGTCCGCCGGCCACGGCCCTGGAGGCGCTTTCACAGGCCCAGTGAACGGCCGATCCGGATCTCACGGCCCCGGTGATAGCCAGGGGCAGGGCGATGACAAGCAGATAGACAAAGGCCCGGCGGCCGCCTCGCCTGACAAAATCGGCGTAGGTCGCGGGCTTCCATATGCTATAGGCCACGTCTCTCAGTACGGGCACGGGACCGTCTCCTCACCGGCCGGGCCGGCTTGATCGCCGACCCGGCTTGCTTGCCGGTTGTTTCGCCGACCTGGCTTGCTTGCCGGTTGTTTCGCCAACCTCGCTAATTGCCGGTCCAGACCAGAGGGATGAAAACCTCGTCAGTGATGCTCCCGTCCTTCATGCTCATGTCGAAGAGGCTCAGAGTCAGCCCCGGGCTTGTCGGCCGGCTGAACTCCACGTCCAGGCTGAACAGGCCCCAGGCCGGGGCGCCCTGGTCGGCCATGATGCTTCCCGCGGCCAGGACGTTGTGACCATCCTCCAGTGAATAGGAGAATTGGGCTTCGAAGACGCGGGCGTAACCCTCAAGGTGAAGCGTTGTCGTCGAGACGGCGACCCCCGGCAAAGGCGAGGTCGGGATGATGTTCACGTTGGCCGGACCCGCTACCGGCCAGGGCAGGGTCTCGGCGCCGACGCCGCTCACGTCCAGGATCTGGCCCGGAGAACACTGGCCGAGATAAAGGGCATAGGGATAGGAGATGATCTGGGTCACCGGTCCGGACGGATCGCCGGTCTTGAATGTCAGATGGAAGCCGCCGGTTTCCGTGGAGACGTCCGAGAGAAAGACGGTGAACCCCCCGGTCGGCTTCTCGCCGCGCGCGGCCAGAATGTAGGTGTTTGCCCCGTCGAAGCTGGCCAGGTGGACTCCAGCGCTGAGACCACAGGCTTGGGCCCAGGCCCGGACCACGGGATCTTGCAGTGTGCCCGCGTCGATGAGGGCGAAACCGGCGAAGACCGGAGGCTCATCCTCTGCCGGCTTCCCGCCCCCGAAGAGCGAGCACCCGGCCACGAGGCCCGCGGCGATAGCGATCAGGGCCACCGCTGCCACCAGGAGGGTTAAGACCCTCGCCTTGGCTTCCGTCTTACTCATTACTCACCCGTCCCTTCGCAATGCCACGGCCCTATTCGCCCCCGCCGGGCTCCCGTCCTTTGCGCCCGCGACGACAGGAACCGTCGGGTTAACGTGCAATTAGAAGCAATATTGCCAAAACCCAAACAAAATGTGTGCCCAGGTATAACCAGAAGAACGCGCCGGACGGCGCCCAAGGTGGGAGGAGTCAGAGTGCTTCCCGATTACTTCGACTATCAGAATCGCTCGCGGGTGATCGCCGGACCGGGCCTTGTCTCCGAGTTCGGCAACGAGCTGCCGCGCTTAGGTGGCAAGAGAGCCTTCATCGTCACGGACAAAGTCGTCGCCGGATTGGGACTTCTGGACCGGGTCAAGACCAGCGTGGCGGCGGGTGGCCTCGAGTGGGCCGGTTTTTTTGACGACGTGCCTCCCAACTCTGAATTCGGCGTGGTCATGAGGGCGGCCGAGGCCTGCCGGGCGGCCGGAGGCGACATCCTCGTCGCCATCGGCGGGGGCAGCGTTATCGACACAGCCAAGGGCCTGAACGTTGTCCTCTCCCTGGGCGGTCATTACGTTGACTACCAGGGCTTCGGGCTCATAACCCGACCACTCGGTCCCCTAGTGGCCATTCCGACCACGGCCGGCACCGGCAGCGAAGTGACGGCCTACGCCGTCATCCGCGACGACGCGACCGAGACCAAGCAGACCATTGTCTCAAACTACATCGCCGCCGACCTCGCCGTTCTCGATCCCGAGGTCACCTTGACGATGCCGCCTTCTCTGACCGCCTCCACCGGCATGGACGCTCTGACCCACGCCGTCGAGGCCTATCTCTCCACCAACTGGAGGCCCATCTCCGACGGGTTGGCCCTCCACGCCTGCCGGACCATCGCCGAGTGGCTACCGAAGGCCGTGGACAAGGGCGACGACCTCGAGGCCCGCTACAACATGCTGGTCGCCTCCTGCGAGGCGGGCATGGCTTTTAGCTCGGCCATGGTCGGGGTTGTTCACGCTATGGCCCACTCCCTGGGCGGGCTCTTTCAGGTTCCGCACGGTCTGGCCAACGCCGTTCTCCTGGCCCCGGGGATGGAGTACAACCTGCCGGCGGCCGAGGCCAGGTTGGCCGATCTGGCCGTGGCCTTCGGTCTTCCGGCCACGGGCGACAGGGCCAGGGACGCGGTGGCGGCCATTGCTTTCGTCAGGGATCTCCTGACGAGGGTCAAGCTACCCACCCGGTTGCGGGACGTCAAGGTTCCGCAAGATGGTCTGGCCCGTGTGGCCGAGATGACCATTCTTGACGCCGCCGTCTACACCAACCCTCGGGAGGCTACACCCGAGGAAGTCCTAGAGGTGTTGAACAAGGCCTTCTAGATCGAAGGTCCTCCGGATGGAGATGGACCTCCAGGCCGGACTGGTGTTTGTGATGGCTTTCCGCCGCCGGACCCATCCTCTTTTCTCCGCGGCTCGAGGACCGACGGCTTCCGAAGGGGGAAGATGAGAGTGGGAGTTTTCAAGGACGCGGCCGAGCTCTACCAGTGTGTCGGCGGGTTCTTCAAGGAAGCGACGAAGGATCCGGAGATGGCCCCCAAGATCGCGGCGTCGAAGCTCGTCATTAGGTTCAACTACACCGACCCGGAGTCGACGATTACCGTTGACGCCAAGAACCCGCCCGCGGCGGGCCAGTACTTCAACATCTTCGAGGGCCCCAACGATCTCACGCCCGATGTCGACATGTCCATGACCGCCGACATCGCCCACAGGTTCTGGCACGGCAAGGTCAACCTGGTCCAGGCCCTGGCCAAGGGCGAGATGAAGGCCAAGGGTCCGATACCGGCCATCCTCAAGCTGCTGCCGGCCATCAAGCCGGCCTACAGGCTCTACCCGGAGTTCCTCCAGAAGATCGGCAAGGGCGATAAGGTCGTGGCCTAGCTGGACGTTTCTCAGGGCGGGAGGCACTCCTAAGTGAACGGATACCGCGGAAGAATCCTCAAGGTCGACCTTAGCGCCGGTGTTTTCTCCGAGACGCCTCTGACGCCCGATGTCGCCCGGAAGTTCGTGGGTGGGTCGGGTCTGGCCGCCCATCTGTTCTTTGAGGAGATCGCCCCCGGGCTCGAGACGGGAGGGCCGCGGACGTCCGTTGCCCAAGGGTCCAGCCGGTCCGGAGAGGTCGCCGGCGAGGCCCACGCCGCGGCGAACGCCCCGACCCCCGGCGCTGGGCCGGCCCCCGACGCCGACTACCTGGCCGCCCTCGGTCCCGCCGGTCGGGGCTATCCCGATCCCCTGGGTCCGGACAATCCCTTCATCCTGGCCACCGGGCCCCTGACGGGCACGCGTATCCCCTGCGCTCCAAGGTTCACCGTCTCGGCTCGCTCACCCCTGACCGGGATCTGGGGTGAGGCCAACGTGGGCGGCTTCTTCGGGCCGGAGCTCAAGTTCGCCGGCTACGACGCCGTTGTCGTCACCGGCCGGGCGGCCAGACCGGTCTACCTCCTCATCGATCGCGGGAAGCCGTCTCTCGAACCGGCCGACGATCTCTGGGGCCGCGACACCTACGAGACCAACGATCTGCTGGCGGAGAGGCACGGGGCCAGAGCTTCGTCGAGCGGGACGGCTGCTCCGGATGGGGCCGTCCCCCCGGAAGAGGCGACCTCGGCGGTTGGGGCGACCTCGGCGGTTGGGGCGACCTCGGCGGTTGGGGCGACTTCGACGGGGTCCGGTCTTCGTCGGCCCCAGGTTCTGGCTATCGGCCCGGCCGGAGAGAACCTGGTTCGCTTTGCCGCCGCCGTTCACGGCAAGCATCACGTGGCCGGCCGGACCGGAATGGGCGCGGTGATGGGCTCGAAGAACCTCAAGGCCGTAGTCGTCCGGGGCGCCGGTGGCCTCGGCGGACGGACCGACACCTTTCCCCTGGCCGATCCGGATCGGCTCAAGGACATGGCCACGGTCTTCATCGCCAGGGCCAAAGAGAACATGGTCACCAGAAGTCTGGGCGAGGCCGGGACCATCATGGGCATGGACCTCGGGGCCCTCATCGGCGATGTCCCCATCCGCAACTGGTCGCTGGGGGCCTGGGGCGACGAACTCGAGAAGGTTGGCGTGGGCGGCTACTGTAACCACCTCACCTCGGAGGGCACCTGCTTTCTCTGCCCGGTGGGCTGCAAGCGAAAGGTCACCGTGGAGGCCCTCGGGCACTCCCTGATCAACGCGGCGGGCGCCGACTATGAGACCTTGGGCTGCCTGGGACCGAACCTCCTCATCAGCGACCTGCCGGCTCTGCTGGTGGCCGGCGAGGTGGCCAACCGTCTCGGGCTTGACACCATCACCGCCGGCGGAACCCTGGCCTACGCCTACGAGGCGGCCGACAAGGGCCTCCTAGACGGCGGCGAACGCCTGAAGGACGCCTGGGGCCAGGCCGCCCTCATGCTCGAGCTGCTCGAAGACATGGCCTACCGCCGCGGCCTCGGCAACGACCTGGCCGACGGGAGCGCCATCCTGGCTCGCCGTATCGGCAAGCCCGAGGCTCTGGAGTTTCTGAGCACGGTCAAGGGCCTGGAGGCCCCGGCTCACGATCCCCGGGCCGTTCACGGCATGGCCGTGGCCTACGCCACCTCCACCCGAGGCGCCTGCCACATGAACTCGCTCATGTACGGCGCCGAGCACGCCGGGGTCTCGGCCCCCGAGGCCGGCGTCGACTCCGACGGGCTCCAGCAATCATCGGCCGGAAAGGGTCTCCTGAACAAGGCCGTCCAGGACCTCGGCTCCGTCTTCGGGCAGGCGGCCATTCTCTGCCAGTTGGGCGGGAACATGTACAGCGGCGACGAACTCGTGGCCATGCTCAACGCCTCGACCGGCCTGGGCTACACCCTGGCCGAGGTTCTCGAGTGCGGGGCCCGGATCTGGCACCTCAAGCGCGGCATCGGCAACCTCTACGGGATGGGTTCCCGAGACGATCGGCTCCCACCGCGTCTTCTCATGCCTCTGGACGACGGCGGGGCGGCCGGGTCGACCCCCGACCTCGAGGGCATGCTGGCCGAGTGGTACGAGGCCAGAGGGATAGACCCCAAGACCGGCCGGGCTAAGCCCGAGGTGCTGAAGGGGCTCGGGCTGGGCCGGCTGGCGGACCTGGTCGCTGCCCGGGCACTTCCACGGTAGTGCACTAGTAGGCACGACTAGACCCACACCGCCGACCAGTCGGAGATCCTCCGACATCTTCAAGGACTCTAGCGCCTGCTGTGCAAAGAATACGTCTGATGCTGGACGGACGGGTCCGAGCCGTACGCCCTGTGGCCGTAGCCGGGACGGAGAGAGTTATGCCTCGTTCGGATCTGCTCATGGCCTTGGTTCGAGCTGCCACGAAGGGGGACCAGGTCCTCCTTCGTAGGGCGCTTGAGTCCATGGTGGCCGAGGAACGAGAGAAGCAGCACCATGTACTAGCCGACAGACTCGCGGACTACTTGCGCCCCAATGGCAACCACGAGGGCAAGGGTCCTCTGGTGAACGATGACCGAATCGGAAGTCTCCTTCTTGAGCTAGTCCCACGCAGGACTCTAGGCGACCTGATCCTATCAGAGCCAGTGTCCCAGGCGTGTGCGGAACTGGTCGAGGAGCAGCAGAGAAGCGAACTGCTCCGCGCCTATGGGCTAGAACCTCGACACCGAGTGCTTCTCATCGGACCGCCGGGCAATGGCAAGACGTCCCTGGCGGAGGCCCTAGCGGAGGCGCTTGTCGTACCGCTCTTAGTGGTTAGGTACGACGGCGTCATCGGAAGTTACTTGGGGGAGACGGCAGTAAGGCTCCGCATCTTATTCGATCATGTGCGTACTAGACGCTGCGTCTTGTTCTTTGATGAGTTTGACACCCTTGGCAAGGAACGCGGAGACCTTCACGAGACCGGGGAGATCAAGCGGGTGGTGAGCTCCCTTCTCATGCAGGTTGACAGCCTGCCGAGCCACGTGCTGGCGATCGCCGCAACCAACCACCCGGAGTTGCTCGACAGGGCCGTTTGGCGCCGCTTTCAGCTCAGGCTGCAGTTACCTGCACCTACGCGAAGTCAACTCAAGGAATGGTTTACTCGACTCGAGGGACGTCTCGCACAGCCTATGGGTCACCAACCCGAGGCTCTCGCCTCGAAGCTGGTTGGCCTGAGCTTTGCTGAGATCGAGGAATTCGGTACTGACATCCTAAGGCGTCGGGCACTGTCCATTGCAGACAGGAACCTACGAAACGTCATCGATGAACGGCTCAAACAGTGGCAAGCTCGGCTCCAGGCGCAGATGCCAAGTGGAGGCGGACAGCCGCGATGACCGAGAGACCGCTTCTGATCCTGCCTGAGCCGAGCCATGTCGCCAAGCACAAGGGGTGGGGTGGGTCACACCCGCCTCATTTCCCCACGCCGGAGCGGCAGGTGGAAGTGCTCGGGCATAAGTTTGGGGCACTTGAACAGGTCTTCCTTGCCCAGAGGGCTATGCTGCAGGAGACGCCTCTTGGGACGGAGCCGGAGCGGGTGCTCGTGCTGGAGACGGTGGGAACGGTGGAGGATTTCTACAAGGCCGTGCGGCGCATTCACGGCCTTGAGTGGTTGACCGAGTGGGACGAAGAAGACATACCCCCGAATGAGGATTTCTACAAGGACGAGGATCACCGCGAGGACAGGCTGCGGGGCAGACTCTACCTAGTGATGACCAACCACAGCGGTCTTGGGAACTTGCTGTCCCTGTGGAGGGAATTCCACCGAGACCCTCATGATCCCCAGTTCCACTGGAACCGAGCCATGTGGCGCGACATGTTCCTGCAGCTTCGAGATATTCATCCGTGGGGGCCTGAGGACCGCCTGAGGGCGACCGGACTGCTGGAAGACTGGGAGGAGCAAATTCGAAGTGGCCAGGCGCACGTGAGCGTGGAGATCGAACTCTGGTTCAGGCAAGCAGAGGCAGATCGGCAGAGAGCTCAGGCCAGGCTTTCGGAAGCGGTGTTGGGACACGGTGGAACGGTCATGGTCCATGCCTGTGTTCCCGAGATAGGCTACCATGCAGCAATAGCGAAGCTCCCGGCTTCAGCTGCCCAGGCCATTGCCGCGATGGGTGACGCCCAACTAGTACGCTGCAACGAGGTGATGTTCCTTCGCCCAGAAGCGCAGATGGCGGCCCCAATCGGAGACCACGAATCCGAGCCCAGCGATCTCCCCGTTTCGGGTGGGCCCTCGGTTGGAGACCCAGTGGTCGCCCTGCTTGACGGAATGCCCGTCGAGAACCACCCGGCACTTGCCGGTCGTCTCATTGTCGACGACCCGGACGGGTGGTCCGCGAGCTGTCCGGTCAAGGATCGCCACCACGGAACGGCGATGGCCTCACTGATAGTGCACGGCGAACTGGGCACTGGGGTCGCCCTCTCTCGCCCACTCTACGTGCGCCCGGTTCTGAAGCCGGACCCGCGAGCATGGGTGCGTGCAAGAGAAGCCGTCCCGGGGAATCTCTTGGCCGTCGATCTTCTGCATCGTGCTGTCCGCCGCCTGTACGAGGGGACAGACGGACAACCAGCAGCCGCTCCTTCAGTTAGGATCGTGAACCTGTCAATCGGGGAGCGTCCGTTTGACACGTGTCCGACGCCCTTAGCACGATTGGTGGACTACCTAGCGTGGCGCTACGATGTCCTGTTCTTGGTCAGCGCGGGAAACTACGAGGACGACCTTGAGTTGGACCTGCCGCGTATCGAATACGCGGCGCTCAGAGCTGACAAGCCGGCCCTCGCAAGGGCCTTCGCGCAGGCATGGACAAGGCTTGCGCCGTTCAGGCGCATAAGGTCGCCGGGGGATTCCATCAATGCAATCACTGTCGGCGCGCTTCACGACGACAGGACCACAGGGATCATCCCTGCCCATCTAGATGACCCATTTGGGAAGAGTCTCATGCCCAGCCCTATTGGCGCGCAAGGGCCCGGCTTCAGGCGATCCATCAAGCCGGACGTCTTCCTCGCTGGCGGTAGGCAGACGTTCACGGAGAGACTCGGGAACACACATCCCAAGGCCACAGCCGTCGTGGCCGGCCCCGGTAGAGGAGCCGGTCAGTTGGTGGCGGCGCCCCCTGAGACTCCGGTCGACGCGGCACGAGTCCGTCTGTGCTGCGGTACGAGCAACGCCACAGCTCTTGCATCACGGACAGCTGCTCTGCTCTGGGACGTGTTGGAGGGACTCAGGGGGGAGCCCGGCGGCGATCGCTTCCACAGCGCGTCGAGTGCGGCACTGCTGAAGACCATGCTGGTTCATGGCGCTACTTGGGGACCGAACGCCGAGGCGCTGGGCGATGTCTTGGGGTCTCGTTCCCGTGCTGAGCTTTCCAGGTGTCTGGGGTACGGTGCCGTCAACCACCACCGGGTGATGGAGTGCGCTGAGCAGCGGGCGACCTTGATCGGATGGGGGCGTCTTGACGACAAGCAAGCCCACCTCTATCGCATACCCTTGCCAGGCTGCTTGAGTGGGCGACCCGTTTGGAGGCGGCTGACAGTCACGCTTGGCTGGATCAGCCCCATAAATCCTGCTCACAATCGGTATCGACGTGCTGCTCTGGAGTTTGACTTCTATGACGACGACAAGACCGGCGATGTGCGATCACTCCTGCGCATTCGCAGCATTGAGGCTGACGGGCGTACGACGAAACGGGGAACGGTGCAGCACGAGGTCTATGAGGGTTCGCGAGTTGCTCTGTTGCACGCGGATTCGGAGTTGCGCCTGCGGGTCAACTGCAGGGCAGAGGCCGGGGGCCCTGCGGAGGGAGTCCCGTACGGTCTAGCTGTCACGCTGGAGACTGCGGAAGAGATCGCGTTGCCGATCTATCAGGAGGTCAGAGCGAGGATCAGGTTGCCCGTGACCGTGTCGCCCGTGCCGTAGTTGTCTCAGGTGTGCCTGTCACGCCTGCTATCCGGTGCAGAGATCCGGGTAGCGTGGCGATTGGCTCGAACGGAGCGGGTTTTCGCAGGAGGAATGCAACCTTGCCCCAGACCAACTACGTTCTTGCTTACGAGGAAGCTTGCCGGGCCCTGGCTGCGGAGCGGGCGCCGCGGGCGGTGGCCACGCGCGCGGGTGTGCGCTACGTGGAGGTCGGCGAGACCGACGCCTTTTTCGAGGTTCCCTTCCTCGGGCGCCTCTATCGCGTGGACTACCCTTCCGGAAAGGTCACTCCCGGTGAACCTCTCGCGGGAGCGCCTTCCGTGCCCCCCGCTCCCTCCGGCGATCACCTCCTCACGATCAGCATCCTCCTCCTGCACTACCTGACCAAGGCCAAGGGGATACCACTCGAGGGCGAGTGGATCGCCTTCCGCGAGCTTCCCGGCGGCGACATCTACAACACACCTTTCACCAACCGCACCATCCGACCCATGGTCGGCCGCTTCGGACGCGAGCCGGCCAGGTTGGTCGATGCGGGGGAGAGACTTGGCGGGCGCCGGGAGACCTTCGGCCACGCCTCGACGCGCGTTCTCGCCTTTCCCATGGTTCCTCTCTGCTTTATCGTTTGGGAGGGTGACGAGGAGATTCCCGCCTCGGGGCAGATCCTCTTCGACCGTTCCGCCTCGGCCTATCTCGACACCGAGGCTCTCGTGGTCTTGGCCGCGGAGGCGTTCCTGGCCCTGCGCATGGCCGTGAGCCCTGGGCAACCCCGTCCGGGCGCGCCCCGGCTCACCGCCGGCCCGGATCGTCCCTGAAGGGTAGAGGAATCGGGAGCGGTCGGTGCGGTCGCGCCATGCGCGTGATTGGGGACTCTCCGCCGTCGGCCGTCGCCTGGGATTGGCCTTCCTCGGCTTCCGGGCCCACGGCCGCCTCGGCCTTGTTCACTTCGATGTCCCGCTCGATCATGAGGAACAGCCGCCGCGGTTCGAGAAGGTCACGCAGAATTGCCGCCGTCTCCGGATCGGCCAGGACCTCGTGGCAGAGGTGGCAGGGATGAACGAAGGCCGTCCCGACCCTCCGAGCCTCCCCGTTCTCCGTGAGGTGCCGGGCCAGGCGCCCCGGGCCGTCGAGGCTCAGGGCCAAAACCAGGGGCTCATCGGTAGCTCTCTCCAGCAGGACGGCCAGAGGGGTCTCAAGCGGTCGGCCCAAGGCCAACGGAGGAATGAACCCGGCCACGCCACAGCAGGCGTAGGCGATCCCGGTGGGGTCGATGGCCGGTATGCGCAAGAGATCGCACCGGCCTTCGGGCCAGCCCTCCTTGAGGAGGAGTTCCTCCCGAGGCACCTGAACCCCGGCCCGCCCCACCGGAAGGCACGGAAGCTCGGCCCGCTTGTCGATCCGCACCGCCGGACCGAGCCGGTCCAGAACGTCCGCGAGCTTGGGGCTTGACCTCGTGACCACCGTCGCCAGGTGGATCTCAATTCCGGCCTCGTTCGCCGCCAGCAGGGCCGTCCTCACGCTGTCAAAGGGAACATGGGCCTGGTGAAACGAGTCGGCCGTGATCTCCAGGACGCGGAGGCCGGCTTCCACGAGTGGGGCCAACTGTCGCCGGGCGGTGTCGGTGTCCGTGGCCCAGTAAGCGTTGGTGACCACCTTGACCCGCAGACCCAGCCCGGCGGCTTCGGCCGTGAGAGCCAGGAGGAGGTCGGGGAAGAGGAATGGTTCGCCACCGCTATAGACCACAGTGTGAACAGACGGCACCTCGGCCGCCTGCCGGACGAAGATGAGGCCCTCCTCAAGCGACATTGTCTCTTTCCGGTCCGGCCCACACTCAAAGCAGCACATCCGGCAGCGGGCCGTGCAGGCGTAGGTGAGGAGGATGCCCACTTCCTCGGGGAGGCGCGGAATGGCCGGACGCGCTACAGGCCGGCGCCAGGCCGGCTGGTCGGCCGCCACCGGCGGGGCCGGCTGGTCGGGCGCCGAAGGTTGGCGCGGGCCTGGCGCCCTTCCGCTCATGGTCGCTCGCCCCGCGGCACGCGGGTCTGGAACAGGGCCAGATGGTGGGGGACGATCCTCGCCAGATTGGCGACAAGGTCCTCTATCCTCCGGCAATCGTCCCAGGTCAGGCGAGGCCGGAAGGCCTTGAACAGCTCCGGGTCGGTCCGCCAGTCGCCCGGTCCGTCGAAAACCTCCGGGCCGGCGCTGACGCCGTAATCCGCTCGCGCCGACCAGATCCGCGAGCCGGGAAAGGGTTCGTACCAGCTAAAGCTCAGGGGAGCGCCGTAGCGGAGGGCCAGGTGAAGGGCGTAGGACAGTGTGGCGGTGCAGTCCTCGATGGTCTCCCAGGGAAGCCCGACGATGAACGAGAAGACCGCGTGTTCGGCGAGACCGTAATCCTTTAGGAGTTCGGCGGCCGACTCCACCTCGGCCAGGGTTATGCCTTTGCCGACGCGTTTCAGGCCCTCGGTGTAGCCACACTCGACTCCTATCTGGATGAGCCAGCACGGGAGCCGGGCGATAGCCTGGACCACGGGCTCCGTCAGGTGATTGGCGCGAGCTTCGAGACCGAGGTTTACGTTGAGCCCGCGCCGGTCCAGCTCCCGCAGGATGTGCGTGGCCCGTAGCCCGTTGGTGGTGAAGCAGTCGTCAAGGAAGTAGACGGCCCCGGGGCTGACGAAGCGATCGGAGTAGGACAAGGCGTGCTGGAGCAGTTCCAGACAGCGCCCGGCGCCCAAGGCCCGCCAGCCGCGACGATGCGGGATGGAGCAGAAGGCGCACTCGTAGACGCATCCGCGGGAGGTCTGAACCGGGACGGCCCGGTAGCATCCGGCCGGCACCAAGTCGTAGGCCGGCGGCGGGAGGCGATCAAGCTCCTCCTCGCCGAGGAGGGCGGGTCCGGGGGTCCGCGCGATCCGCCCATTCCGGGCGTAGGTGAGGCCCGGCACGTCCGATGGTTCGCGGGCGTCCGACAGCGCGTCAAGGAGACCGGGCAGGGATGTCTCGCCCTCCCCCCGGACCACGAAGCTGGCCGCGGAAACTTCGAGGCAGTGCTGGTCGAAGTAGGTCGGGTGAATGCCACCCAAGATGATGGGAAGCTCCGGGAAACCCGCGCGGATGTCGCGGACCGCGGTCAGGGCCGTGGCCCAGTTGAAAGAGTTGGCCGACACACCTACCGCGTCAGCCCCTCGGATGTGGCCCGCGAGTCGCTCGCCGCCGTCACAGGCGCCGGGGAGGTCCTGGAGGGTCACTTCGTGCCCCTTCTGTCGCAACAGGGCCGCCAAGAGGTAGAGGGAAAGCGTCGGCATCCGTTCGACCACACCGCTGAGACGGGCGTGGCCGGGCAAGGGGTAAAGCAGGGCTACCTTCATGGGTGATCCCCTCGCAGTCGGCAGAGCCGCGACAGGTGGGGGCGCCCCGGTGTCGCGGCCCTGCGTCTTTAGCGACATGCCTGCCTTAGACCACCACGCAGGCGACGGCGATACTATCCTCGCGGCCAATCTGAGCGAGGCCCTTCATGCGATCGAGTCTGATCAGGGCCTCCTCCACGGCGCCAGGGCCGATCTCGGCCGGGATGAACTGGTCCGGAAGACCGGCGGCTTGCAGGACGCCGCGAGGGTTCTTCTGGAACTCCGTGCGGAAATTAGGATCTGCCAGCAGCTTCTTGGTGAGGTTGTTCGAGATCTCTTTAAGGTTGACGACACCATCTACCATTATATCCATACACCTCCCTTCGTGGGATGTCTTGGCAGGCGAGGGTTCGACTAACAACGCCATCTTCCTTCCCGCCATCGCGATCTCCCGGAGCGTCTAGAGGCATTCCCAAGCCGACGCGGATGTGATCGACAAACATGGAGCGCGCTTGGCGAGGGGTAGGTCTAGCTGGCCAGGAAGTGTCGGCAAACCAGGCATATTCGGAACATTCCACCAGAGGAAAGCCAGATGGGGTGTGCAACATACAGCCCAGAGGCGGGGACCAAATGAAGATCGCCTTGGCGGGCAAGGGCGGGGTCGGCAAGACCACTATTTCAGCCGCTCTCATCGCACTCTTTGCCGAGAAAGGCCACCGGGTGCTGGCCGTAGACGCGGATCCCGACGCGAACCTGGGGGCAGCCTTGGGCGTTCCCACCGAAGTGCTGGACCGTCAACCTCCAATCATTGAGATGAAGGAGCTCGTGGAGTCCCGCACCGGTCACGGTTCCTACCTCATTCTCAACCCCGAGGTTGATGATATTCTGGATCGTTTCCGTTTGCGTTTGGGGAGCGTATCGCTTTTCCGGATGGGAGGTGTGAAACCGGCCGGGACCCAGTGTTACTGCAAAGAAAACGCCTTCTTAAAAGCTCTCGTCAGCTCCCTGGTCCTGGGACGCGAGGACCTCGTTGTTCTGGACTTCGGAGCGGGCATTGAACACTTGACCAGAGGCACGGCCAGTGGAGTCGACCTCCTCCTCGTGGTGACGGAGCCGACCAGGGTGAGCGCCGCCAGCGCGGCCACGATCGCCCGTCTGGCTCGAAGTCTCGGTGTCGCCGTCCGGGTTGTGGGGAACAAGGTCCGCACCCAGCGGGAGCGCGACTTCCTAACCGCCACCTTTGGCGAAGACCTGGCGGACATTATTCCCTATGACGAGGCCGTGGCCGAGGCCGCCCTCGGCGGCCAGACCACTGACCCTTCCGGGGCTTACGTGGTCCCGCGCGTCCCGCGGGGGGAGCTGCGCCAGAGTTTGGAACGGCTTTACTCTGAGATCGAACGACTGGCCGGGGGTTCGGCCGGCTAACCGCGCGCGTCGCCACCGGGCTCCGGAAAGCCGGGGCTGCCACGCCGGGGAGGCCGCCATTGAACCCGCCGGTCACACCTATGGTAAAGGAGGTTAGAAGATGCCCGAGGAGACTCTCATCCTCCCAACCGCGCCGAAGGGCAAAGGGGCGAATGAACCTCCACGCACCTGCGACCCCGCCGCGATGGAGGTTCTCACCCGCTGCCGCGAGTGCGGCACCGAGACTGCCTTCGAGCGCTACCAGCAGCAGTTGCCGCAATGCGCCTTCGGTCTGTCCGGTCTCTGTTGCCGCATTTGCATCCAGGGTCCCTGCCGCATCAACCCGAAGAAACCGGGCGAGCAGCGCGGTATCTGCGGGGCCGCCGACTACACCATCGTGGCCCGCAACATCGCCCGCCTCGCCGCCGGAGGCGCGTCCTGCCACTCCGACCACGGCCGTCACCAGGCCATGACCCTGCTGCACGTGGCGGAGGGCAAGGCCGGCGACTACACCATCGCCGACCCGGCCAAGTTGCGCCGCGTGGCCAAGGCCATCGGTCTCGCGGTCGAGGGCAAGCCAGAGAGTGAACTGGCCAAGGAGGTCGCCATCGCCGCTCTGGAGGACTTCGGCCGCTACACGGATGAGCCGTGCACCTTCCTGTGGTCGTCCATCACGGACGGCCGCAAGGCCAAGTTCACCCACTGCAACATCGTCCCGTCGTCCATCGACCGGGCCGTGGTCGAGATCCTGCACCAGACGGCCATGGGCATGGACGCCGATCCGGTGAACATCATCTTCGGGGCCCTTAAGACGTCCCTGGCCGACTACACCGGCATGCACCTGGCCACCGACATTTCGGATATCCTCTTCGGGACCCCCGAACCAGTCGTGTCCCAGGCCAACCTGGGGGTCATCGATCCCGACTACGTGAACATCGCCACCCACGGTCACAACCCGACCCTGAGCTCGCTGGTCGTGGACGCCGCGGGCCTCCTGGCCGACGAGGCCAAGGCCGTCGGGGCCAAGGGTGTCAACGTTGTCGGCATCTGCTGCACAGGCAACGAGTTGCTCATGCGCAAGGGCGTCTACATGGCCGCGAACACGGCCACCCAGGAGTTGGCCGTTATCACCGGGGCCCTCGACGGCCTGATCGTCGACGTCCAGTGCATCGCCCCGTCCCTGGGTCCCCTGACCAAGTGCTACCACACCAAGCTCATGTGCACCTCGCCCATCGCCAAGCTGCCCGGTTCCCTCTACTTCGACTTCCGTGAGGACAACGCCATGGAGACGGCCAAGACCATGGTCCGCGTGGCCATCCAGGCCTACAAGGAGCGCGACCCGTCGAAGATCGACGTTCCCGCTCACAAGAGCGACGTGGTGGCCGGCTTCTCCTTAGAGGCTCTCATGGACATCCTGGGCAAGGTCAATCCGGACAACCCCGTGCGGGTTATCAACGAGGCCATCGAGACGGGCGAGATCCGCGGGGTCTGCCTCTTCGCCGGCTGCAACAACACAAAGCAGATCCATGACCTTGGCCACACCGAGATCGCCAAGGAACTGGCGAAAAACAACGTCCTGCTCCTGGCGACCGGCTGCGGGGCCGTGGCCTTCGCCAAGCAAGGCCTGATGAACCCGGCCGCGGTCGACAAGTACGCCGGCGACGGTCTCAAGGGTTTCCTGAAGCGGCTTGAGAAGGCTTCCGGCCTCGCGACCGGTCTTCCGCTCATTTTCCACATGGGTTCCTGTGTCGACAACACCCGGGCCGCCGATCTCTGGACGGCCATGGCCAAGGACTGGGGCGTGGACGTGCCCAAGGTTCCGTTCGTGGCCTCGGCCCCGGAAGCCATGCACGAGAAGGCCGTCTCCATCGGCTCCTGGGCCGTGGCCATGGGCATCCCGACTCACGTCGGGGTAATGCCCTACATCGAAGGCAGCCAGTTGGTCTACGGCGTGGCCACCCAGATCGCCCAGGACGTCTACGGCGGCTACTTCATCTTCGAACCGGATCCGGTCCAGGGAACCAGGAAACTCCTGGAGGCCCTGGATTACCGGACCTGGAAGCTCCGCATCCACAAGGCGACGGCAGCCAAGTTCGGCACCACCGTCGCCTCGGGCTGGTAACCCGGGAGAGGAGGAGGACAAAGCCATGGCCATTCCTGAAGTCACGCTAGAGGAATTCGAAAAGATATACGATGGCGCGATCCCGAGCCCCGAGGCCCAGCCTAAGCGCCTTCTGCGCCGAGCCCACAACGGGACGATCATCGCCCTGAGCTACGCCGAGATCCTGCTGAGCCAGGCCGTCCGTCTCCACGGGCCGGAGGCCCCCGTCGGCTATCCCGACACGGCCTACTTCCTACCGGTCATCCGCTCGCTCTCGGGCGAAGGTGTGACCAAGCTCGGCGAGCTGGTTCCCATTCTCAACCGGATGCGGGCCCAGACGCGCCCAGAGTTAACCTTCGAGAACGCCCGCCTCTGGGGCGAGTCGACCCTCTACGCGGCCGAGATCATCGAGACCATCCACTACCTCGAGAAGGACGAGCCCAAGGTCGAACCGTGGTCGGGTTTCCTGACCGACCCCATCCTGCGCAAGTACGGCATCAAGCTCGTCGACTGGACCATCCCCGGCCAGGCGGTTCTGATCGGAAAGGCCCGCACCTCGAAGGACGCCGCGAAGATCGTCGAGGAACTCATGGGCGCCGGGATGATGATCTTCGCCTCCGACGAGATCATCGAGCAGTGCCTGGAGGAGAACGTCAAGCTCGGCGTGGACTACATCGCCTTCCCCATCGGCAACTTCACCCAGGTCATCTACGCCGTGAACTACGCCCTGCGCGCCGGTATGGCTTTCGGCGGCATCCCACCGGGGCTGCGCGAGCATCACCGCGACTACCAACGGCGCCGCGTCCGGGCCTTCGTCCTGCAGCTCGGGGAGATCGACGAGGTCAAGGTGGCCGCTCACCTGGGGGCCATTTTCCTCGGTTTCCCGGTCATTGTCGACACGCCGCTGGACGAGGAGATCAAGGACTGGTACGTGAGCCACCAGGACTACGGCGACATCGTCAAGTTCTGCATGGAGTTGCGCGGGATCAAACTCACCTCCATCAAGCCGAACATCCCGCTCAACTTCGGCCCGTCCTTCGAGGGCGAGACGATCCGCAAGCCCGACTGCTACTTTGAGATGGGCAACGGCAAGTCGCCGACCTTCGAGCTCGTGCGCACCGTGGACCTCGAACACATCAAGGACGGCGTCGTCGACCTCATCGGGCCGGACGTGGACCAGATTCCGGAGGGGTCCTTCGTTCCTCTGGGCACGGTCGTCGATATCTACGGCCGGAAGATGCAGGTCGACTTCGAGAGTGTTCTGGAGCGCCGCATCCACTACTTCACCAACTACGCCGAGGGGCTCTGGCACACGGCCCAACGCGACATGGCCTGGCTGCGCGTCTCAAAGGACGCCGTGGCCAAGGGCTTCAAGTTCAGGCACTTCGGCGAGATCCTCATCGCCAAGTTCAAGTCGGAGTTCCCGGCCATTGTCGACCGCGTCCAGGTCACGATCATCACCGACCAGGCCAAGGTCGAGGAGATGCTCAAGGTCGCCAAGCAGAAGTACTTCGAGCGCGACGCCCGGATGAGCGGCCTCACCGACGACAAAGTCGACGAGTTCTACACCTGCACCCTCTGCCAGTCCTTCGCTCCGACCCACTGTTGCATTGTGAGCCCGGAGCGCGTCGGCCTGTGCGGCGCGGTGACCTGGCTTGACGGCAAGGCCAGCTACGAGATCAACCCGGCCGGACCTAACAAGCCCATCCTCAAGGGCCAGGCCATGGACGAAGAGAAGGGTATGTGGGCCGCCTGCAACGACGTTGTCAGGCGCGAGTCCCGCGGCAAGATCGAGGAGGTCAACCTCTACACCTTCATGGACAAGCCGATGACCTCATGCGGCTGCTTCGAGTCCATTATCGCTATCTTCCCCGAGGCCAACGGGATCATGGTCACTACCCGCGAGCACAAGGGCATGACCCCCTGCGGCATGACTTTCTCGACCCTGGCCGGCCAGGTCGGCGGCGGTCTCCAGACTCCGGGCTTCATGGGCATCGGCCGGACCTACATGCTCTCTAAGCGCTTCATCGCGGCCGACGGCGGTCTCGGGCGCATCGCTTGGATGCCGAAGGAACTCAAGACCTATCTCCTCGACCGCGGGTTCCGCAAGCGTTGTGAGGAGGCCGGTCTCGGGGCCGACTTCGTGGACAAGATCGCCGACGAGACCGTGGGCATCACGGCCGAAGAGATCCTGCCCTTCCTGACCGAGAAGAACCACCCGGCCATGACGATGCCTTCAATCATCTAGTCAGCCGGCAAGACACGGGGGCGGCCGCCCGGCTCAGCCGGGCCGCCCCCGATGTTCGGGGGAGCCAGCTTCACGGAGAGGAGAAGAGAGAACGTGGCACTGACAGGGCTAGACATCTTTAAGCTCCTGCCCAAGAAGAACTGCAACGAGTGCGGCGTGCCTACGTGCCTGGCTTTCGCCATGGCTTTGGCTGGGGGCAAGACCAGCCTGGAGGCCTGCCCCTACGTTTCCGATGACGCCAAGGCGGCCCTCGGCGCCGCGGCCGCCCCGCCCATCCGCCTGCTCAAGGTCGGTGGGCCCGGCGTGGATCACGAGGTTGAGTTGGGCGACGAGCATGTCCTCTTCCGTCACGACAAGACCTTCTACCATCCCGCGGGCGTTGCCGTGGAGGTCACCGACGATCTCGCCGACGCCGCTCTGGAGGCCAGGCTCGACAAGATCAAGGCTCTGACCTTCGAGCGAGTGGGCTTGAAGTATACGGTTGACATCGTGGCTGTCCGCAACGCGTCCGGCGACCCGGCGAAATTCGCCGCCGCCGCGACGAAGGTTGCCGCCGGGACGAAACTCGCCCTCATGCTCGTGTCCGAGAAGGCCGAAGCTCTCAAGGCCGCTCTCGACGCCGTGGCGGCCAGGAAACCCATCCTGGCCTGGGCCACGCCGGGCAACTCCGAGGCCGTTGTGGCCATGGCCCAGGAGAAAGGGTGCCCGGTCGTGGTTCGCGGGGCCGGCCTGGACGAGACGGCCGACCTGGCCGACAGGATCTCCAAGGCCGGCTTCAAGGACATCATTCTGGACAGCGGCGCGCGCGAGACGGTCAAGGTTCTGGCCGACCTCACTCAGGTCCGTCGCCTGGCCATCAAGAAGAAGTTCCGCCCCTTCGGCTACCCGGTGGTGGCCTTCACCTCCGAGACCGACCCCGAGGCCGAGATGGCCCAAGCCGCGGTCTACATGGCCAAGTACGCCAGCCTTCTTGTCATCAAGGCCGTGGAAAGGCCCCAGGTTCTGACCCTGCTCACCTTGAGGCAGAACGTCTACACCGACCCCCAGAAGCCCATCCAAGTGGAGCCGGGCATCAACATGGTCGGCGAGGCCGGAAAGAAATCCCCGGTCTACGTGACGACCAACTTCTCCCTGACCTACTACACCGTAGAGGGTGAAGTGGCCGCCTCGAAGATTCCAAGCTACATCATCGCCGTTAACACCGACGGCACGTCGGTTCTCACCTCCTACGCCTCCGGGAAGTTCACGGCCGACGCCGTGGCCGAGGCCCTGAAAAAGCACGAGGTCGACAAGCTCGTCGACAACAAGGAGCTTGTCATCCCCGGCTACGTCGCCGTTATGTCCGGCAAGCTGGGTGAACTTTCGGGCTGGAAGGTCCTCGTCGGCCCCCGGGAGGCCGCGGGCATTCCGGCCTTCGCGAAAGACAAGTACGGCAAGTCGGTCTAGGGGCCGGCGCCGCGCGGAAAACCCGCGCGGCCCGCGCCTGGGCCAGTTGTCAGACGGGCGGGTGGGCCTTGAGCTACAGGGTGACGTTCGTGCCCGACAACCTAATAGCCGACGTAGCCGCGGGGACGTCCCTGAGGCAGGCCGCCGCCATGGCGGGCATCGAACTGAAGAGCGCCTGTGGCGGGGAAGGAACCTGCGGTCTTTGCCTGGTCCGGATCACGGAGGGCCGGCAGGCCGCCCGCTCCGCGGGCGGCAACGTCGCCCCCAGGCGACGGCGGGAGGGTTATGTTCCCGCCTGCCGGACCTCGGTCCAAGGGGACATGACCGTCGAGGTTCCCGAGTTCGCCCGGCTGGCCCAACACCGGGTCCTGGTAGACAAGATCCGGAGCCGGGAGGTCCTGACCGAGGAAGAGGCCGACGTGGTCGGCCGCTTCGGCCTTCAGCCTCTCCTGCGCCGCCTGACTCTCAAGCTGGACTGTCCGACCCTGACCGAGAACGCCAGCGACTGGGCCCGCCTGGTGGCCGCCCTGCGGCGCGAGGCCGGTCTGGGCGCCCTGACCTTCACCGCCGGCCTGGCCACCCTGTCCCGGCTCCCGTCCGCGCTTCGGCGGGGAGAGTGGGAAGTGACCGTCTGGCTTATGGGCTGGGATGACATCCCGGCCCAGGTGACCGTGGTCGACGTCGCCCCGGGTCAACCGACCGGACCAGACCTCGGCCTGGCCGTGGACATCGGGACAACGTCGGTTGTCACCTACCTGGTCGACCTCGAACACGGCGAGACCATCGCCGCCCGGGGGACCTTCAACCATCAGGCCCACTACGGCGATGACGTTATCACCCGGATAATCCACGCCTCGGAGGCGCCGGGCGGTCTGGGCGAGCTTCACGAGGCCGTCGTGGAGACCATCAACGAACTCATCGACGGTCTGTGCCTGGCCTCCGGCGTTTCGGCCACGGCCATCCGGACCGTGGTTGCCAGTGGCAACACGACCATGGAGCACCTTTTCCTCGGCCTGCCGCCGGACTTCATCCGGCTGGAACCCTACATCCCGCTGGCCGTGGAGTTTCCCATCGTCACCGCCGGAGACCTGGGTCTTCGGACAAACCCGTCCGCCCTGACGCGGTGCGTCCCTTCCGTGGCGAGTTACGTAGGGGGCGACATCACCGCCGGTGTGCTCGTGGCCGGGGTGGCCGAGAGCGACGACGTCACCCTCTTCATCGACATCGGAACCAACGGAGAGATGGTCCTGGGCAACCGGGACTGGATGGTTTCCTGCGCTTGTTCCGCCGGGCCCTGCTTTGAGGGCGGCGGTGTCACCCACGGCCTGCGGGCAGTCCCGGGGGCCATCGAGCGGCTTGAGATTGAGCCGGACTACGAGGTCCGGGTCGAGACCGTCGGTGGGGCGGAACCCAGGGGCATCTGCGGGTCGGGCCTCGTTGACGCCCTGGCCAAGCTCAGGGAGGTCGGGATCATCGACCGGGCGGGCAAGTTCCAGAAGGTGGACACGCCCCGCCTGCGTGAAGGTCCCGACGGCCCCGAGTTCGTTCTCTACGGCCAGGCTGACGCCGGCGCGGCCTCCGGCGACCCTCCGGTCGCCCGGGAGATCGTCATTACCGAGGCCGACGTTAAGAACCTGATCCGGGCCAAGGGCGCGATCTACGCCGGCATCCGGTCGCTTCTCGGCGCGGTCAACCTCGACCTCGCGGCCGTGAAGCGCATCTACATCGCCGGCGGTTTCGGCAACTACCTCAACATTCGCGACGCGATCCGCATCGGAATGCTGCCCGACGTCGACCCGTCGCGCTACCGGTTTGTCGGCAACACCTCGGTCAAGGGGGCCCGTGCGGCCCTTCTGTCGCGGAAAGCCTTTGAGACGTGCCGGGAGCTGGCCTCAAAGATGACTTATCTTGAACTCTCGGCGGGACGGGGGTTCATGGAGGAGTTCGTGTCGGCCTTGTTCCTGCCGCACACGGACCTCACCCAGTTCCCGTCGGTGCAAGGTTAGGTAGGCCAGAGGAGAAGGGAGCGGGTCCGTTGCCCTACGTCGTGGCCGTGGCCGGCAAAGGCGGAACGGGGAAAACCACCCTGGCGGCGCTCTTCATCCGGTATCTCTCGGAGAAGCCCGGCCGTCGGCCCATCCTGGCCGTCGACGCCGATCCCAACTCGAACCTCCACGAGGCTCTCGGCCTTCAGGTCGACCAGACCATCGCCGACCTTTTGGAGGAAACCAAGGCGGAGCGGCCTCTCCCGGCCGGGATGACCAAATCGCAGTTCATTCAGTACCGGCTGCAATCGGCCCTCATCGAGGGGGAGAAAGCGGACCTCCTGTCCATGGGCGCCCCGGAGGGTCCGGGCTGCTACTGCTACCCCAACGACCTCCTCCGCGGACACATGGCCGAGCTCGGCAAGAACTACGACTACCTGGTCCTCGACAACGAAGCCGGTCTGGAGCACCTCAGCCGGCGTGTGGCCCAGGATGTCGACTACCTGGTCGTCACCAGCGACGCCACGGCCCGGGGAGTCCGCTCAGCCGGGCGCGTCGGCGAGCTTATCCGAGATCTCAAGACCGAAGTCGGCCGGATAGGGCTGGTCATAACCAAAGTCCGCGCCGCGGACGAGATGACCGTCCTCGCGGCCGAGATCGACCGCACCGGGCTAGCGCTCATCGGGACCGTTCCCTACGACGAGAGCGTCGTCCGTTTCGACCTGGAGGGAAAGCCGCTGGCCGGCCTGCCGGCCGGCAGTCCGTCCGTGAAGGCGGCTTACGAGATTGCCGGGAAAATCGGGCTGTAGGTCGGGGCGCCTGGCGCCCGCGCGGAGGGCCGGGGCCCTGGATAGCTACAAATAAGCTCTTGGGGAGTGAGACACCGGATGCCCGTGGAACTGATCAAGGAACGCTACACCACCAAGGTCGGCGAGATCACCATCGGGGCCACCAAGGCCGAGGGAGGCTCGCGGACCAGCGCCGTGACCGTGGGTGGCGACTCGACCCTGCCCTTCCTCCATTTCGAGGGTGAGGTCCCTCATCGCCCGGTCATCGCCATGGAAGTCTGGGATATAAGGCCGGAGTGGAGTCCGGAGATGATGAAGAACATCTCCGACGTTGCCGGCGATCCGGCGGCCTGGGCCGCGAAGTGCGTGGAGTTTGGCGCCGATCTCATCTATCTCAAGCTCAACGGGGCCGACCCCGAGCGGGGCAACGCCGGCCCGGAGAAGTGCGCCGAGACGGTGAAGAAGGTCCTCGGAGCCGTGGGCGTGCCTCTCATCGTCGTCGGCTCGGGCGTGGACGAGAAGGACAATGAGGTTATGCCGGTCGTGGCCGAAGCCGCGGCGGGCGAGAACCTTCTCCTCGGCGTGGCCAAGCAGGAGAACTACAAGACCCTTACCGCCGCCTGCATGGTCCACAAGCACAACATCATCGCCCAGTCTCCCATCGACATCAACATCGCCAAGCAGCTCAACATTCTCATCTCCGAGATGAACCTGCCCCTGGGCCGGATCGTCATCGACCCGTCCGTCGGGGCCCTGGGCTACGGCATCGAGTACACCTACTCCATCATGGAGCGGATGCGGATCGGCGCCCTGACCGGCGACAAGATGCTGTCCATGCCCGTGATCTGCGCCATCGGCTACGAGGCCGGCCGGGCCAAGGAAGCCAACGCCGCCGAGACCGAGTTCCCCGGCTGGGGCGATCTCGCGGAGCGGTCCATCCTCTGGGAGGCCATGACCGCGTCCGCGTTCGTCCAGGCCGGCGGTCACATCTTCGTCCTTCGTCACCCCCGGTCGGTGGAGCTCGTCAAGCGCGCCGTCGGCCAGTTGATGGCGAAGTAAGGGAGGTCTAGACGATGATCCTGATCGGCGAGAGAATAAACGGGATGTTCCGGGATATCGGCCGGGGCATCCGAGAAGGTGACAAGGCCCCGATCCACGAGTGGGCCCTAAAGCAGGTTAAGGCCGGCGCCGACTACCTGGACCTCAACGTGGGTCCGGCGTCGGAGAACCCGATCCAGGCCATGGAGTGGCTGGTCGACACGGTTCAGGAAGTCACCCTCGACGCGGCCCTCTCCCTCGACTCGACCAACTACGACGCCATCGAGGCCGGGCTCAAGAGATGCAAGCGCCCCGCCCTCATCAACTCCGTCCACGCCGACCGCTCGAAGCTCGAGCGGGTCCTGCCGATGGCCAAGCAGTACGGGGCCGCGGTCATCGGGCTGGCCATGGACAGTAAGGGCATTCCGAAGAACGCCGACGACCGGCTGGTCCTGGCCATGGAGATCGTTGCCGCGGCCATGGAGTTCGATGTCCCGTTGGAAGACATTTTCATCGACCCGCTCATTCTGCCGGTGAACGTTGGCCAGGACCACGGTCCGGAGGTCCTGGAGACCATCCGGCAGGTCAAGCTTCTCTCCAACCCGGCCCCCAAAACGGTGGTCGGCCTGTCCAACGTGTCCCAGAAGTGCGTCAACCGGCCGCTCGTCGACCGGACATTTCTGGCCATGGGCATGGCCTGCGGGCTGGAGGCGGCCATCCTCAACGTTTGCGACGACGAACTTCTGGCCACCGTGGCCACGGCTCGCATCATTCTGAACAAGGACATCTACTGCGAGAGCTATGTGAAGGTCTACAAGGGGCGCGGGGTCTAAGGCAGCGACGACCGCGACCAGGAGGCCACGCTCCGGGCGGACCGCTGTGTGGCCTCCTGGCCCGAGAGGATGAGGTCAATGGGTTCGGATGTTGAGCTCTACCTGGCCAACTCCGGCGGGCGCCCGACGAGCGTCACGCCCGGGTTTGTCCGAGACGTGGAGAAGCACGCGGGGCGCATGGTCAGCCGGTGCTATCAGTGCCGGAAGTGCACCAGCGGTTGCCCGGTCAGCTACGCCCTTGACTTCCAGTGCCACGAGGTCATGCGCCTGGTCCAACTTGGGGCCAGGGAGGCGGCCTTGCGGTCGCGGGCGATCTGGCTGTGCGCCAGTTGCAAGACCTGCCGGGAGCGGTGTCCGAACGACGTCGACCCGGCCGGCGTGATGGACACGCTCAAGGTTTTGGCCGTGGCCTCGGGTGCTCCCATCGGTCGCAAACAGGTGAAGGCCTTCCAGAAGGCATTCCTGGCGACCGTGGCCGTGCTCGGACGAGCCCACGAGCTGAGTTCTCTTGCGCTTTACCTGGCCGGCCACCCGTCGGCCATAGTGGCTAACGCCGGGCTGGGTCTCAGGATGTTCAGTCACGGCAAGTTGAAGATCATGCCCGAGGGCGTGAGGGCCAAGGGCGAGATCCGGGCCATCTTCCGGCGGGCCAAGGAGAAGGCGGCCGGATTGCCCGGAAGCGGCGGCGGGAAAGCCGCGCGCGCCGGGAAGATCGCCGGAGGAGGTGACCGGCCGTGACCTACCTCTACTTCCCGGGCTGCTCCCTTCACAGCACGGCCGAGGAGTTCAACGACTCGGCTCAGGCCCTTCTCAAGGCCCTGGGCCTCGATTACGAGGAACTCGACGACTGGAACTGTTGCGGGGCCACTCCGGCCCACGCCACGAGCGAATTCCTCACCGTTGCCTTGCCTCTCCGCAATCTCGTGAACGCGGAGAAGCAGGTGGAGAAGTGGGCCGGCGCCAAGGCGGGGCCGGGCGACGCCACGCGGGCCAAGGCCGGGACGGGCGATCCCGCCGGCGCGGCCCCAATCGAGATCTTGGTTCCCTGTGCCGCCTGCTACAATGCTTTTCGCCTGGCCGAGCGGCTCGTGCGCGACGGCGGGGCCGAAGGCCGTGAAATGAACCGGGAGATCGCCCAAATCACCGGGCGCCCCTTTGGCGGGACGGTCACGGTGAGGCATCCCCTGGAGCTTCTGGGCCGCCCGGAGACCCTGGACAAGCTCAGGGCCCTGGTCACGCGGCCCCTGGGCGGGCTCAAGGTGGCCTCCTACTACGGCTGTCTTCTGGCCCGGCCGTCGAAGATCGTATCTTTTGAGCCCAATCCGGAGCACCCGGTGGCCATGGACAATGTCATGGCCGCCCTCGGGGCCGAGCCGGTCCGCTGGTCTCGCAAGACCGACTGCTGCGGGCAGAGCATGGCCGTGGCCGAGGGCGAACTTGTGACCGAACTCACCAATCGCGTGACCAGGGCGGCCAAGGAGGCCGGGGCCGAGGCCATCGCCACGGCTTGCCCCCTGTGCATGATGAACCTCGACACCAGGCAGAAGCCGGCAACACCCGGCGAAGCCCCCCTGCCCGTCTTCTTCTTCACCGAGTTGGCGGCGGTGGCCCTGGGGGTCGGCAAACCCCAGGCCTGGTGGAAGCGCCACCTGACCGACGTGCGACCGGCTCTCGAGCTGTTGGAGGCGAAGCGGAGTGCCTAAAGACACCAACCTTCCCAACTCCGGCACGGTTATGGTCGTCGGGGCCGGGATCGCCGGCATGCAGGCCGCCCTCGATCTGGCCGACGGCGGTTTCGCCGTCCACCTGGTGATGAAGGATCCGTCCGTCGGCGGCCGGATGAGCCAGCTCGACAAGACCTTTCCGACCAACGACTGCGCCATGTGCCTGCTCGGCCCGAAGATGACCGACAGCGGCAGGCACCCCAACATAACCATGCACAGCCTCTCGACCCTGGCCAGGCTGGAGGGCGAGCCGGGGGCCTTCCGGGCCACCGTCCGCGAAGAGCCACGCTACATTAGCGTGAAGGACTGCACCGCCTGCGGCGACTGCGAACAGGCCTGCCCGGTGGAGTTGCCCGACCAGTTCAACGTGGGGATGAAGAGCCGCAAGGCGGCCCACAAGTATTTCCCCCAGGCCGTCCCCAACGCCTATCTCATCTCCAAGGCCGGGACCCCTCCTTGCCGGAACACCTGCCCGGCCCAGTGCAACGCCCAGGGCTACACGGCTCTCATCTCCCAGGGCAAGTTCGCCGAGGCCCTCGAGGTGGCCAGGCGACGGGTGCCCTTCCCCGGTATCTGCGGGCGCATCTGCCATCACCCCTGTGAGACCGAGTGTAACAGGGGCGACATCGACGAACCTGTCGCTATCCACACCCTGAAGCGGGCGGCTTTCGACTTCGGGCGGCAGGACGCGGCCGAAGCGGCCAAGGCCGGAGGAAAGCCGGCCCACCCCGGTCGGGCTGAGGTCACCCGCCAGGAGAAGGTGGCCGTGGTCGGGGCCGGTCCGGGCGGGCTCACCGCCGCCCTCGACCTCGTGGAGCGGGGCTTCGCCGTCACGGTCTACGACGCCCAGGAGAAGCCCGGGGGAATGCTCCGCTACGGCATACCGCGCTACCGGCTACCGGTCGAGACGGTTGATGAGGAAACCAATTGGATCCTCGCCCGCGGGGTGCGCTTTGTCGGCCAGACCCGCATCGGCGAGGACATCACCATAGACGGGCTCAGGCGGCGCGGTTTTGGGGCTATCGTTCTGGCCACCGGCATCCAGAAGGGACGGGCCCTGGACCTTCCGGGGATGGACGCCGAGGGCGTCTACCTGGGCCTGGAGTTCCTGCGGGCCGCGGCCAAGCTCGGCGCCTCGGAGGAGGCGGCGGGCAGGGCCGAGCTTCCCGTTCTTGACGGAAAGAGAGTTTTGGTCATCGGCGGCGGCAACGTGGCCATCGACACCGCTCGCACCGCGGCGCGCCTGGGGGCCGGCGAGGTCCACGTGGCTTGCCTGGAGAGCCGGGCCGAGATGCCGGCTCACGAGTGGGAGATAGAGGAGGCCCTCGAAGAGGGCGTGATTCTCCATCCGTCGTGGGGCCCCAAGCGGGTCGTCACGAGGGAGGAGACGGCCGGTGCCGGGCGTGGCGCGGCGGCGGCGATCACTGGCCGGCGGGAGGCGACACTAACCACCGCGGAGCGGGATGCGGCCGTTGGCGGGGGAGGCACGCCCGTGGCCTCCGGGGTCGAGATGCTCGTCTGCAGCCGCGTCTTCGACGAACAACGTCGCTTCAGCCCGATCCTGGCCGAGGGCACCGAGAAGCTCTTTGAGGCCGACGTGGTCCTCTTCTCGGTGGGACAAGCTGTCGACCAGGGTTTCGCTAAGGATCTGCGGGGCGTCGAACTGACTCGGGGCGGCTACGTCGTGGCAGACAAGATGACTATGGCCACCGCGGCCCCCGACGTCTTCGCCTGCGGCGACATCACCACCGGGCCAGCCTCGGTCGTCGGGGCCATCGCCGCCGGGCACGAGGCCGCCGAGTCCATTGGCCGCTACTTCGACAAGGTAGATCTCGGCCAGGGGCGAACCCTCGACCGGCCGGAAGCTACCCCCACCCCGAAGCGGCCTCACCTGGTCGCCCGGCGCGAGGAAGAAGAGGCGGCCGACCCGATCGCCCGCCGGGGCCACTTCGGCGAGGTCCTGGCCGGATTCACCCGCGAGCAGGCCATCGCCGAGGCCAAGCGCTGCCTCAACTGCGGCGACTGCTGCGAGTGCTTGCAGTGTGTCGAGAAGTGCCAGAAGCAGGCCGTTCACCACGACGAGCAGCCGCGCGAGGTCGACATCCCCGTCGGGGCCGTGATCCTGGCCCCCGGCTACGAGCTCTTCGACGCCGCCGCAGCCGGCGAATACGGATACGGGGTCTACCCCAACGTGGTGACGAGCATGGAGTTTGAGCGCCTCCTGTCCTCGACCGGCCCGAGCAAGGGCCACGTCGAGCGTCCGTCGGACGGCAAGACCCCGCGGCGGGTGGCCTGGATCCAGTGCGTCGGATCGCGCGACGTGAGTTGCGAGGCCGAGTTCTGCTCCTCCATCTGCTGCATGTATTCGACGAAAGAAGCCATCATCGCCCGCGAGCACGACGCAAGCATCGAAGCCACCATTTTCTACCTTGATATGCGGGCTTACGGCAAGAACTTTGATCGCTACGTGGACTCGGCCAAGGACACCTACGGCGTGCGCTACGTCCGGAGCTTCGTCTCCGGGGTCCGCGAGGACCCGAGAACCGGCAACCTGACCCTCAGCTACGTGGACGCGGAGGGACACAACGGAGAGGGCGGGGCCGGCGGCGCACGGGGCCTAGTCCGGACCGAGGAGTTCGACCTCGTCGTCCTGGCTGTCGGCGTGCGGCCGCCCAAGGCGGCCCTGGAACTGTCGCGGGCGGCGGGCATCGACCTGGATTCGTACGGGTTCGCGGTCACGGACGAGTTCGAGCCCAACCAGACCAGCCGCCAGGGCGTCTTCGTGGCCGGGGCCTTCCAGTGGCCTATGGACATTCCCGAGTCGGTCATGAACGGTAGCGCCGCGGCGGCCTCGGCCGAGCGACTCCTGGCGGCGGGGCGCGGTCGGGACGTGAAACCCAGGGAGTATCCGCCGGAGCGGGACGTGTCGAAGGAGACGCCCAACGTCGGGGTCTTCATCTGCCGTTGCGGCATCAACATCGCCTCGGTTGTGAACGTGGCCGAAGTTGTCGACTACGCGGCCAAGCTGCCCGGAGTGGGCCACGCCGAGGAGCTTCTCTACACCTGCTCCCAGGACGCCCTGAAGCACATCAAGGAAGTGATCACGGAGAAGGGACTCAACCGCTTCGTGGTTTCCTCCTGCACCATCCGGACCCACCAGCCCCTCTTCCGCGAGACGATGCGGGAGTGCGGCCTGAACCAGTTCTACTTTGAGATGGCCAACATCCGGGACCAGTGCTCCTGGGTTCATCGGAGCGACCCGGTGGCGGCTACGAACAAGGCCAATGACCTGGTCAAGATGGCCGTGGCCAAGGTGAAGACCCACGAAGCCCTCGAGCTCAGCCCGATGCCCGTGGTTCAGAAGGCCCTGGTCGTGGGCGGCGGCCCAGCCGGTCTCACGGCGGCCCTGGAGATGGCCGGGATGGGTTTCCCCGTCTTCCTCGTTGAGCGCGAGAGCCGGCTGGGCGGGAACCTCTGGAACCTCCGACGGACGGCGACAGGCGCCGACGTGGGGGCCTTCCGGGACAACCTCATTTCCCGGGTGATGTCCAGCCCCCAGATCGAGGTTCTTCTCGGCGCGGCCGTCGAGGACTACGGCGGGCACGCCGGGCACTTCAAGACCACGGTGAGTTTGCCGGGGCCAGCGAAGGCGTCGGGTGCCTCAGCCGACTCGCGCCCGACCCGGCTCCTGGAGCACGGCGTGACCATCGTCGCCACCGGGGCCAAGGAGAGCGTTCCGGGCGAGTACCTCTACGGCCGGGACCCGCGGATTCTGACCGGCCTGGAGTTCGAGGAGCGGCTGGAGGCGGGCGCCGCCGGGCTGCCCGACTCCGTGGTCTTCATCCAGTGTGTCGGCTCGCGGCAGGAAGGCCGCCGCTACTGCTCGCGAACCTGCTGCACCGAGACCCTGAAGAACGCCCTGCGCCTCAAGGCGGCCAAGCCCGAGGCGGAGGTCTTTGTCCTCTACCGCGACGTGCGGTCCTACGGCGTCCTGGAGAAGTACTACCGGGAGGCCCGCGAGGCCGGCGTGATTTTTGTGAATTATGACCCGGTGTCGAACAAGCCCGAGGTGACGGTGGAGGGGGCCACGGTGGAAGGGGCCACCAGCCGCCTGACCGTTCGCGTCCGTGACGGCGCGACCGGCTTCGACCTCGTCCTGCACCCGGACAACATCATCTTGGCCGCCGCGGCCCTGCCGGCCGAAGGGGCCAGAAGCCTCGGGACCCTGCTCAAGGTACCCTTGAACGAAGACGGCTTCTTCCTGGAGACCCACGCCAAGCTCTTCCCGATGGACTTCCCGAGTAACGGCATCTATCTCTGCGGCGCGGCCCACTCACCCAAGTTCATCGCCGAGGCCATCTACCAGGCCCGGGGGGCCGCCTCGCGGGCGGCGACCATCCTGTCCAAGCCGAACCTACTGGCCGGCGGGATCGTGGCCAGGGTCGACGAGAAGAAGTGCGCGGCCTGCCTGACCTGCGTCCGGGTTTGCCCGTTCAGCGTTCCCAAGATCAACGAGCGGGGAGTGGCCGAGATCAACCCGGTCCAGTGCATGGGCTGCGGCTCCTGCGCCGGCGAGTGTCCGGGCCAGGCCATCCAGCTCTCGCACTACAAGGACGGACAGCTCGCGGAGAAGGTCCACGGGCTGTTCGCGGCGGTGTCCGAAACCGCGGCCACCGACTAGGAGAGGGCACGGAGGTGAGCACGGTGACAACACAGAAACCGGAGACTGCCAAGGCGGCGGAAGTCGCGGTCGGCGGCGGCGCGGCGAACGCGGCTGGGGCGACCGGCCTGGCAAACGTGGCCGGGGCGCCCGAGTTCATGCCCAAGATCGTGGCCTTTTGCTGCTACTACTGCGCCTACTCGGCCGCCGATCTGGCGGGGTCCTTGCGTCTCCAGTACCCGCCGACAATTCGCGTCATCGAAGTGCCCTGCTCCGGCAAGGTCGACCCCGTTATCCTCCTCAGGGCTTTCGAGGAAGGGGCCGACGGGGTCTACGTGGCCGGCTGCATGGAGGGCGACTGCCACTTCCTGAAGGGCAACTTCCGGGCCAAGAAGCGTGTGCAGGCCGTGAAGAAGATACTTGACCAGATCGGCCTGGGCGGGCAGCGCCTGGAGATGTTCAACCTCTCGGCGGCCATGGGCACGCGGTTTGCCGAGATCGCCACGGACATGACCAGGCGGATCGAGGAGCTTGGTCCGAGCCCCATCCGGCCGGAAGCGTTGGCCGCGCGGAAAGCGGCGGCGGGAGCAAAGGAGCAGGGAGAGGTGAAAACACGATGATCGTAGCCGAGCCCAAACCAATCGCCGAAGTCGCCGGGCTGATCAAGGCGGCCAAGCATGTCCTGGTCGTCGGCTGCGGCGAGTGCGTCACGGTCTGCCAGGCCGGCGGCGAGAAAGAGGTTGAAATCCTGGCCTCGGCCCTCCGCATCCTCTGGAAGATCGAGGGCAAGGACGGGACCATCGGCACCCAGACCATCGTCCGGCAGTGCGAGCCCGAGTACGTGGCCGAACTGGCCAAGAAGCTGAAGGGCGCCGACTGCGTTCTCTCGCTCGGCTGCGGGGTGGGGGTCCAGTTCATCGCCGAGGCTTACCTCGACAAGTGGGTCGTGCCGGGCCTCAACACCAAGTTCGCCGGGGGCACGGTGAAAGCCGGCATCTGGGAGGAGCGCTGCGGCTTCTGCGGCGACTGCGTTCTCCACCTCACCGGCGGCATCTGCCCCATCATCCGCTGCTCCAAGAGCATCCTGAACGGTCCCTGCGGCGGCTCCCAGGAGGGGCACTGCGAGGTCAATAAGGAGATCAGTTGCGCCTGGCAGCTCATCTACGACCGCCTGAAGGGCCTGGGCAAGCTCGACCTCCTCGACGTGATCCAGCCGGCGAAGAACTGGCAGACTTCGCGTGACGGCGGGCCGCGGAAGTTCGTCAAGGAGGAGGCGATGATCGAATGAGCGCGGCCGAAGGCAAGTACAAGACCGGCAGCCGGCTCGAGCGCGTCCTCCGTGACGGGCACTTCGCGGTGACTTGCGAGATCGGGCCGCCCCAGAGCTCCAAGTCGGAGAAGATCCGCGAGCACGCGGGCGTCCTCAAGGACGTCTCCGACGGCCAGAACCTGACCGACAACCAGACGGCCATCGTTCGCCTCTGCTCCCTGGCGGCGGCTGTGCACGTCAAGGCGGCCGGCGGCGAGCCGATCATGCAGATGACGGCCCGCGACAGAAACCGCATCGCCATCCAGGCCGACATCCTGGGGGCGGCCAGCCTGGGCATCCATAACCTTGTGTGCCTGGGCGGCGACCACCAGACCTTCGGAAACCACCCCGGGGCGCGGAACGTCCACGACATCGACTCCATCCAGATGATCCAGATGGTCCGGGCCATGCGGGACGAGAGAAAGTTCCAGTGCGGCGATGAGATCAAGACCGACGAGCCCCGGATGTTCGTGGGCGCGGCCGAGAACCCGTTCGGCGACCCCTTCGAGTTCCGGGTCAGGCGTCTGGCGAAGAAAGTCGCGGCCGGGGCCGAGTTCATCCAGACTCAGTGCATTTTCGACCTCAAACGCTTCGAGGAGTTCATGAAGATGGTCCGCGACGCGGGCCTGGACGAGAAGGTCTACATCCTGGCCGGCCTGACCCCGGCCAAGAGTGACAAGGCTCTGAAGTACATGCAGACCGTGCCGGGCATGAAGGTCCCGGACGAACTGATCAAGCGCATGGCCGGGGCCGAGGACAAGAAGGCCGAGGGCGTGAAGATCACCGTGGAGATGATCCAGGCCGTCCGGGAGATCAAGGGCGTGGCCGGGGTCCACGTGATGGCGATAGCCTGGGAGAGTATCGTGCCGGAGATTGTCGAGAAGGCGGGGCTGCTGCCGAGGCCGAGGGTGGGGTAGGGGGCGGCGGGAGAGGGCATTCGAACACTCAGAACAGAGAACGGGGGCCCCGGTGGGGGCCCCGTTCGTCCGGGGATCGGCATTCGCCGTAGTGGCTGCGCCGATCTCCCTTCCGCAGGATTTGTCTGCTCCCATCGGAGAGGTCGACCAGGGCTAGGTCTGAGGTTCCGGCGCCGACCGTTCTTCTCGGGAGGCCGAGCACTGATGTAGAGGCCACCAGGGCATGGGCTCCAGTCATGGTAGTAGGTTGCGTCAAGGACTGGAGTTCCCTTCGACGGTGACAGCACACGGAGGAGGCCGATGTCATCTTCCCGAGAGTCTAGAGCCATGAAGCCGCAGCAAAGTGCTCGATCCTATCAGTCCAGATGGTCCGTCGGATGTGGGACCAAAGGGGTTCGAGTCCGGCAACGAGATGAAGAGCGACGAGCCCGGGTTCTTCATGGCCGGGCCGTCGACCTGGGAGGGTGCTTCTTGTTTTGACGCCCAGAGCCTACTGTACCTCTAGATAGTCCCTCCTCTCCAATAGCCAGCCTGCGTCGTGCCGCGTCCACTATGTCGTCCCGGGGGAATCTCCTCCAACTCACCAGAGCTCCTAGGCTCAAGTGCTCTGCGATAACGTGTCTAAAGAACTGCCGCTGAACGCTGCCCGGAGTCAGAGCAACGACGCACGAGCCATCGCTGCGCTCATAATAGAGATACTCGCCGATCTTGGGGCAGCGGGCGTGGGCCTCAAGGAAGCTAGCATAAGACTCTGCCCGAAGATCATATGCCTCCAAGCTCGCGGCCAGATCCAGATTAACCGGAAACACGAGTCGGTGAGCATGGAAGCAGTGTTGCTCTCTGCCGCCACTCGGGCCAATCTCACAAGGTGAGACACGGCCATGCTCAGTCACTATCACATCCCCATAGTGAGGCCTCAACACGTCCCGTACGCATTCCGTGAATTGGGCCAACTCGATTGCGGCCGGGTGAGGCAGGTCTAGCATACTGGGCAGGTGGTCCGTCGCCGCGATAAGGCTGTAGCCTTCGACCAGAGGACCTAGGCCAAGCATCGCGTAGAAGTTGGGTACGCGCGCATAGACCAATTCGCACTCTGGATCGCACAGAAAGCACTCTGTGTGCCTCCGGTCCTTGTTCTGAGTTGAGTTTAGCACCCAATTGTCACCACCGAGGATGGGCCAATGAAGCCAATGACTTCCTTTGCCAAGCCTGTGCAGATTCCTGCGGCCCACCAGCGTCAATTGGGCCAAGCGCTGGCCCGGGTCTCGAACCGGGCCACACTCCTCGGCTTGCGCAGCAGCCGGAGGGGTATTCATGAAGTCCTTGAGGGATTGTCCTTGGGCCGTAACATATAGCGGCCCGCGTTCGGCCAGAAGCCTGCTGCCGTTCACAAACCCCTCGGGCCATGCTGGCCCGCGCGTGCTCTTTGAGATCGCAGGCCCTCATCCGGTGCAGCTCGATCACTTTCCCACCCCCGGACAATCTACTCGCCGCCCCCAACCCTTGGACAAGTTAAGCTGTCGTTCCGTGGGCGTGGTTGAACACTATCCGGCTCTGTTGGTTGAACCCAGGGCCGGCCGGCGACCGTGCTGGGTCGAGAGGGTTGTGGTGGTCGAAGAAGTACAGCATAGGCTCTCAGAGGACTCTGTGAGGGGTTCCGGGGCGCTCCTTGCAGCAGCGTGAAGCAGGTGGCTGCGAACCCGGGCAGAGTGGCGTCCACCGGTCTCGGAAGAGCGCCGTTCCGGGCTTCACTGCCCACGGCACTCTCTCACCGCCGCGAATGCCCGGTTCGACCCGCCATGCCTTCGCTACAAACGGAAGGCAAACCAGGGCTAACAAGACACTTCGGTTGGCAGGGCTTGGGGCGCGTACGTCGAACTCCCAGCGATATGCACTGGTTTCCAGGGGCGCTCGGTCAACACGGGCTTCAATGAATCCCAAAGGTCGGTCGGTACTCGGCGAGGGGCCGCAGGCTAACCGCCAAGCCGTCGCGCGCTCTCCTCTATGGACGTCTTCTCGATACGCGCGTCCCCCGTTGCCCCACGACCTGAAGTAGAATACTTCGGCTCAGGCGAGCAGGGGCTTGTTGGCAGGTGCAAGGAGGAGAAGACGGATGGCTGCAGACAGTGCGCTAGTCAGCACCGCCACAGTTTTTCCCTTTCAGGGTAACAACTCTGAAGACAAGGTTGTTTGGATGCAGTCCGGCGCGTCAATCTCAGCATCAGACTTTGGCTGGAAAGCGTCCAATCTCTGTCTATCGGCAAGCGTTGCGCATCACGTACCACCCGGCTTTGCTGTCTCGAAGGCGCTGGTTGCGCGAATCGCACGCGACCAGGCGTCGCCCGCTGACCTCGAGGCGCTACGCAGTCTCTGTGCTCGCCTGCTAAGGGCAAGGAACGCAGAACTAGTTGTCCGCTCGTCCTCTTGTGTGGAGGGTGGAGGAGCATCATCATTTGCCGGTCTATTCCAGACCGTGCGTAACGTTCGCTCCTTCAACGAACTGGTTGCGGGCGTTAGGGCCTGCTACCGCAGTGCGCAGTCTGATCAGGTGGAGCTCTACTCGGAACTTCGCGGTGTTTCCATTCCAGGCGAACACCTAGGTGTGATAGTCCAGAGACAGGTCTCTATTGGCCACTCTGCCTTGGTGCATATAGCGGAGGATGGTTACCTCCTTGAGGCCTACGAGGGGGATTTCACGGAGCGCATACGTGGACTCGGAGTGCCGGAGCAAGTGCTGCTCAGTCGAAGAGGTCGCCAGGAGACTCTGCACGAGAGAAGCCAACTACCTATCTGGTATCTTGAGGAACTAGAGTCCGTTGTGCGCGACGTCCAACGACTGATCTCCGACCGTCGAGTATCCGCACGAGCACTCCTGGAGACAGGGAGTGTCGGCAGGAGGCTCTACGTTCTGCAGATGAACCTTACAAGTCTCCCTAGTGTCATGACCAGGCAGCCCTCCAAACGATCCTGCACGGTCGGGGGCAGTGCTTTGCAGCGTCGGGCCCAGGCCCTAGGTGTCAAGGGCGCGGCAATGGAGTACTTCCGTAGCGTCGGCCTTTTCGAAGCGCCCTTGCTCGTGTTCCCACCCAACTGCAGTGTCGCCTCGATTAAGAGTACTCTCACATCAATGCCCCCTGGCGCTCTCACAGTTCGTTTCTCGCGGGGCGAGAATCTTGGCCTGCCACGCACATTTGTCACGGGGCGGGACCAGGTTGTGCCTTGGATCAGTTCGACCCGCAAGAAGGGGTGGGCTGCTATTGTCCATCCCTATCTTGAAGTTCGCAGTTCATTTGAACTGCTACTCACCAAAGAGAGCATGTTGCTTGAGCATGTTCCCGGAATGTGGGAAAGTGACAACGTTCTGGATCCCGATGTGGTCTACATTCACGGGGCACAAGCCTATGCTTGGCGATGCACTCGTCCTCGAACTGCACGCTTTGCTCAACCCGATGGCTGGCGTGACCTTACAGTCTCCCCGAAAAGGATCTCTGATCTTAGATGTTGGGGCGAACGCCTTTCGGTACTGCGTGAAGTTCTGCGGCAAGGCTTCGGGGAAGCACTCCCCCTCAACTTCCACTTTGTGGAGGATACGAAGCGACACTGGTACTTCTTGAACATCCGGCGCGGTTTCGACTTGGATATGCCGCTGCTCTTAGGCCGCGCTCCTCATATTGTTCGGGAGGCCAGTGATCTCGAGAGTTGGGATCATCAGTCGCCGATTCTGGTCCGGTTCTCAAACTCCCGGGGGGCAGAGAAGGAGGTCCTTTCCATAGCTGAGCACCTTCCTCAGCGCGACTTTCCGCTGCTCATAGACTTTGGCCTCTTGTCGCATCCAGCCATGCTCCTTCGGGAGTTTGGTTTTCGCCTAGTACCTACTTACCTCTCTCTGAGCAAACGGTGGACGGAATCCACATATGAGAACGCAAGTTGGAGTCTTGACCACGGAAACGACCCTATCAGACTCATGATTGCTGAGCGGCCTGTCTATGCCGATCGCGATGTCATGATAGTCAAGGACCGTGACCCCATTGTCGAGGGTCACCTGTTAGTTGTGGCAAAGGGAGAGGCGGAGGGCTTTGCGCAAGGCGACTTGGCCAGACGCATTGAGTCCATTCTCAGAGGCAGAGCGTCACCCTTGATCCGACAAGGCAAGTGGTTCTTCGTCGAGCGAGGAAGAGCGAGATCTTGCACCAGCGGGCCCAGCCTGAACCAGGCACACGGTCATCTTCTCCCAACAGGGCGCTTCGGCAAGCACGCTCTTGCCGGCATCGTTGCCCAACTCGGCGCAGTAAGCTGCGACTCACTTGGGGAAGCCCTGCAGGATGTTCGGAACGCGGAGGGGGAGTACGTCTTGCTCGTAGGTCCAAACGGGGAGTCCTTCCTCAAGTTGCTGCCGCAAGGCTGCGCTCTTGGCAGACACCATATTCGAATGCTTCTCTCTGCCCACGCGCTATGATAAGCGAAGAGAGCAAGAGCGCCCGTGCGGTTATCGAGCAACTGTGGTATCGAGCAAGGATTAATGCCTTTGCCCACAAGGTAGCCGTTAGGGAGGCATCTAGGGCGGCAGAAGGCTACTTTCGTCGCGAAATCCTCGGAGCATTGGGAAGCATATTGTGCATTGTTCTGGTGTATCTGATGTCTACGTCAGAAAGCTCAACTGCTCAACCCTGGAGGATGGTCTTCACCTTCTCTTCCATCGCCCTTACATTGTATTCCACCTTCCAAAGTGTAATGGCCAATTACCTGCACCTCAACGTAAAGGCAGCCGACCACAGCCACCTTCTCAACAAGTACCAGTACCTTGCTCAGAGAGCGCGTGAAGTGAAGTGGCCTGGCCTTCCAACGGATGAAGTCGTCTCGCTGTTGCGGGACTTAGAGAGGGATTTCCAACTGCTCAAGGCGACAGGCACTGAACCGGAGGACAGCCATTTCGACGTAGCCCACGCCATTGTGCGGAAAATACGTGATGACAAGGATGCACATATTGCGCAGAGTTTCGACATTGGAGTTGGAGGGCGGGTTGTTCAGCACATCCGCAACCCCAGAGATGCTAGCTCGAAAACCGTGAGTGTAGGAAGAGGTCTCCAGGAGTGACGTCTGCAGGTCGGAGCTGACGCCAACCCATCACCTGTTGGGCTGCCTAGGGATGCCCCCGGGCCGACCGACGGATTGCACGGGGCTGCGGGTGACCCGCTACCAGCGGTTGCCGACGGCCGAGTTTCGGGTCCGTTTTGGGTCAGGCCCGGGCCGCCTATGCCAGACTGATCTCCTCAGACCGAAGGTGCGACCGGACCACGGTGGAGTACCGGGCTCCTCTTCTACCGGCTGGGCCTCTGCGGGGTGGGGGCCTTAGCCCGTTTCGAGAGTTCAGTCCCGTATCGTCGTCTGCCAGGGACGGCGTGCCGATTCTAAGGGCCGTGTGAGCTTCTTCGATGTGGGACGCCTTGGGCAACCCTTGCGTTACGCCACAATGCGGGAGTTCGACCGGCGGACACCCTTTTCGGCGGCCGGCACGGATATGGTCCTGCGGGCGTTCGCGGCCCATCCAGGCTACGGACAATCCGAGCCCACCCTGACGGCTGCCCGGCTCCTCGCGTCGAAGCTCGCGGCGCGCCTTCAGGCCCGTAGCCGGTCATCCGATTAGCGGGGAGGCAGACGAGGGGTTGCACACCTACACTTCGGCGAGGCACAGCCAGAGCGTCAGAAGCCTCATGAAGATGACTGGGGCGATTGCCAGCGTCGAACTAGGGACGGTCTCTGTGCTGGCGTTCCTCTTCTTGCCAGGCTGGTGGCGCGCCTCCGGGGCGCTGGTCCTGCTGGGCCTCTGGGGCATCCTGCGGCGCACTACCGGGGTTCTCAGTTCGACGCACCATCTAGACGCGAGCACTCTTCGGCTGCGCTGCGGCCCATACCTCGATGCCCGGATTCCCCTAGGCGCGATCGCGGCCGTGGACCTGTTGTCGGAGGCGTCATCGTGCCGCCCAACGGGCAAGGCTGTCACCACGTACCAGGCGGACGACACAGCCTACGCGTTCACAAGGCTGAAGGAACTGGTGCAGATCTCCTGCCAGACGCCGGTGGATGCGACCTTGAGAGGCAGGGGAACGAAGGTCCGGCGGGTCGTGGTCAACGTAGACGATCCTGACAGGTTTCTGGACGATTTGCGATGCGCCATAAGCCCAGGAGAAGCCGGCCCCAGGGAGCCCACGCCGGTAGCCACGCCGGAAGCCACGCCCGCTGTCCCGCCCAAGGCCGCCGCGGGGGAGTCCAGTTTGCTCCGAGGTTTGCGGACAGCGCCTCCGGGAACCGCGGGCCGGCCTTCCGGTGGACTCGTGCTATCGGGAATCACCAAGCGTTATGGTCAGCGTGTGGCCCTCAGCAATCTGGATCTTGTCGTCTCTCCCGGGGAGATTCACGGCCTCCTGGGCCGGAACGGCGCGGGAAAGACCACCACCGTGGCCATAGCCACGGGTCTACTCGCACCAGATTCGGGCACAGTCTGGGTCGGTTCGCCGGATAACCCCCCACAGTCAATCCAGGCTAAGCGTCTCCTGGGCTTCGTCCCGGACACCCCGGTCTTCTTCGAAAGGCTGAGCGGGTACGAGTTTCTTACCTTCGTCGGAAGCGTGCGGGGAATGACCGCGAAGGACACGGAGTCCGCCATGCGTCCTCTGACCGAGCGTCTCGAGTTGGAGCGATGGATCGATGACCCCATCCAGACCTACTCCCTCGGCACCAGACAGAAGCTATCTATCGTCGCGGCTCTGCTGCATGGGCCTAGTGTCCTTGTCTACGATGAATTCGGGGAGTCTCTCGACGCCGTCGCCTTGGCCGAGGTCAGGGGTGCTCTCAAGGACCTCCGCGACCGGGGCGCGGCCATTTTGTTGACGACACACATCCTCAGCCTCGCGGAAGACCTTTGCGATGGTTTCACGATACTCAAGGAGGGGATTGCTGTCGCCCAGGGACCCGCGGGCGGAGAAGCCCTGGAGGACGTCTTCCTGCGCCTGACGGCAAGCAGTCCCGACACGGAACGAGGGGCTGGGCCGTGACGATAGGGCTCCTCAGATACGTCGAAGCCGTTGCCCGGCTCCGTCTGGCGGCTGCCATGCGCCGGGTCGCGGCCGGGAAGCTCCTATTCTTGGCGAAAGCAGTCGTTCTCGGAGGGGGCATAGCTGTCGGCGCCTTAAGCGCTCGCTCCCTCCAGGCGGCGCGGCCCGGCTGGCCCCTTGAGCCCATCTCGCTCTGGGCCTTCGCCGTAATCGCTTTCGCCGCCGCATTCGTCACCGCCCGGCACAAGCTCTTCTACGAACCGTCGCTCATGAACCACCGCCTGCTACCCATCCCGTCGCGGTACGTGGCCGTCGGTCAATGGTTGGAGGTCCTTGGGGAGGTGTTTGGCCCACGCACGGCAGCGCCCGCCTATGTGCTTGTGGCTTGGCGGCTGTTGTCCCCGGCGGAAGGAACCGGGCATCTATCCCTGCTGGTCGCCGTCCTCCTCGCTCTTGCCCTACTGGCATCAGTAGCCGGCGCTCTGGGCGCCCTCTTCACGACCGGCGCGGGACCGGCTATGGCCTACGTCGCCAGTTCTCTGGCTCCCTTTGTGTCCGTGGCTCTGGCGGGTTTGGGGGCTTGGCGCCTATCACGAACCGGTTTCACGCTGGACACGCCGACCCTGGCCCTCATCCTTGCGGCCACTCTAGCCTTGGTGGCTGTCTGCGCCGCCGTCTTCTGGTTGCTCTCCGGTTCCTTCTACCAACGCGCCTGTATGACGATCCGCACCGGGTCGTTGCGGGAGGGACGGAGGGTGTCCCGCACCAGGTGGTCTCGCCTCTCCGGGGTTCACCGCTGGCTTCCGGCCGCCACCAGGGCCATCGTCGTCAAGGACCTTAGGATGCTCCAGAGCAATATCGTCACGTGGATCCGCCTGTCGATACTGCTCATCCTATCGGTGTCCCCACTGCTTCTGCCGGGCCTCCTCGCCTGGCTTGCCGGACTGGGACAACCCCGATCCGCCCTGGTCTGGGGTGTCGGGCTATGGGTTGTCTGCGTTTCCGAACTGGTGGCTGCCGGCATCCTCAGCGACCGGGCGCACCTTGCGCTCTACCGTGCCCTGCCGCTTGATGGACGCTGCATGGTGCTCGGCAAATCGGTGACAGGCGCCTTCCTGCCAGGCGTAGTGGTGGCCGTGGCGGTGATCCCGCTCATGGCGCGGCTTGGCTTCGGTCTCGGGACCGCTCTGGCGGCCATGGTGGCCCTGGAGGTCGTTGTTGTCAGCCTGAGCGGGTGGATTCTCGGGGTCACCTACCTCCTAGACGGAGGCCAGGCCTTGGACATTCCGCGGACCGGGCAGACGATTGCCGATAACGTTCTAGAACAAGCGCCCCTATCGTTCGGTTCGCTCCTCGCCCTAGTGACGGCGGTCCCGCTAGCCGGCGCCGCGGCGTTTTTCCTCTATAGCCCCCGGGGTCTGGTCCACGGCTGGGTAGTCTTGGCCTTGGTGGTGGCCGGGGCCAGCGGTTACGGGCTGGCGCTTCGCTTCTCATCCGGGCTCACGGCGGGGCGGGGCTACTGCCGAGGCCGAGGCGAGCGACCAAGCGGGGAAGGAGAGAGCACCACGCGGGCTGCAGGACGCCTCCCTCCAGCCGGAGATAGGCGCCCGCGGGGGTTATGAAACCCCAGATGAGCCAACCTCTGGGTGTCAGGGCGAGAACGAGGTCGAGTCGCTCCTCTACGATGCCGGGTCCCAGAACGTTGCACGGTACGTGGGCAGCCGTCTCGAAACCGGGCAGGAACTGGGGCCGGTCTCGCCTGTAGTAGGTGACGCCAAAGGGTGACAGACCACAGCCGAGCCGACACCTATTGCTGACCAGGAACTCGTTGAGGCCCGCGACGCCCCCCTCGCAGAAGCGCGCCAGAGGCGATTGGGGGTCCCAGAGTCTGGCCGCTCCGGGGACGTCCCCCCGGGCGGCGCGCTGGGCATAGACCGCTCACCGCCGTCGCTGGATCGGTGCTCGCGGCCCGTGCGGATTCGAGTCGTCGTCGAACGTGGGGGCCGCGCTGATAGCGTCCCGTGGTTGGTCTTAGTCGGCGGACAGCTCGCCGAGAGATCATTCTTGGGCGGATGAGGTGAGATGAAACCGGATGGCCCGCGTTCCCCAGGCTCCAGAGAACGCGAGATGCTCCTGACGGTCGGGCCCTGGTGAACGAACTGCTGCTCACCCGCTGAACTGCGCGTCCCGAAACTCCTGAGGTTCTACGGGTCATTCGATCTGGTGATGGTCGACGAACTCGGCTACGTTCCCTTCGACCGCGAGGCCGCGCAGCTTCTCTTCGAGTTCTTCTCCGACCGTTACGAGACACGGGCACAGGGCCACCGCCCTGACGAAAGCTGCCGCATGAGGGAGAGCTGGTGGAGGGCCGCGTTCGGTAGTATCCCGTCAAGTGGTGTAGATTGCCCCGCGTGATTCTGTTGTCATGGTCTGCTTAGTACTAGCTCGCGGCGATCACGGCGTCCGGCGGGGCCAGTTGGGG
>Ga0315287_10000023_pt1 | contig 155573 bp, 245 predicted proteins | sample YL17G11_0_MG_FD_205037 | JGI IMG/M metagenome (GOLD analysis project Ga0315287, IMG submission 205037) | Sediment microbial communities from Yellowstone Lake, YNP, Wyoming, USA - YL17G11_0 | ecosystem: Environmental > Aquatic > Freshwater > Lake > Sediment | place: USA: Wyoming | collected... | reverse complement strand
AAAAATGTTATGGATAGAGTGTAATAGATGAAAAGATATAAAAGATTAGAAGAAGGTACTTTAAAAATATTTGAAGAATTTATTAAGTTTTATAATGAATCTAAGAATATTTCTGTATTCTCTGATGGACTTTACGAATCTATGCAAAGATTTCTAACAGAAGAAGAAATAAAACAAGTTATAAATAATTTAAGAAATAGGTAAATAAAAATGAAAAGATATGTGAGCAAGTTTAAAGAAGATAATCAATTATTAGATCAAATAATTTCAACGATAGATTTAACACCTTTAGAAAATGAAGTTAAAAAAAGATTAGGTGTGAGTATACCTCTATCTATTTCAAAAATTTCTTCTAGAAAAGAGTACTTATCCGTGCAATCTAAGGATTTAACTAAGTTAACTGGTATACTTAAAAACATTTATAGCAGCTTTATTTTAAAGACTTTTAACTCTGCAATAAATGATAAGGAACCTACGTGGTGGATGACTTTAGATTTTAGGTTTGAATATAAATCAGGGGGCTCAAATGGTACTGAATTACTTACATCACTGTATAACTATGAAACTAAAGAGTGGTCGTTTAGATAGGTATTTATTATGAATAGATACATAAGATATTACAGTGAAGATGAAGATGATAAGGATACTACTCCTGATTGGTTAGATGACAAGGTAACCGAATTATTAGGAGTACTTAGGGATAATGATTATGGCAACGAGGAGTCTCGTAAGAGTATGATTGATATTTTTACAAGCTTGCACAATTCAAAGGATAAAAGGTCTCGAAAAGCCTTTAAAGCGATTGGGGACTTATTCACAAGTATCGGGGATGAACTAATAAACTATGGACAGGATACAGAGGGATTATGAAAAGATATAAAAGAAAGTTTGAAGAAGCAGACGATATAAAAGTTGGTGATACTCTTATAGGAGATTTCAAAGGCTCATTACTTGATAAGAAAAAAGGTAAAGTAATAAAAGTTATGAAAGATATGGTTAATGTAGACTTCGGTAATGGAGATATTTATGGTATAGCTCTTAGCCGAATACAAGATGGAAAAATTGGTAATTAAAGGTAATATATGAACAAGTATAAAACATTACAAGAACAAGCTAAAGCAAAAGGGAAACAACTTTTAATAGAGAGCGTATCCTATTCTCCTAAAGCAGAAGATGTTATTGTATTTACATCAAAGGATAATAAGTTTACTGAAGCTAAATCAGGAAAACAATTTGAAGCAAGAGGGATACTTAAAAATGTTCCTATTACTCGTTATACCGAAAATGCTAACGGTAGAGTATATTCCAAAGAACTATGGGAAGCTGTACATAAATCAGGAATGTTTGAAGGGAGTGATTCGTTGGCCAACCATGCCGATGATGACGGAGATGTGCTCGATCAAGTAGGAGTATGGCATAATTTTCAGATAGGAGAGGAAGTATCTACTGCTGATTTATATTGTATAGGGGCAGCAGGGAATCTTTTATTAGAGAAGATTAAAGCAGGTGGAAAAACAGGTTTCTCAACCGTAGGCTTCGGGGAGCTAAACGAGGATGGTCCTTTAGCAGGTAAAGAGGTTAATCCATCTAGTTATGAATATTCTCAAACCGACTGGGTAATGAAACCTTCTCAAGGAGTATTTGCTACTCAAGAAAACTTAGAAGAAAAGTCAATAGTACAAAAAGAAAATAAAATTTCAGAAAGTATTATTACTAATAAAGTAGAAGAAAAAATTAAAATGGTAGAGGTAAAAGGAAAAATGGATAAATATTTGGAATTGTCTATTAAGAATCAAATTAAAGCTACCATCAAGGAAGCGATTGCTAATGAAAACTGCGTTGAAGCTATAAAAGGGCTTAAAGAAGTTTCCGAAACAATCATTCCTGAGATGGCAGAACAAAAAGCTCAAGTCGAAGCAACGATTGTACAGATTCAAAATACACTTGAAGAGCAGAAAAATAATGCTAAACAAGAATTAAAAGAATCAAAAGAAACTCTTGAAAGTCTATCTAAAAAATATGAAGCATCTTGTGAGACTATTAAAGTACTTAAAGAGAATCTTGATAAAGCATCTAAAATTGTTGAAAAAGCTAATGACAAAGATATTGTTAAATCTGTAAAAATGATGGAAGCTGATCTTAAACAATTCTCAGAAGATAGGGAACTTATGGAAGCTGATATTAAAGTTCTTGTAGAGGAAGTTCAAAAGAGAGATTCTGATCTTAAAGTGTATGAAGAAGACACTGAGTTGAGAGAAAAGGACATTGCAAAATTTAAAGAAGAAAGGGAGAAAATGAAATTAAAATCATCTACAAAATCTAAGGCACTTAAAGTAGCCGAAAAACATATTAAAGAGCTTGAAAAAATACTTAAAGAAGACTTTGATTATGATTTTGATGATGAAATTATGGATGATGAAGACGATCTTTCTGGTGCTGATATAGATGGTGGTCTTTTTGATGACGATGTAGAAAATGATGAGTATATCTTCGAAGCAGATGAAGATGGAAAAGAAGACGAAGAAAAAGACGATGAAGATGACAAAGAAGAAGCTAAAAAAGAATCTAAAAAATCTAAATCTAAAAAAAGAAAAGAAGCTGAGGAAGATGATTCTGAAGATAGTGACGAAGACGAAGAAGAAATGGAAGAATCAGATGACGAAGATGAAGATGACGAAGAAGAAAAAATGGACGAGTCTGATGATGAAGACGAAGATGATGAAGAACTAGACGAAGCTGAAGAAGACGATAAAGAAGATGATGAAAAAGAAGATGATTCTGAAGATAATGCTGATGATAAAATGGCAGCAGTAAGAGCAGCAAAGAAAGAGGCTATTAGACGTAAGAAAAGACAAGAAGCAAAAAGACTTCAAGCTAAAGTAGATGCTAAGAAAAAATCTGTAAAAGAATCTAAAGCCCCTGTAAAAGAAGTTGTAGCTTATTATAAAGCAATAGTAGAAGCTAAACCATCTATCAGAGATATCAAAGAAGCGGTTCTTAAATCAGGTTCTATTGCAGAAGCAATTAAAAAAGTTACCTTGTTTGAAACTAAATTTGGTAATGATATTCACAAGTTGAAAGAATCTAGAAAAGAACAATCTTCACAATTCACAAACTATAAATTTAAGATATAAGTATCCTCCTTTATTTTATTAAAGAAAAGTCCTAATCAGAAATGGTTAGGACTTTTTTATCTTCTTTCCTTTAGATATATTATCCTTCCACCAAAGAGGTTGTAAGTTTGTATAATGAAAACATATCTTTTGTTGCAATGGGCATGTTAAATCAAATGCATTACAAGGAATAATATGATTTATATGCCAACCATATCGACTATGATTTTCCCAAGTCATCCCTTCTGTAAATTGTTTTTCAAGATGGTTTCTACATTCATCTACTGTACAACCTAAAAGTTCTATTGTTTTATTTTGTTTTTCCCCATATTGACATTTAATTGCCATAGTAATTCTACTTCTAATAGTATTAATCAATTTATATAAAGGATCATTTTTTAATCTATTTCGTCTATATTTTGAATTTCCTTCTCTTTTTTCTTCTTTAGTTTTTCTTTTTTCTTCTTTTATTTTTTTCTTTTTATCCTTTTCCTCTTTGATTTTTTCTGTGTGTTTTATGTTATACTTTATTTTTCTTTTTCTATTATCCTCCCTAGATTTATCTAAATTTTGATGATATTTTTCTTTATCTTTTTGTTTTCTTTTTTCAATATCACTTATAGATAGTGATGCAGCATCAATTTTATATTTATCTTTCATACATATTTTACAAGTATAGTTGTACCCTCTTGATCTAGATTTATCTTTATAAAAATTAGATTCATCTAGTTCTTTTTTACATTTATTACATATTTCCATCTATAACCTCCTATTATAAATATATAGAAAAATTAAAGATAATTAAACTTTTAATTAAAATAGTTTTAAAATCTATTTATACTAATAAATACAGTAAAATATAGATTTAATAAAATATATTATTAAATCTATTCTTACTAATAAATAATATAAAAAGATTCACATAGGAAGCTTAAAGCTATTTCTCATAAATTAAATAAGGTGCTACAAAAAGCCAGCTAAATTACTCACAAGGGTTTGAATAATAAACAGTTTAATATAGACTTAAAAAACTTTATAAAGATTTTTAACAAAGTCTCACAAATTTAAAATTATACGAGGTACAATAGTACTTATGAAACACGGAAGACAAGAAAAATTGAGTGAAGCTCAAATGAACGAAATCGTTCAAAGAGAGTGGAGTTCTAAATCAAAAATGGGAGAAGCATGTGTATCCAAATGGTCAAAAACTGACCTAGTAGGACCAGAAATGCTTAAAGCTTATCAAGCTAATCCTGCTAAAATTCGTAAAGCAGCAATTATGCTTGAGAACCAAGAAAAAGTTCTAAAACAGATCATGAGAGAAAATCTTTATTCTACTACTTTTGGAACATCTGTAAAACCAGAACATATGCTTAAAGCAGTTTTCCTTGGAGCAGCTAATTCAAAAAGAGGTGATATTTTTACTGAGTATCCTCTAACTTCTACTGATGATGCATTATTCTACATCCAAGCGACTTATGAGCAGTCTCTTAGAGGTGGAGTTGCAGCTGCAAGATCATACGAAAGTATAGCTCCTTATTACTCTGGCGAGCAATATTATGGAGCAGTTGGAACAGGTGCTGGTGCAGGTACAATAACATTCGTTTCTGCAGCAATGGCATATCTTCCACTTATTCCTTTTAAGACTGTAATTACAGTTGCTGGTGCACAAATAGCAGTAGATAATGGTTCTGGAACACTTGTTGGTCCTTTACTTGATCCTGCAGCTACAAACACTGTTGTATATTCAACTGGTGTTGTTACTCTTAACTTCTTAGCAGGTCGTGGTCCAGCAGTAGGAGCAGCTATCGTTTGTGTATATAACTGGAACTCAGAAGATGCAACAAACTATTCTAACTATGGTACTATGGCTCTTGAACTTGTGAAAACTAGATTCAATGCACGTCCTATGCCTCTTGGATATAGAATTTCTGATATGACTCAAATCATGTTTGAGACAACTGGTCTTGGTGATGCTAAAGATTATATGGCACAAGCAGTTGGACAAGAGCATGCAAGAGCAAAAGACTATAGAGCAATTGCACAAGCAAGAAGAGTAGCACTTGGAAATGCAGTAGCTTCATTTGATACAGACTTTGCGGCTGCTGGTGAGATCAGTTATAAATCACATGCACAAAGACTTCTTACTGAAATTGGAAGAGTTGGAGCAGTAATTTATGATGATATCAAAAGGGGTGGTATTACTGATATCGTTGCAGGTTCTAAAGCAACTGAGTATATGAAAAATCATGACCTTTGGAAAGATGTAACTGGAGATGTTAAGAATGGTGTATACCAGTCTGGTACATTGTCAGATATGGATGTTTATACTTGTCCAGCAGATGCATCACTTGTAGCAAATAACGAGATGTTACTTGTATACAAGAATCCACAGGAGGCCATGGATGTGAGTATCCTTTTCGGAACGTTGACAGAATTAGATGCCAGCTTAAGATACCCTAACTTTGTTACTGAGGGAAATTCTTGCGTCATCGAAGATTCTCGTGTCATTAATGGCAAGTTTTGCAGACTTATGCAGCTAGGTTCACTTTAATATTTAAAGAAAATAGTTTTACTTAGATAAAGAAAAACCCTCTAAGAAATTAGAGGGTTTTTTGTTTAGATAGAAAAATTTTCTTTAATGCCTTTTCAGCTTCCATCTCACTAATATTATTATTTTTTGCATAATCATATATATCCTGCTGTAATAATATTCCTTTGTGTTTTTTATTTTTGTAAACTGATATATAACCTAAATCAGGTTTTACTATAATTTTATGTAGAGTAAGTTCATACATTATTCCTAATAGTGATATATTATCAATCCTATTATTTAATTCCGAGTGATCAATGGATATAAACCACTTATTATTATAGTTATAGATAATACCTAATCCAAATATAATCCAATTATCCTCTTTATCGTATTCATATTCATAACACAACGATTCATTCACTATATCTGTAATAATATTTGCTTCTTTATCCCTCTTACTTAACTTTGCTTCTTAATTGGTTTATTCATTTTTTATTTCCCCTTATTTTTCTTGTTTTCTATTACAAGTATATGTAGCCATCATATCAGCTATATGCAAACAAACACTGATAGGAGATACTTCAAATACCCTATTGACAGTAAAGTCTCCTGCTTGTACAAGTTTATCAAAACCACCTTGATGCCAACGTATTGCATACTTCTCTTCTGTAGTAAGTTTAATATAATCACTTATGAGCATCACAGAGCACTCGCCATGACCATAAGGATGACTATCTACTATCTCATAATAAGGAACTTGCTCCCACTGTCCTGTGTCAGGATTTTTCCAATTCCTTGTAGTCTCAAAATAGAAATTAGTTTTACACATATCATGAAGTAGTGTAATTAAAATCACTGACTCCATTGGAAAATCATATTTCTTAAATTGAGGTGTTTCCATTAACTGTAAAAAACATTGATATGTATCCATACAGTGTTCTGCTAATCCGCCTTTATAATTACCATGAAACTTTGAAGAAGCAGGAGCAGTAAAGAAATCTGTATCTTCCTCTATCCATTTGATAAGTATATACATGTTTCTTCTTTTAACTGAGTTGAGTAATTCAAGTATAGCTTGTTTATTGTCCATTTGTTTTTCTCCTTATTTAATAATATATTTTTCTATTAACTTATAAACAACCAATCTACTTATTTTACCTTCTGACAGTAATTTTGAAATTTCTTGATAAAGATTATGAAGTGAAATAACCAAATCATCTTTTTCATCTTTCCAGTCTTTAGGGATTTTGTACTTATCATAAATAAGTCCTTCAATAGTCTTATCTATGATTTCATACTCATCCTTATTCTCATATGGTTTATTCCAGAGATTATCTAAGTACTCTTTTTCCGATAAATACCAATTATTATTTTTCCATTTTCTATCCGCTATATCTTTTATATCAGCATAGATTTCTTGTTGCCAGTGGTTATTAGCAGTATGTTTAGGAAGATAATAACACAGTACCAAATGTTCTCTTCTATTACGGTCTGAACTTCTAATTTCCTGTTCAATTTCAGAACGCTTAAAATCCATCTCTTGTAATATTCTTTGATATTTTTTAATTCTTTCCATTTGTTTTTCTTCTTATTTAAATTCCTATATATAATATATAGAATTTTTCCTATAAATTAAACTTTTTATTTAAAAAAATTCTGAATAATTCATTAGCTGTATTCCAAGTTTCTTAGCTTTTTCAAGTTTAGAAGATGATCCATTAACATCTTCACAAAGTAATATGGAAGTTTCTTTATTGATACTGTCTGTAAATTCATAACCTTTATCTTCTATCTCTTTAATCAGTTCTTTTCTTCCACGGGGTCCAGAACCTGTCATACAGACTTTCCCTTTAGTTGCTGATTTAGAAACTATATCTTCTATATGTAGGTATTGTATAAGATTCTCTATTTGTTTTTCATTCTCCTTTCTATAATCTATTATATTTTGTCCTACCACAGATTGTCTATCATTGAAATTAAAGAAATCGTCAATAGTATTTATTCCAAGCTTTTTTACTGCCTTTTCTCCTACAAGATTGATGGATAGTCTTGCTATAAATTGTTGAATATTCATTGTTCTTGATTTTTCAATTTGAGCTAATAGATTTGTTATTTTCTTATCTCCAAATCCATCTAGTGAAATATGTTTAGCTTTTAATACATATAAGTCCTGTATATATTTAATATATTGATTATTATATAAAGCCCTTACAGTTGATTCAGATACTTGATCCATATCACATGACTTGACCCATGAAGTGATAAGTTGGATATTCTTTTCTTCACATTTAGGATTATCACAAACTATATGAACCCCTTTTTCTATTAGATGATTATCACAAGATGGGCATAGTTTTGGAATTAAATTTGATTGATCAAAACTTGGTATAGTTTCAATTAAGTAGGGTATGACATCATTACTCCGCGCCACATGAATTTTATCACCAATATTGATTTTAAGTTTTTTAACATTCTCATAATTATTAGCGGTAACATTTCTTATTACAGCTCCTCCAATAGTAACTGGGTCAATATTAACTACGGGTATAACTGAACCACTTTTACTTACTTGCCATGTAATATCATTTACAATAGTCCACATAGATTCAGATTCAGGTTTAAGAGCTATAGCATAATGATTATGGTGACTTACGGTATACTTAGCATTGATTTCTTCATGTAGCTTACAATCATTTACTATAATGATAAGACCATCAGTTTCATATTCCCATACTGTTCTATAGTGTTCTTTATAATCATTAAAATAAGTTTGAATATCCTCTATAGATTTTGCTACAAAAGATTCTACGATATTAAAATTATTATCTTTTATAAATAGGAGTTTTTCCATTTCTGTTTCTTTATCAGAACCAAATACTTGATAAGCTACAAACTTGAGATATTTCAAATCTTCTAGTCCAGTATCTTTTCTATTCACAAGACCTACTGCAAGATTTCTTAGAGGTTTACCCTCGGGATTAGGAAAATCACTATTCTGTGGAATAAATAACTCCCCCCTAATTTCTATTCTATCAGTAACAGAAATAGTTTTGGGGATATCAATATAATCTTTTATTTGTGATATATTTCTTCCTTCTACCCCATCCCCTCTTGTAACTATATATTGAAGTTTACCATTTTCATATATACAACTTGCAGATAGTCCATCTATCTTAGGTTCGATAATAAGATGAACTCGTTCGTCTAAAATCTTTTTCAACCATACTTCTACATCAGAAACTGATTTTGCTTTTGCCATAGATAGCATAGGATATTGATGTTTTATTTTATCCCCTATAGGAGCTACCCCAACTAGATTAAAATAATTATTATCAGGGTCCATTTGTCTAAGAGTGTATTCTAAATAATCAAAGTCTTCATCTGTCATAATAGGTTCATTATTATAATAAGCTTCCTTTGCTTCAATAAGTTTTGTAACTGTTTTCTGTATCATTGTTATTTCTCCTTTTATCCTTTATTCTACTTCTATACAGTATGCTATTCCACTATCCCAAAGTTCTCCTTCGTGATAGGTGACATTAACATTTTCATTAAGTTTAATTGTTATTATTTCATTAGCACTACACCCTATTTCTTTTTGAGCTATTTTCATTATATAAGAGTGTAAATAACTCTCTACTATTATTCTGGTATCCACTGACTTAGTATGAAAGTCCTTAAAATTTTTCTTAATAGGTGGAAGAGTAATAATGATAGCATGATTATTTTTATCCTTATTATTCTGATTATCTTTTCTCCGTTCTAATATGATACATATTCCAGTTGATTTAGACCATATACCATAAGTGGTACTTTCATCTTTATAGTTATCTATAATCTTTTTTATTCCATTATTGATAACAGTAATAACTTGATCCTTTTCTAAATTGACAAATCTAGTTTTATCAACTAATCTGTCGATAGAATGATAAGTATCAATAATTTTTCTACCTTTATATCCTACAGTAATTGATTCCTGGTATCGTTCATATTTTTTCATTTTTACTACCCTCTTCCACTGAGAATCTTTTCACAGTTTTTAATATCCTTATTATGTAATCCTGAATTGATTTCATCATATACTCTTGTGGAAGCATCTTCTCTAGTTAGCCCAATTTGCATATACTTATTCATTAAATTATTATGAACCTTAAGTTTTGCTTCTGCCATCTTGCTTGCTATTTTTGTTCCCATCTTATTTCTCCTTATTTAAATTTTCTTTAGTTCATCCAGTATCTCATCTATACCAATTTTACCTTTACCATTCCAATATTTTAAAAGTGTTTCTTTATTGAGTATAATCCATTTATACACTTTGTTGAGTTTCTTTGAATCTATTTTGGTTTTACTTTTTAATTCTGGATTATCAGAGATTGTTATAGGAACAAAATCATTATCAATTTGAATTTTAATTCTAGCGTTATGTTTCTCTTTTCCCGATTGAGGAGATATCCAAACTATATAATCTAATCCAGTTTTTTTAATAGAGATATTTGCCATTTCAAAAAACTTTTGGTATCTTTCATTTTCCATTTTATTTCTCCTTTATTAAATTTTTGAGATTCATAATATTGTTATATTCTTCTTCATCTTCAAACTTATAATCAATATCAACAGAACCAGAAAGTTTTTCGATTATAATATCATTGAAAATTTCAAATACATCTTCAGTTAATTTAATTCCATAATTTTTAAGTGTTAGAAACATACATTCAATAAGATTGGTTCTTATAGCATATTTAATTTTATGTTGTGGCACATCTAATAAATTATAGATTACTTTTTCAATTTCTGATTCTCTCATTTTCATTCCCCCTTAGAATTCATTATTTCATTTATGATTCTATCTCTTTCGATATTAAGCTCTGCAAGTTTATATAGTTTATCAGTAAGAGAATATGAGATATCCCCATTTTCACAAACTATATCAATATCTTTATAATTTTTATGATCCTGAGATATTAAAACATTAGATGATTTATAACTAACCCCGAAACTACCCAAGTAGGAAATGCTGTCTTGTAATCCTTTAAGTCTTTCAATAGTAATTATTTCTTTTTTCATTTTGTTTCTCCTTTAACTTCTTTTTATTAACTTAAGTATATAGTACAAAACATATGTAGAAATGTCTACACTTTTTTTATTATTTTTAAAAAAGTTGCAGTTTTATTTCTATATATTTAAGTTATAATATCTATTTTATTTTTAGTATAAAATTACTTATTCTCCTTAAAATATTCTTGAAGTTCTTCTGCTGTTGCTAATCTTATGTTATCCATCCCAAAAGTCGTCCAATCAGTAATAACTGTTTCAGACTTTATGCTTTTTGCATACCTTACACCTAATAGTTTTACTACAGCATCAGCTACATTGTCAATACTTAGTATTCTTATATAAATATCCACATATATATTTCATTCGCAATAATCTCCTTGCCCTGCTGGCTTAATTACTTCTTTAGAAATATATAAATCCTCTTTTGTTTTACTAAGTTCATCTTCCAATTCTTCTATTCTATGTATTAGAGAAAGAACATAACCATCTCCAATTAAATCTTCCTCTCTCCAAGGTTCTCCTATACATTCAATATCATATCTCCATACTTTTAAAAGTCCTGCATCATTTGTTGTAGTATATTTACCATCATATGTTATAAACTTTCTCATATTCAATCCTCCAAATCCGGTTTAATCATTTCCCATAAATCTTTTTTAAATCTTTCCTTTCCATTTTCTATACCTTTTTTATAGAAAAAACTTTTTCTCCATTTGATATACTTCTGAATATACTTCTGAATATACTCTTTATCTTCTTCCGGTATATCTAATCTTTTAAGTACAGCATTTATATCTCTATATGTTCTACCATTTACATAATCTTTAAGAAATTGATTTATATCTACTTGTTCAAGTTCTTCGTTGGTTAACATAACTCTTCTCCTTATATCAAAGTCATTATTATTACTTTTCTATGATCATCATAAGCAATAGCATCACTATCAATTTTAAATTCTGTATATCGAGACCGTCCTTTTATTGCTTCATCATTTACAGGAATAGTCTCTGCTATAATTTCATAATCATCAGGAATATCTTTTAACAGCTTAAGTAATTGTTTCTTTGTCATTATATTTACCCCTTATTTAAATTCATTCTCTAATTATAATATATAGAAATTTTATCAACAATTAAAACTTTTTCTATCTAAAAAACTTTTTATTTTCTCATTAGTCTTATACTTATCTATTGCTCGTCTAACAGATTCTAACCTACTTTGATCTTCTCTCCCTTGTTCCTGTTTAATAAGAGAACATTTACTATCAGAACAGAGAGGGTTATAACTATTTACGCATATGTGAAAGTGTTGACATTTCATTTAAAAAGTCCTAATTGCTTTTGTACCTTATAATAATTAAGGTAATCTGTCATTATTTTTTGTTTTGTTGTATTTAGTAATATACTAAGAGTTTCAGTCATTTTAAATGCATCAAAATCATTTGTAAATTTTTCTTCCTCTGTTAATTGATTTGTATAACTAACAAAATTATAAAACATAAACTCTTTTATTTTTGTAACATCCTGTGTATTCATTTTTCTTTCTCCTTTTAAAATTTTTTATATCTGCCTTATAATAATTATAAAGCAGTTACAAATAATCTCTTATATAGCTAATTCATATCCAGCTTCATTCATAAAAGTAATATATCTTTCTTTTAGACTTTTTCTTATAGGGGCTAAATTAGCAGTATGTTTATATCCTAATTCTTTTGCTATTTCCTTTTTTTCCATACTGCTAGGTAGTAGGTCCATAAGTTTATTTTCATATGTACTAAGTTGTTTTCTAAAATCTTTAAGAGTAATATTAAATATAAGTTCTGAAACAAATTCTTCACTGTGTATTTTACTTTGTTTTGTTATTATAGCATCTTCATCTTCCTCATCAAGTTCTATATACTCCTCTACCATATACTCTTGAGCTTTTTTACCTTGATACTGTAAATGAGAATTTATTTTTTTTCTTAACATTAAACCTAAAGTATCCTCCCCTACAGTATAAGAAGAATCTTCAAGTATTTCAATCATTTTTAAATAGCACTCTTGCATATTATCTTCTACTGATTCAGCATAGTAAAATTTTCTTGAAAGAGCTTTAAATAGTGGTGAATACTTTTTGTAAAAATAAGTTTCAATTTCTTGTTTAGTTCTATAGTGAGCATTATTCCTGTAAATATCAATTACTTCTTCATCTGTTTTTGTTATGTAGATACTGTTTAATTTTGCCATTGGTAATTTCTCCATTTAATTTTTTAAATTATTTTACGTTGTTACCATAGTAATCAACTTTACGTTTAGACCATTTGGATGAATCTCTTTTGTCTTTTTTGAATGTTGAAACAAATGCCATTGATTCTTCTCTTGAGTCTTCTTTTGAAAATGCTTTTTGAATCTGTTTTGCTGTCATTGTTTTTCTCCTTATTTATTTTTAACTTCTTATTAAATACTATAGTAAACTACCTATTAAAAATGTCTACTACTTTTTTTAATTTTTTAATTTTTTATTCAATATTTTTTAACCATTTTAAATCAGACATTTTAACTCTGTGGGTATTGTATTCTTGTGCGTTCCAAATCAGTAGAGATACTTTTACATTTGTAATATCTTTATCAAGCTTGCTTGGGGATTTTAACCATTTTATAAATTCTTTTAATAAGACACTATCAAATCCTTTTTTATCCATAGTGCTTAAATCTTTGAATCTTAATCTAAATACTTCATTATTTGCAAATCTAATATGAAAATGAGGCTCTTCTCTTTCTTCCCCTTTTTCATTTACCCATACTGAAATATCTTTATGCTTAGGTAAATTACCTATTCTTGACATTTCAGTAAACTTTTCTTTTTCTCTCCAAATTTTAATTTGTTTCTGATCCTCTGTTAAATATCTTTCCATTATCTTCTCCTTTTTAATTTAGTTATATAGTAACTACTTGTAATGTCTACTACTTTTTTAATACTATTTAAATTTTTTCATTTTCTTAAAGAAATCTTGTAAGCTCATTTCTCCTTTACTATTCCAGTATTTAAGTAGTACTTCTTGATTCATTACAATCCATTTTTTAATAGCATTGAAATCCTTAGCATCAAGAATATCTTTTTTACTCTTTATCATTATTTCAGGCTCATCAGTAATAGATATAGGAATAAATTCATTATCTACTTCCACTTTAAGTATAGCCCAATGTTTTTCTTTCCCTGTTTGAGTTTGAATCCAAAGTCTGTAGTTTAAACCTGTATCAGATTTAGTCAAATTTGCCATTTCAAATAATGGTTGATATTTTTCAATTTTCTTTTCCATTCATCTTCTCCTTTATTTTTAAATATTTTTTATTGCTTCAATGATCTGTTTTCTAGTCCAATCAAAATTTACTTTTAGCACCCTAAATGGAATTTTATTAGCATCAAATCTTACAATATTAGAGGAGAATGTATCTATTATCATTATTGAATTATCTACCTTTTCTGCAATTAGTTGTGGCATATTATTTCTCCTTAAACTTCTTATTTAACTAACTTAATATAATACTAATAAACTATATAAAAAATGTCTACACTTTTTTTATTATTTTTAAAAAAAGTTGCAGTTTTTTATCTAAATAAAATAGGAGTAATTTATATTAAAATTTTAATATAAAATAGTATAAATGGAGAAATCAAGAGAACAAATAATAGAAGAATCCTATAGTCATCTTTCAGTAGAAGAAAGAGAGATGATGTATAAGATGTATTTTGATAAGAGTACACAAGAAGAATTAAAGAAGCAAGTTGAAAGTATTATATATTTTTCTACTCCCCCAACTCCAGCAGAATTCCTTGATCCTAAGAATGGATGGTTACCAGAGACATTTACTCAAAGTATATATCCTTGGATAAGAGCTGAATTTTTAGAATGCCTTGATCCTACAAAGAAATATAATAAGATTGTACAGTATGGTTCAACAAGGATAGGTAAAACATATTTAGCTATTCTGCTTATTGCATATACAATGGTCTTTATACATCATGTGAGAGAACCTGCTATGTATTATGGACTATCCCCTCTTACAGATTTAGCTGTATATATTATTTCATTTAAGTATGATAAGACTAGAGAACTCTATCTGAGACCGATGTTTAAAATGATGGAGAAATCAAATAGATTTATTCAGGTTAAATTTCAAGATAAAGTAATACCAGAACAGAATAGATTAGGTAGAGGAAAAATAGTATACAGTAAAGCATCTACTTCAGGGGAAATTACTTTAGCCTCTGGATTACAATTACAACTTGGTAATGATGATGCTCTAGCATTCATCGGTGCAAATTTGTTGAGTGCCTATATCAGCGAAATAAGTTTTTGGGTTGAGAATGCGGGTGCTACTGAAGAAAGTATCTTCAGATTATATACGGACGTAGCAGATAGAATTAAAGCTACAGTAGGTGAAGATTATCTAACTTTCTTATACTTAGATACATCAGCAAACAATGTTGATTCCGTAATAGAGAAACACGTACTTACTGAACTAAGATACAGGGAAGGAGTAAGATTCAATTGGACTACGAGATGGGAAGCTCTTCCTAATAATGGAAAGAATTTTAAAAAGTATAATAAAGGAAAGGAAGAACTTTTAAAACAAAAAGAATATGAGAGCGTAGAAGGGTTAAACAAAGACCTGTTTGATAGGGGGCTTATGTTTAAAGTAATAACAGGGAATGGATCAATACCAGCTGCTATAGTTACCGATGAAAGACAACTAGAAGGAATTCCAGGTGACTTAATTATATATGTTCCTATAGATGCTTATGATGCTTTTAAAGATAATCTAGCTAAGAGTATAAAGGACATAGCGGGAAGACCGACTGTATCTGAGAATAAATTTATTAACGATATAAGCTTAATAGAAAATATTTTCGAGAATAATATACTCAAGAACGTTGAAGGGGCAATAATTGCCGATGCGGTTGATTTGCCAGAAGGGTTAATTTGGGATCAAATTAAGGACAAGTTTTTTCACAGAAATTCAACGGGAGAATATAGAATTGTTAGAGCACCAAATGAACCGCGATATATCTCAATTGACAACGCTTATTCGCTAGCAGGGGATGCAATGGGGATAACTATTCTTCATAAAGAGTGGAGCATAGAAAAGAAAGCTTCTATATTTGTTCATGATCTATGTTGTGTTATAATAGGGGCTAAAAAAGAAACATCACTAGAAGCCCCTATATACTTTATAATGGATTTAATGAGTAAAGCTAGTCTACCTATATATGGAATATATACAGATACATTTCAATCAAGACACGGTAAACAATTCTTAGAAAGAAATCATGTACAGATATTCATCCAATCTGTAGATCGTACCATTAACCCATATATGATATATCTTACTTGTCTTAATAATGGATTGATTAAATCAGGTAGAAACATATTCTTAAAGAATAACCTACAAGCTCTTAAAGTAACTAAATCAGAATCTGGAAAAGATAAAATAGACCATGAGGAAGGAACAAGAAATCAAAAGTATAATGGAGATTGGGATAAATCCACCGCTGGAACTTATGCGAAGGACTGTTCAGATACATCTTGTAATGCTGTCTTTGGAGCATTTAACCATCAATCAATTCCTACAACGATATATGAAATGGAAAATAAACGGTTTTCAGATAAAGAGGGGGATAAGAAGGAGATTGCTACTAAGGCTATTCAACATTTGTTAAAAGCCCGCCCTCATTTATAACTTATAATTATTAGTAATTTAATTTTCTATTATTTATTTACTAATAATTATTATGAAAACAATAGCCACAATTAAATTATATAAGGATAAAAAGGAACAGATACTATCTATGTGTAAGAGACATATTATTGTCCAGAAGCCAAGGGTTGAGTCTAATCGTAGAAAATATAAAAGAGAAAAATATAAAGGTGATATAGAATGACAATACAATTAAATGTAGAAGTGGTTGGGACGTCAAGTCAATACAATTCACAAGACATTACTTTGGCTGGGAAAATTGAGAGGGAGTTCTATCAACTAATTGATACAGATGGATGGATAACTGTTCCTGTATCTAAAGTAGGTACTATATCTAAAATTATAGCTAATGTAGAAGACCCTAATGAAGTACTTGCTACAGCTAATCTAAGAGTAGTATATAGTGGAGTTCCATCAGGTATAGTTATTCCTATCAATGGAATATTTGTTTATTCAGTAGATTCAGTTTTTGCAGAACTAATATCAAGTGTAGATATAAGCACAGATAGTACCTCACCAATGAACGTAAATTTAAGTATTTTTGGAGTGTAATAAATGAAAAGATATGAAAGTTATTTTAAAGAAAAAAGCAATCAAACTATAGTATCACCAGACATAAATAATGGTGCTATTGTTAATAAATTATTTCAACAATGGGATGATGTTAAGAATCAAAAAGATCATGATAGTATAATGAAAAAGATATCGGATACTAAATTTGGAACTTATGGTACTGCCACATCTGTTCTTAAAATTATAGATGACTGGGACAAAGGAAATTGTGGGAATATAAAAAGAAGGGATTTTATAAATGAAGTAGAGCAATATCTAAAGAGGAATTAAGATGAATTTTTTAAAATCAATTAAAGACAACCTAGTATCACTATTTACTATTATATTCATCATAGCAATATTTGCAGGTATAGTATTTGCTGTAATGTATTTTAGAAAGTCTGGTAAGAAACTTGTTATAGTACCTGAGTTTAAAATTATAGATGCAAAGGTTGATCCTAATATAGATGCATTAAGTGAATCGATTGAGATCGCAAAAGATATACTGAGTAAGGTTAAGAAATGAAAAGATATAAACCATTTAATTTCAATGAAGCAAGAAGAAATCCTGAGCAGAATCCTCATATAAGTGCTTGGGATTATGTAGATAAATATAAAGATGATAAAGATGTTTATATATCATTTACAGAAATAGATAAGATAGGTATAAATCCTAAAAGTAAGTTCAATACGCCTGTAGGGATTTACACATACCCACTTAGAGAATTTGTTAAAAATTACACACCCTTTATGAACTTATCAAAAGGATTTGAAAGTTCAGAAAGTAAAAATATATATACTAAGTCAGTTGGTTCTTATGCTCCCTTTGCCGGTAGTGCTAAATACATTTCATTTATTAGAGTAAAAGATAAATCACATTTTATAGAAGATATGTATAAGGATTATGGTAGTGATAAGTATGATATGGATATAAAGATATTAGAAAAGAAATATAAAGAAATAATGTTTAAAGAATATAAGACCGAAAAAGCTATTAGACATATAAGAAAGTATTTTGATGTACAAATTTTTGATAATGAAAAAGAGCTATGGTTAGAGTTTATAGATTACTCTTTAAAAGAAGCTAAAGAAAAAAATCCATCAGTTTCTATGTGGAATATAACAAGATTGTTGTCTGATTTTTTATCAGCAGATTCAAAGCAATCATCAACTAAATGGAATCTTATTCTATCAAAAGATTTAGGTTATAGTGGATTTGCAGATAAATCAGGTAAAGGATATATACATCCATCAGAACCTATGCAAGCTGTATTCTTTAATACAAGAGCATTTGAAGTTATAACAAGAGTAGATAATGTTCCAGCTAAGAAAACTATAAATATCCATGATCCGAAACAAAAGATAGAATATAATATTAAAAATTTAGGTTTAGAGAATAAAGATTATATTATAAATATGGATTTAACTGTTGATTTTGAGGGATATGTTGATATAGGGAATAAACACTTAAAAGAAATTCCTTTTAAATTTGGAACTGTTGATGGGCACTTTGCTTGTCATATGAATAATCTAACATCTTTAAAAAATAGTCCTGATACTGTAGGGGATGATTTTATATGTGATAGAAATCCACAATTAAAATCATTAGAGGGATTACCTAAATTTATAGGGGGTGATTTAACAGTCGAGTATTCTATGGCTAAAATATATTCAGAAGACGATATAAGAAAAATGTCTAATATAAAAGGTAAAGTAGAATTTGGATTTGGTGGAGTACCCTATCAATACATACCAACAAAGGATAAAAAGTAAATGAAAAAACTAATCATAGCAATAATGCTTCTAATATGTTTTACAGGATTACTTCATGCTAAATCAAATGATATAGTTATATCCCAGAATGGTATAGCAATAGGAAGAATGACTCCTGATCAATATGAGAATCTTGTAATAGGATCAGAGCAGTATGTAGAACTTATGTTAGCACAAAAAGAAAATAGAGTTACAATAGAATGTGATAAAGTAGTAGCATCTAAAATAGATGGACTATATACAACAAATATTAAAATTATATGGAAAGATAAAGAAGGAAGAGAGTTAAACTATATAGTAGCCAATCTGAATCTCAATATAGATAATGATAAATCAAAAGGATTACCAGAATGGAGAATCATATATAGAGATGTTGCTGAAGTTGGTTTTCCTATAGCTGGAGGATTATTAGTTTTTCTTTTACTAATATTATTATAGAGGTTTATAAATATGTCATTATCTGGCGTAACAATATCTGATTTACATTTAGCTCTCATAAAAAAAGTTTTAGCCTATCCCGCCGTGGATTCACTTTTACTTTCGGATGACGACATTCTGGACTACTGCGTGTATCCCTCGTTACAAAAATATTTTGTTAAGTTTCCTATTAAAGCAGAACAAGTTGGGGCTATAAATGGAGAACAGTTTATAGCTTTTCCCGATGCGTATACCTTTGGAGTTTTAGATGCTCGTGTGGTTGATATGGGATTACTTCCTGGTAGTGGAACTTCATTCTGGGATCTCATAATGTTTCAGACGACTACCTCGGTTGGTTCATCTACGAAAGGTATTGGTGCTTATGGAGTAAAAGGATATAATCCATCAGGATTACTTTATCAAAGAGATGTAGAGAGACAAAAGTTTAAATCACAGCAGAATAATTATACTACAGTAAAATCAAGAGTAGATTTAGAAAATAGAAGACTCATTGTATATAGTTCCACTACTGGTGCATTGAATGTTACTTGGGCTAAATTCAGTAATAATTTTGATGCGGTTAGTATGGAAAGAAGAGATGATGTTATTAAACTTTGTCAAGCAGAGCTACTTGATCATATAGCAGATAGTGCTTCAATACTTTCAGACACAGGATTGGAAATTACCATTAACATCGAGGCTCTTCGCACTAGAGCAACAGATTTGAAAGACAAGGTCGCAGAGGCTTGGAGTAGCATCCATGATATTGTGTTTTTGCATTCAGTATAGGTATATATGGCACCCATGAGATATTTAGGGGAGTTAGGACATAAGCTCCCTGTTTTAACAGAAGAGGAATGGCACTCTGTATTTTCTTTCTTAGAATTTTTCATGACTGCTGAATCTATGTTAAAGCCCAATGATGAAGATGGAATAGATTTTGATTGGATGAAAGTGACTGAAGTGTTGAGACTACTTGGTAAGACTATTTAGTTCTTTCTTTACACAGTCAGTCCAACACATGCATTTGATATTGTTGTGTATAGAACAAAGCATACAGCTATCTTTAACCATATGCTTACATATTCCTTTCTTAATCTCTTTTCTTGAATCACAGCAGATAGTGTAATCAGGATCGTAGTCACTCACTTATTGAATAACTCTTCAAACTGTTTTGTAAAACCATTGTTTCCCTCATCTACTATACAATTACGACCACATATACAATTGTATTTAATTCTGTTTAAAAAATATTTTGTTATAGTTCCTTCTATGATTCTATTACATTTACTGCATTTTCTATATTTCATTTTTTTTCAATTCTTAGTTTATGTTCGTCTGCTTCAGATTTTATTCCTCTCATAGTTCCAACAAAAGAACTTATTGTCATACTAAGATCATCAACAGCACTAGATATTTTAGTAACAACAAATGAGTTATCTTTGACTTGTAATTTCATTTTATGTTCCCTGCTATCTAACTCTTTCTCTCTTGCTTTATACCCTCTAACAGAATCTTCAAGCATGGATATCTGAGCATCTTTTTCAGACAGTTCTAACTGATGTTCTCTATTAAGAGATAACCTCAGATCAGCTAATCTTTCTTTCCAATATCTTTCATCAAGTTCCTTTTGAGTTTTCTTTCCTTGAAGAATCATATCACTTATATCTGTAAGACCAAAGAATTTTACTACAAATTTCTTGAACATAACTTTACTCATTATAGACATCCTTATTTTTACTATTTATTAGTTTATTTTATTTTGAAGAACTGACTTCATGTTTTATAGAAGTCCCTTTACACATATGATTTTTACATACCAACTTATCTTCTATCCCATGTAGAATATCTCTACAATAAGGACAACAATAAGAGTTAAGATATTCCTGTGGCTGAGACTGCCATAATTTAACTATATCTTGTCTTGTTAATAATTTTCTATTATTCATTTGCACCTCTTCTTTTAATATTAGTATTCTCCCCAGATGAACGTAACTTTATTCTTAGTAATCGTAAATACCCTTATTTCATAAATCCCTTCGTCCATTATATTTTCCCACACCATTATTTCATTGTTATCTGAAACATGTATATCCCATTTATTTCCCGAGGGTTCTATAATTTGAATACTAAAAATAGATTCCCCTGTAAGTTTAAAAAGATACTGAGTACTCTTACCTTTAAGAGGTATATGAAACACTTTAAATTGATCTGCTTGAATAATAAATATCTGCTCCCCATCTTTTGTAAAATAATTCTGAGTATAGGAGAAAGTTGGTAGTATAAATATTAGAATTAAAAGTATAGTATATTTTTTCATTGTAACCCCCATAATAAAATAATTGCTAGTATATAAACAAATAAAACTATCCCTTGATTTGATACGGAGACAGTTTTAGGGATATCTATTATATGACAGCATAAAATTATTGTGATAAACGTTCTACTGAACATCTTTTTTCTCCTTAACATCTTTTTCAAATCCTTCCCATAAAAAGTTATATCTATCTCTATTGTTACTTGATGCTTTAGCTATTATACATAATACAACAAAAAGTATAATTGAAAATATAATCAATGCTATTAGTTTCATACAATTCTATACCCCCTACTTTTCCAAGAATTTATATACTGCTCAAATGTTATAGTTGCATTATAGGAAACTACTTTATCCCAAGCATCTCCAAGTTTATCAAACTCTACTTCTTTAATTTTATTATTTAGGTGTTCACATAAAAAATTAAAAGCATAATATTTAACTGCATCAGATAAGTTATGTATTTCTTTCACTCCTTCCCCCTTAAAGTTTAATTAGTTTTGATTTATGTAATACATTAACTTTATTATATAATTCAGAAGCTTCTTCAATTGCTTTCTTGTAATTAAAATATCTCTCATCATAAGATGAGACAGAATTCATAATAGTCATAATGTGATGTTTAAATTGTGATCCATTAAAACTTTCAACACTATCAGCAAGTTTAGTATATGCTTTATGATATGTTTGTAATTCCTCTTCGTTAAAGTCAAAGGCATTCCTAACCCTTGCTCGAACATATTTTAGATAAGTTTCTCTTGATCTACAATTCTCTAAAAATTGTCTATGTTCTTTTGTCATTACTTGTTTCATCATAAGTCTTTCTCCTTAATGAAATTTTTCTTATACCTATAATATATAGAAATAGTGGGTAAAATTAAACTTTTTATTTAAAAATTATGCCATTCTTTTAATATTTAGTTTATTAAATATTCCTGTTTTTCCTACTGTATCAAAATCTATTATAACTTCAAGTTGTTTATAAACTTCACTCCATAAATACTTTTTACTTTGTTTCATATTATTTACTTTGATATCTTCCAGTTCTTCTTTTGAAAATTGAGATACTTTGATCATAGCTTGAACAGCCTGATCTACACCAGGAATCTTCCATTCACAAAAATAATTATTAGGTCTCATAGTAGCAACGCTATCTATAGGATAACTGACACTTGATTTTAGATATTGTTGTATACCACCAACATTATGATATATAATAGGAAGACCACTTTGCATGGCTTCAAAGAATCCATATCCAAATCCTTCTGCTAGAGGTAATCCAATATAAGCATCACAACATCTATATCTCTTATACAGTTCTCGTTTAGGAGTCTTTGTATTATCCTGTGACATTATAACATAATCAGATATTCCCATTTCATATATCATAGATTTAATATCTGTACCTGCATCAATAGTATCAAGATAACCGTGTAGATATAGTTTATATTTTTTATTCATACTATTAGCTTTTAAAAACTTATAGAAAGCATCTACTACATAATCTAATCCTTTACGATTAAAGTTATGACCAGTAGACATAAATATAAAATCATCTTCTTTAGCTACCCCTTTAAACATTACTTGTCTATCTATTTCACTTTCATCAAAATAAAAATCATCTAATCCATTAGGTAGACTGTCAGTAACACTAGATTTAAATTTAGCTAATTGAGATTTACCAACATTATTATAAGCAATAGCATAATCCATATTCTCACACAATGCACTCAACGATTTTCTAATATTATTATCTGTCTTTGTAGGATTAACTATATATTCAGAATAATAAGCACTTTCTATAGGGCAGTAGGAAATCCAGGTATAGGTGTCTCTATAGGCGGATACATATATATTTTCAAATTGCCATAGATCATGTACAGATAGAACTATAGTAGGTTTATGGTCTTTGATACAGTTATTAAATAGTTGTAATGATCCATCTTTTTTATTTTGACAATTATATACCTTTAAATCTATAAGATTCTCATAAAAGAAATGTCCTTTATTTATTAAATCCTTACTAGTACAATCTGCTCCAGAAAGAATACAATAGGCTACTTCATAATTCTTTTGAATAAAGAATTTAGCTAAACTTAAAGACACGTAAGAAAGACCTGATATATTTTTAAATGAATCTCCACAGATTAAAACTTTTTGTTGGGATTTCAAAAGAGTTCTCCTTGAATTTTTTACTCCTCTGTATTTCAAGAGGAGTTTAAAAATTAGATACTAAATATAAGTACCTATAATAGTAACGATGTCACCACTTGTTAATACATAATCAGATGCGTTATCTTGAATAACAACTGCCCCTGATACAGTACTGTAAGCATGTTTTGCTTTGTTTGTAAAATCAACTCCTGATCTAGTTACTCCTAATACATAAGCAAAAGAACCTGTTGCGGTTGCAGGAACACCTGTTCCAATGAATATAAACTTTTTTGCTGCTGAGTCATCTGCCGCTGAAACTGTTGCGGTGACGGTTTTTAGTTTTTTCCAACTCTGAGCCATAATAAATTACCTCTTCTGATAAAATTGTTTTTATTAAACAATTAAGAACCTAAGTCCTATATCATTTTATTATTAGTAAAAACAATTTCTGAGATAATTTTAATTAAATGTTAATTTACCTGCATCAAATTCATAATACTTATTATCATTTATATAATGCTTTGTATTACAACTTTCCCCTCTTATTTCCTTATACCCTTCTCTGATAAGTTGCTGTCTTAATATCCAATCAGGAGCATTTTTCCTATAAAACTTTCCATCTTGTTCATATATTTCATATAGACTTTTTTCTACATGGGCAACATCTTCTATCACTTTAGTTGGTATAATAAATGATCCAAAGCTATCAGATACAATTTGTTTTTTAAGTTTTATAACATAAGGTATATTTATAAAACTCGGATATATTGTTTCATCAAAATTTCTAACTTCTAGTACTTTACATAATTCATGTATATCTTTAGCATCTATTTTAATATCTGCATCATTATAAAATATATAATCAAATCTATCTAATACATGTTTGAAAGTAGTATAAGCAAATATTCTTTGTTTAGACCAGGCTATTTCATGTGCTCTTTTCTCATTCATAGTGTCTCTATATACAGTATCAAAGAATAATCTCTCAACTTGTATAGGGTATTTTTCAAAATCAAATAGTTTCTCTTGTTTATAATCTTCACAATCAAAAACGGTTCTTAAAGTATTAACCATGCAGTCATGATTAGAAAATAATCTATAAGAAAATAAATCTGATATTCCATAGTATTCAGCAGAATTTCTAAAGTATTCTAAATTTGCTATTTCATTACAGCTATTTGTTTCAGGAAAAAGACTTAAATATAATATTTTCAAATTTAAACTCCTTTATTAAATGGCGTAATAAATGTATTGCACTTATAAATATTAGGAAATATTCCTTCAGGGACTTCAAATACATTAGAAGCTCTTACCCAATCAAATGCCTCTAATTCTTCTGGTACGCCCCCTTGAAAAATAGGATGCCAAATAACATTCTTATCCTTTAGATTATCAAGATAAAATTGTAAATTTTCTGGACGACTGAATGGAGTAATTAGGTGTATCATTTATTTCCACACCCTTTACAAACTTCGTTTACTTCTATATCAGAACCACAATAATTACATTTTATGTTATTACTTAAAATAATTGGTTTAGGTTTTATTGGTAGTTTGGGTGGATTTATTCCCATTTTTATCTCTCCTTAAATAGACTAAAAAAATCAGACCAGAATCCTAAAGCAATCCAAGAATGTGGTTCTGGTGATCCTAAGTCTTCTATATATTCATTAGACATCTTTTGAGTTAGTGCTATAAAATCATGTAATTCATCTTGGGATTTAATCATAAGTTCATTCCATAATACCTCTTTAATTATTAGTTTCAAAACTTTCTATCGTTCTTTTAAATCCTTGTTCTATTGTTATATTAGGATACCAACCTAATTTATTTATACTATAGATATCCGGTATATATTCTTTGGTCATACTTTTTAAATACGCTTTATCTTGAGGAACAAAAGAATAATTTAGATTTTTTTCTGGGTAGAGATTTACCATAACTTCAGCTAAATCTCTTACAGATATCTTTTGTGAATTATTAGCAACATCATATGCTTGTCCTGATTCACCATCAAGTAGGATTTTAAAGAATGCAATAGTAGCATCAGCTATATAACAGAATTGTCTTATAGCACTACCATCACTCTTGAGTTCAATATTTTCATTATTTATTATATTCTTCACAAAGTCTTCAAATACTCTTCCTCCTTCTAAATCCATTCCTGGACCATACGTATGAAATATTCTTGCTATCTTTGTTGGAACTTTATATTGGTGATGATAACTAGTACATAGAACTTCTCCCATTCGTTTACTCTCCCCATAGCAAGAACGAATATTCAAAGTATCCATATGATTATATATTTCTCCAGTACTAAAAAATAAATAACCTTCTATATTAAACTGATAAGCCAAAGCTAGAGTATTTTTAGTTCCAATAATATTAGGGAGTAGTACATCTACAGGAGATTCATTATAATATTTTGGTGAAGCTAAACTTGCAGCATGTATAATGAAATTTACTTTAGGGATATTATACAAAGGACTAGAAACATCTTGACATATTTTTACTAATCCTTTTCTATTTTCTCCAAACTTTTTTGAAGCTTTTTCTGCATTTCTAACTAAAGCAATAACAGTACAAGGATTATCTTTTAATACTTCATTATTTAAATAAAGTAGGGTTTCTACCGTATAAGAGGCTAACATACCATTAGCTCCTGTAATTAGAATAGTTTTATTAGCAAATCTTTTCCAATCAATTATAGGTGATTCTATTATGTATTGTAAATCTTGTTGTATTATTTTATTCATTAACTGGCTCCACTATCATTTGATTTTTAAACAATTCACGATCTAAAAAAGGATACATGTCTTCAAGGGGTTTAGACACTAGTTTTCCATCTGGTTTCTTTTCAGTCATTACTCTAGGATGAAATGGTTGAAAATGATCAATCATTACTTCTATTAACATTGGACCTTCGTAGTCTAAAGCACTTTTAATAATATATTCTATGTCTGTATGGTTTATAATTCGAGTGGTTGCTATTCCATATGCAGTAGCCACTTTCGTAAAATCAGGACAAGTAACTCCACTGTCTTTTTCACACTTGAAAACAGTTCTGAGGGTATCTACCATAGATTCGTGATTAGAAAATAAACGATAGGAAAATAGGTCGGATATTCCATAGTAATAGGTTGAATCTATAAAATATTCCAAATTAGCTATTTCATTACAATTATTTGTTTCTGGGAAAAGACTTAGATATAAAATTTTCAAATTGAATCTCCTTCAGGGTATAATCTATCCATTATTCTCTGTATAGCATTGTCAAAATAATCTTCTTCTGCTAATTCTTCTGCTGTTCTCATTATTTTAGTTAAATCTGAATTTATCAACATTTCATATTGATTTATAATAGTATCAAAGTTCATATTATCATAAGTAAAGTCTGGTATATATTTTGCAGGGTAACTCATGCTACTACATATATAAGGTACTCTACAATAAAATGCTTCTATCATTGCTCTACCAGGATTAGGTCTTAACTCAGGATTTATATATACTTTTGATCTTTGTAGTAAAGGAACTAAACCTGTATTATACATATAATCTTCTGCTTCAATAAAATCAATTTGAGGATATCTAGGTTGAAGAAGCCATTTATGTCTAGTAGGATAAGATATTTTCTTATCAGGGTATTTTTCTTTTAAAATACACATAAGTTCTAATGCAAATGATAGTGATGGTTCATTCCTAAATATAGAACCTGACATTAGTATATCTATATCTTTTGGTAGAACTGAATTTGAAAAATTCAGTCTCTCTAGGAATACTCCCATTGAAATAACTTTATGTTGATATCTTCCATAAAATTTTATATTTTCTGGAACTCCTGAAATAACTAAATCAGCTTCAGCACATAGATCAGTATAATTTATTCCTTGATGTCCAAGTAATCCCTCCCCAGTTAAGAATCTCATATCAGCAGAGAAAGTAAGTATAACTTTTTTATTTAGTGATTTTAATTTTTTTATAAGTTCTAACTCTTTTTCATAATGATCAACATTAAATATAATCATGTAGTAGATATCAGCAGTTAAATCTATATCTTCATTTGAAAAGTGACTTGCAGGAGCTTGTAGTAATCTCCCTAATGCTATATTACAATCATTAGTCCAAGGAAGAGAAGCATCTGGAATAGACCACTTACCTCCATAGACTGGTTGTAGAATATACCATCTTTTATCTGAGTGTTTAATCATATTATCTTTGGTAACTCCCATTGTGGTTTTAATTTCCAATTATCATTAGTATATCTACCCAATTCAAAATAATTTCCAAATGCAAATAAGTCAGGTAGAAATATACAGTCATTAGGAAATCTAGTTTTTAATTCTACAGCAAATGTTCCATCATCATAAGGTTGTTCATTCTTAAATCTAATCTGTTTTAATATTTCTCCTTTAATTATATATTGAGGAAGTCCTATTCTACATACAGCAACATCATCAAAAGTTTTTATAATCATTGGATGTATATTATGAGGTGAAGTTGATGGAATAGTATCACCACAAGCAATAGAAACAAATATTATTTTAGCTGTCTGCTTTTTTATCTCCTCAAAGAATCCTTGTTCATACATATCATCGTCTCCACAGAAACAATAATAATCTTCATCTATTATTATTTTTTGATCTATGAAGTCATTAAGTTTTTTAAATGCTTGATCTCCTGGTAGATTCAATGGGGGACACAATATAGGATGAATCCATGTCCTCTTATTATCTTTGAATACTTCTATATCATTATAATCACATACAGGATACCATTCTATTCCCATAGATTCAAAATAATTGATTAAAGTAGGAACTAAGTGTTTTCTATAAAAAGCCGATATTAAGTGTATCTTCATTTGAACAATAAACAAATAGAATGATATACTCTAATAGACTTGATAGAGTCTTTGTGTAATAGTAAATGATCTACGTGATTATGTAAAATATTTGTAGCAGACACTCCGTCATTTATATACATTCCATTCTCAAATTCTTTAAACTGTACTCCATAGTCTTCTATAACATAACATAGTTTAGTATAATCATAAAGTAAATTATATGTATCTTTAATATCACTACTTAAATGTGACCCATCATCTATAACAATATCAGGGTATCCATATTTACTTATTAGATACTCTATAAAATCTTTTTGATTAGCACTTCCTATTTCTATTTTAATTCTCCCATCGGGGTCTTCAAAATACCATGTACTGTCAATATCAATTCCTACTATAAGAGCATTAGGAAAATATTCTTTCCATCCTTTAACGCTACCACCTCTATTAACCCCCACTTCAAAAATAAGATTTATATCTTGTCTTATGTCATCAAATGAATCATGGTAAGCTTGTGAGTAATTCACACATTTATCTGTATCACAATTTTTAAATATTTTTTCAAAATTATTTTCTTTCATTATTTATCTCCTAGCATGTAAATCTAACCAACCAAAACTTAGATTATCATAATCCAATGCTCTTAGTTCATTAAATTTACAGTATCTAAATAATGCTTCTTCTAAACTTATCCAATTGTTCTCTGGAAGCAATTGTCCAAATTTTCCTGAACTAAGTGGTTTATTATTTGCTTGATTTATTAATTGAAACTCAGTATACCCTGCTTTATGAAGATTATAGAATAAAGATAAATAATCTTTTCGATTAAGTTCAAATGAAACAAACTTAGGTTTTTCTTTAGCTTGACTTAAATGAAAAGATGTTAATACATCACAACCTTCTATATCCACTTTCATATAATGAGGAGTATCAAAAGTCTTGAACAATTCAAATATACTTATTGAATCAACAGATACCATTATACTTTCTTTTTCATCTTGTTCTGCTATATGCTTATAGATACTACTCCATTCTATTTTTTCTGGATGTATGTAGAAATCCATTTTAGATACTCCTTCAGCAACAACCCTATTCAATAAGATCAATTGACCGGAATCTATCTCATCTTTAAATCTTCTACTACCTATTTCAGCAAGTGAGGGGTTACCTTCTACTGCAACAACTTTAAATCCTTTTTCTAAATAAAAAGTTGTATCTGTTCCATCACAAAAACCTAAATCAAAAATTAAATTATTGTCCATCCTCTTCTATACCCTCAAAATTATATTTACCGTAAAGTTCTTTTGCATATTTATCAATGTTAGAAGGCATACCTTTTTTAAGTTGATCACATGTATTACAATAAGTATGTAATCTTCTTTTTCCTTCTAACATAAATTTTCTTAAACTGTTTAAAGGCTTTCCATTCCATATATCATAAACAGAATTATCAAATATATTACCTACTTGGAGGTTTCTATTCCAATCAAGAAAACAAGCTGAAACCATGCCATCTGAATTTATCATCATAGAATATGTAATGTAGGGACAAACTAAAGCTTCTTCTTCTAAAGCTTGTCCATAGATACCAACATTATTATCTGAACGTATAAATCCTTTTGGATCGAATCCATGCCAACATCCCATAGATTTTTCTATTGCAACTGAATCAGCAATAGGTTCAAAAATATCTAAGAACTTTTGTTCATCGTCTTTAGATATAGTATCACCATTTATTTTTATAAATATGTAAGTGTTTTTTTTATTTTCATAAAGGTGTTTTATATTAGCAACATATCTTTTAAAATTTACTTTTGTTTTAGTAAATTCAAAATATTGTTCGTCACTTAATCCATTAACTGAAATATTTATTCTATCTATTCCTGACTCTATAATCTCTATATTAAATTGAGGATATAAACACATTCCATTCGTAGTTGTATCTACTGTCTCTACTTTATCAGATTGTTTAGCATACTTAACCATATCTATAAAGTGAGGATTCAATAGTGGTTCGCCATGTCCATATAAACGAATTACTTTTACTTTAGTTTCAAATTTTTGTAAGTCATCAATTATTTTCTTATATAGATTAAAATTTATAGACTGAAGAGGTCTTTTTACTTCCTTCATTAATTTAAAATCTCCAGTAGGGCAAAAGGAACATTTTAAACAACATTTATCAGATGGGTCAATAAAAAGAACAAGTGGTGCTTCTAATGGAAGTAATGTTTGTAAGGGAACTCTTCCCTCTTGTATATATCTTGTACCTATTGTCATTAGTTCTCCTCCATTAGTTTTTTAAATCTATTTAAATATACATCTTCAGGAAAATATTTTAGATACTGTTTTATTGATCCTTTACTTTCTGAATTCCATTGAAGAGAAGATTTTAATAAAGTCTTTAATTGTCTTTCATAAGAAATATAATTATGGAATATATTTGCTTCCTGTTCATTAAGTGATTCTAAAAAAGTAACTGTACCTATACCATACATCCCTTCAAAACAAGTATTCCATTCTCTTTTTTTCTTTGGAAGAGATGTTGATTCTTTAAATAATTTATTCCAATCATCTATCATATTACTTATAGAATACTTTTCTAAAGCCGATAGAGAAGCATTTAAAGTTAGTTGACTCCAAGTGATTCCATCTTCATTATCAATATATAATTCTTTAACCCTGTCTATACATTGTTGAATTGTACTTACTACGAATCCTGTCATCTCATCTTCTACAATTTCCATTTCACATGGATTATCAAACACAATAGGAACTAATCCACAAGCCATCACTTCACCTAGAATTTGTTCTGCTGTACCATAATGATATGAGTCTAAAGGATATAAAAATACATCCGCTACTTGAAGATAAGGTTTTATATCTTCTACTAATCCTTCTAGTTTAATTCTATCTTGTAATTCTAAATCAGAAATAGAATATTCAATTTCTTTCATAGATGAACCATTACCACATACAGTGATAATTGCTTCAGGAATCTCCTCTAGTATTTCAGAACATATATAAACAAAATCATTTCTAAGTTTTGCAAAATCTAATGTACCTATATAAAGAATATTAAATCCTTCATGCCTTTTCTTTTGTATCTTCTGATATTTATCAACACCACCTGTTGACCATATACAATCAAATTTATCAGGAGGATATTCTTTGCATATACCTAAATTATAACTTATAGGGGAAGTAAATATAAATTTATCAGAATATTCTACTACTCCTTTTGGTATAGTATACGGAGCATGGAATCCTGAATTATGACACCATGTAATAACTCTACATTCAGGTATATTACTATTTAATAAGAGGTGAATAAGAGGCGGGAAGTTCCAATAATGAATTACCACCACATCAGCAAAAAAAACTAATTCAGATATAAAATCATAATCTTTATATAGATTATCATACAGAGCAATATTTAATTTTAAAAAGGTTTCTTTTACTTCATTATCAGTATAACCAAGGGATAAAAAAATATGTTTATTTTCTTTATCTTCTTTTGCCCAACCGAGTAGAACTGTTTTTACCCCTCCTCCAAGATGGGGTGTTATATGAACTATATTCATAATCCTGCCCATTTTTTTAAATCTTGATATACTTGCCAATTATCATTTACATGGATAGTTGTTGAAAATGATATACTCCATCTTTCTTTAGGTATACAATACATTACAGCCCCCTGCCCTTGATAATTATGATTTCTCCAATAGAAATTATAATCTTTCAAATTTTTAATAAGATGCATAGGAAGTTTATATAATCCTTCTTCAGTGTGATAAGTAGTAACTGTAATAATTGGTCTATGTTTTTTAATAGTTTTAATCGATCCTTTAATTGCTTTTAATTCATACCCTTCAAGATGATACTTAATGAATGTTGGGGTAAGTTCAAGATTGTCTAATCTAAGTATCCCAACTTTTTCTTTTGAGAGTTTATCTACCTTGCATAAATATCCTTGCTCTTTATTAAAATTAATAAATTTATCTTCAGTATCACCTAAAGCATAATTATATTTGTATATCTTTTCATAACTTACACACATAGAATCGGTAGGCTCAAACATATAAATATGTTCATACTTACCTCTAACTATCTCTATAAACTTTTTAGTAACTCTTCCGTCATAAGCACCAACATCAATAAATACTTCATTATCATGTAACACATCTAACACTTCAGGAATAAAATATCTATCATTACAATTAATTGGGAAATCATTATTTATAAATTCTGTATAGTCGTTATGCCAATCAAAAAATTGTGCATAAGCATATTTGGAATAAGTATCTTTAAAAGAACTTTCAATCACATCATAAGTATATTCAGAATGATTTTTTATTTTCCATCCATTTGTACAAGGATGTTTATATGCATTAGCTTTATTTATTTCCTCTGCTACCTGAAAGAAAGGTTTAACATTTGTAAACCCTTTATTATTTAATTTCTGTCTTATCGTATTGTATGAAGCTGTTGAAATACAAACCAGTAAACTAGTATTAAGGAGATCAATAGATAAATTACTTAATTTAAATATAGGTTTACCAACCCAAAAACTATCATGCATATAATTTTCAGGGTTGTCATCACATACAATATGTTCTATATTATAGAAGTCTAAAAATTGATGGGCAAGTTTTCCTAGTTCCCCTGCACCATAGAGTATCACTTTTTTACCTCATATTCCATCATATGAGAAACAAGATCATCAAATGACATTTTAGGTTTCCAATTCAATATGTTTTTTGCTTTTTGGGGATTACCCAGTAATATATCAACTTCTGTTGGTCTATAAAATTGTTTATTAACTTTTATTAAAGTTTTCCCACTTCCATCAAATCCAATTTCATTTTCTTCACTACCTTCCCAATAGATATCTATGCCAACATATTGAAAACATTTTTCAACAAACTCTTTTACTGAATGAGTCTTCCCTGTTGCTATAACAAAATCTTGGGGTATATCTTGCTTCAACATTAAATACATCGCTTCACAGTAGTCACCTGCAAATCCCCAATCTCTTTTAGCATTAAGATTTCCAAGTTCAAAAAAATCTTGTTTTCCTTTTTTTATTAAAACCACATTCTCAACAACTTTCTTGGTTAAAAATTCTGACCCTCTATAACAACTCTCATGATTAAAGAGTATTCCATTACAAGCAAACATCCCATAAGATTCTCTATAATTAACAATAGACCAATAAGCTGCCAATTTTGATACACCATACATTGATCTTGGATAGAAAGGTGTTTTTTCTGTTTGTGGCATCTCTTGCACCTTTCCAAACATTTCTGAAGTTCCTGCTTGATAAAATTTGGTATTTAAATAATTATTTTTGATAGAGTCCAGTAAGTATATAACTCCTAAACTATTTGTTTGCATAGTCATTAAAGGGTTATCCCATGAAGCAGCTACAAAACTTTGAGCACCTAGATTATAAATATAATCAGGTTTATATTTTTTAACTACATTATTAACATTATGGAATTCATTTAAATCCATAAGTACAAATTTTAATTTAGGATTATCATATATACCTTGTTCTTTATACTTCCAGATAGTATTTGATCCACTTCTTCTTGAACCCACTATAACTGTGTGACCTTTCTCTAAAAGAAATTTACTAAGCCATAATGTATCCTGTCCATCACCTGTTATTAAAGAAATTATTTCATTACTCAAATTGTTTATTCTCCTATCAACTTTGAAATTTGTTCCATAAATACTTTAGGGCCAAATTTCTTAATTATATCAATATCGTTATTATTAGTATATTCATAATATTCTTCTTTACTATACTTCCATGCTTCATAACATTCTTTTAAATTCTTTACAATGTCTTTTATATATGGAACTGCGTATACAGAATTGCCTTCATAATCATACTGAGCCATTCCTTGAGCAGTATCCAATATATAAGCTATAGATTTATTACCTCTAAACTTTCCTGTTTCTTTTGTGGATGACCAATCAGTATAAATGCAGGGAAGTCCAATCATACCTGCTTCAACTAAAGGAAGACCATATCCTTCTCCTCTTGAAGGAAATAATAATACAGAAGCTTCATTATATAAACTATAGATATCATCCTTACTGAGATTACCCGTGACTTCATATATTTTAGCATTCATCTTTTTTGTGTTTGTACTTACTAAATTTGAAATCAAATCAGATGCAGGTAATTCTTTATCTGATAAAGGATGATACTTTAATACCAGTCTACAATCTTTATATTCAGATAGAGCTTGAACAAATCCGATTATAGCATCTTCCATTCCTTTTCTTTTTGTATACTGTCCCATATAGAGAACATTAAATACATCTTCTGTTTCTTTTTTAGAAATACTAATTTTATACTTTTCATAATCTTCTTCAAACACAGGACAATAGATAAGATGATTTTCTTTATTGAATTTTTTAGTTTCATAATTTATCATATCAAATACAAACTTTGAAGGTGAAATAAATCCTGTAAAGATATCAGATTGCCATAACCATTTCCATTTAGAGGGCGTAGGGCTTGTTTCCCAAAAGATATGAATATATGTTTTATCACATATAGATGAAACATACTCCATATTTTGTTTAAATATTTTATTTTCAAAAGAGGATGGATGTACGAGTAGTATGCACACATCAAATCTTTGATTTATTCTATTTAAATTTCCTGAAGCAAGAATATTTATATTGACATATTCAACTTCTATACTACTCATATTATCAAACATTCTTTTAAATGATTCAGCTACAACTCCATACCCCCCATTCTGAGCTACTACAAATTCTTCATAAGGGGATATGTATAATATTTTTTTCATTTATTTTATCCTTTAAATTTTTTAATAATCCGCTTCGGAAAAGAGTCATGAATGCAATCAGTAGACTCAACGCCGATATTGTTTATTTCTTTCATAACCAGAGCGAATTATTATTTTTAGTAAGAAGTCTTATACAGCATCTATTTCTTGAGAGTCTTCTATATTCTCATTACCAGAATCCATCTCTTTTGTCTCCATAGCTCTGAAAGCAAACGATTTTAATTTCCAGACTTCAATGTCGAGCGATTCCTTTCTTAAACAGATTCCCTCTGCCGGTACATCATTACGACACATAGTACATTTCTTTTCAAGATAAGTGTCCTGTAGTTTAGATAGAAAATTCTCATGCCAGTGATTCTCAACACTAATATCCTTAAACAAGTCTTTAGCATATCCATAGTAATGAAGAGGAACAGCTTTTAATCCATTCTGTTTACACCAATCCTGAACTTGCTTCATACTCCATTCAAAAGCTACCCCACTTTCATTGGTCGTTGTGATACGGTATACATATTTCTCATGCTTGCCTACTTGACATCCATAATCAAATTGACCTTGAATCATTTTCCCTTCTGATAAGTACCCAACGATTTCATAATAGATTGTCATATCTTTTTGGATAAAGGGTTTAAGCTCGTCCATTCCAGTTTTCCAAATATCTTCTGAGTAGAAATGAGTCAACTTATCTTCGTATAAATACTGATTTTTTATGACTCTTCTGGAACTCCAGATGTGGTCGTATTCAAATTCATTTACTTTAGCTCCAATAAGTTTAGCGAGTTTATCTTTCCATGTAAGTTTTCTATTACATAGAATATAAGATGCGATGGCCGAGGTACCATGAACTTTTTCTGTTATGGAAATTATGTCATCAGGATTTATCATAAGCATATTCTTTGCAAGCTGGGCAGTATCGATGTGGAAGCGAAAGATGTCATCTCGGAGTTTATTAAATCTTTTTACTTTAAGACTCTTTTTATCTTTTTTAGAATTTGGTGCTCCTTGAGTTTTAGATTTAATTATATACTTCTCACAAATCATTTGTCCATCAATATGATCAAAGTCTGTTCCAATAGGTATAGAAGCAGAGGCTACATATTTCTCAAAATTATTTTTAATATCGGGAATGCTAGCTAAACTATGCATAGGCATAAAGAATCCATCAGACTTAAATCCTCTAAGCTTCATACAACGAACTCTACCATTTAACTCAAAGAACCCTGCTTTCTCTTTATCAGTATTTAATTCTTTATCTCTGTAAAGATTATTAGCTTTAAGAAAAATATCTTTGATAGAACATTCTGTAGGGAAGAAAACCCCCACATCACCAACCTTTACTTCCTTACTTACAATTACATGACAACCTTGTATAATAGTTCCTTGAATATTTTGACAATTCTCAAGTTCTATTACATTATCTATTGCTACAATAGTAGCACAGTAGTTTGGATTTCCTTGCACCGATAGCTTCATATTTATTCTCTCCTTATAAATTTAAAATTCTTAATCCCATAACCTATTTCTTAATTTTATCAATCTGATTAGATTATCTTCTTTTTCTTGTTCAAACTGAGTTTCTTCCTCATTCATCATTTTATGTAAATAATCAGCATACTTGTTATTAGGATTAGAATAGTACTGTCTCATACCTTTTTCGTTATCTGTTTCATCTTGGCATCTATCCCACCAACTAACATGGTGTTCACACCATGTATGTAGTAAGTACTCTATTTCTTCTTCTCTTCTTGGTCTTGTTACTGTATACCAATTATAAAGATATTCTAGTTCCTCATTAGCTTTATTCTGATATATAATCATTTCTTTTTCATACTCATTAGCTTCATCTATATTCCAACGGTACTTAATTTTATCTTCGTAGTTTTCGTAGAACTCGCAGAGTATTTCAAATGAATAATCAAATATAGGATTACATAATTCCCAACATCCATAATAAGGAGTTTTACAGAATCTTTTAAATAATTGCCATCTGTAATAAGGTCTTCTGAAAATATAAGTAAAATAACTTAATTTAAAAGGTTCTATAAGTAACCAGTCCCTTATATCTTGAAAAATATACTTCATTACATTCCCCATTGCTTCATTATTATTTCAGCTACTTTTTCAATCACTTCAGGATTTTTAATAGTATTAGGAATTTGTTTCTTAATCTCTTGAATTCTTTCCTGTCTTGTCATTCTATTTCTCCTTATTTAATTATATAGAAAAGTTTGGAAGAATAATTTAATTCTTCCAAACTTTCTGTTTTAAAAATTATTACCAAAATCTAGCGTTAGAGGTGCCATATAAAAATCCCCCATCTGCTGTATAGTCACAATAAGAACCTAATATTTTTATACCCGCAGCTCCTTGTTCTACAAATATTGTTTTTCCTCTATGAAGCGTACCTTCAATAAAGTCCTCACATATCTTATATCCATATAAAGTACCTATGTTCCAACTATGGGAATTACTATCTAATAGATTAGGATTTGAATAATTATAAAATCCATTATTAAGGGTTTGAATAACCGGTACAGGCTTTGTAGGTAAACTAGATATCTCGGTAACAATACCATTTACTTGCTTATAGTGTTTAATAATATTATTAGATTCAAAACCCAGAGAAAAATAAAGTGTTTTTACTCCATCAACCGTAATACTAAAAAATTCTAGAATATTATTAGATATATTATTCGTAGTTACTCCAAGATGAGACATAGATACCTGGAGTGAGGCTAAACTATCTAATTTATTATCTTTCATATACATTATACTCGATGCATTTCTTATATACCAATCTACCCCAGAGTAAGGTATAGGTGAAGCAGTAAATATTTTAATGGTTATATCCACTAATCCTCTTTGAGCTAATACTTGAGATTTAACATTTGCAAGATTAGGACAACTACCATATTTTGCAATGATATTAGAAGTTACTGTTGCTGTATTCACTAGAGCGAAAGAAGAATTAAGCATAGATATATCTATATTTCCATCCTCTAAGTCTAAAGATAAATCAGTTAATAGTTTAGATACTTCTGAAGCTGTTCTATTTTTACATATAGCACTAGATAGAAATAATAATTGTGGATTGTCAACTGCATTTATTAAAGAGGGATCTACAACTCCCCATCCTAAATTATTATAAAGTGAGGTAACAGCACTTGTAACTGCATCATCAAAATCAACATCATCCTCTAAAAGTTTTATAACTCTATATCTTATAATATGAGTTAAAATATTGATATTCCAAGTTGCTTTATTACTGTCTAGTAAACCATATAATATAATTTTATTGTTCGTAGAAGCATCGTTTTCGTTAAAAAAATATCCCTCTGCTTCAACATCTATCATATCCTTTATTTTAGAACTTTTAATTGTGTAACTTCCTTTATCATCAGTGGTATATGTTTTAAAGCATAGTCCCGAATAACCAGTTAATACATTCCATTCTGATGCAATAACTCTAGACCCTCTTTGCAATGCCCCTTTTTCGATTGTACCTTGAAAAGTTACCGGAGTACCGGTATCTACTATTGGGGTATTATTTACATAAGTTACTGTTGATTCCCCAGAACCTCCTCCTGAACATGCTACAAATGCAGATAGAATAACCATACAAATTAAACTTTTTAAACTGTTCATTTAAATCCTCCGTTTTTTAAATTTTTTATGTATCATAAAATAGAAATATCTGAGAGAATTAAACTATTTTTCTCTCAGATTTTTCTATTTCATATTCGATTACTGCTCTTCATTACCCAGAATATATCTTAATCTCTCGTTACCACTTTTAACAAATATCAATTTAAACATAATGGAATTTGAGCTGATTCGCTTAATAGTATAATAGAATTTATTACCTTCCATTTTAATAGTTGTTACTTTAAGACCCTCTTCATCAATGGCTGTAGTCACTTCTTTAATCTTTTGGGGTATATCATCAATACCTACAAGAGTAATTTGATCGGCTTCTATTACTGCCGCTATTCTCATATCTCCATTTGTATATTCATCACTACCCCATGTAGACATCCCCAACAATTTCCAACTTGTTATGTAATCTACATCTAATATACTTACTTCTTTTGCATAACCAACTACTACTATAAACATCAATACTGTACTCATTACTAATTTTTTCATCTTATTTCTCCTTTTTTATTTTTTTTAATAGACTTAATTGCATTTGTAAATTGTTTACTGCTTGTTTCCCCTCCCCAATGCTTTAAAAGTTCTTCCCTATTTAATTCTACAAATTTAACTATATCTTTCAAGTCATTTCCTGTAATAGTTATCTTACCTTTTGTATCTTTAATTTTAGGGGTTCCCCATATCATAACTGATGCTGTACCCTCTGCATTAGAGATTTTAATTCTAGCATTATATCCCTCTCTACCAGATTTAGTTGAAATCCAAACTTTAAATTTTAAATTTTAAACCAGTATCTTCTGGAAAGAGATTAGACATCTCATACAATCTTCCATAGTCAAATACTGATTTATGCTCTTTAGTCACAATTTACTCCTTTTTTAATTTCTTTCTATAATTATAATATATAGAAAAAACTTAAAAAGTTAAACTTTTTATTAAAAAAATTACTAAAAAAGTGTAAAAAAATCGACAATAAAAATCCTCTCTCATTTCTTCCTTTATATAGGTTATAAATGCAGAAATAGCTAAACTTATTAAAAATACTCCCATAATACACAACTCCTTTATTTTCATTTATTATTAGTAATTATTTTCTTTAAAAATTTTTTACTAATAATAAATGAAATTTATGGAAAAAGGGAAATTATGATTACACAGAGGTATACAAAATAATGAGTAGAACGCAAGTTTTAGAGCGCGATTTGAGTGGATTTATAAATACTCTTGTTGATGAGACAGGGGCTATGGTTTTAAATTCGGCTAAAGGAAAATCAACTCCAATGTATCTTCAATCTGAAGAGGATTGTTTAAGAGAGCTTGGAACACCTTCAGCATCCTATCCAGGTGTTTTTGAAGCTATTGCATTTACAAGAAGAGCACCTTTATGGGTAGCTTCTGCAATAGGAACAAATTCAGCCTATGGTGGAATTGATGTAGGGAAAGCAACAGTAACTGCTTTTGGAGTAGGAAGAACCCCTTCTACTTTTAGCTATGGATCAACTGCTAAAGGAGCTACTCATGCAGTAGGAACAGGAAATGGAGTAACCGCTACATTCTCAGGAACAATAACAAATATTCCAGTATCAGATGAACCTAACTTTAAAGTAAAAGTTAATGGAATTGAAAAAACAGTTACTATGGCTACAGGTGGTGCATTGTCTGGAGCAGATATTACAGCAGGTTCAGTAACTTTAGCAACAGGGGTATTCTCTCTTACTTTTGCAGGAGTAGCTGGAAGTTATGCTACAGTAACTACAGATGTAAATGGAGCATCAAGTTATAATTTAAGTGTTGGATCAACAGATAAGTATATTAAAATTATTATAGATGGTTCAATACAAACTCTTAATCTAGGGCAATCTGCAACAACTTTAAGAACAGCAGTTATATCAGCTATAAATGTAGCATTTGGTTATACTGCAGCTTCAGTTTCGGGGAACTTTATAAACATAGTAGGAAGAAATGGAAGTACATCTGGTAATATAACAGTAAGTGATCCAGCTACAGGAGATTCTGCATTAACAGCAGTATTTAGTTCTGGTGGTACAAGTCTTGCAAGTACAGGAACAAATCCAACTTTATCTATTCCTCAATATGGACGAGCAGTAACTTTTGATTATCGTTATACAGCAGATACTTCAACCACCGTATCCCATAGTTTCTTTACCACTTCTCCTTATACAGATGATCTAGCAGCTTCAGTTGCTTATGTATCAGGAAGTAAATTTACTCTTACTCTTTACAAAGTGGGATCAACGGGTAATTCACTTATACAAGCATATAATTATTCACTTATAAATGAGAAAGATGCGTTTGGAAAGTCTCTTTATTATGTAGATGTATTTGATGAAAATCCTTATGTAACTTTTAAATTAAATCCTGCTTATACAGCAACTCCTTATACAGTTAATTCAGCAGTAATAGCATTTACAGGTGGTTCTAGAGGTAATGATCCTGTAACAGGTGATTTTACTACGGCATGGAATCAATTCCAATATGCTAATAAGTATAAAGCTAAAATATTTATGGATTGTTATGGTACTCATGCAAATACTATAAATACCCTTATTCAAACTTATCAAGTATGGGGTCAAGGTATTACATGTGTTCCTCTTGGAGCAAGTGCTTCTCAAGCATTAGCGTTTAGATCAAGTTTAGCTCTTGATACTGATGATGTAGGACTTTATCACAACTGGGCAAAAATTCAAGATGATTATAATAATAGTTTTGCATGGATTTCAAATGTTGGTTCAGTTGGTAAAAAGTTTGCTTATATGTCAGATGTTTATGATGCTGCATCTCCAGCAGGATTAGATGAAAGTAATCATGGTGGTCAGTTAAATGATTGGGTAGTTAAAGAAGTTGAAATTGATTATACCCAAGCAGAGCTTGATTCATTCTACAATAATCAAATCAACCCTATTATACTAGATCAGGCTTATGGTCTTATGTGTTATGGAGATCAAACTCTACAAGTAACAAATAGTGATACAAGTTTTGTTGGTACAAGAAGAGTTTATAAGTATATGATAGAAGTTATTACAAAGCAAATACTTAGAAAACAAGAATTTAAAATCAACGATCCTCTTCATAGAATGATGGCTAAGGTTCAAACAGAAGAATTTGTAGAACCTATCAAGGCAAATGGATGGATTAGAGCCTACAAAATTATTTGCGACGCTACAAATAATACCAATACTGTTTTAAATAATCGTCAGTTCGTCCTAGATTTTTATTGCCAGATCACCCCAAATTCTCAGTGGGTTATTTTAAGACTTACTAGAATAGGGCAAAATATTTCAATTGAAAGTTTAACGGCTTAATAAAATTTTAGTAAGGGATGAAATATTCCCTTACTAATATTAGAATAATTTAGATAAATAAAGAGGTAAAATAAATGGCGATTTCAACAGATCAAATACTCTCTCTTGGAGACGACGCCCTAGCATCGCAGTTCTCAATTATATTTCCAAATGGTATTCCAGGTGGTGGTGATGCTAATGCAATATCTTTAAGATGTGATCAAACTTTCGATCCACCTGAAGATGTAGTAAACGTATATGAGATATTCAGAAAAGGATTTAAAATTCCTAAGACAGGTATGTTACAAGAAACTACAAAAGAATTTACAATTGATATAAGACTTGATCAAGCATGGAAAGTATATGATGATATTAGAAAATGGTCTGATATGTCTTACGATCATTCTAATGGTACAGCTCTTCCAGAAATAATGGCAAGATCAACAGTGATAGTACAAGCAGAAGATAGAACTCAATCAGGTGTAAAAACTATTAGTTTTAAATATGCTAAACCTAAATCTGTTAAGATTCAAACATTTGATAACCAATCAGGTGATCCATTAAGAATAACTGTTATATTCATATATGTTGTAATGACTGTAGAGTAATTATAATATGGCTATTGCTAATAGTGTTATAAATGGTTATAAGTCTGTAGTAGATGCTGCAGCTATTCTAAATGAAGCTGATATAGCTTTAGCATCTACTTTCTCACTTCAACATAAATGTTTATTTGAAATGCTTATTTATCCAGAAACATTTCCAAAAACTCCGGGTGGTATAGCTTTATCAGTTTTAGATACCATTATGATGAGAGTTAATCTATATGCTATAAATGATATCCCATTAACTGGATTTGAATATCAAAGAAGTGGTGGTAGACAATTTCTAAAAGATTTAGTTTATACTGATACTTTTAGTTGTACTTTTCTAGAAAATAGTTTTGGTAACGTTAAAGGATATTTTAGAAAATGGGAAGAAGAGATTGTAACATTTTCTAAAGGAAGCTCACTTGGATTTAAAAATTTAAGGGGTGATTATTTATTTAAAGATGATCAAGACGCTAGTAAAAAAACTGCTATTATAATTCCAATGCAACCTGATATGTTACCTTCTCCTGAATGGATAAAAATAGATGGAATGAAGTTTAAAAATGTAACAGGCATAGGATATGACCATGCTTCAGGAGAAAATGAAATAATTACTGCTGAGTTTACTTGTGATAATATTAGATTATCCCAGGGTACATCTGCTCTTTAACTTTACATACTAATAAAAAGTTTTTATAAACTTACAGGAGAAGACTAATGACAGAACCACTTATTCTCAAACCAGAAGAAGTTGCAAGAAGAAGAAGTCAGACTTTAGAAAAAAAGAATCTAGAAGCTGATATGGAAAAAGAAGATGAATTTCAAAATACTGCGGGGTTTGTAAAAATAGATTATGAATCACAGGGAAGATTTGCTACTCCTCCTACTTTATATTTTGATGACTTTAATGGTAAACATATTAATGATATTGAATTATCAACTCAAGATAACCTTCTAGAAAATCTTGTAGTCATTCTTAATGATTTAAAAAGAAATGAACCGGATTTCAATATTAAAGATATGACAGCAGAAGATATACTTGAAACTCTAATAGCTATCAAACAACAATATGAAGGTAATACTCATATTCATTATTGGATATGTCAATGTCAATCTGAAAAAAGTGATAAAGACAGAGTAGTAAATGAATACATAATAGAACTTTCTGATTTAACTTTTAAGTCTATGGAGCAAGTTGATGAAGAAATGAGAGCTTATATGGCGAGTAGATTTGCTGAAATGTCTGATGATGAATTCAAACAATTTCTATTAAGAAAATATAAAAATAACCCATTAGATGATATTGATTTACATACAAGAGAAGTGGAAGTAGCTACGATAAAAGTTAAAGAACCTTTTACTATATTGGCTGATGGTGCTTTGTATACAATTAGATATCCAAGACTTGAAGATGTACTTAAAGCTAAAAAGTTTTCTGATAAGTTATATGGTTCAAAAATTAAGAATATTCAGAATAGAAGAGAAGCTAATGTTCCTCTACACGAATTAAAACAAAAGAAAGAAGATGAAATAAATGCTCTTAAAGAGGCGCAAGGAAAAGATTTAGTATTATATGCAAAATCGATGATGCTTATAACTAAAAATAATGTTGTTCTTTCAGATGACCAGAAATATGAAGAATTTAAAAATGGCATTAAAAGAAAGACAATGCGCAACATAGAGGATTTATTTGAAAATATAGAGTTTGGTTTAAACTCAGAGGCAGAATTAGTTTGTCCTTTGTGTGGTGAATCAGACAAGAGGTTACTTAGGGATGTCATCGATCCAAGGCAACTTCTCCCACTCAACTATCGTAAACAACATACGGGAGATGTTACCGAGAGAAAACCTAAATTCAATTCAGGACTTGATATTTATTTTGGTATATAAGGTAGGTTTATCTGAAAATGAAGTCTTAGCAATGCCTAGATGGATTGCTAAGAAACGATATAGTCAATATGAGACTTATCAAAAAGCTAAACAAGCTGAGATGAAAAAAGAAACAAGTAAGATGCCTTCAAGTTCTTCAATGAGAAGATAATAAGAAATTTCTTACTAATAATTATAAAATTTTTAAAAGGGGGTTTATCATAGATGGATGGAATGGTTTTACCAGATTTTAATAAACCTCTTAGTAAAGAATTAAAAAAAGAACAAACTAAAGTTGATAAAATATATACTCCTTTTCTTATGAAATTTCTTGGTAATAATGGTATGTTTACTTTAGCCATTAAAGGACTTCATAATATGCTTATCACTAGATTTACTAGACTTATAGAAATAGTAGAAAAAGTATATGGCGCATCAATAGATGGGAATAAACAAGATAAAAAAAATGAACCTTCAGATGGGGATAAAAAGAAAAGCCATTGGATTACTGAAAAATGGCAAAAAGTAATTAAATCAAATTTCTTTCAAAAGACTTTAGGATTTTTAAAAGGACTTGCTTCAGTTAGTTTTATAACTGAACTTATTGTATTTCTTGTTCTACTTAGAATGGGAATCATACAAAAGTTCTTACCTTGGATTTTAGGCATTATTGGTAGTGCTATTGTAAGTCTTATAAAATTCTTACCAACACTTTTAAAAATGTTCTGGAATCTTTTATGGAATGTAATACCAAAAGTATTAAAACAAATATTTAGAGCTATACTTGATATGCTTGGGTTAAAAGACCCTATATGGGGAAAGATAACTGATTTCATAGCTCAATTTCTTCCACTACTTCTTGCTATAGTTTGGGCAGTTGGATTTCTAGGTCCAATAATAAGTTCTTTAGGTGCTGCAATGGCGGTATTAAGTTGGCCTCTAGTTGCAGCAGTTGCAGCAGCAGCTCTTATAGCCTATTTAATTTATGATAACTGGAAAGAAATAGAACCTCTTATATCTGATCTTTTTAATACATTAAAAGTATTTTTTACTGATTACATAGTTCCCGCTTTACCTATCATTAAAAAAATAGGTAGTTTTTTATTTAAAGCTTTAGGTAAATTTCTTATACTTCAATTTAAAATATGGAAATTTATTATATTACTCCCTATTAAACTTATAACGGGAATATACAATTTTGTTATGGGAGCTATTAGAGTTTTCAAATCAGGATATACAATACTAAGTACATTATTTGATTCTATATTTATAAAACCTATAAAAAATTTATTTTCTAAATTATCTAAAATGGCTGCACCAGTATTAAAAAAACTTGGACCTGTATTAGATTTTTTTGGTAATCTCTTTAATAAAATTACTAGTGGTATAACATCAGCTATAAATACAGTGCAAAAAGTTATAGGGGATTTACTCAATTGGTTAGGTGCTATTTGGGATTATGGCGCTGTAGATTATATGAGAAATACCGAAAAAATTCAAGAAGCGGGAAAGACAGCATCTCAGTCTTACATAGTTCAAGCGGCATCCTCTTCAGCTACGGATGAGCAATTGAAAAAACAACTAAATGCTGCAGATTATGAAGATGTTAAGCAATTAAGAGAGGCTGCACAAACAATGGGAGTATCCACTCAAAGATATGCCGAAGCGAAACAAGCTGGCTTATTAGAAAAATTAGATAAATATGAGTCTGGAAGAGATGCAGGAAGAGCAAAAGCTATGGATTTTGATATGAATAGAAAAGGAACATTTGTACTGGGGTCTAAATGAATAGAATAATAATGCAATTTGCAAGTGGTCAAATTGATCTTCCAATAACAGAAGATTTTCAAATAGAAACAGCTACTGAGTTTAGTACTTTTGGTGATCTATGCCCCACTATATCTTCTCTAGTAGATGTTGGTAATATGTTAAGTAGTTCGGGTGGAACAGTTGGATCGACAGGATTAGGATTAAGATCAATACTTGATGCTCCTAGATGGACAAAAACAAATCCTGTAAAAATTACAGTTGATATGTTTTTTTATACAAAAACTGATCCTTTAACTGATGTTCTTGACCCTATGACCTTACTTATAGGTTCTCATATACTTAGAACAGGGGATAAAAAACAAGTTTTGGTTCCTGGGTTAAATGCAAAAAATGTTAGATCAATAGATCAAGAAATAAAAGACATAAAAGATAAAGGTGGAGAAGAAATTACAGACCAACAAAAAAAAGAAATGCAAAAAATTATAGATCAACAACAGGATTCTATTTTTTCAGTTGTTATCCCTGGAGTTATATATCTCCCAGCAGCATTTGTTTTTTCTGTTTCTCCAACCTACTCTAAACATGTCACTGAGAACGGTTACCCTTTGTGGGCTAGTGCTAATGTACAAATACAAAGTCTTGTTCCTGCTTTCATAGAATTCTTTAAAATGGGGAGATTATTTGACACTAATGGTAATTATTATGGACCAGAAGCACCTGCAGCCCCAGTAAAAACAAATCCTAGAATGAGATAATACAAATGAGAGAAAAAGTACAATCAATATTAAGTGATACAGATGGTAATATAATAAGAGATTCTTCTTCAGTATTATGGAGAAATTTTGAATGGACTAATGGATACTTTACTCATAAGATATCTAAGATTGAAATAGAAAGACCTTATCTTATATCTCAAACATATTATCAATCAGTTGAATATTGGGATATAATATTACTTGTAAATAATATAGAAGATATATTTGAAATAATTCCTATGACTGAGATATATATTCCGAAGATTGAAGATATAAAAAGTTTTATCCTAAAATGGAGACAATAGATGCAAGGATATTTTCCAGCTAAAGTCATAAAAAACAATGATACAAAAAAGAAAGGAAGAGTTCAAGTAAAAATAGAGCACCTTCATTATGGTATAGCTGACAAAGAACTTCCATGGGCAATTCAAAGTAATTCAGGTGGATGTGGTGGAAGTAATCTACACGGTTCCTCTTTTATACCAGAAGTTAATTCTTTTGTATGGGTGTGGTTTGAAGATATAGATGAATTTCAAAGACAACCTTATTATATATCAGATATAAATTTTAGTGACTTTCATCCTCATACTTTATTTCAAGACAATGTAAAATCAAGTATAGGATCAGCTTCGGTTTACCCTAATGCTAAATATACTTATTATCCTAATGGAATTTGTATAGGAGTAGATAGTAATTCTAGTAATGCTGAAATATTTATATATCACCCTACTGCAAGTATATTTATAGATAAAAATGGAAAAGTTAAAATAAAAGCTACTGAGATAGAATTATTAGGGGGAACAGTACCATCTGAGAAAATGGTTCTAGGTAAAACTTTAAGTGATACTTTGGGAGCTATTCTTGACGCTATTGCAGCCATTACTGTAACATGTACTGCACCTGGTAGTCCTTCATCTGTTCCTGTTAATGCAGCTGCATTTACTTTGATTAAGACAGTTCAGCTACCTACTATCCTATCAGCTAAGAATAAAAATAATTAAATTCTTTACTAATAAATAATATAAAGAGGGAAAATGTCAACTTACCAAGATATAGATTTATACAGTAGGGATAATAAAGATGGTACACCTGTAACTTATTATGCAGCCAGTGCTATTAAGAATGCAATGAACCAATGGATAAACTCCAAGAGAGGAGAATACTTAATGAATCCTTTTGCAGGAGGGGCATTAGATAATTTTGCTTTTAAGACATTAAATCCAGAAAACTTTATGACTTTAAAAATGAGATTGATGACAGCTTTAATGAATGAATTCTCCCCTGAAGTGACTATACAAGCGTTAAATATAATTCCTGATTATGAAAATAGAATAACTGAAATTGAAGTTGTATACTCAATTCCAAACGAAGGAACAACAGATGCCTTATCATTATTTCTTAATACAAAATTTAGCACTAATAGTTTTGAATATGAAGAAGTACTATATATAGAAGATAATCTATTAGAATTTGTAACAATTAAAAAACCTTCTATAAGTTCTAGTAGATTGATTTATGATTATGATTTAAACAGTTGGAAGTGGAATAAATACAAACTCGTCAACCTTCTTCCTACTGATTCAAAATTTACAGACATACTAATCGTCTGTAATGGAAGCTAGAGGTTTAAAATGATTTATACGTATAACGGACTCGTAACAGAAATACAATCAAGACTTTCGCTTTTATCTGATTGGAATAAAATATTATATTATGGAGTATATCAACGAATTGTTGATATGCTTGCTTATACAGGAGAAAAATTAGTTTATCTCGCTGAATTCTTATATAGAGAAGCTAAATGGATTACAGCAGAAAAAAGAGACTCACTTGTCAAACTTGCTAAATGGCTTGGATATATTCCTTATAGAAAAACAGGGGCTATTGGTACTTTACAGATAAGTGCTGATTCTACCTTCAACCCCGCCTACACCTATGCAGGAAAGGAAATTAGAATACCCCGTTGGGCTACATTTATAGATGTAGATAATACTCTTAGTGTGTATGCTACTGATAATGTATTTTATTATACAGGTACAGTAGGAGATATAGATGTTGCTGTTAAAGAAGGTACTCCGAAAGAATTTCTTTATATAGCAACTGGAATAGTAAATGAAACTATATCTTTATATTCTGATTCTACTGATAATGATGAATTGCAAATATGGGTAGTAGACTCAGCAAATGGATTCTTATACGATGTGAATATTACCTCTAATCTTTATCTTATAAATAATACCACTGATTATTACTGTCAAATAGAAAACTCTCCTGCATACGATTATATAAAGATTATATTTGGTGATGGTATAAACTCTAAAAAACTTTCTAATGGAGAAAGGATACTTATTAAATATGCTGATACAAAGGGAAGTCTTGGTGATATTACATCAAGTGATGCTATAATAGTAATTAAAACAGCTTTAACAGATGAAGATAATACAGTAGCTACTTTATATTGTACTCATGCGGATGGTATAGTTGGAGGAACAGAGATTGAAGATATTGAATCAATAAGAAATAATGCACCTAATCTATTTCAAATAGGTGGTATACTATCTTCAGTAGAAAATTGGATGGCAGCAATTGATGCAGCTCCTTACGTAAATAAATCTAAAGTATGGACTATAGAAAGTCTAGGGGGTTCAACTAATGTCTCAGATCAAAATTTAGTTTATGTAACTGCAGTATCTAATACTGGAGAAGATTTAACTGCAACTCAAAAAACAAGTTTAGAAACTGATTATATTTTACCAAAAAAATGTTTAACAGAGATTGTATCTTTTGAAACACTTCAAAAAGTTTATGCGAGATTTGATGTAACTGCAAAAATTTCAGCTAATAAAACATTTTCAGTTGTGGACTTAGATATTAAGGATGCTCTTAATACCCAATATGATATTCTTAATGCAGACTTTCAGCAAAATATTTATGAATCTAATTTTTATAGAGTTATAGATGCTATAACTGATATAGTGTACCATAGTTCAGAGATTTATTACTTAGAAAAAGATATAAATCCTACAATGAGTAATGTAAGATTACTCTCTAGTTTTATACCACCCCAAACCAGTGATCTAGATAAGCAAAATTGGTTGCTATTAAATAGTTTTGAAATATGGATTAAAAGAAAAATAGCTGATGTATGGCAAGCCCCTTTACAAATAGCATCTACTACAGGTGTGGTTATATCGGGGATGAACGGTTACACAGTTTCAGGTGGATTTGTTAATTACAGTACTAATCAGTATTCGTTTTTAATTGTTGAAATAGTAGCTGATGTAACTCATGCTATTTATGGAATACAGAATCCAGGTACTGCTGATGCTGATGGATATGTTTTATATCTCAGTTACAAGATGGAAGATGGTAATACAACACCTGGACAGCGGAATAGTATAAGATTGCCCTGGTTCTACCAAATAACTGACATAGACCAAGACTTTATCAACACTGATTTGTCTTATATATCATAAGAGGATTTTTAGATGAATTTTTCCTTTAAGAGATTTATTCCAAAAGCAATGCAGGATACTAAGTGGGGATCACTCACTGAAGTATGGCAATCTATATATACAGATATTAGAGATGATAAAGTAAAAGCTATATTTAATCAATATGACTTTGATAATGCTACCGAACAAGAATTAAGAGACTTGGCTGTAATGTTAGGTTATAATTTAAGAACTCTAAATGGATATACTTCAACCCTTGATTTCATAAAAAAAGAATTACTATTTTTAATACCGAGGCTTAAATCTAAAACTACCCCATCTTGTTATCAAATACAAGGAATACCTTTTAATTTAATATCTAATGGATATTCAGTTGTTTATGATACTATATATGATGTTTATATTGGGGATGAAACTTTACTAGGATCATCACAAGCAGGTACAACCCATCTGGACAGAGAAGATAGGGGGTATACTTATAGAGGTAGTTTAGTACGTCTTGATGCATATATATCATTAGACTATACCCCACCATTTGCTTTAGATACAACTGAGAGGGTATCAACAGGAACGTATTCCGAGCTTAATCCATCTTATCTAGACTTTGTAGAATTTCCAAGCTTAGATGGCTCTGCTATATTATTTTCTTTAACGAGAAATATGATATTCAACTACACCCATAAATTTATAGAATCAGCTACTGAATTTCAATCATTAGAAACTCTCAAAGTGTTAAAAAATGATATAGATCAATTTAAACGAGTAACAGATAGATGCTATTATGAACCATATTTACAGATTGAATTGAATAGTAATAATACAGTTACTAATAAAACATGGACTGATTATCAAGGATTAACTCCAACTTTACAAAAGAGTGTTCTAACTTCAACTGATTTCACAAATATGAAGTATATCAATTTTGGATCAGGAACTCATTCAATTATACATTCTGGTATTACAGATGTACATGATTTTATATTTCAAATAAGTTATACAAGTGGGGTATCTAAGATAACAGAAGAATTAGATCACCTTAATTTTAGAACACTAATAAAAGAGCAACAACATTTTTCAGGATTTACAGAAGTTGCAATACTAGACTCATTCAGTGGTTGTTTATTATATAGTACATTTCCAAAAGTTCAATGGGATAATAGTACTTATTCAAATATCAAGTTTGATTTTCAAATTATTTAAGAGAGGTAAAGATGTCAATAACGAATTTAGGTGACCAATATATAACATTTGATTATCACCATCCAGCTCAAGCAAAAGAATTTAATACTCTTTTACGAGAAGCTATAAATCCAGGGGTATATAGTGGTGGTACTATTACTTATGCAGGAACTCAGGCAACAATAGCCCCTTTTGTTGCTTATATAAAAACAGATGAAGTTAGCTCTAATAAACTTGTAAGAGTAGAGACAAGATCAGCAACTACTATATCAGTAAACGCATCAACCCCAGTAATAGCACTTACTTATACATGGGATGATGTATCTGAAAATTGGTTAGACTTTAATCAAAGAGCATCTGGGTCAGGAGCATTACCTTATGAAGTATGTTTAGGAGAATGTATATTTACTTTAGGGGCAATAACATCAGTTACTTATGCTAATAAAACATGGGGTAGACAAACAACTAATGATGTACCTGTTGGTACAACTCCTTTTTATGTTACATCAACCACAAAAGTAGCAAATTTAAATGTTGACCAAGTAGATGGGTGTGACGTAGAAACAGTATTTTCAACAAGTACAACAAAAGTTCCTACATCTAAAGCTGTTTCTGATTTTATGTATCCCGTAGGTTCATTCTACGTTCAATACCCGGATGCAGCAAGTAACACAGATGCAACAGCATTTCCTACAGCTTCAAGACCAGCGACACTATTCGGTGGTACTTGGGTTGAACAGTTTAACACGGAATATGTCTACTTCAGAACAGCAGGGGGAACGGATGGAACAACTCAACAAGCAAGGTCAACTGGATTAAGTGCTGACCAGGGTCAAGTTATAAATGGTACGGTTGGGACATATATGACGGCTGCAAATGTAGCGACTGGGGCGTTTACTCGATCGTCAACATCTTCTGGTGGTGCATCTGGTGGGACTTACAACGCTGATACAATTACACTTAATTCGGCTCTCGTTGCCAGAACTGGAACAACTACAGAACCAAGAAACAGACTTATGAAACTATGGAAAAGGACGGTACTATAATATGATATATATAGCATTAAAGGATAATAAGATCGTTCATAGTTGCGAAACTCAATCAGAGGATAAAGTAATTGCTTCAATGCAATATGGAGGAATTACCGATTATGATTCTATTCAGCATATACCTAACGATTATTTCACAGGTAAAGTTGGTCAGGATATAAGAGAATTTGATTCTAAATATGAATTACTATCATTATCAGAAAGAAAAGACTTTGTTGATATTCCCGAAGGGAAAAAGATTGAAGGTAATGAATTTGTTGAGATGACTATTAAAGAAAAGATAGATGCAGGATTAACCGTGTTATCTGACAGAGAGAAGTATGATGATATTACGAAAACAATTATTCAAAAAACTAATTCTGAACTTGCTACTGATGGAATTCTAGCTATAGAAGAATTTAAGATTATAAAATATCAAGAAATATCTGATGCTTATAATCAACATTTTATAAATGGTCATTTTCCTTCAGAAGTATTAGGTATAAATATTGATTACAGAAGAAATACAACTAAGAATGATCTTCAAAATGTTGATGTACTTATTGAATTTATGACAGATAGTGAAATAGCAGAAACAGAGTATAAAGGATATCAAAATCAAAAAACGATGGCTACTTTAGCTCAGATTAAACTAATGAGAAAGGAAATGATAGCTTATAGTATTTATCTCTATGGTAAAAAAGAAGCATTAGAATTATCAATAGATAATGCACAAACAATAGAAGCCCTTAATTCAATTATATGGTAAGAAGGTAAAAAATGGGAAGTACAAATTATGGTACACAAACAATAAATTTTAGTTATGGACAAGAACTTCTATCATCAAGTCTTGGGGGGCTACTTCATAATCTGATTAAACCCGGAGTATATGATGGTGGTAATCTTACTATCAATGCAGGTAACAATGTTAATATCGCACCACTTGATGTGGCAGTAGAAACATCATTGAATCAACTGGTTCATGTAAAAACATCTGCAACAATAGTATTTCCTATTACAGAAGCTAAACCATATATCACTTGTCAGTTTACTTGGATAAATTCAGCAACTAACTATATGGATTTTACAGCTAAAGCAGTGGGTGAATTATTAAGTACTGATGTTATAATTGGTATGGGGGTATATGTAGCTAATGTATTATCTTCTTTTTCTTATGTATCTAAAACATGGGGATTAATAGATAGAAGTGGTAATGTTAGAGGGGCTACCTCTGTAATTACTCCAACGGTTACAGCATCAACTGATGTTACTATTCTAGGAGCTAATGGATTATACAATAGTACAAAAGCACTTACTTCATATGGTAATTTAACTTCATACAAGCAAGCTACTTATGTAGGATTAGATAATGATGGTATAAGTAGATTAGAATTTGATACAACAGCAGGTCCAGTAATATATACTCTTCCTTTAATGTCTAATAATAGAAGGAGAAGAATAGAAATTGCTTATGTAAAAGGTGGTACAAACACTTTAACAATAAACCCTCATGCGACAGATGCAAATAAAATTTCTAATGATTTACTTGCATCAATTATACTTCCTAAAGTTGGTAATATATTGGTACTACAAGAAAGTGTAAATTCGGGATGTTGGGAGATAGTATCTGAAAGAATTACAAGTCAATTAAAACTCAGAACGTATGCCGGTTATGGTTCAACCGATATTAGAATTATGCGATTTACTAATCTTGATGAAAATATCGGAAATATGTTTTCTGAAAATCATTCCAGCGGTTACAGTTCAAACGCTAAAGGGCTTGAAATAACAATAAATAGAAGCGGTGTGTATAGCTATATGTGTATGCATGGAGCTGACGGCGGCGATATAAATTGGGGTTTAAGTCTTAATTCGAACCAGCTTACGACCATCATTCAATCTATTACAACTACCGATATTGTATCTATGGCGTATACTCAGGCAAATACATTCCACCAATTATCCGGAAGTATGTACTTTAAAAAAGGGGATATATTTAGGCCACACACAATTGGAAACGCCCCTAATGATGCTGCAAAAAATAGATTTACTTTTGTGTATTTAGGCCAATAAATGGCAAACGAATTTGAAAGAATAAATAATCCGGGTTAATAGCATGAACGATAAACTAAAGCAAATAATCAAGAGATATAACCAGTTTGAAAAGACCGATCTATTCAACGATATCAAAGCCGTTTTAAACTGCGATGACAAGACCGCTATGAAGTATAACTAAGTGAGTATAATAGATGTCAATATCTAAATATGAATTCTCAATGTTATCTGATCCTAGTTGTCTATCCTTCCATCAAGAAGATTGGAAGGAAGATGATAAAACAGGTACACCTATAAGAAATTGGAATAAGATTCTTTTTAAAGATTCTTTATTTGATTTCTTTCCTTATTGTGAAACATATTTTATAGATGCTGGTGGACAGATTATTGATAGTGTATTCTTTGTAGAGGGATTGGATTTAACCTGTAAACTTGGTTTCCCAGAAGAAGATCAGAAAGATAAAGATGGTAAAGCAACAGGTAAAAAGATTGGTGGGTATTTAGAACATACTTATGTATGGTCAGCTAATGAAATAAACAATATTAAAATTGCTCAATCAGTATCGGGTGATAATCTATTTATGATGATATCTAAATATTTTAAATCTGATGTACCTAAATCAAGAACATTTAATCATGAAGATTCAACAGCTAAAAAACAAACTATAAGTGAGATACTAAAAAATGTTATATTACCTGATTGGGGTATTCCAAAAGAAAAATATAATAATGATACAGCAGATAAAGTTCTTCACTCTATATCTGATACCGCAGGAACACCATACTTAAATCAAAACAATATAACGAACAAACAATTTATTTGTAAACTTGCAGAATGGGCATACAGTCAAAACAATGCTGGCTCTGGCTTCTATACCTTCTTTAATTGTCAAGGTGAATTTTACTTTATGACAATACAAGCTATGTTAGATCAACCTGAAGTAAAAGAATATATAATAGACCTAAACAAAGATATGATGCTGGATGAGAAGTATATAAAAGATTATAGAGTATTTCATGGTGGTATGCCTGTAAACTTTGATAACTACAATAGGAAAATATATAGATATAAACCAAGTAGTGTAAGTAGTAATGCGTCAAAAAATATTCACAATGTATTATCAGAGTACGATTCTGAAACACAACTTCTAATTAGAAATCAATATACAACAAATACTACAAGGGTGTCTTATGCAGGTATTCAAGACGATGATAATCTATATAATGGATTTGTAAATCAATTCTATAGAGATACTCATATGTGTTATAGAATGGTTATAGTTGTAGATTTCAGTCCATTAATTGTATCAGGTAAAACTGTAAAAATATCACTACAGAAACAAACCAAGGATAATGAACTAGCAAAAGAGTTTGATGGTAAATGGTTAATAGTAGATTCAATTCATACAATGGGGAAAGACGGTATTCCTTATTCACAACTTACAATATCCAAACCTCAAATACAAGTAGATAAAACGCATATATTCTATAATGATTTCAAAGCACCCTGACAAAAAAAGAGTGGTAATTTCTTACCACTCTTAAAAATAAACGGAGGTTTATGAAAAGATAGATATCATTTACAATATAGTGGATCGTGATTTACCTAATATCATGGATACCCTATCTTTTATACTTTTTGCTATATAATACTTAAAAGGTTGTCTTAGTAAATCTATTTCTTTTATAATTATTTCCTTTGGTGCATGTAATTCAACTAATTCCAAAAATCTTTCTTTTCTTCTATTGATTACTCTATCATAATTACTCTTTTCTTCTTTTATATAATTTGAGACAATCTTGTAGAACATTCTTCTGACACTTCCTTAGATAAATTTTTATCTGCTGAGTACTTTTGAAACTTCTGTAATATGTTAGCACTTTCAAACTCTTGTTTAAATGTTCCTTGAGTATTTTCTGTTCTTAATAGTTTAATACCTGCTTCTCTTATATAATACTCTTTATACTTTTCAAATACAAGTTTCTTATTTGGAGCATCTATAACATTTATAATATTCTCTTTACTCTCTGGTACTTCTCCATAAGATACTGTTTCATGTTTGAAGTAAAAAGGAACATCTATATACTCTAAAGTTTTATTTCTATCATAATTTATTTCTATAATCTGATGGTGTTGATCCTCTGCATGACGAGTGCTGATTGGGACTCCTAAAATAATGTGTTTATTTCCATACTCATCTAAATAGTCTTTTTCTTTGAATATGTGGGTATGACCATGTATAAATATGCCATGTAAGGTTTTAAACTTTATTCCTTCACTTGAGAATTGAGCTTTAATAGGAACTATATGAGAAAATATATAATCATACTTTCCTTCTAATTCGGCATACTCTCTATAGTTATATTTAAAAGGTAACAACATACAATTTAAAATATCTATCTGACATTCTTCTTCTTCTTCAAATACGGTAACATTATCTAGTAAATTAAAACTTGATAAAGAACAACCCCTATTTTTCGATTTGTCATGATTACCATTAAGTATATATGTAAGTGCTTTTCTATTCATAAGAAATTCTTTGAACACTTTATATACTTCCCATAAAGGCGAACTGGAATCAAAACAGTCCCCCAAAAATATCATATCCTCTTCGTTATAATTTTCAGACAACCAATTTAAAAATTTTTTAGATGCAGACAGAAATGGTTCTTTGTTTTTTAAATGAATATCCCCTATGACAATTAAGCTCATTCTATTCCCCTGTTATACTTATCTATCAGTTTATCAAGTATTTCTATAATACCACTTTGACTATTGACTTCACTCTCAAAATCATCAACAAGTTCTCTTACAGTTTCAAGATCACATACTATTTGTTTACTTAATCGTTCTAGCATTTTTTAATATCTCCTCAATAGTAACAGGTTCAAAGTTTCTTACATCCACTCCAACATTATAAGCATTAACTAAATCATTGACCATTGGATGGTGATTATCTTTATTAGAATGAATATGTCCATATAGATGAATACTACCATGATGTTTTCTATCCCATACTTGAATTGGATAATGAAAAAGAATAATTGGTGTTTTGTTTCCATTTATATTTTCATAGTTAACATAATAGTTTTTACAAAAATTAAATTGTTGTTGCACGAGCTGACTTGTTCTAACTATTTTATCATGATTCCCGTATATTAAATGTTTGTTACCATTAAGTCTTTGTAATAGTTTTACAGTTTTATTTTCATCGTTACTGAAAATACAGTCCCCTAAAAAATAGACATTATCCTTTGGAGATACTTTTAAATTATGTTTATAGATCATATATTCATCCATTTCTTCCACCGATTTAAATGGACGATTCTCATATTTAATTATGTTTCCATGACCAAAATGTTGATCGGATGAATAAAAATTCATTTTAACAACCTTTGACAAATCCCCTTTAATGTATTATAGAGCAACTTGATTCTTACTCTATTCTTTTTAATGTATCTTTGATGATAATCATTTAGTGCTAAACATACAGTATCATTAGAAAAATCTATTTGTAATTCTTTTAATATGATAATCTTTTGTGAATAGCTTAACTCGGGTATATCACTTAAATTATCATTAAAGTTATGTTCATTTATAAAGTTGTAATATACATCTTTCACCTGCTTAACTTCCAAGTACTTAAAATTTCTTTCGCTTGTTCTTTACTAGAGGTAATATCTGATATAGAATAAGAGACCCCTCTTATAATTAGATCGAAAGAGAATGTATCTTCTTTAACTTTTTGATTATAAATGAATAAAGCACTAACATCAGACAAATAGAACGATTGAACATAAGAACTGTCTTCATTCCTGAATTCTAAAAATCTACAATTCTCAATATCTACTGTATACATTTATTACCTCTTATCTATAATATATAGAAAATAATCTAAAAATTAAATTATCCTATACTCCTTTTTAATTCAATGTCTATTTTAATATCATCTTCATAAAATCCTTCATCCTCCCAAGGTAAAAATGAATCATTGTCTGTTGGTTGTAAACAATCTTTTATTATGCAATTCAAACATCCCTTAACAGAATTCCAATTAGCTTTACAATATTCGATATCTTGTACTGAATCAACTGCTCTTCTTAAATAAGTCCTCTTTCTACCCTCTTGAACTGGTATAGGTATATGACCTATATATTCATGTCCATGTTTATCTTGCCACTCTTCTTGTAATTTCTTAGCACGAATCTTTTGGTGCTCTTTACATCTTTTTGTTCTACCATCTTTATATGTAACTATTACTTCACATCCACAATCGGCACATAAAATAATTTTAGTAGGCATAAACTATGCTTGCCCCCTTCTTCTAACTGGTTCAGCTTGTTTAGACTCTGTTGATTTGTTTAGAGTAGTTGATTGAGTTCTATAAGAATCTATTTTCATCTCAACCAATTGATTTATATATCTCTTATTATAATTAAAAATATCAACTAAAATGAAATCGATCATTTCTTGATTAACATAGGGGAACTTATTTAATTCAAAAATCTTGCCAAGAGCATATTCAACTTGTTCTAGTGTAATGGTTTTGTCTATTCCCATAAGTTTTTTAACTTGCCATTCTTCTACTTCTATACCAGATAACTTCTTGTACATAGTACTAAACATATATCTTATTGAAGTGAGGAGTTCTTCATTATACGTAATATCAAATGCTTCTGGCTTACCTTTAAACAGAGCATTGATCTTTAGATTAAGCTCGCTGGAAGATACTATACCAAGTTCTTCTATTGCTTGTTTAGTTGTCCATAGTTCTGAATATATAACCCTCTCTAAATAACTAATTGCTTGTCTTAAACTTCCACCACTATTCTCAGATATAGTAAGAAGTACATTAGCTTTTTCTTCTGTATCTAATATAACGGATTCCTTCTGACAAATATCAGCGAGTTTTGTAGCAATGTCTTCCATATTATGTGGTTTGAGTTTATAAGTTGTACACCTACCAACGATTGCCTTTGGTACAGATTTATCGTCCATGGCACCAAATATAAAATAAACATTTTTATAATCTTTCTCTATTGGTTTTAAAAGATTGTTCATAGCAGCTTGTGATTTTTTAAGTTCCTGTGCTTCATCGAGAACGAATACTTTTGCTTTAGCATTTGAAAAAGATTTAACTGATGCATTCTCAGCTATCTGTCTTGACTCATCTATGTTAACATTAGAGCAGTTAATCTCAAAATAATAATTTGTTATCTTCTCCTCTATAATAGAAGAACAAATCTCACATACATTACAGCTATTCCCTTCTTTATCTTTATTAAGACAAAGAATATTTTTAGCAATAATTCTTTGTAGAGTTGTTTTACCTGTTCCAGTAATACCTGATAAAAATATTACTCTAGGAAGATTACCTTCTTTTGATCTTTTCTGTAAATCTTTTACAGTAGCACTATGTCCAACTACGTCTGAAAGTTTATTCGGTCTATACTTATTGTAAAGTAGGGTATTATCATTACTCATTTATTATTCTCCTTTTTTGTAATATATAGAAATATCTATCAGAATTAAAAATCGTTTTTGCAATTGTGAATTATAAGTAGGGTAGTAATCAATGCGATTATAACAAGTAGTGTTATCATATGCTTAAAAGCTCCTTCATAAATTTATTAAAATATTTATCAGCTATTTTCTGAGTATGTTCTTGTCTAACACCTCTTATACCAACATTATAACTTGCTATATAGTCTCTAAACATAATCAAAGAACCATATTCATTTGTATCTCTTAATAACATATAACAGGAGAAGATATTCTTTCCAATATCAAAGTTTGAATTAGTATATTTTATTTTATACTTATTGAGATACTCCTCTGTTGATTTATATCTCTGTTTTATATATTTAGAGTTCTGTTGAGTTAGCCCATAATCGATAGATTTGACTTTTCCTCTTCTTATATTCTTTCCTGTAACTACTATTCTATATTGACTCTCGATAGAAATTAAAGACATTACTATCTTGTAATCTATATCAAATTCTTGTTGTCCATAGTATAAAGCATCTATACATTTCTGTTTATTCTCTTGACTCCATTTTCTATTATACTTATGTAAAAAATGATTTAAACTATCTTTAATAATACTTTTATCTAGTTTAACATTATCTACTTTATAAGCATTTATAAGAGGATCTATTGTTATTGATTTTTCATTTGAACACTTTACAACCAGTAGAATTATAAACCATAGTATTAGAAATTTTCTCATTATTTTAATCCTTATTTAAATTTTTCTTTTCTACTTATAATATATAGAATTTTTAAAAAGAATTAAAAATTATTTTTTATTTAATTGCAAAAAATCACTGGGGGTTATAAGCATATGTTCTCTTTCATTTCTGAAGTAACGTAAATCATCTGAAAACCAGATTTCACCATTCTTGTTAAAGTATAAATAGTGGGAATGTAAATGACAAGGGAAGTTTCTATCATTTTGTTTACATTGATCAAACTCCCAGAAATATCCAAGAGTGAATGCATGTAACTGTACTATTTCAGATTCTCCTTTTGATACATCTACTTTATACTGGAACATACTTTCCCCTTTAATTACTAGAGTGGTTAATTTGGTCTAAAGCTCTTCTTAATCTGATATCTTTCTCTAGTGTCTTTTCATCTAATAACATCATTATTTTAAAAACAATTAAATTGTTATTTCCACAATCACCAATACAATCGCGTATAATATTTCTTATCTCACAAAATAATTCTAATTTTTCTTTAGTGCTTGTTTCGTAAAGGTGACTCATAGATTATTCCTTCTAGCCCATTCAGCAATAAGAAGACCATCCCCATCTTTATGTTTAATAATATCTTCTTTGAATTGAGGAAACATTCTACAAGCAACATCCATAGAAGCTTTCTTTTGTTGCTCTGATCCTTTCAATCCACTTGGAAGCATTTCTTTTTGCCATTGTTTACTATCTACAAATTCATGAGAAATATTTAATTCTTCTAATACAATAAGAGTAGCTTCAAATGCTCTAAGTGCTGATGCTGTAGCTTCAAATCTTGTGGGATTGACCATCGGTCTTTCCAGTATAGCCTTTACATCTAATTCTTGATAATTTTTAAATATTTCTATTAAAGCGGGAAAATCTATTCTATTTAACTGCTTTGCTTTCTTTTGATAGTTGGTACAAAGTTTAACTGGGGTTAGAAAAAATAATACCTCTTCATCGGAGATAATTCCCACACTTCCTGAGACCCCATTATCCACTCCTATAAATATCCTACTCATATATAACCCCCAACTATTTTAGATAATTAGTAGGTTATTTCTTTTTCCTCTGTAACTTCAGGACAGGAATAATTTCTTTCTCGTTAAACTTAACCGAGGTTTCTTCTGTGGAAGAGGTTTTTACTTTAGCTAAAAATGGAGAAGTTAATTTTTCTAATGGATATTTTGAAATGTCCTCTTTCATACATACACTCAATCTTGCATGAGTTTTTATATATTGGCTTTTAAAGAAAATTGCATCTGCTTCAAATTCTCTTGAAATTGTTTTTATTTCAGCTATTTGATCTTCATACTTCTGAGCTTGTTTCATCAACTCAAATTTCTTAATTTCTGTTTCTGTTTTTATTCCAGCTGCATAAAGAGTACCAAGTAATCCCGCTATCACCGTAGCTGCTGTCCATAATTGTGCATAGCCTAGATTGAGTATTGTTTTCTTTTCTTTAACTACCATTTAATCTACCTCTTTAAAATACTAAACCTACACGAACAGAGTTTGTTTTTTTGTTGTACTGGACCATGAACTCATTATACCCCCGATAAAATTGGCAAAATAGTTTTGGTTGTACATACGTTGTTATGATTCTAAATCTAGCCTCTATACAAAACCAACCTTTTCTTGTATGATCATAATCCGATTTATCATAACCACCAAATGAAAATGCTAATTCTTCTTTATCTAAGTATTCAACTGTTTTACTTTTTAACTTAAAAAATAACTTTGCCTCGTAGTATCCTTTGTAGTCTCTTATATCTTTATTTTTATCTGCTATTGTATAATAACCAAAACCTTTTAGATTTAATCCAAAGTTATATACATCACCAATCGATGCTTGTACTTGTGCATAATATATATTTATACTTCTATGATTATCCCCTTCTACTCCAGTACTATTATGACATATAGGAGATACTTGAATATAATCCACATAAGGAATAATATAATCTTTAAATATATTTTTACCTGATTCAAAATTAAAAAATGCTTCCGGTTGATACATTGTATAAAAGGTATCTCTTCCACTATAAACAATCCAGTTACTTGTTTGGGTATATCCTAAATTAAATCCTGTTTCAGAAGGATAAAGAATATTATATTTTACCGAAACCTGTACTTTTGTTTGAGCTTCTTTATCACCAAACAAAAAATAGTTATCTTTATATTTAGTTACACTTTCTTCATATTCTGCTCCAAATCCCTTATTAGCAAGACTAATACATAATACAGTATAGCATAACAGTAATCCACTAAAAATCCATAACCATTTTTTCATCTTTACCCTCTTTATTATTTATTAGTAAAATTATGCTTTAATTTTAAATCTGGTTTACTAATATCCTTTAGAGTGAAATCTCTATTTAATCCACTTTCGATGTCCTGTAGAGAAAGTAAGATTTGAGTTTTACCTGACATATTTATTAAATGAATATCTCCTTTTTTATCTGAGACTATAAATTGACTATTTTTAATATATACTACTTCAGAATAAGTTTCTTTAAGTTTTGCTTCAAATTTATTTATTTTATCGTGCGTATAAAACGCTATACATAAACCAAGAATTATTGAAAACATAATTAAAGATAGTATTACTATTAAATATTTTTTATTCATTCTTCCTCCTTATTATTTCATTCCAAATAATCCTTTTAAATCATCTAGATCAAAGTTATTATTAGGTTTATACTCAAGAATAGACTCTATAGCATTTTCATCTAAGGTTACTATTTTACCACCGAAATTAACAGTTACTATGGTTACTTCAGATATAACTATTCCTTTCTGTCCGGGTTTAATACCATTAGCAACTAGAATATCTTTAGTCTTCTGAGTGACTTTAGAACAAGTTCTAACTTCATCACCTTCGTAAAACATTTATTTCTTAACCTCTACATCTTTTGTTTTAGTAAAAATATCTGGATAAATTAGATCAACCCATGCTGAATTAGAATGTAGAGTAATCTTACAATATAGACTAGATATTGGGTGCAATTTATTTAGTTCTGCAGGTACATCTTCTAACAAGCATTTAACAAGTTTCCACTCGAGAGTATTTCCCTGAGTCATAAACTGATTGATAGATAGCATCCCCTGCCATTGCTGTTGATATTGTTCCTGATGATTTATATTTCTGGTATAATTATAAATCTGAATCCCTTTACCCGCAAAGAACCATATATTGATTCCTATTGATATCGCTAATATTATTACTATTGCTATGTATTTTTTCATTTTACTTCTCCTAAATTTTAATCTAATTCTTTCTTAGCTAAATAATTCTTATAACAATCTTTCCAAGAATCATCTGTTCTTGTGAACCATCGCCATCCAACAGCTTCTCCCAAATACTGAGGGCATTCAAAGTTTCTTTGTAGTACACAGTTTTTACATTCAGTTATCATTTCTTAAACTCCGGATGATCTTTTTTTAAGGCTTGAATTGCGTGATATTGCTTCATTTCCAATGCTGTATATTTTGTACTTTTATCATCAAACGCTTCATCATAAATCTCTTCCGCTTCCTCAACCAGTGTTTCAAGTTCTGATTTGCGGATGTAACCATACTGAATAGCTCGTTTTAATCTTTCATTATATGTACTGCTATTTATTTGATTATCATATATTTGAAATGCTTCAACACTCTCAAACTGAAACTTTTGTTTTTCCATTTCTTTCTCCTTTTGTCTTCTATGATAGAAACAATTACAATCTTCACATTTCATCTTTCCTCCTTGAATTTGTTTACTCTATCATTCCAATCCTTAAATTCGTCATATGTATAAATAGAAAAACTATTTTGAATCTCCTCCACAAATTCTATTAACTCCGCTTTATCTGCTTCAAGTTCAGATATATAATTATGAATATTCACTAAATCTTCACTTGTTAATTCTTTTGGTTTTATAAAAATATTATAAAAGTTATTTCTTGCTTTGTTCATAGACTCCCCCCTGAGTAACACTCATTCCATTTTTCTATGATTTTTTTTGACACCTCTTCAGAATATCCATAAAACATTAAGCCTATAATCTTATCTCTACCATGTATCTTATGCTGTGCAAGGACTATCCGATATCTATCAAATGCCTTACTATAGTCTTCACGTTTCATCTCCATAAATCAACCGTTTTAATATCCTTTCCTTCTCTCCATTCGTACCATATAGGGGCTGGCCAACCAGAAGTATTTAGATATGACCTTACATATTCAAGAGTTTTTAAACGATTAAAACCCGAATTAGCTGAAACAATTATTTCAATGTTGCCATTAAAATATGGAATAAGTTGATCTGCCAATTTTTTAGAAAAGTTTTTCATACCCTTAGAAGTAATACATATTTCTTTAATATCTAATTGAACTATTACTTTTACTCCAGGATGTGATTCTGCTATTCTATGTAGATATTCATCAAGAGTACAGTCAAAAAGCATCTTTAATGGAGGTCTAAAATTATGTCCTAAAACTATTTCTCCTTGTGCCATTTGTAAATCTATTTCTAATATATTACAACCTTCCCTTATAGCTTTAGATGCATAAGGACGACATTTTTGATCCATGTGACTCTTTAGATATTGCATTTTTACCTCCTTTAATATATTGGTTTATTGTTGTCACAACAATTTACTTGTGCTACAACCCTAAATTATTTTTATACTTACAATATATAGAAATTCCATTAAAAATTAAATTTAAATTTGAAATATTATTTATCCCTCATAACTAATAATATCACATTAAAGATAAGCAAGAAGCCATTCATTATTACAAGAGTATCATTACCCTTCAAAGCACATATAGCCATTGCAAGTATACTTACAATTATTGCTATTCCATTTATCATCTACTTTCCTCCTTATAAGAATACCCCCCAATCCATCCTTTACAACAATCATGTCCACACAGACAATCGAAACCTTGATATAATTTTTTCTCTGTAGCATTATAATCAATTGTAATCAATGAAAAAGCAGATATATGCTCTACAGCGTGTAAAGTAAAATTAGACATATCTAATTTTGCATTTGGTTGACATGAATGAAGGAGATACCCACTAAAGAATGGATCATGGTAAAAAATATTTTCTTTGTGCTCTAAAGAATGTAAAGTTTGAAAATCAATAGCAACTCCCATACATTGAGCAATTAAATCAGTGGGTTCAAAAGAAACTAAACTTATCAAACCATATCCAATATCTTCTGGACTCTCTAGTATTGTAAAATTACTATTCAATGGTTCATGTTTTGCAACTGGATAATAAGAAGGGTAGAATCTTCTCTCATCATCTACCCTCATTTCTTTATACACATCAACATTCTGTCTCACCTAACCATACCCCTATACTTTAATTCTTTCTCAAAGAAATCTTTATACATCTTATCAATGTTAGGAATTTCTAAACATTTTTCAATATGATCTGTTTCCATATCCTCTAGTACAATCCATATAAGAGGCTTATCTACTTTTTGTCCTCTTGTTCCCCAAGATAGGACCTTTCTAATTATTTCAAACGGGGCACATTCATAGATAGAAAGTTCTTCATAAGGAAAATCATCATGAACATTTCTTCTTGCATAAAAAGAACCCCCATCTACCATATATTCTAATCCATTATCATCAACATACGTTACATAATCATGTTGATGATATGAAGTAAGTAGGGTGCCATCAGGCGTTTTAATTCTGTTTAAGACTAATCTTTTGTAACTCATATAATTAACACATGTAGAAAAGATACTTTAGCAATCAAATAAATAATAAATAAACAATCTATCACACCTACCATTATTCCAATACTTAAAGCCGTAACTTCTTTCATTTTTATTTCTCCTTAATTATCTTCAGATACTATTGTTAAGCATTTAGTTATACTCTCACATTTATCACAAAAGAAACTATGATATCTTAGAGGAGTATTCTCTAAAGGAATTTTTACAGATTGCAAATATATAGTTCCTTTAGGAAAACACTTACCATCTAAAGATATCATTTCTAATTTATTGTCACAAACTAAACAATTTAATCTATCTAATTGTATTACCATTGTTATCCCTATTATCCTTATTTAAATTATTTCTATATCTATAATATATAGAATTTTTCGTTATAATTAAAAAATTTCTGTTATATTTCTAGTGAACTAAAAATAAACTGTTATTTGTTTCAAAATGAACTTTAAGATTTTTAGACATCTTAACAGCAAATCCGTAAAAACTATAAACAAAATTATGAGTTTCAGAATGCTCAGTAATATTATTTAATTCATAAAAACAACCATCTGATTTACGTTTTAATATATCACCTACTTTAAGTTCATCTAATAATTTTTCAGATATTTTTGGCAAGTCTTTAAAAATAATCATTTAATACCTCTTATTTTAGTTCCTTTAAATCTACCATAGTTTGAAGGATGGTAGGTTATATTCGAGTCATAACCATTTAGACTATTACCCAACATCCCTCCTGATACGGAGAAATCCGCTATTCCCCAAACTCTATAAGTTTCAATCGCTCCACAATAAGGACATTTACTAGAACTCCCGAAGTTTTCTGTTGCCGTTTCTTTATGTACCTCGAATATTTGATTACACTTCTCACACTTGAAATTACACGCTACTGACATTCTTTATCCTCACTGATATAGGTTATATTAAACTCTTTACACATTTGTATGTCTTCAAATCCAGACAACTTTCTTTTAGTACAATCCTTACATATCTCAAAATCTGAATCTATTCTTATACATCTTTTATTACAGTAATAATCCTTATCCATTATACTCCCCCTATTTTCTAATTAGTATTAGTCTGTCTTCTTATAAGGGAACAATCTGAATGATGATCCCCCAAAGATGAACGGCGTCCTTGAGAGGTATTGGGAATCGTTCTGCTTCACGATACTACAAAATACGATGTCCGTCTCCAAATTCCACTCCTCCTCTCTCGCCGGAAAGAAGCGTCTCTTTAAAGTTAGTGGTCTATTTATTGCCATTACAATCCTACTACGAGCAGCGTAGACACTACCACCTTCCACCGCTTCCGGTTGTAAAGTAAAACTATCACAAGCCTCAGGGGAGGCAAAAGATTTTCCGGATCTAAAAATATTTTCATTTGATTGTAGTGTACATATAGTATGAATATTATGTTTCTTTGTTATTTGTAATAATCTATTCACTCCGGGTTTTAATTCTGTTCCTGCCTTACCTGACAGTTCCTCAATCTGTTCTGTTAAATCTGTTGTAAGTACACAATAACCATCTTCAGGTAAAACTCCTGCTTCTTTGAACTTCTGTTTGCACTTGTATATGAATGCATCTAAGTCACTTAGAGTCATTATTGGTTCTGCATAATAAGCATAGTTTTTTCTTTTTCTTTTTGTTTCTATATTATCTTTTATAATTTGTTTTGTCTCCTCTGATTTATTATCAGATAGAAGTTCTTCAAGTGAAAGATTAGTTTCCATAGACATCAATCTATCCATATTACTTTCCTCTACCATTTCAAGATTTACTGATATAACACATACACCTTTATTGACTAAAACATTTTCCATACACTTTACAAGAAGTGATTTTCCTGATCCTTTCATACCAAATACTGTGGTCATCTCTCCAGCAGCTGCTGGTCTCATAAGCATCTTATCTATAACATTAAAACCATATGTTCTTTTATTTAAACCATTTTCTCTTTTCTCTAAAGTCTCCTCATAGGTGTCACATAAATCTTCAAAAGTTCTAACAGTTTTATCATCATCTAGTTTTATAGAATTATATAATATACCATCAGCTAATCCTCTTATAGTATCATAATTCAACTCTCCTTTAGATGTAGTAGATACAAGGAATTTTTCTACGGTCTCACCTATATGAAGTTTTACTTTATAATCTTTAATATTTTTAATACAAGATTTTATAAGATTTAAATCTTGATTCTGTTTATCAAAAATACTATTAAGATATTCAATATCTATAGAAGGACAATTCTTTTGTATAACTCTTCTATCAAATGTTTGTATACCTAAATTATTAAAACAATCAAAGAAAGTATTATAAACTTTCTTTCCATTGTTTGAAATAAAATCTTCTTTATCTATTATAAAATGTTCTTTTGGATTTTTTAAAATATAATGTAATACATATTTTTCATCCTCTTCCACGGAAGGGATAAATTTTTCAAACTCCGACATAATTTCTCCTTAATTTAAAATAATCTTCGTTTTTCTGCTTTTAATGTATCTTCTATTCTTTTTTGAGCTACACCAAAATATATTTCATCTTTTTCTATTCCGATAAAATTTCTATTTGTATTTACGCAAGCTACTCCCGTACTGCCTGAACCCATGCAATTATCAAGAACGGTTTCATTTTCAAGGGTGTATGTTTTTATCAGGTATTCTAAAAGTGCTACGGGTTTTTGAGTGGGGTGCAGTACATATTCTTTCTCTCTGTGATTTGAAAAATACTGGATTGATACAGGATATTTCTTTGATGGATCATAATCCGTTGAATATTTAATTGGCCCTTTCGGAGTTACCGCTCCATCTATACGATTTATTTTTTCCTTCTCTTTTCTTTGATCTCGTATTTTTCCTATAACACTTGTTTTTTGTGGAAAATAATTTGAACAATTAAACACAATTATATTTTCGTGTATTTTCAATGGTTGTTTCTTTGCCAACATAATATTACTTCCCTTATTCTTATTCCAAATCCAATCATACTTATAATTCTTTATATTACTCATTCTCAAATAACTTGAAAAAGGTTCACTACCGAATAATACAATACATCCCCGATCTTTTATAATTCTTTTATACTCTTTCCATAACGGTTCAAATGGAATTATTACATCCCACTTACACGCTGTTGTCCCATAAGGTAAATCGCACAGAATCATATCGATAGATTTATCTGATATATTTTTCATTTCTTGTAGACAATCATTATGGTATAATAAAATATTTGACATAATTTCTCCTTAACTATTATAATATATAGAAATTTTTAAAAAATTAAATACTCAGAGTTCTTTTATACTTTTTCCTTTCTAAAAAATTATGTGAATCTCTTGAATCCCTTAAATTATTTGGAAGGGGGATATCAAGCAATAAAAACCATGAGCGTAATTTTTCTTTATCCTCTATACATTTATAAGCTATATCATCAAATCCTAAATCAAGATTTAAAAAATCTACAAGTTGATAATTTATTTTAAGTTGTACCTGAGCTTCTTGAATTTTAAGTTTCCATTGTTTAGGTATAGTATCATCCTTCCACATATTAGCAAGTAGATCATATATACTATCATAATTATTTACTATAGAATACAATACTGCTTTAGGTAAATAAGGAACAGCGTTTTCTACACAATCACTCTTATCTCCATGTATTGCTTTATATATTTTTACTCCATTACCGGAAGGATTAAAACCATATTCAGTGGTAAAATTTTCTACATCATAAACTTTTAAATAGTTAAACCAATGAATTTTTTGATCACCATTATCTTCAATACTCCTTGCCCAATCAAGATCAGCACTTACAAGTAAGGTTGATCCTTTAATATCCTGTAATACAGGAAGTACCAAGTCGTCGGCTTCACACTTAGGATGTGATATAATATAAAAATTATTATCATAAGATTTTAATATCTCTAAAAGTTTTTCAAGAGATTTGTAAAATACTTGTGGAATATTTTTATTCTTTCTCGCATGTTTATATGATGAATCGATCATCTCTCTTTCATTTATTTTAGAGAAAGGATTATCATGAAGAATATAAACAGAAGTTTCCTGATTACCATAAGTATCTCTTATTTGTTTTATTCTTTCAAGTGAGTCCTGTATAGTTATAGAATAGAAAGCATCTTCATTTTCTTGTTCAACTATTTTTTTAATACAAGATGCGACAGAACGCCAATAGGCATTATTCATATCAATTATAATTGATGAGTACTTCACACTTTTTCTCCTTCAGTAAATTCAGAACTCTTTAAACCATTTACAAGCTCTAATAATTGTTTAAATCCTTTTATATCTTCAGTAGTTACAGATGAGCCTTCTATAAATCCTGGTTGATTAACAGGAGGAGCTTCTAATTCTTTATCAACTTTTGTAGCTGACTCAATGATTCTTAATATAGGAAGAGAAGCATCTGTTTCAGATTTAGAAAGTACTTCAATTAATTTTATAAGTACTCCATAAGGAACATCTTCTTCTTCTGATTCTAATTTATCAAATAACATTTGTTCTACTTTTTCTTTTAGGTTAGACTTACTTGCTGATCTCTTTATATAACCATTTAAAAACCCCATTAGATTTTTAAAAGATTCTTCTTTTATTTTATTTCTATCTACAATAGAATTTGATTCCACTTCGGATGTTATGTTTTCTATTTTTGAAATTAAATTATTCTGATCTGTCATTGTTTGCTTCCTCTTTTTTACTGTTTAATGCGTTATAAAAATCTACAAAATCTTTTTCTTCAATAGTTCCTAACATCTCAACTATATCAGCACCTAATGTATCTTTGATTTTATTTATCTTTCCTCCTATGCTTATTGAACTTAATAAATCTTTGTGAGTATCTGGTATATCTAAATAATCTTTTATATCCTGCCATGTATAACCTTTAAATACTTTTAACCAAAAACATAATGCAGTTAGTACACTTGTCTTATATGCTTCTCTTGAAGGGAGTCTTAATATGTCCCCATCATAATATGCAATCAGTCTTTGTAGGCTTTCTTGATCAAGAATTTTGGCAAGCATGAACAAATCATTCATCCTGTGATCTAATGAGTAAATATATAAAGATAGTTCATTAAATATTTGATGATTTAATGTGTCCTCTTGAGAAAAATAATTTTCCAAGGTCTGTCGTAAAAATGCTTGCATATAATACCTTTTATCCACTACTGATTTTTTATATTAGTAGTGGATTAGATATTTATGATTCTTCACAAAAATATTTAATCCCTTGTCCTTTAATTTTCAAATCAGGTATAATTTTTGCAGTTAATTTTTTCATTTTATCTAGATTAGAATATTTTGATTTCTTAACTTTACTATCAGCCTTACTATCTATTGTAATTAAATTATGTAATTCATTGCTAGCCAATTCAGCGCCACAACAAAGCTCTTTACGGAGTAAATCTATAGTTTGCATTGCTATCATTTTTCCTTCTCGCCCAAAAGCCTGAAATAATTTATCAAATGCAGTCTCCCCTTCTTTAAAATATAAATTTATAGAAATAGTTCTTATATAATCTTCATATGAATTTTTACAGTATTCTTCAACACCCTCTATAATACCTATTATTTTATTATATAGACTATTGTTGTACTGTTCATTCTCTATTTTGTCTAGTACACCTTTATCACAAGGAATCATTTGATGTAAGTTATTCCCATCTTCAAATTCAAAGTCAAGAGATACATGAACAGATTCTAATTCCGAGGGGTGGAAAATAGCCTGTTTAATTTTCCATATCATATACCCACCAAAAGAAATATCTATCCTAAAATCTTCTCTTGACAAATATTCTTCGATTAAAGCTGTAACTGCATTATAACTATAATACTCAAGCGATCCTTCATAAGTTAAATATATCTTATATGTTTTTTTAATAATCGACTGACAATATATATCAAGTAATCTTATAAAAGGTACAATGGTTTCTTCACATCTATTATTCAAATAATCAGCTTGTAGATATTTTAGTTTCCTTTCAGTTGGTGGGAGTACAGCCCACTCTTCATTACATCGTGGACAATGACAATTATTATTCTGCCATTGTTGTTTCAGTTCAATATCAGCAATCTTAAATGTATGTTTGCAATACTTACATACTATAGGTTTGCCACGATTTTCTGTTTTTTTAGTTTCCGATTCTGGTTCAATATTTAAAATTTCTATTTCTTCTATAGTTTCTGTTTCAATCATAATTTATTCCTCTGTAATAATTCATACAAAAATCTCTTGGCGGTATAAAGTACCAAGAGATTTTATAAAGTAAAAATTTTAAAACTTACCTGTAACTGCTCTCGGAAAATGAACAAAGATTCTGCATTTCCATGAAATACATCACATGGTGCCTTGGAAGTCCAAGTTTTTCTGCAATCTTTCTCGCATTCTTTGTTGTCTTCCATTCTCGCAGAACCGCTTTTTGCTCATTTTTCTTTAGAGTAACTGTTTGAGGTTTTGACATTTAAGTCTCCTAATTTTTAATTATATTAACCTACAGTAGTAGGAAATATTCTATTCCATTGTGTCAATCCATATTTCAATATATTTATTTTTTAAATCCTTTCTAAAAGAATCTGCATAATTTCTTTCAAGATCATTCATTTCGATCAGAAACTGGATATCAGCAAAATCCTTTAGCCTACCTTTACCATAAAGACCAGAGGCAAGTTTATATCTTATTAAGTTTTCTAAAGTTAAAAAGGGAATATTTTTAATATTATTTGAAATCTTTTTAGGATTTATATATGGTACATCACTACCCTCTCTTCCAGCTTCCTCCCCAGTATATATTACTTCTATCTTAGTTTTAGGATCATGTAAAGTATATACTTTACCTCTTCCATTAGAAAGTTCTCTTATAAAACCAATAGGAAGATGTAACATCTTATCCTTATCCTTTATATCAACAAGTATATCTATATCCTCCGTGATTTTTATTGCTCCATATTGATTTCTAGCAGCTCCCCCAATCACTGTAAAATTTATATCTAGTTTTTTTAAGATATTTGACAAATTTATTAAAGACTTCCATAAATCTCTAACAAAAGTTTCCATAAATTGTGATTCTATTCTTTTATACCTTTTTACCATTTTAAATCTCCTTGAAATATCAAATTATCTATACATATAATATATAGATAATTTATCGATAATTAAACTGTTATCTGAATTTTTTTGATAATCTAAAAGATTCTATCATTTGCCACAGAAGAGCATTTACTTTTATATCCCTATCAGCATTTTTAATTGCTTTTGTTCTTCTTAATGTATTTCTATGAGGGTGTAAATAGTTAGCTCCTCCTTTGATAACATTCTCCTGAACAACGTTCATTACAGAGAAAAGATCATCATTTTTATCTTCTGTTCTCCTTGGTAGTAATAAAGCATCTGGAGTTATTACTGAGCTTGTTCCCCAATTTTCCTCTATTACTTTAGAAGCAAAATCAAGTCTTTGTCCATTTGTAAGTTTAATAGACTTATACTCGTCTATTTTTCCCCAAACGTCTTGAAACTCATTTGTAGCATCATATATTACTTGGAATATTTCATCTTGATCTATTCCAAAGTGTCTTCTTTTTACTTGTGCAAATCTGCTGTTGGCAATCACTAATCCGTTACCGCAAACGAGTCTAAATAATCCCAGTTCTATGCGCACTGCCGAGGTACCGTTGTGGGAATTGATTAAAATTATCTCTGGTGTAAGTGAGCCTACCTCTTTCATCATTGGTTGAAAATCAGGATTAGATAATCTTACTACATGCTTTCTTTCTGCTATATCGTCTTTCTTAGTTTTACTTTGAAAAGCTTTTGTAACTTCCCAACCTGCTTGATTAAATCCTGTAATTATTTTGTCTGTTGATACAAAAGAATATCTATCTGTCATAGACTTCTTTGGTTGAGTTGCATATACTGCTGGAGCTGACTTTTTAATCTCCTCTTTTGTTAATTTTATTATGTTCACTATAGAACCCCTAGTTTAAATTATTTTTTCTTATCTACCTTTATAATATATAGAAAATTAGATGAGAATTAAAAATTATTTCACTTTAAATTTATATTTTTTAATCAATGTTTCAATCATATGATTAACATCTAATCCAGATCCACCATTTTCTATTTTAGGAACGGATATTTTAAATATATTTATAAAGATGGGTGTTAAAGTTTGCTCTACACTCCCACCATGTATATTAGAATTTTTACCGTATATAAATTCACTTCCTTGAGATGTAACTATAGAACATTCAACATTAAACCCTTGTTTTGGACCACTCCATTGCATAGTGATAGAATAATCTTTTCCTTTAAGATTACCTAATAATTCTATATAATCCCTATCTTTAGAGAAATCTATATACTTAGAATCTTCAAAAAATTGTTTATATCTTTCTACCATCATTATTAGTCCTTAAAAGTCCCTTCTGCTTTTAATTCATCAAGTACATACTCTTGATCCCCATCTGAAAGTTTTTTAAAGTCTTTATCTTTCTTTACATCCTTGAATGATCCATATTGAGCTTTAAGTTCTCCTATAAGTTCATTTAAATCTTTTTTATTTGCTTCTTTAAACTTAAATGGTGCATATCTTTTCATTTATTTACCTCAATTTTATATTATTTCTATTAGTGAACTAACACAACTCTAAAGAGTTGTATCTTCCTGCTTCATAGTTCACACTTACGAAAGACTTTAAATAATCTATCGCAGAGGTATTAAACTCCACAGGCTTAAAATTCCTATATTCCATAGGTATTGTTTCTAAAAGAATATTTTTTGCACTATGAATATCTCTATCCTGAGAATAACCACAAGAACAATTGTACATTCTATCTGCTAATGTTAAAATATTTAATTGACCACATTCAGGACAAAGTTTTGTACTTGGAAAAAATCTATCAACAATATGTGTCTGCGGAAGTTTCTTCAATTCCGAAATTATACCACCTAAAATTGATTGTTGTACTTGTTTTCCAAATAATCCTGCGTGCCATCCTTTTATATTTTCATTTTGAATTGCTATATGAGAATAATTATTTTTTAAATAACTTATGATTTTATTTTTTGTATCTTGTTTTTTATTATTCTGTTTTTCATAAGCTAATGCAACTTTATTTTTTTGTTTCCAATAATTATGACTACCTTTTTTCTTTTTAGATAATTTTCTTTGCTCTCTTTTAATTTGAAAAGATGTTGGAAATTTAGTTTGAAATTTAATTCCATTGCTTAAAACCAAATCATCTTTAATTCCAAAATCAATACCAACTATTTCTTTACTTATATTTTTACTTTCAATTGGAAGAAAGCAAGTTACTTTAAGATAATAGCCTGAAGGTTTTCTAATTAAATTAGCATTTGCAAATTCAGCATTCTCAGGAATTTGTTTTAATCCTTTAATTTGAAACAATGATTTACAGTTTTGTATTTTTAAATTACCTTTCTGAAACTTATATGTAATTCCATATTGTTTTAAAGGAATTGAATTTATTTGACTTTTAAATTTAAGTCTACCTACTTGCTTTGTTTTGCCCTTTTTCTTTTTAGTAGAAAGAGATTTAATAGAGCCCCAGGTTCTTTGTAATAGTTCTTGTTTAATTTGACTACCTAAAACTTTTAATTCTCTTATTTCCTTTTCTTTCTCTTTATTTAGGATTTCTAATTCTTTCTTTTTGCAATCATAGTTTTTTAAATCATTAAAGCTTAAAATATCATTATATATCCATTTTGCCTCAAGGAAAATCCTATGCAAAAAATCAATTTGTATTTTATTAAGTTTGTTTTCACAAAGCTTTAATTCATAAACTTTACAAGTTTGAGTTTTTCTTTTTTCTCCTGTAGCGGAAAGAGAATATTTTATTTGTTGATTTTTAGTTATCATAATTTTCTTGTGACTTAATGTATTCCATAATTTTTTCTTTTGAAACTCGACCGACAGTCGAAACAAAATAACCATGAGTCCAAAATCCGCTATTCCAAAAATATTTCTTTCTTAATTCTGGAAATTCCTTAAACAAATAATATCCAGTTATTGATTTTAAATTTCTAACAACAGAACCAATAGAATACGTTGGTTGTAATTTTAATGCAAAGTGAATATGGTCTATTTCTATTGAAAAATCTAATAATTCATAATCATAATTAATACAAATTTCTTTAAATTTATTCTTTAAAAAATTCTTGACTTCATCATGCAATACCTTATGTCTATATTTAGGACATATAATAAGATGATAATTACAATCAGATTTATAATGATGTTTTTTCATTTTCTAAATCAAATTCCCTAATTAAAGTTTCAGAAATTAACCCACTTAAAGTTGTGCTTTTTTCATTTTCTACATTCCCCATAGAAACTATTTTTTCAAGTTTTCTTTTATATTGCTTTGGAAAATTAAATATTATCTTTTCATATTCCATGTTAAACCTCTTGTTTATTAGTATTATCATATATAATATATTACAATATTATAGAAAAGTACACTACTTTTTTTATTTTTATCAAAAAAATTCATTATTTTTGCCATTCATACACACCTCTAAAGAGGGTGTATCTTTCTGGCAATGTATGTAAAAAAATGTAAACAACTTTTTATTATTTTTTAAAAATTATTTAGAACAGCCACTACAAAGTTCAAAACCATCTTTCACTTTTCTTTTATATGTTTCTCCCTCAAGAATTACTTTACAACCACATTTACAATTATAACTTCTTTTAAGTTCAACTTGAATAATTTCCTCTTTTTCAATTTGAACCTGTTCTTTAGATTCTTTTGGTGATAATAACTTTTGATTCTTAGTATTTCTTGAAGACTTTGGTTCCTTCTTTTTCAAAATTTATCTCCAACTAGTTTAATATCTATTTGATCCATAACTTTAACTATAATATATAGAAATAATCATTAAAATTAAATTATTTTTATGTATTAGTAAAAATGATAATTATTTAACTTGTTTTAATGCCATACCATAATTATTTATACCCTCTTTAACTATATAATCATCTTTAAAAATAAGTTTAACTTTCTTAAATGGACCATAATCTACATAATGATGCCATCTATTAAATTTCCACACTACCTCTGTTACATCTGGATGCATATCTTTTAACATTTGAGATTTAGGAAGAGTACCCTCATGTGCATAGAAAGCTTCTGTATTACCGCCACCAAGCACTTGAGTTGTAAGTTTTTCTTGCAGAAATGCATTAAATTGAACTGTACACCATCCATCTTTTAACATACATAAAGATAAATCTGTATCTTCATTATAACGACCTCTCCATCTATATGGAACATCATTCCTAATGAGATTACACGAGTATATACGAGTATTAGTTACATAAGGAGGTAATATAGCTTTTCTTGGTACAAACATATAATACTGAGGACCAGCCATTCCTATATTCTTATATCTTAAACAAAAATCTTCCATAGCTTTAAACATTACACCGGATGTAGTTTTAATCTGTCTATTATTATTAAAGATTTTAAATGACATAATATTATCATCCATTACCCAATGCCAATCAAATCCCATTTTAATAGAATGATCCCATGCAAAATTTCTAGCCGCACCTGGTCCTTTGCTTTTGGTACTACCTAAATCATCAAAAGTGTTATATTCATCTTGATATTTTTTATCAAGAATAAGTAGAGTAACAAATTTATTATCCTTATGATTCTCATAGTATAGATCATACTGTTGTTCTTCTATAACAATATAATGAGGTATTTCCATTTCACTGAGATTATCACTTGTATAACCTTTTATATCATGTCTTCCTTTAGATGGTAGGTATATAGGGAATTGAGGCTTATTTTTTATCATCGACATACCTCAAATGTTCTACAAAATCAATGTCTTCTTTAGGATACCATAAAGATTTTGTTCTCTCTGATATTGGTTGATTTATAAGTTTAGAAAAAGCTTTTCTATCCTCTTTAGTTTTAAATGAAATTATAATTTGAGAATGTGGACCTAAATCATTACATATAAATTCAGGCATGTCTTGCCAGTGTTCTTTCCATTCTTCATTTCTATTATGCAGTGGTTTTCTTTTTAAAAAATCATTCATTTGAATTCTCCAATATTATTTTTATCTACCTCAGTACCAAATCCCCAAATATCCCCATATTCAACTTCAGCTAATATGGGAATACTATAATCAAATACTTCCATACTTTCTTTTAGTATATAATACATTTGCTCTGTTTCAGTTTTATGTATGTACAGCACAATTGAGTCATGCACGCACCCAACTAGCATACTTTTAAGATTTAGTTCTTTAATCTTTTTATGTATTTTTATCAAAGCTCTATATATAATTAAAGCCTCTCCACCCTGTGCCCCAGTATTCACTGTTATATTATTAAGATTTGAATAATGTGACATTTTTTCTTTATTAAGATTACTTCCTTGTTTTAGTAGTTCAGGTATATGTCGTCTTAATCCAGGAAATATAGGACAATCTACATAACCATTTTCTCTTGCAAACTTTTGCATATTAGCCGCATATTCAGGTAGTTTAGGATACTTAATAAAAAACTTTTTATGTATATCAGTGGCTATAGTAAGATTTTTATTTTGAAATCCTGTTTTGCTGTCTTTAATTATTTCTAATTTATTCTTTTTAATGTAATCATCTATTTGTTCAGGTGTCCATTCTTCTCTGATAGAATTTTGAAAAGAGAATGGACTAACCATAAAAACAAAAGATAGATTTACAACTTTCCCATTAAATCTTGCTGTCTTGTATGGATCCTCTTTTTTATGCTCCATAAAATAAGATAATTCAGTACCTTGAGAAAATACCTCGCATCCCGTTACGGAGTGCAAATCTCCTCCCTGATTTATAAAAGCATCTATCATAGTTTCATCTTTAGAATATATACCCATAAGTCTTAATTGAAATCCTGCATAGTCTGCTTCACAAAAATAATAATCTTCTGGAGCTATAAATACTTTTCTAAAAGCTTTACCTTCATCCCCCCTTTTCGGAAAATTTTGTAGGTTGGGCTGAAACGATAACGATCTGATTGAGTCAGTCAGTGCCGGCATGATATTTCCATGCACCTTATTATCTGACATTATATATTGATATAAGCCTACGCTTTCCTTTTCTTTCTTTGAATTATCGAAGAAATTAAATTCAGCTTCCTCGTCTTTATTACCTATATAAGTGGAGTCTAATTTTGTTATCTTCCTATACTCTAGAATTTTTTCAACTATTTTAAAACCATCTTTTTTCCATTTTAATAAAATCTCCTCATTAGTTTGATATAAACCTTTTTTAGTTACACCATAATTCGGTAAACCAGATTCTTTTAATAATAAACCTAATTCATCATTAGAACCTATATTAAATTTTTTACCCGCTAATTCATAAATTTCTTTTTCAACAATTTCTTTTTTAATCATTAATTCATTATGATAATTTTTTATATACTCTTTATCAACCAGTAATCCATTCTCCTCTATTTCTTGGAATACAGGTATTACCGGTATTATATCATTTCTATATAAATTATATGTTTCTTGTTGTCTTGGAACTAAATATTTATGTAAAAATTCATCCAATCTATAAGTAACTATAGCATCTAATCCTGAATAATTTATCATTATATTTTCAGGTATATCTAAATAGTTTTTAATTTTGTGTTTCTTTTTATATTCATCAAGTTCATCTTCATATCCACCAAAACCAATGAACCAAGATAGAACTTTGATTGAATTTGAATCTCTTTCAGTATTCATAATATGGAATATAAGGGGTATATCTTCATCGACATGATAACCTTTTATACCACTTCTATTCAATACTTTGCAATCGTACTTCCCATTTGCCCAAATCTGAAATATATTATTAAGCCATATAGAAAGTTTTCTTTTATTTGTTATTGTAGATGATGGTATATAATAAGCATTAACTCCATCAAAGGAACACTGCATACACCCCATTTTAAAGTCATCTACAAATACATTAAGACTATTTGTTTCTGTATCAAAAGCCCCTTTCTTTTCATCTCTATGCTCATCTATAAATAAGGATAGATCGGAAACTTTTTCTATTTTATAATCAGGCATAATAAATTTTTCATTTACATAATTGTTAATATGTAATTGAGCAAACCCAAGATTCTTAGTAAAATGTAAATGTTCAAAAGTATCAAATTGAAATAAGTCATGAATAAATGAACAAGGATAAATTCTACCTTTCCATTCTTCTTTTATATGAGGATAAAAATATGTTTCATTAAATACAAATTCTCTAAAATCTCTCCAAGAGGAAAATACTGATCCTCTTGTAAAATAATAAATTGCTTTACCAAATGTAAATACAACTTTTGGATTGAATTTTTTAATATCAAATGATTTACAATAATTATAAGTTGAATATAAAGGAGTAGATACTTCATAACTTATTGTTCTACACCCTATTGCAGATGTAATAGCAAAGTTTTTAATGCCTTTAACTTTTATTAGATTATATAGTTTATCTAAATCTTTATCTTGCTCTATACAATCAGTAAGAAAAAGATAATCTACATTAGAATAATCTTGTAAATCACTTTTAACTTGAATTTCATTTTTTTTAGATGCTCTTATAAAAGTACCTTTTTTTATATCTATCTCAAGTGGACAAGAATCACACTTATCCCTTTTCTTTAGAAAAGATTCTGTCATTGTATAATCCTAAAATAATAATTTTTTGTAAGTTTTATGTATGGGTATAAAAGGTATCATGTCTATAGGCAAATAAAACTTAAATTTAAAAATTTGTCCATTTATAAATTTAATAGTATATTGATCTTTATCTATACTTATAGATATAATATTTTTTTCACTACTCTTTAATAACTTATTAAATTTTCTAACAAATTTTTCTTGCTCCTTTAAAATCATATAACTTTAACTTCCTTGAACATTACTTGGTCTCTATCACCTTTTGAGGATATTTCCATAAAAGATAAGAACTCAGCTGGAAGGGTAGTATAAGCTACTTCAGTATAATGACTAAATGTTTTATTATCAATTTTAGATAAACATTCTCGAATAAATGAATTAAGACTCTGAGATGATTCATATTCAGTATTCTCTCTTGAGATGAGATAGGTACTTAGCATATAGTAAAAACGAAGACTATCAATAATATCTGTTCCGGTGTATTCTTGTGTATTCAAATTCATTTCTCCTTAGTTTTATTATTTATAATATATAGAAAATTTAACCAAAATTAAAATAATTTTTTATTTAAACCAGAATCTTTCTTTATAGCTTCATTCTTTAGTTCTTCTTTTTCTTTTTTATCTTCTTTAAAATAAAAATTATGTTTAATCCAATATTCTTTTCTTGCATCGCCTATTTCACAATACTTTTTTGATATTTCTATACCTGTTATATTTTCTTCTAGTATTCCTAAAGCTATAGCCGGAATATATTCAGATTGAACACCACAAAAAGGGATAAGTATTTTAAAATCTTTTATATCTTCTTTGGGACATAGAAATAAATTCATAAGCTTGTACTGTAAATTCATGTTTTTTAGTGTCGGATGATTATTTTTTACAAACTCTTTAACTAATCTTTCTTTTCCAGAAGAAGTATTAATATTATTTTTTAATCCTATAACATTAGCATTGGATTGTTCTATTTTTAAATCATCTAACTTGTCACACCCTGCATTTCTCTCAAAACTTGAAACCTTAGTAGTATAGTTAAAAATATTAAATTCATTCAATTCGTATTTACACTTATGTAAAATTCGTGAACACCCTTCATAATGATTAGCATGTATAGTAGTCCTATCTCTATTTTCAACTTCTCTAAAATAAAATGAACTATATCCACTAGTATCCTCCATAGAACCACTTCGTAAAATACCACTTTGTTCATCTAGCACTTTACTTATTTCAAACTTATCGAGATAGTTACATACATATTCTATCTGTTTTTCTTCTAACATATATTGAAGAGGTTCTATATCTATCCCTATATTTTCTAATATGTTAAATTGTTTATTTGTAAGTATTTCTTTTATCTGTTCTGGTGCATAATTAAATCCATCTATAAGATATAAATTTGAAGGGTATCTTCCATTTTGAGAATATAAAGTTTGTTCTTCTCCTTTATAATTATCTTTTTCAAATTCTAATCCCGCTTTTGCTTTATGGTTATAATTTTTGTCTACCCTTGAATCATCATTACTCGTAAACCCCACTCTATTCCCATCTATATTTATTCCAACTCCATGTATATCAGTTTCATTATTTTCTTCTTTCGCTACAATATCAGTAATGATTGACTTATACTTAAAAGGTTTCCTAAATACAAGAAGAGTTTCCGAAACTTCCTTCAAGGGACAAATTGAAGATTTATAACCATCATATTTTTTAGCTAGATGACTAGATGCTATATCTATATCTTTTGTTAGTTGGCTATCACCATTATTCATAGCATAAATACCACTGTTACTATCAGAACCTTTACCATTAAATCTTTTACCTATAACTTCTCTTTCTTCTCCATAATGTTTATCTAACATTTTACTTAAATCCATAGCTTTAGGAAAAGATGAAATAAAATAAGATGAAATAGATTGTAAGTTTTCAAATCCTGCTTTATTACTATAATATAAGAAGGGCAAGTGCTGTCTTGAAAGTGACCACATACAACAAAATCCACCATGTTTAAGAATTCTATAAAATTCTTCAAACATAGTTTCTAAATCTATATCAGAAAGCCCATCCCATTTATTCATAAAGTCTCGACCTTTACCATCAAGGACTACTCTATCATTTTGTAATTTCCATTTAGATGAAAGATTATAAGGCGGGTCAGAAAATATTAGATTCTGTGAACACTCCTCTATCGTTGGTAAAACTGTAAATATATTGTCATTTATTATCAACTTATTATATCCTCTTTCATTGGTATAATTCCACAACTATTTTTTTCTATGCAATAACCAATCACTTCACACTTAGGTTTATAATAATTGAACATTATATAATCCCATTCAGAATCTACACGCTTTAATATATGAAAAAGTTCATTCATAAAATCTTGAAATTCTGGTAATGCTCTTTTACATAGTCTCAGTTCAGCCATATGAAGTAACGCTCTTAAATTGATTTTGAGTACGATTTTGCTATGCATACCAAGAGGAAGAATATTTGCTACATCCTGTTTTGGAATTCCATAATCAATAAGTTCTTTGTAGCTTTCTCTTATAACTTTCATAAGTCCATTATATATGGTTAAAGGATTATTTGCAGTACCATTATCTTTATAGTTTAATATTGAATCTGGTAGATAATATCCAAAATTTTCACAATCAATATATCTTGTTGATTCTTGTAACCTCGTAGTCCCAACTATATGAGTATACAGCTCACGAATCATTCTAGCACTGTATCCAGATATCTCAATAGTCATATCTGGATATTCCATTACTCTATGATGTCCACTTGTTATACAATCTATTCCGATTTGTTTTGATCCTTTACTACCCCAACAAGTTGAAGCAACCTCTCCCATTAGAGAAAGAGGGTTATTTGTGATATTTATTATTTTAATCAATCTAAAAACTCCTCAAATGTTATCCAATCTTTTTGAATAAGTAAAAGGGCGCAGTATCCAAAAAGATCGCTCAAATCGTTTTTCTTTATTTCAGAAGCATTTTTAATTCTATTTAGCTTATCATCTATACGAGAACATATTTGATTATCCGCTTCTGTCTTAGAAAATATTTGAATAGGGGAAATTGCAGCATCTCCATATCTTCTATTTTTCTCCTTTAGAAATTCTCCAAAGTTAAACATAAGTCTATCTATTTTTGCTTGAGTATTTTCTTCCATAATTCTTATCCTTAATGAGCATTTGATATATCAGGTTTAACCTCTTCTGATATAACATCTAATATTTTTTTAGTTAGTCTTTCTTTTACTACTTCATAATTCTCTTTAGATTCTTGCATTTCTTTGTATATATCAGAATCCCATAGTAAATCTTTACATACACCATCTGAGGTAAATATAGAATAGAAGGGACTATCCATCTGGCACATAATTTGACGGTTCATTAAATCTATAATAAGATTACATGCTATTAACATTTCCCTTGAAGTTGGTAGTAAAGTCAAGTCAAAAGATATCGACCATACTTCATCATATTCTCCTAATACCCCAAAAAGAAAATAAAAACAATTTTCCTCTTCTTCATAAAATATTGTTTCTTCATCTACATAATCAAGTAGAACTTGTTTTATAATTTTATATTCTTGCAATTATTATTCTCCTTTCTTTTCAAATCTTGGACATATTATTTGAATTACTTTTGAACTTTGTTTACATTTATTTGTACATTGTTTACACTTTTCATGTTTATCTTCCCAATAAATCTTATTAGCTTCTTTATCTGATAGTTCCATTCCATTCTCCATTTAGTTAGTACCTGTTGATCCAAAACCACCTCTTGATTCATCTTCCATGTTATCTACTTCAACAAAAGTAACTTCAGGCATCTTTTCTATAATTCTAAACTGACATACCCTATCATTTTTTTTAATTATAGTATCTCTTTTTACTTCTACTGGCATCATCCAGCGATCATTCTCACCTGAATAGCTTTCATCAATTATACCCATACTATTCGACTGAATTACTCCAAAGTTTTTTAAAGTAGAACTTCTTGGTACAAGATGAGCTTCATATCCTTTGGGTATTTTAATGGATACCCCAAGATCAATTAGTTCAAAATTACCTTTAAATAAATTATAATCCCTTGAAGCTCTTAAATCTATCCAATCTCCTTTGTCTATCTTTTCTAGCTTAACTAAATCTTCTACATGATATTTAATTTTTATCTCAAGCATTTAATTCTCCTATTTTTAAAATTAGCGGGAGAAGGAACTGCACCTTCACCAATTACGACTTATGAAACCGTTACAGCACTAATACTGTTTGTCCCGCGATCTATTATTTATTCTCCTTAACTTTTTCCATAAGAATCTTATCAATTCTTATTTTAAGCTTATCTACAAATGCTTGCACTTTCATTGGTTCTGTTCTTTTGAGTTCTGAAAATTTTTCTGTTGATTCAAGTTTGAAATTATCTAAATACTCCTTAAGAATTTCTTTGGCGTAACTTTGTGCTGATACTTTTTCACCTGCTTTGTTTGTAATAGCCATATTACCTCTTTATTATTTTGATTTGGGAGGGATTGGATTCGAACCAATAATACTCCATCCTTTGTATCGGACGCTGTCTAACCACCTTCCAGCACCCTCCCTGTTTATTAGTTTTTTCTATTGAAAGCGTTAAATGTCTTCTCAATACTTACATTATGTTTCATAGCATCATTTATAACTTTAGAAATACGAAGTTGCATTTTTCTATAATACTCATCTCTTTTTTCTAAAGCTCTATGAAAAGCAATATCTCTTCCAGTAGACAAACTGTAGGTATCATCCTTATGACATACAGCTTTACCTTTAAAAGTAAAATCATCTAAAAAAGAATCTTGAATGTAACAAAATACAATTTCCTTTTTACTCCTCGGATAACATTTTTCTTCAAAATAAATTACATACTCTTCAGTATCATGTTTCGTATACAATTCAATACTAAATCCTTTCTTTTTCCTTTGCATTAAATTACCTCTTTCGGGTGTTCTTTTTGTTCTTTAAGATTCATTTTAGAAACACTAATACTTGGGGTACCAGGAGTTACTTTTACATTTTTTAAAAGTATTGAAAGAACAGTATTTCTTACTTCTACTGGTTCAAGTTCTTCTGCCTGTTTCTTATTGATCTTTACAATCTTTGGAAACTGCATTAGAATATTCATTCCTTCTTTCGCCATCTCATTATGAATCTCTACAACATCATAATCAGAAGATGCTTTACCATCTGTAGGAGATACTTTCATTTCAAAATCAGGAAAGTATAATGCTTCCTTCAATCCCCTTGATTTTAATTCTCCTATATAAGTAGTATAGGTATCTTCCAACTCTTTTATAATAGAGTTTAATCTTACAAGTTCAAGACCAATTTCCTTTTCTGATAAAACTTTTAATTCTACTGACATATTATTTCTCCTTAGTTATTTTTCTTTTCTATACCTATAATATATAGAAATTTTCGATAAAATTAAATATTTTTTACCTAAATTTAAATAAAGTTAATCCATAAATATTAGATGCACCTCTTATTTTTAAAACTTCAAATAATTCTAAAAACGTACTTCCAGTAGTTAATATATCATCTACAATTAGAATATTTTTATTTTCAAATTGAACACCATTTCTTATAGAAATAAATCCTGTAAAATACTTTCTAAATTTTAAAGGAATATCATTTCTCAATTTAATAGTATCTTTCTTTTTTAATGAAGTTAAAAGTATTTGTAAATCCTTTAAATACTTAATGGGCGCATCGTCTTTAATTTTTAAATTATCTGTAGTTGTTTTATAAATACTTTGAGATATAGCAATAACTTTTGAAGAGAACCTAGATTCTAACTTTTTAATAAAACTATCAAATAAATAGTAACTGTTTTCACTAAATAATATTATATCAATTTCTTCTGGGATTTGTTGAAAAGCATATAAAGCACTACGATTTGCAAAATAATCTAAGTCTTTTTTATCTACTTGAATAGATGTTTCATTTTTTAATGTTCTTAAAATAACTTTATCCTCTGATGTTACTTGATATAAAGATATTATAGAATAATCATCCACTTTAGTTTTATAGGGTTTAAATTTAAACTGTTTAGTTCCTAAAGCTACTCTAAGTCCAGAATCATTAGAATAATCAAAAACTAGTTTATCATCTATTATAGATAAACCTTCATCTAAATTTCTTTTATATCTTTTCATATATAATTACCTTGTGTTTCTTATTATTTTTAATACAATAATCAATATTAAACTTTGAGCCTTTACTTTTTCCATCCCAAAAAATTATATTAAAATCAGAATCTTCTATAATTTTTTTGTTTCTAATAATCCCAGCGGATTTACCAAATTTATCCCAATCAGGTAGAATTTCATTTATTTTAAAATTATTATCTATGCAATATTTTTTAATAAAAGAATCAATACCTCTCGCTCCCCCAGATATAAAAGTAATTTCATTATATTCTTTTATGATAGATTCTAATTCTAATTTAAACCAGTTATAATTTTCGATAGAACGTGAACCAGTTACTGATATATTCATATTTGATATCCTTATTTAAATTTATCTTACAAGTATAATATATAGAAAAAATGTCAATAATTAAAAATTATTTATATCAAATTGAGAAAAAATTATATAAATTATTGTGGATAGAATACAGAGGGGGAATAATATTTGTATCCATATCCACATGTGAACTAAATTTTTGGTAATTGATCAATAGTGAACAATAAATAATTAAATACAGTTTTCTTAGATGTTCCTTTATACATCTGAGTATTTTTTATTGTATCTAAAATATATTTTAAATTTTTAGCATCCTGTACTACTTGGCATCCAGCGGAGTATTTCCCTACCTTATCTACTATTGATATAGGATGCATTCTATGAAAATTTATTCCAAAATAATCACACACTTGAACATCTTTAGCATCTTTAGTAAAATCATAATTGACATCTCTCCAACCTTTAGTTGGTTTACATTGAGGATATTGATTTGTAAGTGCTTCATATCCTTTATGAATTCCTATACTCCAAATAGCTTCATGAAATCCTTCGTTCAAATGAAAAGTACCTTGTTTATTTCTTTCTACTTTATCCTTTACCCAATATACTCCGGGTTCTGTTGTACCTTTACAAAGAAACAATTCTGTTTTAGTAATAAATCCAAGTTGATCATTGATAGCATCTTTATCCTGATCTTTTGAATCTCTAATTCCAACTAAAGTAATTTCATCCATTGGAAGATTATGATCAGCCATATAATTTTCTATAAAATTATGTAACAAACTATTGTCCATTTTCTTAACTCCTTTTTTATTTTAGTAAAGTACATCATTTACATCAATAGTGGTAGAAAAATAATCATCGGGAAAACTAATATCACAATAAAATAAATCATCTGTGAATTGTTTTATAACCCTTTCTATTCTACCATCCCCTTCATACTCTCTTTTTGTTTCTGGATCAATATAAACTTTTACTATTTTACCTTTTAATTCTTTTTGCATCTACTTATCAATTCCTGTATAATTATTAGTATATCTGAGAATTTAATATCACTGAACTTTCTGAATATTATCATAATCAAAATCTCCATTTGTAAATTCTTTTCTTCTGTCATGATCATATATTTTTTTATAAGTGCTCATATCATCCACAGGAACAAAAAATCCAACAACCCTAGCAATTTTTCTTTTTATGGGTTTTCCGCATTTGGCACAAGTCTCCCTATTCCCTATAAGTACATGTCCATCTTCACACTGACAGAATGTTCCTGTTATGGCGAAGTGCTCACAATTGCACTCTACTGCATAGTTAATAATCCTCTCAGCTTGTTTTGCTGTAATATGTTCACCTGTATTGATATGTGAAATTCCACCCCCGGTAAGTCCGGTAAGATATTTACCATCTATTTCCATCTTTTCCCATAAAGTATGATTTTGATCAGTTAGTGATACAAATTGATTTGCATAGATATCATAAGGAACACTCTTTTCTCCAAAGATAAGTTTGTCAACTCTTGGTAATCTGTGTGACATTGACTCTCCTGGAATTTGCTCCACATTGAATTGGCACCCCATAAAATTTTCATTATTTGAGTTAACTTCATTATTAAAATAATCTAAGAATACTTTCATATAATCAACATTCTTTAATTCTTTAAATTTAGATTTCATAATATCTTGCGCTTCTATATAACCCATAATTCCTAATGTTGAAAACATTCTTTCTAATTGCATCCAACCTATTTGAATAAACTGATGTGATTTTTTTGAATCCTGTAAAAGTTGTTTATGAGACTTTAGAATTTTTTTACAATTATTTGTATGTAACTTAATAAGTTCTAAAAATTCTTCAGGTGTTTTGGATATTAAAGCAAGTCTAGAAAAGTTAATTGTTATTACTCTATGACTCCCTAGTGAAATAGAACCTCCTGCGCCAAAACTATTTGCTTGTGATGCTAAATCAATCATATCTAGGCAGCTCAGAAGCCTACAGCAACTTGCTATTTTATTCCCCTCACTTACAAATATGTTATATCTATAAATATCTTTCTTACAGGCTTGTTTAAGAAAATGTTTATCTTCTATAACCCATTTATCATCTTTATCTTTCTTCTTTGATATATTGAGGGTAGCAACAGGAAATCTGTAAGGCATTCCATCATTCATTGGATCACCTTTATCAAAAAATTCCATAAAGATAATCTGAAGTTCCATAATAAATTCTATTACATCATTTAAGTCAATAGGGAATGTTCCATCCTCATTCATATAATACCAAGAGTATTCTTCCACAACCAGTTTGTTTAATTTCTCTCTATCGAATAAAGATATATTTGTAAAGGGGGATTCTGTTCCCCCACTTCTACTTAGAGAATTAAAACCATGCACAACTTTTTGATACTGGTTAATTATAACTTTTCTATATTTAGGTTCTTTCAAATCTTCTAAGCACTTACCCTCTTTCATTAAAAGTAAATGAGCTATATCTAAAAAGAAAGTTCCTATAGCAATTGCTCCAGCAGCGTGGTTTGACATCTGGTGTATTACTTCATTTAATAATGAAGTATATGATTCAAATCTTTTTGTAGGACTTGAAGGTAACTGTCCAAAGGGTTTACCAAGAGTAACAAGTTTACTAGCATCAAATGCCCAACAATACGGTACAAGTATATTTGTAGAATCGGATAATCCAAGAGTAAAGTCATACATAAGAGATGTAAGATGCTTAGCCTCTTTCTTTCCATAAATTTCTGCCATCTTTCTATAAAGAAATCTATATCCAGTCATCTTTTCAAATGGAGCAATTGACTCCTTCATTATCCCTTTTATAGTTTTTTCATTTTTGTTACTATTATCGTCAATTGATTCATCATTTAATTTATTTGAAATCAACTTTTCTATTTTATCTATAACAGAAAAATCTTCTTTACTCATACCATGTACTTTAAGAATCTGATCTGTAATTATTTCACTCTCTTCTACTTCAATCCCATATGTTTTTATAAGCTGATTTTGAAGAGTTTTGTAGACGCTATTAACAGCCTGATTGATGCTTGATTTTTCAAACATTTATTACTTCCTCATTTATTATTTTAATTAAAACTGCATCCTTCCATTTCTGGATAGGCAATTAAATCTTGAATCATATATTTCCTGATTGGTTGATGCTAGTTGAATATAGTTATCTGTCTTTATTGGTTCTTGTTTGAACTTCTCCGTATATGCTCCACACTTTAAAAATGTAAATCCTTTAATATCTTTAGCTTTTACCTGATCAGCAGTATACCCCGTATATAAACATATCTTATATACATTACCATAACTTTTTATAAACTGTCTTGTAAAGTCTATATTTTCTCTGTATAGAAAATCTGCTCCACCTAATACAACTTTATTAGTTTTATTCCTATAGCATACATCTAGTAGTTCACTTTGAAATTCTTTTAGAGTAAATGTTTTTGTTTTTATAAATTCATTTTTTTCATCTGCTTTGTAGTCATGTAATATCTGATTATGACATCCTCCACAATTTAAATTACATCCTATTGAACTTACATATACAGCATAACTTTCTGCATCTGGATAATCTAACCATGTAGCTGAAAATGGATACAATGTTTTGATTTTTAAATTGTTCATATATTCACCTTTTTAATTTATCTATTTCTACTAAAACTTCTACAAGCTTATCTACAAGAAATTGTATTTTTAAATCCACTGCCTCAAAAGGTTGAACTTGTTTATTACCATATTTAATATCAAATTCTTCTTTTAATTCAGTATACTTCTTTTCATAAATATCCAATATTAACTCCTCCTTTTAACCTCTTCTTGTTTTTCTATATCAGCGAATACTTGAGCAACATTTAATTTTCTTTTTTCTTTAATAGATTCTGTAAGATGTACTTGGAAAAAATTCCGATCAATAAGTTCAAAAATTGATTTACCAAAATGTTGTCCTATATTATTTTTATCGTAGTTTGATGTAGTTACTATTTTAGTATTGGAGGCTAAAACCTCTCTAAAGAATTGATCCCACTCACCTATAATTAAATTTTTATTGAGACCATTCCAATGCATTGCTTTTTCCACATCCCAACAATCGTCAACGATCAATAAGTCACACTCTTTCAATTCCTTAACTTCATTATAAATTTCTTGTATAAAATTAAATCCTTGTAATTTCATTAACTTATCTATAAGAGTACCTGCTAAAATAGATTTTACTTTCAATCCATTTCTTATAGCTTCCTTCCCTATGTTATAGGCAAGTGCAGACTTCTGAGTACTATGAAGTCCATAAATAAATAAGTGTATATGATTAAATTCTTTTTTATGACAATTATCTGCATACCTTTTTATGTAAAGATATTCTTTATTTGTTTTACTCCCCTGATAATCATCAAAGTTGATATTCCAATAAAATGAAGGAATTCCGCTTTGAGCAAGGTGCAAATCATATTTTAATTTTCTTTGCTCTCTCAATGAATCTTCTGAGTGATAAGCAAAAGTGTCACCGTCTTGAGTAACATATGTAAGCATTTCTTTTTCCTTCTGAATTTATTTATAATATATAGAAAAAATATTAAAAATTAAAAAGGAATATTTTGAATAGTAAGAGTATTCAAGTCAGTAGCAAAAAATAAATTGTCTAATTGAATTTCACCATCCTCATCCTCTTCTAGATAAATATCTAGTTCTAAGTCCCCATAAGTTGTTTTAAGATATTCCAAATTTTCTATCACTTTAGATACTTTCATTGTAGCCTCTTTATTATTTTTTATTTAAAAATCTCTGTTTTACTGTTTTATAATTTTTTAATCTTGAATCACATTCTTTTTTATTCATCCAAAATTCTTTCCCTTTATTTGTTTCTATAATTTCTGCTTTGGTAAGGAATCCTTGATAAACAGTATCCGCAATGTCCTTATCTTGTTTCAAAGCAAATTTAGAATAACCTTCCACGTCGGAAATTTTTCCATAAGTTCCTGTGCTCATGCTGTGTACCATTATCGATCCAAACTGTGATATATTTATCTCATCACAACATAAAGCAATCACACTTGCTGCAGAATAGGCAGTAAAAACATTTGCAACTGTATGTGCTTTGGTGTTTAAAAGAAAATGAAAAAATTGTGCCATAGTACATATATAACCACCAAATGAATTTATATTTAAATAAGCTATATCACCCTCTTTTGCTGATCTTAAAGCTTCAAATACTTTTCTGTAGTTGCTGGGTTCTTCAATATCTTCATCTATTGATATAATTAAATCATTATTTATAATAGGTCTAGGAAGCTTAATTACTATCTCATCTTTATCATCAGTTGTAACAGCTTCTGGATCAATTATTTCTTCCATTCTTGATTTTATCATTAAACTTCTCCTAATTATTTTTTATATTAGTATAAGCTTAATAACTATCTATCTTAATATCTAAAGCACTGTAGGTATCAAGTATATTCTGAATTAGCAAAGAAAAATCTTCTTTTGACATCTCGCTTTTGCTCGGGGGAATGGGTATGCTCTGCCCCAAAATTTCCATAAATCTACAAGGAAATAAAGTAGTAAGTAACTGTTTATCAAATTCAGCTATAACATCTTTATCTTTTGGTATATCAAGTTTGTCAAGTATTTGACCAAGAAGCATAAAGTAAGTACGAATTTGTGCAGTGCTCTTCGTTTCTTTGTACGCTTTCCTTATAACAAAAGAAAATATCTTATTACTTTTAAATAAATCAAATAAAGTTTCTTTTTTGTCTTCCGTAGTGAAATTTAATTTAATAGTAAGTGTATCACTGTCTGGATTATAGGAAATAATCTTCCCTAAGAACTTATCATCCAAACTCATTTATTATCTGCCATCATTTTATCGAAGAGTGATGTTGATCTACTTTCCTTTTTGTGTAACTTTTTTAAATCTTTAATTAAAAGAAGAATACTCTCTTTTCTACTTTCTTGATTAGGATTCCAATCAGATAAGTCCCCTTCATTTGCAATACCAATTAAATTAGTTATTGCTGTTTCAACTAAATCCATATTAGGAGAATATCTTAATTTTCTATTTAATAATAAATCTAGTAGTATTCCTGAAGCAGCCACATATTCATTAAGATAATACTCGTCCGCTTCTATTATTTTTACTATTGGATCAAATACAGAATCTAATATATCTAGATATGTATCTGATTCCTCATAACCAAATCCCCAATGTCCCATTTTTATTTCTCCTTATTTTTATAATATATAGAATTAACTTACAAAATTAAAAAATAAATACTAAATTAAATGAATTTTTCCAGATTTAAATTGTAGGAATTTTTCATAATCATCTATAGAACAACCAGAACTGTTATGATGACCTCCTCCACCATGTAATCCAGCAATGATAGAAACATCTGTTTCTCCTAGTGATCTAAGAGATAAAGAATTATCATAAGTCCCTTCTTTATCTTCATAAGTTCCTCTTCCTACTATATATTTTAATTGACTATAATCCTTTAATAGGCGGTTAGCAATAAGGGATGTTTTGGAAGGGCACTCAAAATATGCATAGTTATTACCTTCATTATCAACTCGAAATGATATATCTCTTTTTGCTTTTATATAAAATTCTCTTTCTTTATCTTCAGCAGCGAGAGCTAATTTATTTTCATAAGCGGTAAGATAAAAGTTTTTACCTTTCTGCATTTTCTCAAGTTGGTTTATAATAAATTTTTCATATTTATCTAAATTATTTGTAGCAGACCAATTGACACTGCCCCATAAGATATTATGTAATGCTTTGCCATCCTTCCATAAAGCGGAACACTCTTGCCATCTGTCGTACGTGTCCACCAACTCACAAAATTGATGTACACATTTAGTTGTTCTTCTTCCTTTAGTTAATTCATCAAAGAAAATTTTAGTACCACATTTTTCAGTAGAATAATAATAATTTTCTTCCTTGATAACATTCAATAATGTATTGTACGATGATTGATGGTGATCAAACACTTTAACTTCTTTTCCTAATTTAATTAAAACATTATATAATTCTTCTGTTGGTGCTATGTCTGTAAATAAAATTAAATTGTACTCGTTGAATACATCTAATTCTAGGGTATCTATCTCGTCGTGACCACCCGAAAAAATATATGATTTATTTGCATAGGGTTCCACATAATATTTATAAACTATTATAGCTCCTACACCATCCAGATCTTGGTGTGAAATCATAAATATATCTTTTCCTTTAAATTCCTCTAATAAATTATGCAATGGCTTCTCCTTTAATTTTATTTATTAGTAGCCAATCTATTTATATAATACTCTTCTTCTAATCTTTCGTAATTATCAATATACCATTGAATTTTGTATTTATTCTCTTCGACAAAATCTATCTAAGATTTAAATAAGCTATTTAAGCAACGCATACACTCTTTTTTTCCAATCGGGTGATCCAGCTGATTTGAAAACTACGGCTAACATAAAAGTTCTATAATCTATGGAAGAAATATGTTTACCTAATTTTTCAATAAAGTCTAAAACTTCCAATTTAGACTCCATAGGAACCTGGGGTAAAACATTTAGGAGATTTTTCCGGATGTCATCGCTCATCGCACTTACGTCAGCCTGAACTTCTATAGTAATACTTCTACTTTTTAAATAAGTAGGTATTTCTTTTTTGGTTTTATTTGTCAAGATTACAATTTTACCCTGATATAGAAGTTCTGGTTGAAACTTTTTTAAATCCTGCATATCTTTCCCCATTTCACTAGGAAAGGAAATTATTCTTTTAGGTTTATCATCAAGTGCTGCTGATAAGTAACCGCTAAATTTCTTATCAAAGGTATCAGGAGTATCATCCAGTAAAATAACATCTTTTGGGCCACCATGTTGTGCAAATAAATTATAGAGCACTTTTATATTTCTTATCTGTTGAACTGATTTAACTCTCATTCCTTCTTCTTTTAGAATTTTTTCAGTTAAGGAGCTTTTCCCAAATCCTGCCTTACCTGCTATGATTAATGATGTTCTGAATCCTCTTGCAACTGCCCTTAAAGAATCTGCCATAAATTCTTTCATATCATCTACATTCATAGCTAAATGTGATATATCTTGATAAGCTATCTCAGAGGCTTTATCTGTAACTACTATTTTCTCTTTATTACCTGTTCGTAAAATCAAATTGCGAATATAGATATTTTTTAATCCTCTATCTTTTAGAAAATTCATTATATAATTTCTAAAAGTCATTTCAGACATATTCTCAAATTCTGGTCCAGCCATTTCCTGAAACCAAAATTGAAAATCTTTATATAAATATGATATTCTTGTATTCTGTAGCCTATCGTCTGATACATCTTTATCAATCGCCCATTGTTTTAAAGCATCTGATATAGCCTTACTTTTCCCTCCACCCGTCTTAGGAGTAAAATCTTCAGTAACTTTTCCTTTATAAGATTCTGTTATTACTGAATACTCTGGTTGTATATCATTTTGTAATACTGAGGATATTGTATCTATTAACTTAATTATATTAAGGCTTTCTGTTTCAAGATTATAAGTAGGTCTTGCTGTCATACCTTTCAACCAGAAATCTATAGAAGTAATAGTACAAGAAGTGTCATTTATAGCCCAATTGTACCTGATCATTTTCTTTCCTATAATAAGACACATTAGCCCTGAAAATTTTCCTTTAGAAGTAATAAAATCAATGGGTAATCTTCCTGTATAAATCTTTACTCCTATTCTCCTGCTTATAACCTTATTAGCCAGATATATGGCTTTTAGTATATCTGCTTTTAAAAATGACTCTTCAACTCTAATAAATTTTGATTCATATAGTGCCATTATATAATTTCCTCTTAGTATATAGGTATTTTATTATTAGTAAGAAATCACCTGAAATTATATTTCTCCCTGCAGCAATCTTTGTAAATCTTGCTGGGTTAAATTCTTATCCATTTTACTATTCAATTCTATCCTATTTAGATTATTATTAAGACGCAATGAATCAAGTGTTCTTGGATAGTAGAACAATTCAATTAAAGAGTCTTTCTTTGAAGTGGCTCTATCGGTTCTATTCTGGGCTTGTTCAAAAAGTGTTGCATCCCAGCTCAAGGTATTAAATAAAATATGATTCCCACCATGTTGTAAGTTAATTCCTTGGCTACTTGTATACATAGATAAAATCATTAGTTTATGTTTTTTATCAAAATTAAATAAATCTTGTTTTTCTTTTCTATCAATATTTATATCCTTCACTTTCAATCCCCCATGTATAACAAGTGGATTATAGGATTTAAATTGTTCTGCTAATGAATCTATTGTCTGCGGGTGTATGTCATAAATTATTACCTTAGAGTTTTGATTCTCTATAATATCCTCTACCCTACTTTTTAAAGCTATAAATTTATTATCATTAACCATTTTCCATTTAGATACTAAATTCATCAACTCTTCACTACTATATGTTCTTTTTTTAAGAAGTTCTGGATTATCAAAAACTTCTAAAAGTAAATGAAGTTTTTGTAATAACACTCTCCAAGAAATTTCCTCATATTCTTGTTGTAGAATACTTAACTCCTCTTCAACCACTAATTCATAAATTCTTTTTTGTATTGTAGTTAAGGGTATTTCAATTCTATTAAATATTTTTTTAGTTTTAATCTCAGGAATATCTTCTTTCCGTTTTTGTATAAACACCTGTTGGTAAGACTGCATTAACTTTTGAACATTTTCTGTATTATAAGAATTTATTGCATACTTGTCCCATTTATTACCCAGACTATTTGATATCCAAATTTTAAATGCTTGTTCACCCATCGGAATTATACCCTGATCAAGGAAAGATAAATTAGAATATAAATCTTCCATACCATTTATTGCTGGAGTAGCTGTGAGTAAATATCTATAATCAAAATACTTTTTAATAGAATGAAGTGCTTTTGTTTTAATGGAGCTACTATGTTTCATTCCATGGGCTTCGTCAACTAAAAGAAATATATTTTCTTTTTTCCATAGTTTCTTTATATCAACATAATCAGCAGTTTTCCATTTAAGATTTTTTAATGACTTTCTTTTACCTTCACTCTTTTGAGTAAACCCTTTATTATAAGAAGCTATTGTATCCGCTAATAAATCTTGTCTTATAATTAAAATTTTCTTATCTTTAAATTTTTCAAATGGTTGAATCTTTAACTGATTATCAATTATCTGTATATCAGAATCTTGGAATTGATTTACAAATTCTAATATTTGACATTGCCAGTGAAAGCCCATTCCAATAGGAACGATTATAATAATACCATCTATTAAACCTTGTTTATAAAGAGTAGAGAACACACAAATATTTATAATTGTCTTTCCTAATCCTGCATCGTGACTGTCAAGCACCCTTGATCTTTTAAGACTCCAATTGATTGAGTCAAGTTGATAATTAAAAGGAACCACCCCTTCATTTAATACAGAGGGATCAAATTTTCCATCTCTAAAAAATTTAACCTCTCTCTTCTTATATTCGTTTTGTATGACTATAAGTTGTTCAGCACAAGCATTTGAAATTTCATATTTCTGCCCATCCTTTTCTAACCACATGATAATTTCATCTATTCTATCAGTGGCTATCTTGTACTTTTTTGTAGACTGATCAAAGTAAAGAAAAAGTTGTTGTAGATAAACAACAACTGATTCAAACTCATCTCTATCTACAAACTCTTCAAAAGTAGGGTTGATGTAAAAATTATTCTTTTCATATGTAATTAAATACAAGACTTTCTCCTATAGTAATGATAACTTTCAATCTTTTGTTTCATCCAAATTTTTAACCAAAGATCCTAATCTATCAATAGTTCCAAAAGGAGTTTCTTTATTTGAATCTGATACTATTCTACCAATTGGAGTAACCATTGTTACATCTAATACAACATCTACCGGGAGTAAAACTATATCTTTTATAAATCCAAATAATCCCATATCACTTCTCCTTACTTACTTTCTTGGCATACACTGCTAAACAATCATCTCTTAGAATCTTACTCTCAAATATTACTCTAAAATTTCCCCACTGATATTGGAACTCATCAATTTGATTTAGAGGGGCATTTTTATTATCTGAGAAGTTAATGCTGAAAAAATTTATGAGCTGCTTCCCGCTATAGTTGATTATAATCTCTTTATTACTATCCTTAAGAATCTGTACAACTCTACTATTATCTTCTATATATTGTTTCTTCTCTACATCATTAGATATTTGTCTTATACCTTCCATAAATTTTGAAAGAGGTAGGGCATTAGAAACTCCCGTACCTGACATCCTTATTTCTCTTTCTCCATCTTTATTAAATATAAATTCATCTCTCTTAATATAAATCTTTTCAATGATTCCTGTTTCAATATATGAATAAGGTTTTCTCATTAAGATGGCATCATTAAGATTTACTCCTGTTTTAACCAACTCCATAATCTCCTCGTCAGTATATTCTATCTCAGTATCTACTTCTACTTTATACTGAGGATAAAAATTTCTTGTCCACTTATCAATAAGAGTTACAAAATCATAATAAGAAATGTTTGTATCTAAAGTAAGATAATGCTTATTATCTCCTATTGAAAAATATATACTTTGATGTGAAGCGTCCCATGTGGAGCATACAGGCACAGGAACGTTCTTTAGAAAAGCTGCTATCTTGAAACACAGAGTCTCAAGATAGTACTTGTCATGAAATTTTATTTTTGAAATGAATTGTTCATTTTCTAACCAACTATTAACCTTCATCTTACTTCCTCCTTGAAATTCATTTCTCTATTATTTCTCCAATAGATTTAAAATATAAAAATAATTTTTAGTTTCATCTTCTACTTTCATTGATACAGCCTCATCTACATCCCCTGTTATAGAATCTACAATATCTGGTCTACAATAAAAAGTAATAAACTGACCATCACATTTATCAATTACTGATGAGAGATAATTTACTGCTACTGGAATAACTATGGATTCTATTTCTTTGTCTACTGATTCCATTTTTATATCTTCTTGTGCAAACTGAGTATCTGTATTTTTAATATTTAAAGTTGTAGGAGTTACTTCAAGATAAATTCTACCTTCTTTATTATTTCTTGCAACAATCTTCATCCTATTCAGTGTTTCTTTGATACTTGATTTAAGTACTGTAAACTTATAAGGATGTTCATACATCTCTTTAATTCCATCTTGAAACATATTAGGAAGAATATAATCCTTCTTTGGTATAAATACAAATGTACCATCAAGTTTAAAAAAGTAAAAGTCATCTGTCTTTACTATCTCTATTTCTTTTACTTTAAACGTAGTCAACAACATAAAAGTATCAAGAGAAAAATTAAAATCATCTTTCAATACGAAATCTTTTACTTTTACTAGGGCTGTTACATAACTTCTATTAGAAGTTGCAAAATAATTACTTTGATAAGAAACAGTATCAAGATTATCACCACTTGAGTATTCTTTAATCTTTGAAAATAATTCAATATCTTTTAAATTAAATTTTTCATTTGTTTCTGTTGTAGTTTTGATAAACTCATCAACATCACCAAGTTCCATATCAGTGTTTACTATATCGTAAGAATTTTTAAGAAATTCTATTCCCTTTTCTGTAATAGTTATTTCAGTATGATCCGGAATAGATTTTATAAGAGATACGAATGTTACTGTATCAAATACAACACTACCCTGATCAGGTGATATATAATCTAATTCAGTAATTAGATATCCTACATTACTTTTTTGTGAAAATGTAAGTTTATTATCTTTACAGGATATTTGAAATTTCTCATGTACCGCCATTTTGGTGTCCACACAAAGTGCATATTTCTCCATGAAGCCTAATTGTTCTTTTTTTAATTTGATTGACATTACTCTGATTCTCCTTTTTTATTTTGTTTAATTAGTATAAACTACTTTTCTGCGTCCTCTAAAGAATTTAATTTTTTAAACTTAAAATCTGTCCATGTTAGGTAAAGATGTTCTGGACAAATATGTTCAAAACTAATGGTACCATCTTCTCTTTTAAATTTAAACGAAACAGAACAACCCCAATTAGTGTCTACTCGGTCAAAAATTACTATCCATTTATGATACATAGATTTTGGGGAAATAATTTGCATTAAATCTCCTTGTTGAATATCTGTATCTATATCTTTAATTCTTAATGTATGTCCTGTTACCACTTCTCTACATATAGGTAAATCTTCTGCATTAAAACTCATATCAGAACATCCGATAGTTAATTATTATACATTCTTCACCACACGTTTCTTTTAATTTCTTTTGTATCTTATCAATATCTTCCATGCTTTCTATACAAGGTACTACTATCTCATCATTCATAAATAGATTGTTGCTTATCATATGATAACTTATAAAGTATTTGTGTTCCTCTCGCATTATATTCTCCTTTTAATTTATACAAATAGCATTAATTTTTAAATCACCCTCTTCATATTCATCCTCATAACAATTAAAAGATTCTTCAGGAATAAATATATTTTCATCATCTACTTCAAAAAATCCTAATGTAGTATCATAATAAATTAAATCGTATGAATTACCTTCATCGTAACTAGATGAAACTAAATCTAAATTACCGTGTTTTTCTAAAGCATCTTGTAACTCTTTAATTAAATCTGAAATTTTTCTATTTGACATTGACATTATCATTCTCCTTTTAATTTATCATTCCATTTACAACATTAAATTCCTTACTCCCATGTTGCTGTAATAACATTTCTTTAGTTTCTTCTGAATGGCTTATAGCAAAGAATTGTGTTCCACTCATATTACTTAGTATAGCTTCATAAAGTTGAAGTGACCTCTCCCCACTTCCATCGGAATCTACCTCATCCAACATCATAAGACCTATATTATTTAATGAAGATAAAGCGATACGAAATCCTACTGCTAAAACTTTTTGTTCATGTCCACTAGCCATTGAACAAGGTGAAATATTATCACCATCTGAATAGAAAAAATCAATACTATTCTTATCCTGAGAAAATGTAATTTCGTACTTGCCATATGCATTACTAAAAAATTCATTCATTTTCTCTTTTAGATACTCAGCACCTTGATCTATTAACCAAGCACTAAAATCTTTATCAAGAATCTGTCTTGATTCTTTTAGTATCCCCACTTTATAAGATATAGAATCTATAAATGAAATTAAAGATTTTATTTTTAATTTATCCGATTCTTTTTCTTCCTCTATTTTCTCATTATGAGCAATTAGTTTTTCTTGATCCTTTAACCTTGCATCATAAATAAGTATTTCACTTTTTAAGAATTCATACTCCACATGATCATACATTTCTGGTTCATTTACTTCAACCGGAAGTAATACCTTTCTAAATTGTTCACTTAATTTAATATTTGTTTCTATCTTATTTTTGAAGTCTCTTACTTCATTAGATATATTAACATTAAAAAGATTAACAGCATTATGGTCTTTAATCTTTTTTTGTAAACTACTTATTGTATTTCTATAATCTACTTGAGGTTCATTCAAGTCCCTTTCAATAAATCCATTAAGTAACCCATCCAATTCAGATTGACAATCATCTATTTTATTTTGACAGTTTTGTCTTCTTATTTTAATTTTTTCTTGTTCATTAAAAGATTTATTGTAATCTTCTATTTCTTTTTTTATTTCTTTTATTTTCTCTTCATTATCTAATATAGTAAATTGTAAAGCATTTATCATTACTTTTAATTCATCAGCATTAACTATATAATCTTGCCCGCAAGTTGGACATTTACCTTCTTTTGCTAACTGTAAAGATTTTTTTACTGATGCTATATTTATTTTATCTTTGGTTAATAAATCCTCTACAATTAACAAATCTTCATTTGTATATTTACAAGTGGATAATCTTCTCAAAGGATATAAAAGCAATTCATTACTTTCTGATAAAATTGAACTTCTTAAAGATTGTATTTTTAAACTTATTCTTTGATAAGCATCTCTTTCATTTTGAATTTGAATTTGTTCTTTTTCTAAGTTAATTATTTTTTCATTTAAATCATCCACAGAGGTATTATCTTCATATGTTTTTTGAGAAGATTCTAATTCAACTATTTTATCTTTAAACTGTTTAGTCTCTTTATCATATGTATTCAAATTTATAATTGAATCTTCATATAATTTTTTATCTTTTAAATATGTCTCATATATTACTGATTGTAGATCATAATTCTTTTTATCTTTTTCAAGTATATCAAACTTAGATTTTATATCTTCTATATTAGGTAATTTTTCAACAGTAATAAAGTTATAAGTCTTATCTTCTAAAACTTTCATCTCTTTATCATGAAGATTTATTTCAATTTGTTTTTTATCTATATCCTCTTTTAAATCTTGACATAGTTCTGATATCTTGTCTATACCTAAAATCTCTTTAAGTTTTTTAAGTCTATTAGCGGGAGTATCAAATAATATCTGTGCTGTCTTGCCCTGTTCACTTATAGAAGAATATCTGATAATATTAGGATCAATTATTTCAGCTAACTTTTTTGTAGCTTCAGAATTTTTATAAGTATTACCATCAACTTTTAATTCCTTCTTAGCTGTTTTATCACCTTCAATTTTAATTACATATTCACTACCTGAATGATCAAAAGTCATTTCAAGAAAAAACTTATCACACCCCCATCTTACATACTCTGAAATCTTTTCATTAAGATTATCTGTAAGACAATATTCAATAGCGTAGAGAATAGAAGATTTACCTTCCCCATTATTACCTGATATAAGATTAACATACTCAGATGGTTCTATAATTAATTCTTTGATGTTTCTGAAATCCCGAATATACAATTTTTTAATCATCTTTTTTAGTCTCCCTTGCCCATGCTTCTATAAAAGCAACTTCTTTCCAATCTTGATCACAAACTTTATCATCACAATTAAATTCAAAAACAGACGCTTGTTTAATTACCCAACCATCTCTTGTAGAGTCATAATTTATTCTTATACTGTCAGCTGCCCTAGTATGTATTAAAGATAATTCAATATATGATTTATCAATAGGATCATAAATTTCAGGATATATCCAAGATATATAAGTGGATAGTGGTTCTGGAACGGTATCCATACTCTCATAATTATTACCTTTTATGTCTATGTTTTGAACTATCATTTATATTTCTCCATATTTATATAGTATAAGTCATCTGATTTAGGATTTTGAATAATATCTTTCCATATATTTTTTGAATAAGAAAAATCAATAAGAGATAGAATATTACTTGGAGATATTACCCTATTTTTATCTATAGATTTTAAATATTTAATTTGGTTATCTAATAACTTTTGAGCTAAATCACATTTTAATTTATATCTTTTAGATAATTTATATCTAATGATATATTTAAATTTTTGAAACTTAGTGAAATAAAAAATAGAACTCATCTACTTCTCCTATAATTGATTACTAAACTGTTCTATCTTAATTGCTAATTCTGTAGTTAGTAGACTTGCTTTAATTGGTTCTTCATCTCCAAATCTATCTACAGTTAAACATTCAATATCACCAAAAGTTCTTATTTGTTTACCATTGGATAAAGTAATAAGAAGTTCATCCCCCTTTAGTGTTCTACCTAATCTATCAATCTGTTTAATCTGTTTGAATTTTTCTCTTCTTTCAAGATTCATATAAATAACCTCTCATAAAACATTTTATTAAATGATACAATATCTTCTTTTGCTATTTGTACACTGTCTTGTATTTTAGATGATAAAGGATGATCTTTTAACCATACATCTATCTTATGATCTAATTTAGAAAAACTATTTTCTGCTTCTATTGATTGAAGTAAACTATTCATTTGTATTTCTCCTTATTCTACATCTTTTACAAATACTAGACCTATAGGTCTCATCCATATTTTATAATACACTTTAGGATAAGTATTAAATCTTTTATACTCTTCTAATAACTCTTGTACTTTCTCCTCAACATAATTTCTTTCCCATCCTTCTAACCAAGTAATATCACTATAATTAGAATCCATATAGTTAATATCCTCTATTACTTTAATTTTTTGATATCCAAACTCATAACTTTGTTGTATCTCTTTAAATTCATTATTCCATGATCTTTCCATTTTATTTCTCCTTAATTACATTTTTAATCTCTTACTCTTCTTATTACATCTTCAAATGGATCAAATTCTCTTACTCCATAAATAAAATATTTTCCTTTAGGGATGTTTACGGAGGTATGTTCTTCATGAGCTAATACAGCTTTCTCTGAAGTCACCTCTAAATAAAATTCATCTGCTCTTTGTGTAGAATAAAGTATAGCGGTTCCATTTGTTATTTGATGTTTATGATTACTTACATCTGATTGTTGTAATATCAAATGATTAAGTTTTTTACCATATTCTTTTTTAGAAACTTTGCTCTCTTTTAGAATTAAATCCCCTTGTTGAAATTTCTTCATTTTAATTTTCTCCTATGTCAATTCTATTGGTTTAATATATACATCTTCTGAATCTCTCCATGCAAGTGCTTCCTCTACTGTTTTACAACTATTAGCTACCCCTTCAAAATGATAAGTATCTTTTAAAGAGGGATTTAACATTTTAAGATACGTAGCGTCTATATCATTTCCGATCTTAAATTTATAAAGTTCATATACTTTATCTTCTGGGGTATCAATTGGTTTAGTTTTAAGTTTTTTAATAAAATTATCTATACCAAGTTTTCTCAGAAGCTCTCTCCTTACTTCTACGTTCTGTTCTTGTAAAATCATATTAACAGTAATTTTTTCTGGTTTAATTTTTACAATTTCCTTTGTTACTTTAACTCCATTAAGATGATATAATTCAAATCCATTTTTATATTTAATACTTGCCCCATTAGAATTATGTAATACTTTGTTTTCGTTAAAATAAATCTCTATTGGTTTAGAACAAACAAAACAGATATCATCAAAAGGATAAATTAAAGATAATTCGGAAGTATCTTTATAAACATTAAAGATATTTTTAAATTTAATATCTAAATCTACTTTTAATTCATTTAAACAGAAATCATAAAAAGAAAAATATCCTGACATTAAATTTCCATCTAAATATGGATAGACAAAATTTAATAAATTTTTCTGATCTCTAACTTGATTCCTAACTTGATTCTCAACTTGATTCCAAACTTGATTCCAAACTTGATTCTCAACTTGATTCTCAACTTGATTCTCAACTTGATTCCTAACTTGATTCCCAACTTGATTCCAAACTTGATTCCAAACTTGATTCTCAACTTGATTCTCAACTTGATCCCCAACTTGATTCTCAACTTGATTCCAAACTTGATTCTCAACTTGATTCTCAACTTGATTCCTAACTTGATTCCAAACTTGATTCTCAACTTGATTCCTAACTTGATTCCAAACTTGATTCTCAACTTGATTCCTAACTTGATTCTCAACTTGATTCCCAACTTGATTCTCAACTTGATTCCCAACTTGATTCCTAACTTGATTCCAAACTTGATTCTCAACTTGATTCCTAACTTGATTCTCAACTTGATTCTCAACTTGATTCCTAACTTGATTCTCAACTTGATTCTCAACTTGATTCTCAACTTGATTCCAAACTTGATTCCTAACTTGATTATCAACTTGATTCCAAACTTGATTCTCAACTTGATTCCCAACTTGATTCTCAACTTGATTCCAAACTTGATTCTCAACTTGATTCTCAACTTGATTCCAAACTTGATTCTCAACTTGATTCCAAACTTGATTCCCAACTTGATTCCTAACTTGATTCTCAACTTGATTCCAAACTTGATTCCTAACTTGATTCCCAACTTGATTCCTAACTTGATTCTCAACTTGATTCCAAACTTGATTCCTAACTTGATTCCCAACTTGATTCCTTTCTGAAGCATGTATACAAACTGCTACCCATGTATCATAAGGATTATCAAGTACTACTACAGGAACAATAGGTTTTTCTAATAAATGAATATAAACATTATCTATTATTTCTTTTGTTCTTTCAAAAGAAGGTTGCTCTGTAGATAAACCTATAGCAAGCCACTTATCTCTATAAACTTCTAATTGTGCTTCTTGCTTTTTTGTTAATTTCTCAATTTTTTTCATAATTTCTCCTTAGTTAAAATATTTAGTAGACAGTAAAAGTTTAATCTTACTATCTACTTATAATATATAGAATTTTTCGATAAAATTAAACTTTATTTATCTATTTCTCCTACTTCTTTCATATATTCTAGAGTTTCTGCATCAGGAATAAGTTCAGCTTCTTTAATATCTAATACTTTTTCTTCAACAGCTTCCTCTTTTTTACTTCTTCTTTTAGGCTTATCTTCTACAGCAGACATAACACTATTGAAAGAATCTGGAGTAACTCCTACAGCAACATTTCTTGCATCTTGAATCTTCTGTAGAATATCCCCTCTTACTTTTTCAAATACTACAGGATTTTCTTTAAAGAACTTTTTAACATTGGGCATACCTTGTCCAAGCTTTTCTTCAGCTCCTCCTACTGGCATATAAGAAAACCATGAACCTGCTTTCTTAACCATCTCATATCTAATAGCATACTCTATAAGCTCTTTCATAGTATCTATTCCATACTCACCATCCTTACCTGTATTAAGAGTAAAAGATGCTTTCTTAAATGGAATACCAACTTTGTTTTTAAAGATAGACATATTTACATCAACTTTTTCTTGTCCTTCTTCATCAGTTTTTTCTACTTCTGCTTTAGAAGTCTTAATACGAATACTTGAATAGAATTTAAGAGCATTTCCTACCCCGATTACATCCGGATTACCATATCCCCCAATCTTACTTCTTACTTGCGAAAGAAATATAACAGTCGTTCCTGTATTTGTACATTTAGTTCTAATAATAGGAAGTTCCTGCGAAAATATTCTTGCTGCTAATCCCATTCCTGAATCCCCTGGATCGCCTTCAAAAAGTCTCTTAGGAATCATTGAATTAGTTGAGTCAACTACTACTAAACTCATTACACTTGAATCTAAAATAACTCTTAACATATTAAAAGCTTCTTCGCAATAGTCAGGTTGTACTACAAGTAAATTTTCCACGTCAACATTTAATTTAGCTGCCCATCCCGGGTCAAATGATTGCTCTGCATCCACATAAGCACATAACATTCCTTTTCTTTGACACTCTGCAATGTTAATAAGAGTAAGAGTGGATTTACCTGATGATTCTTGACCACCAATCTCAATAATTCTTCCTGCTGGCCATCCTCCAATTCCTAATGCTTCATCAAGATTCAATGACCCTGAGCTACATATCAAAGGTACTTGAGGAATTGTTTTCTTTCCTATATAATAGGAATTCTCTCCAAATGTTTTATGAAGTTCTTTTAAAGCACCGCCTTCTAGAATCTTCATTTTTTCTTTAACCATGTCTTGTACTGATGACATTCTTTATTCTCCTTATATGTTTTTTAATTAGTATTAGCGTAATTTTGCGAACTCAAGTATTGTTCCTTTACATTCAGGACAAATATTATCCTCATTCTTACTTAACCACTCATGATTACAATTTTCATTACTACAAAAAAATTCATAATATTTGACTGGTTTTTCTTTTTCTTGTTTCATCTACTATCACCAAAATCTTTTATAATAAGTTCTAACCTATATATTTCTTTTTCTTGATTACTTATAGTGACTCTTAATTCTTCTATAAGATAATTTTTACTATCTAATCTTTCTTCTAAAGAACTTATATCATCTTCTAAAGATTCTATTTCAGCTTCATAAGAAATTTCCTGTTCCCTTATTAACTGTATAGCAAAAGTTCCATCTTCTTCATCTAACTGTCTTTCATAATCTTCTATACATTCTCGTAAATCTTTTTTACCTGATTGTATATCACTAACTAATTCATCTACCAAAACTTGATTAACCATTTTTAATATATCTCCTTTTATAAATTTATAAATTTTATAACTTTAAATTTTTTATTTTTATTCTCTAACCACACTTCATTATCCTTAACAGTACCTTCACCATCTATGCAGATACTATGCGGATAGGTAGCTCTTTTTAAAATATTCTCCTGTAATTTTGCAAGCTCTTTAAAATTAAAAGTATTATTAGAAATACCTTGAAATAATTCTAAAATTAAAAATTGAGGATAATGTAATCTCCTACCTGGAATATTATCAAATAAACAATAATTAAAAAATAATGCTGAAAGTTTTGAATGTGAACTTAATATTAAATTATCTGAAGGAAAATTATCAATATTTTTAAAAAAGTTAGGTAAAACCCAAAGTACATGATTTCTAAAACTTTTACTCCCAGCAGCACTAAAATCTAAATCTAATTTTATTTCTTCAATTACACTATCAATCATCATTTGATTCATTTAATTTTTCTCCTTTATAATTTTTTATAGCTAACTCTAAATCTTCATGTCTTCTCTTTAATTCACATTGTACAAATAATAATTCTTTACTCATTTAAATATTCATCTCTTAAATCACAAGCTAAATCAAATCCTTCCCAATTATCTACTCCTGCGTTCTCTAAACAATTGAGCCAGAAATCTCTTTCATTTAACATATTATATTCTGCTAAAGTAATTGTAATCATTGTTGGTTGTTCTTTTTTAACTAAATGATTATACAAATCTTCAGTAATATACCCATTTTTAGGATCAAGAAATTCCTCAAATGTTGGAGGTTTCTTATCTAATATTTTCTTTAGTTGTTCATTCATTTCCCTTCTCCTGTTATTTCTTTATAAAAGTCATCATAAGTATATTCACTTGACCACATTCCTGCAAAACCTATCCAAGATTTTAATTAGTAATACCAAGCAAATCTTGTCTAAAATTCCAATAATCATAATTTGAATCCCATAATTTATTTTCTTGCATTATTCTTGTAATCCATTGTGCTTTCCCTTCTATACCCATAGACTCCCCTGTTAAAGGGTTTATAAATTGATCTAAACAAGAATGTATATATCTATTTAATAAAATAACATTATTAACATTGTAAATTTGAGATGGGGCTTCTGCACGGGAAATCAAATGTGCCCCGTCTATAAATTTTTGAAGCCACCACCCTTCTTTTTTCTCCAAGATACTCAATTCTTGAACAGTAGCTATTTTTACAAATAAACAACTCATGTCCCTTAATTTTATAGTTTCTTTGAGAGACTCCCATTCATAATCCTTCTCTTCATGGTCTTTCTTCCAATCTTTTTCTTTTTTTAAAACATATTTTTTATAACATTGAATTTGTTTTGTTTCTTTCTCACATTGTTTTGATTTGATGGTTTGTCTAAGACACTTACCTGATCTACATTTTTCTATAAATTCATCTTCAGTTAGTATTTTGAGTTTATATAGTTCTGTCATTCTTCCTCTTACATATACTTTTAATAAATCTCTTTTCAAATTCTACTAAAGATATCTTCTCTTCAAACCATGAATAGTCATAATTCTTTTTATCCCATCCATCTGGATCATAAACTATTACATCTGATTCTTCTTGCCATTCTTGGCATGTTTTTAATATCATTTTTTAACCCCTAAATTATAAAGATAAGTAGCTCCTTATTTTTATAATATATAGAAAAATTCTGCTTTATTAAAAATATCTATCTATATTTCAAGATAGATATTTTGATATAAAACAAAATTTAATCTACTCTAAAAATCTTCCACATACTGGACAAGTATGAACTTCCACGGGTACAATAGTCATTCTATCAGTTCCTGGAAATACACATGTCTCATCAGCACAACCAAGTGGAGTATTGTCCTTATATACAGGAACATTACCATCAAACTTAACAATAAATTCAAACATAAATTTTTTGTCTTCATCTGAAAGTTTTTCCCAATTTGGAAAATTAGCTTTACACTGATCTTCAGTTACTTTAGAAGTTTCTACTGAAGCCCCTCTTCTTGAAGCTGTTTGTACTTTAGGTTCTTCTGGAGTAGCATCAACTAGTTGAGTTGTAGCAACTTCAGGATTTAGTTTGGACTCTTGAGCAACAAATTGGTCATGCTGTTCTTTTGTTACTTCCATTACATTTTCATCTGATTCTATTAACTCATGTAAATCTTCAGTTGTAGTAATACCATAAGCCCCTGATTCAGGATTGATATAATAAACACTTACTTCATCTTTTTTAGCTTTTCTTTCTGCTTCTTCTATTTTACAAAGTTCTTCAAGCTCAGTCATGAAATTTGTATTGAGTTCTGCATCACAAAGTTTAAATAAAGGTGATAGATGTTTTTTAATCTTTGAATAAGAAGATACTGCATACAATTTATCAAGATCATAAAGAGCATAAGATTTTTCTTCCTCTGATATTTTTGTCTTTACTCCAAGTTTTGCTGATTCAGGAGTAATAAACTTTGTATCTGTACTATCAAATACTTTATAATCTTTTTCAATCTTTGTAATTACAAGATCATTATCCATAGTTCCAACAGCTTGAGAGTATTCAAAAATCTTATCATACAATCCACCAGGAATTCCTGTATCAGAAAAATAGATAGTTGTTTTAGTCCCATCTGTTGCTATTTTCTCATAAGGTTTCTTTGATGCTGTAAGTACCTTTGAATGTTTGTTATCTTTACACCATGAATCATGTCTATCAATCCAATTACAAATTACTCTTTGACCTGGGGCAAACTTAGGAGGATAAAGATCACCTACTTTTGTATTGCCATCCATTTCTTCGTAAATCTTTGTACGAGCATGATCATAAACATACATGCCATCTTTCTGTCTTGCTGTTTTATGATCAGCAGGATAAACTTTTCCATCAGCATCTTTTAGAATACCTTCTGAGAACTTTACCCATTTCTTTTTAAATACTGTATCATAAAGTTTTGATACAATCCATTCTGGATCAGGTACATTTTTTCCTTTTTTCTCAATCATAGGCCAAGTAATTTTAACATAACCTTTTTTATCAGCTTTTACTATACTTGATTGAAGAATAAGTTTACAGTCTGTAGGTAATGTTCTTACTTCTACAGGAGCACCCATAATTCTACCAACAATCTCTTTATCTCTGACTAGACCAACTGTTTCCACTTGTTCATACTCATAAGACCCTTGATTGTTTTTAGCTTCTTCCTGTTCTGTTTTTTGTTGATTTCTTTTTGCGAGAGCTTGTGCAAATACATCTACTGCTGGTGATTGATTCTCTGTTGACATTTGATACCTCTTCCTTTGTTTGCCACATATAAGTGACTTAAATTTTTGTTTGTTACCCTTGTAACTTTTTAATTAGTATAGACTGATTTTTCTCATAACCTTTCACGGTTACATACCATACCCCCCCCCATTAACTTATAATGTATATAAAAATCAACTATTTATTAGTATTTTTCAACATACTTTCCATATTTATTTTTAGTTATAACCCAATCTTCAAGAAAAAATCTATTATCATCATATCCAAGTAAACTAATCGGAAGCCATATATTTTCACCTTTTTGTGAAAATTGAATTGCTCTTTCTGTATTACTTACCGGAATACATTTTTCATTTATTACAGACTTATAACTTTTTTTCTTAATCTTATAATTATTTTTTAATGTATTTAGAATAGATTCTGCAATATTAAAACCATTTACATTTTCAATCTTATCATCTTCATTTTGAAGATACTTTTTAACCCAATTTTCTGGAAATATAAAATTAAATCTAAATTGTTTTGGATTAGAGATAAATATTCCTAAGTATTTCTCCGATCTAGATGTCGAAACGTAAAGAACATACTTTTCATTTTCAATATCCTCTTCATTATTGATAAACATAGGATCACAAATTCTATTAGCTACAAGATAAACAATTGGTAATGACTGTCCTTTACATCCATGAATAGTTTTAAGTTGAACTTTATCATTAACCTTTTCTTTTACTTTGTGCCCATTTAAAGAAACTTCAGTAAACCAATCAAGAGGATTTTTACATTCTGATTTATTATAATTTTCTTGAAAAAAATCTAAAAAAGCATATCTATCTTCTGATGGATTTTCATTCTCCTCAGACTCTTTCAACATAAACTTAGTCTCATCCATATTCATAATATTTGCTATATCAATAAACTGTGGTCTATCTTTTACTTCAGAATGTATATATCTATTAAGAGCATTAAATCTTGCTTTCATTTCTGATAATGATTGTTTCTTTTTAAATCCAACTCCTTCAATATCAAATCTTACTGCAAAGTCTAGTAGTTCAATTACTGAACCTTTTGTAGGACAATCATTATAAACTTTTGTCAAAGTTTTGTCACCTATAAAATTAGGAAACATTCCAAAAAGTTCTATACAATCTGATATTCTAAAATCTACAAGAAGTCCATAACTTCTAAGTACAAATTTTAATTCCGCTCTTTCAAATATATCCCCTGACTTAGTTTCAAAAGGAATTCTTTCTTCTATAAACTTCTTCATAAAAGGAAGTGATTCTTTATTGTAGCGATAAACAATATTAAAATCTTTATAAGATATACCACTTGCTTGTTTCTTTACTATATCTTCAAATATAAATTGAACTTGACTCTCAGTGGATAAAGCATGAAACTCAGGTTCATTTGTACAATCAACATTTGTAACTGTTTCTTTTTTATAAATAGAATCTAATTCTAAATTCTCAATAATTCTATTTGAAAGATTAGCAAAGTTTTGTCCAAATCTAAATGTTTCAGATAGAGTAAATACTTTTGAATTATTTCTAGTCCTATGTTGTGTCATATATCCATGCTGACATCCCCTAAAGGCATATATGTTTTGCTTTGCATCTCCAACCATCATTGTTCTTGTTTCAAATGTTCTAAGTAAATCAATTATAGTCCATTGAATTAAATTTGTATCCTGTACCTCATCACATATTATTATATCAAACTTATCAGTCCATGTTTTATTTATCTCAGGATACTTATTAAATAATTGCACTGTCTTAATCATTAAATCATCAAACAATATTTTATTATCCGCTTCCATAATTGTTTGAGCTTCTTTAATAGCATTAAACTCAGCTAATCCCATTCTGTCTGGTCTTTGTTCTTTTCCTAATAATAGCTCTCTTCTATACATGGAAGTGACTTTTACAGCTTCCTTTCTAGCTTTAAAGATATCAGGGTGTTTATTAAAAGCAATAGCTGAAAGATAACTTTCATTAACTATATTTATAGCTTTAAGATTACATTTATCCAAATTCTCTAAAACTACTTTATAACAAATTGCATGAAGTGTTCCAATCATAATCTTATCTGCTTTCTGTATACCTACTTTCTTTAAAGCTTTCTCATATAGTTCATTACTTGCAACTCTTGAAAAAGAAGTGAGTAATATTCTCTCAGGAAGGATATTTTGTTTATTTATAAGGTGATCTAACTTTTCTATTACCGTAAATGTCTTTCCAGTTCCCGCATTGGCTACACAAAGGATATGTTGATCATCGTTTTGTACTATTAACTTCTGCTCTTCTGTTAACATTTGTAACTCTCTTCATAAAAAATTTCACTTCCACAACCAGTGCAGATATTTGAATCTATAATAACACTATCACAATAAATACATTTGGTCACATAATAATATGAGATAATAGAATTTTCATCTCTAGGTAGACTACTAAAGTATATTCCTCCAAAGGCATTAACTAAAAACCAAGAGAAAAACATATTAAATCCTAATATTTGTAATTCAGGACTTTTAAGCATATAATATATTGCTACAGACCCAATGATTGTGAACAATATAAATAGTGGCCAATAATTTCTTTTCATACTTTCTCCTTATATATCACTAGCACTTATATTTCTACAATTAGTACACTCCCAAACAGTAGTACTATCCCCATTTACATCCTCACTATATGGATCAGGTCCAAATGTAACATCTTCTCCAGTTTTACCACAACCAATACATTTATGAAGTTCTGAGACAGTGTTAATTTCCTTATCTTTTATTTCAGCATTATGTAATAAACCTTTAACTTTACGATATTGAAAATTTTCTGGTAAATTATTACTTATACAATTTATAGTTATCTCTTCTATACAAGCATATCTTTGATCTCTTGCTACTTCTTTTAAAGCCATGTAAATTATATGTTCTATTTCTGAAGTATATAATTTACTACCTTTATCATTAAAGTTACCTAAAATTTCATTAAAACACTCTTCTGCTTTATCTTTAAAATATTTATCACTCATTTTAATTCTCCTTATCTTGATATTGCTTTATAACTACTTTCACAACTCTTTAATCTTTCAATTTCTTTAACTACTTGATGAATAGTACCACCTTGCCATCCTAGTGCTTTATAGACTTCTTGAATAAAGACATTATCAGTATCGTTATCGTTTAAATTTTCTAACCATTCAACATAATTAGCACTATAATAATCTTCATTATAGGAATTTGATATAAATACATCTTGTCCAGTTTCTTTTATAAAACGATCCTCTAAATTATCCATTTTATTTCTCCTCTTTTATCATTTCTTTTAAAAATTTAATACTACTTTCCTTGGTTAATTCTTCAATCTTCCTTTCAATAGAAATACAAGCTGTCAGATATGCAAGCCTTTCATCTTCTGACCAACCTTCAAATGATCCTTCTTTTAACTTATTTACATATTGGTGTAATTCTAATAGTTCCATACTATTTTCTCCTATTTTAATTTCCCTTCTCTAATAATATATAGAAAATAATGAATAAATTAAAAAATAAATTTTAATTTTAATAAATATTTCTATATATTATAATTACAAGGAATAGAAATTTAGATAAGGAGTGAATAAATGAGAATAGTCAAATATAAAACAATTAGAAATGAAAATGTGTATTCTATTTATTCTCAAATTTCAATACTAATGTCAAAGGGCAAATTAAATAGATTACTAATTTATAATCTAATAGAATAGATAATTATTAAATAAAGGAGTTTTAACTTTGAAAAGAAAACAAAGAAATCGTCTACAAGTATCAACAGAAAAAGAAGCTAATTTACAGATGCAAGCTATACAAGAAGAAACTAAAAAATTCATGAACTTTTTGTATTATCGGGATTTAGATAATTTCTTTACTGAATTGAATCTACCTATAAATGATAAAATCAATGCTTTTAGATTATGTCTATTGTTTGGATTTATTCTTAATAAAGAAGAATCTGTATTAAGAACAGAAAGAGAGGACCTACCTGAGAATCAGATGATGATAATGCTTAAAGGTATTATTCCTGCTGATAAACTTGTATTTAATTATAAAAAAGAGGAAAAAATTTAAATTTTTATAAAAAAGTTATGAAATAATAATTAAATAAGGTGAAATGTACATAAAAAATACATTTCACTTTTTATAGTCTATACTAATAAATAAGGATATTATATGAAGGAATTGCATAGTGATCCACTTGCTCTTAAAAGTTCTAAGATAGGGGCTAGAGAATTTTGGACTATTCATATTGGAGATACAATTAAAAAAAATTGGAGAGCAAATAAAAAAATATATCTTAATTATGATTATGCTAAAAAAGATGTAATCGAACTATGTTTTAATAATCCAGATATATCATACTATATTCTAAAAGGTATAGAAATTTATAGAAATGTAGATGGAATGTTAAAAGCAGAAATTATAGAAGATTTAAAACAAAAAATTTAAAATATTATTAAAAATTTTCTTACTAATAAATAATAACAATACTCAGAGGAATATTTCTCTGTAAATTCATGTAGCAAAATGCTCTGGAAAGCATAATTTATACAGTCTTACTAATTTAATGAATATTTAGTTTCATTGTAGTAAAACAAGTTCCTTCCAGAGCTACTTGATGAGTTTAACAATGAGACTATATTAGATAAAGCTTTTAATGAAAGCCCTCTGAATAAAACAGGAGGGTTTTCTTATGGACAGAAAAACAGAAATAATATTAAAAATTTCTAAAATGAATCTTAATGAAATCGCAGATTTAATTTTAGAGCTTGAAGGAATACCAACTCCCTCTTTAGAAGATCAAGAGTTATTATTTTATGGAAACATAGATGATTTAAAACCTTTTATATTAGAACAAAAGTTAATAGGTACATGGAGAATAAGTGAGGATAATAAATTCACTCAATTGGTATTTAGAAAAGGAAATATTAACTTCTATAAAACAGGAACCATCCTAGTACAAGGTCCAACTGATGTAAAAGAATCTATTACCTTAAAACTTAAAAAAGCTCTATACTGTTTTAGTGGTGTAAAATAATATGATAAAAGACTTTTCAACTTTAACATTAGAAACTAATGAAAAAAGACCTAATCAATTTTTATCCAATAAAATAAAAGATAATGAATTTAAAAGGAAACTAAAGAATAAACATTTTAAACAAAAAGAAATAAATGATCTTTATGATCATTTTGAATTTTTAGGTTATGATTTAGAAAAAGAATATATCTTAAGTTATGTAAATCTTAAAGCAATAGGATCAGAAAATAATCCTTTAACCACTAAACCCCTAAAAATTTTTAATTGGATTACTACTACTGCTGGATGGTATGAAACAAATGTTTATGATATATATTTAAAGAAATCATTTAGAGTAAGAAAAATGTGTGAGATTAAAGACCATATTCTTTCTCATGTCTATCCTTTAGAAACAAAAAATCCTAGAGTTAAAAATAATATTGCCTCTCCTGAATATGTTAAAACATTAAAACAAGCCTCTAATACAGTTGGCTCCTCTATTAAAGAAAATTCTAATATGCTTGTATTAGATATAGATTGTCATGATGGAAATATTGTAAAAACAGATGAGGTAGTAACTAAGTTAAAGAACTACTTAAAAAATTATAATTGTAAACCTGTTCTTGAAGAAGTGTGTCCGGAAGGAGGACATCATATATATATAAAATTAGATTCTATATATACATGGGAAGAAAAAAAATCTTGGTTGAATAATTTTAATAAAGAAAATAATACAAAGTTTGAATTACCAGTAAGAATGAGATTTCCTCATTCCTATCAATATGAAACTATATCTGAAACAGGTGAAATTTTAACTCCCACCGAAGCAAGGGATTATGCTAGAAGGAATAGAACTTCTATATCAATTCCAAAATTAGAATCACCCCCCGAAATAAATAATATTATAAACCTTTCAATAATTAAAGAGGGTGGTAAAAAAAATATAGCCAGTTCTTTATATAAAAGAAAAAGTAAAGGTTCTGCTAGAAGAACTGATTACAATCAATTTTTAAATGATAGAACTCTACATTTAAAGAATGAATCTAAAATTATAGACTTAACAGCAGAGTATAGACATGAAGGTATGTGTGATATTATATCAGCAGGAAAATTTAGTGGATGGTCTATTTTTGAAATTTTCAACGCTATAAAAGTTTGTAAAAATGGATCTAGAGATTTAGCTAATTGGAGTGACTCGGAATTACTATCAATAGTTACCGATATGTATAATACATGTAGACAAATACCTAATGGATATTCTAATGAGTATAAGGAAATAGCATTTATATCTAATATATATCTTATTCCAAATAACATAAAAGAAACTGTTTTAAACAATCAAATATTAAATACTATAATTTCTAAGAGTGGTTTAAAAATATCAGATAGAAATAAAAAAGATATATCTATTATATTTCTTGAAATGTTAGGAAGTATGTATTATAATTGTATAAATCCAAAAGAAGTTTATGAAGGGAAATCTTTAAAATATTTAAAAGGTATGCAATATTCAATTAAATATGCAGATAGACTTAAAGACCATTACCCTGAATTAAAAGAAAGAGATGTATTTGGTATTATAAATAATATTCTTAAATATAGTAGTGTATTTAAACAATTTATATATTGTGATAGAGGATGGAAATATAGTTCAGTATTACCTCAAAATAATTCTTGTAGATTATTTTATCTTACTATGAATATAAATAATACTATTCTTGTATCTATGAATAAAGTATCTTATTTTATATTAAATACCTTACTTAATTTAATTAAGAATACTATAACAAAAAACAATTACTTATTATATCAGATATTTTTAAATAGAATTTATGATTATATCGATGAATTACGGATAGATGAGGTATATATGACTGATGTTGGGTAAAGTAATTACTAAAAAATACCATAAAAATTACAGTTTTAAAAAAAATAAAATTTTCCAAATAGGAAGAGATAAAATAACTATAACAAAAGGAGAGGAAAAATGAATATTGAAAAATATAACCAATTGGTTAAAAATTGGAAGGAAAAATCTCAAGATCAAATACAAGATAATTATGTTATTTATAAGAAAGAGAAGGTAGAAGTATTATCTGATGATAATTATCCTTATGGATTTTCTTTTAATAGATATAGAAATATTATTGTTATATGGGATAAAGATTACGATACTAGGTTACTAGCATGCTCAAATTCTTTAAGCAGTTCCATACATTTTAATGTATATTGTATTTTTCAAAATAAAGGTGAAATAAGGATATTATTTAAAGATAATATACCCTCTAAATATACAGTAGATCAATATATATCTGTTCAAAAAGATAGTTGGAAAATAACAGAGGTTTACTCATATAAAGATAGTGAATATTTTCTTTTTCCTAATTGTCCCACCATAGATATAAATAGAAGTGAAGTAGATAAAAAGAATTTATTATATAAAAATAGTTTAGTGGATTATAAAACTATTACAAAAGGATTTGATATAATTAATGATATAAAAAAAGAAGTTAAAGAACCAAAAATAAATGATATAAATGATATTTTAACTAATCAAGTTAAATCAGATAAACAATATAGTTATATAGTATTTCTTAGGGATAAGTATAAAACTAAGGAAAACACTAAAGAAGATTTTAAATGGATTTGGGATTATGATGTAAATTCTTACTTAATTATTGTTAATAATAATCCTTATCAATCTAATCAAATTTATTATAAAAATATTTCTTATAAAATATATTTGGATAGAACTAAGGATACTGTATATAAATTTGGTTATTCTGTATATAAAGGTACTATTATAGAATGGGATGAAGATTATGATAGAAGAATATTTATTTTTGTAGATAATATTTTAAAGCAAAGAATTAAAAATTTAATTAGATGTAAAGAACATGAGGCTGGCTTAATATTATATTTTAAAGATTCTATACCTTTAAAGTATAATGAAGGTGATTCTATTGATATAGATGATGAGGAAGGGCATGATGTATGGAGTATAACAGAATGTTTTATTCAATAAAACAATAATTAAAAGTTTTCTTACTAATAAAAAATGAAAAGTAAAGGAGTATCACATGGCTAGAATAGTACACCAGTATAGATTAACAGATTCAGTAAAAGAATATACAATGCAGATAGCAGGTATAAATTTAACAAAGGATTGGATATCCTATCCTAATGTAGCAGAGAAGCTTGTTCCTTTTATAAAAACAGATGCTAATAAATCCGGATTAGTTGATTATGAAAGAAAGAATTACGATTCTAATGAAGTGCTTTATAAATCAGTTCCTAATATAGATAATATGCCTATATATACTAAAGCTCAATTATTTATTATGAGTAGAGTGGAGATATGTGAGATATGTAGAGATTATGCAATAATTACAACTAATAGAAGTAATGCTTTTTTAGTGAAAGAGATATTAGAAAAACAATCAGGAGTAGAATCTACCAAAGAACCTGAAGTTGAAAAAGAAGTTATTCAAGATGAAGTGATTCAAGATGAAATAAAGGTTGAACAGGATTCTACAAGGAAAAGTTTATTCGATATCCTTAAAAGATAGGTGATAACATGAATTTATTAGCACATTGTTTATATGAATGGGGATGTAAAGCCTCCCTAATAAATAAAACATATTTAGATTGTAAGAGAGAGGCAAAGTTTCTAGGACAAGAATCAAATTTAGATTTCATAAAAGAAATGATGTTTGATATACTTTGTGAAAACAATAAACTTTGTGCTGAAAAATTTATAGAAAGTAAAGAGGCTAATTTTCAAGAATTCTTAGATTCACTTCTTGATGAGGAGCTTATAAATGAAGATATCCTCAGTACGGGATTTGCCTCTTCACAAAAACCAGAAGATGGTCCTAAAGCTAAACCAGTTACAATTGGATTAGATGACGAAGACGAGAATGAGAAGAATCAAAAACAACAGGATGCAGTATAAATGAAAAGGTATAAAAGAAAATTTGATCCTTATTATCATCAACTAGGAAGATTTAATGAAGCAGTTGTTCATGTAGATAAATATTTAGATATTTTAAAAGATGAATTAAAGCAATTAAAAAGGACTTTAATTTTTTTTAAAGGTGATGCACTTCAGTTATTTAATGAAAAGTTTTATACCTATAAAATACAGTTTGTTATTATAGATTCAATGAAAGTAAATAAAGGAGTAGTGGAAGGAGTTATAAATAAAGATAATATAATTATCTATCTAACAGATGATTTTTATTTTTATACATCTAAAGATAATCTTGATGTTTTTAATCAATTTGAAAAAGAATTAATTATACTACTATCACATGAATTAGTTCATCGTGGACAATATTATGTTAGAGCTGGAGATAAAATAAATTTTTATAATTTTGAAGGCTCATCAATAGATAATGATATAGATATTGAATATATGAAAAATCCACAAGAGATTATGGCTTATGCTTATATGTATATAGAAAGTTTAAGATATTCAGGATATAGTAATAATAATATTATGGAAATGTTAAAATCAGGCAATTTTGCAAGAAGTCAATCATTACATATTACTTTTTATATAAATGAAATGAATAAGCATAATAGGAATGCTTTTTTAAAATTTAGGAAATATATTGTACAATATATAAATGATCCTGTTAGATATGATTTGAGGTTAGTATAAATGTCAGAACGTTATTATTCCTCTTCGGTAAACTATCCTTATGCAGTTCAAGCTGTATTAGAGAGGGTTATATTATATTTTTCTCAAATGGTATATCCTAATGAAACCCCGGTAGAGGCTAGAAAAAGAATAATTCTAGCCGATACTTCTGATGATGCTAATTCTATCAGAAGATCAATAGATGCCTTTAAAACAAGTAATGGAAAGTTTCCGTTCACAGCGTACAATATTTCGGACGACGCCCCGCTCGATTATCGTAGCCACTATCAAGTAAATGGTAATTTCTATAGTGAATTAGTTGGTGCTTATGTTTCCTTTATTCCTATGCTACTTACGATACCACTAACAACCTTCTTTACTACTCCATATGACTTCTGGAGGGGAATGACTCTATTTGCGGCAGACGAATCTTGTTTAACAAGACTAGATGTGCCAGTTACTTTAAATGGTGTATTATGTTCTATGGTTATAGATTTAAATTATACAACAGAAAGAGGACAGCTAGCCTTCGATATAGAATCTCAGTTTGCAGTTGGAAAACTCTACCCGGTTACCCATACTGTTGACGTCAAGTGCTCATATATAGTTCTTAATATGCAAAATAGTCCCACTCAAGATACCACTGGGGGTATAAATATTCCTAAGATTGTATATCACGTGGATGACATAATACTCCGTTTATCACAACTAGAAAATCAAAAAAATCTAGAACAGAATATTTTATTGGATACTGCACATTCCCCTTCTATACCAACTATTACTTCTAATATTGTAAATAATGCTACAGGTGTTGCAAGAAGCACAAATATAGTTTTAACTTTTAATGTTGCTATGAACGAAGATAGTGTTTATAGTAATTTAGATATGGTTCCTTATATTGATGCAGATATGAGTTTTGATATAGCTTCAAAAATTCTTACTATAAATCCTAGAAGTAATTTAACATCTTTAACTGAATATAATATACTAATAAATACTTCAGCTAAATCCTGTGATGGAATAAATTTAGAAGATGATTATAGTTTAACTTTTACAACGGGGGCATAATGAAAAGATATCAAAGATATAAAGAAGTAATGACAGTAGTGGATCCTAAATCAGATGTTAATGCTAAAATAATAAATGATATATTTGAAGAGTTTATGAAAATAAACTCAGATAAGGATAATGCTAAGTGGGCTAAAAAAGTTAGAACTATTAAATTAGGCCCATTGAAGCAGTATAATATTTTGGATGTTATTGATAATTTCGGTCAAGGATCGGCTAATGATATAGTAAAAAAAGATTTTAAAAATAGTTTACACCTAGCCTTAATAAATAGGATATAAAGATGGCATATTCTATTGTGGATTCTCTGAGTGAGAAACTCAGTCCGGTTTTAAGAAAATTAAATGATTTTAATATTAAAACATTACTTGGTACTGAATGTAAGATTTTAAGAATTACAAAAACAGTAGCGGATGTAATGGGGGAAACTCAAGAATCTGTAGCTAGTTACATACTTAATAATGTTATTATAAAACATCCTTATGCTTCCAATGTTCAGATGTTTGAAACTTATGATGGTATCAATCAACAAATAAATACAGACGCTATCGATATTTGGGATTTGCTTCCAATACAATTAAAAGTTCCTTTATCAGGTAATATAGATGAAGAAGCTATTGCTATTAAAAGAGGGGATATTATTGTAGAAATAATCAAAGATGAGAATGGAAATAAAATCCCTCTTATTATGGAATGTACAAAACTATTCGGTAGTTTATTTGTAAAACAGGTTATCAATAAACAATACGAATTAACATTATATAGAGGGATTCTATCAAGTAGTATACGGGAAGCGATAAATACATTTGTAAATGAGAATTAAATTATTTAAAAATTATATACTAATAAAAAATTAACAAAAAGAGGGATAACTCAAATGTCAAAAAAATACAAACTATACACTTCACTATTTGGTGAGAGTAAAAAAGAAAAACCTTCTACAGCTAAAACTTTAAAAAAAGCAATTAAAGAACTTTATGCTATAAGAAGGGAAGTAAGAAAATTAAGAGAAGAAGATGAAGTAGATTCTTCTGTTATTGAAGATGCAATCGATCAAGTAGAAGATGTAATTGGTTCAATTATTGATACAATAGGAGCAACAGACCCAGCAGTAGCTACCCTTATTGATACAGTATGGGAATTAGAAGCATCAAGTGATTTTGATGATTTTATGGAATCAGAGGAAGATTCTGATGATGTAGAAGAAATCACAGATGGTATTATGCAGAAAGTAGATGAAGAAGATGATGAAGAAAAAAAGGATGATGAAAAGGAGCTTGATGAAGAAGAAGGTGCCCCTGCTCTTGATATGAATGATATTGATGGAGATGCTGACAAGGATGCTCCTCCGGTAGTTAGAGAAAGATACAAAAGAATCACTAAGTAATTAAGTTAATAGAGGGCTTAAACGACTAGGCCCTCTATTTGTTTTTTCCATCATTCTTATATATTGCATTAGCAAGTATCCCACCATTAGTTCCAATCAATTTTGGTAGAATAAATTTTACGATGAAAAATGAATGTTTTCCAAAATAAGGTATCATTTTAGGGTTAGTTTTTATGGGGGGTCTACTTGTATAGTTCCTTCCAAATAATAAATTATACTTTTTATAAACAAACATAAGGGAATACACAAAATGCATATCCACTCCATTCCTAATATTTTTTTCTCCTATTTGTTGAGAGGACATACTGGGATTTGCAAATATAGGTTTTTTCAAACCCCCTTCACGAAGTTTGAAAGTTGAAAACATCCCTAATTCTAAAGAATGAATGATAAACGTCACGGGATATTTATGTATTTTAATGTTGTCAGTTTTCTTATATGATTTAGGATCAGATGCCACAATAAAATCCAAACGAATATCACGCCCAGTTTGTTCAAACTGTTTTGTAGAAGGATCATACTGATAATTTTGTCTTTTTGTGACTCTAGCAGATTTGATATCTACTTTCATTCTTGTATTTTTATTATCACCTTCTTTGGAACGGTAGTATTTCCAAGATAATTTCACGATATCGGCTATTGTAAATCCCGATGATTTTGTTAATCTATTTGATTGATCATCCATTATTTATACCTATTTATTATCAATATATAAATAAATATATTTATATAGTAATTTCATTACATTAGAATCTTTATCAAATAAATTATAATATTTTTTAAATACAGGAATAAAATTTATAACTTTTACATTTGGTTCATCTCTTTTACTTGATAATATAAATTTTATATAATCTTCATCTTTCCCATACATTTTGAATGTTTGCACAATTTGCCATGCATAGGACATTATTTCTTTAGTTTGTGAATAATGTTCCTTTTCATTTTCGGTCGATGTAGCTTTTATGTTATTAACTTTATCTTTAAATGATTGCATACGATGAATTGTTTCATGCCCAAGAAATTCTTCAAAGTCTTCTAAAAACCATTTAAAATCTGAATAGTCATTAGTTTGACCTCTCATTTTAAAGGCATTTAAAATGTCATCAGTATATAAAATTACTATTACATTAGCTTTGGGATAATATCTAGCTGATTGTAAACCACTATCATATTTAGATAGTTTTTTATCTGATAACTTAAATTGTATTTTTTCATCTATTAAGTAACTATTTAGTGATACTATTAAATCATTTATATCTGTAAATATGTTTTTATTATAAAAACTAATTATTTTATCTTTTATTAAATTTACATAATTATCAGGATGTAAAACCATTTCTAACATTGACATCGTCTCGCCCATAAAAATATTTTCATCATATTTTCGTTTATATCTTTCCATATTTATCCCTTATACTAATTAAAAAATATTTTAATATTATTAGTAAACAATCTTTTAAAGGAGAATTAAAAATTCAATGACAATCAATCAAAAACTTTTAACTGGAACAAAGAAATCAGTACTAGAGGATATTCAGTGTTTACATAATGAGTTTTTTAAAAAAAATAATAAAGAAATAACTAGAGGTTATTATAGGAGCCATGGTAAATATAATGAATCTTTAATAGATAAGTATTATGGTTCATTTACATTGGCTAAGAAGGAACTAATAACAAATAAAAATACTGTAGCTAGAGAAGACATAGATATAAAATTTACAAATAAAGAAAAGAATAAGAAATATTTTATATCATCTATTATACCTAATTCAAAAATAAATGAATTATTCTGGGAGTCTATACTTAATTACTGTGAATTTAATCAAGCTCAACCACTCTTATTTGTTATGAGGGGGGTTAATAGTAACGATTCATTTTCAGAAGCTACTATAGAAAAATATTCAAAATATTTTATAACTGAGTATATTTTTAATAGTAATCTTATAGCAAAAGATTTTATGTTAAGTCCCCAACAGATATTACCCTTATCAGGATTACAAAGATATGGGGGTAAAAAACAATCTCTTATCATAGCTCATTCAAAACAAATGTTAAATACTATTCCAAAACAACATAATGAAACACCTCATATTGTATTAAGTACTGGAACTATATGTACACCTACTTATGCAAATACAAGACAAGGACAAATAGCTAAAGAAGATAATTGTTTAGCTGGATGGATTATAGAAGTAAAGGATGATAAAATCTTTCATCAACGTGCAATTCGCTTTGACGGTAAAGGATTTCAAGATTTAAATAAATATTATACAAATAATAAAGTTACAAATTTAAAAGTAAACTCACTTATATGTGAACCTCATATAGGAGTAGAATCTCAAAAAGCTATGACACTATTTAAAGAAGTTACCTCTCTATGTGAACCTAAAAATATATTTATACATGATAGTTTCGATGCTTTATCTATAAATCCTCATACAAAAAATAAAAATGGATTAAGAACTCAAGTAGATGAACATCAACAATCTTTAGAAAAAGAATTAAATTATTTAGGTAATTTTTTAGAACAGTGGCAGAAAGAATTCCCAGATATAAAATTTTATCATATACATTCTAATCATAATTATTTTGTAAATAGATATCTAGAGGAAGGGGAATTTGTAAAAGATGTAGCAAATATGAAAATAGGAGCTGAATTATTTCTTTATTTAGCCAATAATAAAAATCCAATTGAAGAGTATCTTAAAAAACATTTTACTATCAGTAATCATATTTTTCTGAGAAAAGGGCAATCTTTTATTATCAATGGATGTGAAATGAATACTCATGGGCATGCTGGAAGTAATGGATCAAAGGGTAGTTTTAGAGGAATAGAAATAGCATATAATAAAGCTATTATAGGACATAGTCATTCATATAATATTTGGAGGGATGTATTACAGATACCTTGTCTTTGTGAATTACAACAATTATATAATAGTGATGGTGCTTCATCTTGGTTACATGGAAATGGTATACTATTTGAAAATGGTATGAAACAAGCAATAGTATATATCAATAATGAATGGAAGTTATAGTAGTATAGAAATTTTGGATAGGTTTGCCGACTGATAAGAATATAAGAGTCTTATCCTTTTATATTCTTCCAAAGTTTCTATACTAATAAATAATAGATTACGGCAATTTTCTATTAAAATTAAATGATAAGAATAGGTAATAGTATGAATGATTTAAGATTTTATGTATACGTTTATTGTAATCCATTAAAACCAGGAATTTATAGTTATCAAGAAAATGGGATTGGTATCGACTTTCCCTGTGCCCCATTTTATATTGGTAAAGGAAAAGATTTAAGACTGAACGATCATTTAAATGAAGCTAATAGAATTAAAAAATATGAAGCAGAATCGATTCAAGAAGAAAAACCAAAATACAATAGACATAAAGTTAATACAATAAATAAGATTCATCGTGAAGGAAAAGAGGTTGTAATTTATAAAATTTGTGAAAATTTAGAAGAAGAAACTTCTTATTTATTGGAAAGATTTTTTATAAAAATGATTGGTAGAGCTGATAAAAAATTAGGTATTTTAACCAATATGAGAAATGGAGGAGATGGTGGTAGGGGGTTATCTAAAGAAAATGAGGAGAAACGGGTACAAAATTATAAAAAAACTATAAATAACATTCCAGACTACGAGAAGAAAAAGAAAGTAAAAGAAATGGAAACTAAAAGAAATGATCCCTCTATAATGAAAAATGCTGGAAAAAAAGCTAGTAAAACAAAAAAGGATAATCCTGAAATAGTAGAGAATCAAGTTAAAAATTTAAAAATAACCTTAGAGCAAAATCCAGACATAAAACTTAATGCAAATAAAAAATTATCTGAAAATTGGGAAAATAAAACTCCAGATCAAAAACAAGAAAAAATAAATAATATCAAACAAGCTTTTAAAGATAATCCAGATATTATAGTAAAGCAAAAAGAAAAAGAAATGAAAACTAAAAATGATGATCCATCTATAATGAAAAGAGCAGGAGAAAAAGGTGGGAAGAAGAGAATAGAAAATAAAGTGAATGTAGGTAAATCCCATGCAGGATATGTTGAATTAGATATATCTTTCATACTACAATATTATTTTGATATAATTGAAATAACTGAATTATTTGAATTATATAATAAAAATCATAATCATATTTTAGGTTATGCCTCTTTTTATAGAATTCTAAAGATACTACAAATTCCTGCTAATAAGACTAAATATTCAAAGCAAAGAAATATTTATTTAAAATTTGTCGAAGAAAACAAAGATAAAATTGAGTGGTATATTGAAAATTATGAAAGATTGGAAGAAGAGTATTTTTTACAAAAACATTATAATAAACATGAAGAATTTTTTAATACTAATAAATAAAATAATTTTTATGAGAGAATACAATGACAGATAAAAAAATAGATCAATCAAGTGCTATAACTAACAGATTAAAAAAAATGTTTGGTTTTGGAATAAATCCAGAAGCTGAAAAGATTGAAAATAAAATTGATATTATCAAGACTGTAAAAGGGGTAGATGAAAAGAATAAGCCCTTTGAAAGGATGCAAACGGAGAAATTCCCAAACGATGTTAAGGAACTCTGGCGGTACTGGATGTCGGGATGCCATGACGAAGCTAATGATTCTTGGGTTAACATGCTTTCAGTGTATGACGATTGTGATCTTTTGTTCTTTAACTGCTCCCCAATTACTAAGTCCATGGAGATCATGACAGATGAGGTACTTCAAGCAGACTCAAACAACCAAATAATATTTGTAGAAGCAAAGGAGAAAGTTAAGAAGTATATTGAAAAGTTTTTTGATGATATAAATCTTAATGAGTTACTCAGACCAACTGTTGCTGATATAGTGCAATATGGTAATGCAGGATGGGTACTGGGATTTGATAATGTAGGGGTTAATGAAATAAAAAGAATTCCTATTAGGTATTTAAAAGAACGTATGGAATTTTCTCCGGTTGATCTTCATGCTGCTTTAATGGATTCACAACATAAACTGCATGACTATAGAAATTCTATAAGTTCTGTAAATGATCTGATAGATATGATTCAGAATAAAAAAAATTCAGCTTCTTATTTTAAAGAGTACTTACTTGGTTTTGTTGTAGAAGATAAAGTACTTCCTCCTTGGAAATTTTTACACTTTAGAAATATAACAAATAAAAGTCCATTTGTCCCATTTGGTATACCAACTTTTATTCACGCTATGGCTCCATATAGACAGTATGATGCTGCTATGGCTATGCAGATAATAGCTAGAGGAGCAATGTTCCCTAAACAAATTTACAAATTGGATTTACCAAATATTGTAAGTCCTACAGAAAAATTTGCTAAAGCTACTGAGTTTTTAAATGAAATGTTAAATTCAGGATTTGGTACATCTAAAAAAGAATTACCAGGAATTGGAGATATCATAGTTACAATCAAAGATTTGTTTGAGTATGAGCAGATAGCAGCAGATATAGAATTAAAAGGTATTGATGATATTGAACTTCTTAAGGATGATATTTATAATGCTTGTCTATTACCTAGAAAACTTATAGACCCCAGTGATTCTAGTTTTGGAGAATCAGGTACATCTTATGTTGAACAATTCAAACCTTTTGCTAGACTTATATATAGATTCCAATCCATATTATTAAATAATATATCTCAGTTAATAAAAATTCACTTAATACATACAGGGGAATTTGAATTAGATGAAATAGAATTTTCATTATCTATGCCTTATCCAGAATCACAAACAAATAATGATCTTATATCAGCACAAAGTTCATTACTTGATTTAGCGAATAATGTTATAGTAGCATTAGAAGATAGAGTTACTGGAGGAGAAAAACTCCCACCAGAACTTATAAAAACAATATATAATAAATTTCTACCTTATGATAGTCAAGTAGTTGATTTTTGGGTAGATGAATCTTTAAGAGCTAAAGAAGCGGGTGAAACTATACCAGACGAGGAAGAAGGTTTTGGTGATGAGCCTGAAGATGATATTTCCTTAGATGATTCAGGAAATTTAGATGCTGATGGTAATTTAGTTGATGAAGGACCAGAAATGAATGAAGAAGGTAAATACAGTTTAAAGGAAAGACAAAGAAGAGGAAGAAAAACTTGGAGACTTCTTGAAAGAAAACTAGGTAGAAGAAAACTAAAAGAAACAGTAGATGATATTAGTTTTGAATGTTTTATGGAATCTTCTTTAAGAGAGGGTTCTATGAGAGGACAACATTTTTTTAAGAGTAAAAATAAATATAGTGACTTTAATCTAAATGATTTTGTAGAAGTAAGAAAAAAAGGGGTAACTAGATTAAGGGAAGAATTTGAAAAAATTGAAATGGAAGTAGAATCAATAGAAGAAAGAGAGATTCTCAAAGAACAAGTTACTAAGGAAAGAAAACTTACAGACAAATATGAAGAGTATATTTTTGGACAAAAAAATGATGTAGAGGATTTAATTGATAAATAAAATTTAATTTTGGTAGAAATTTCTATATATTATAAGTATAAAGGAAAATAATGGAAAGATATACACCACATAAATTTGAAGAATCTAAGGATATTTATCAATTAAAACTATTAAATAGTTCTTACTTTGATAAGTTTAAAGCCTTAATACGATTACAGGAAAAAGCTTTATTCTTTGGAAAGATAAGATATAAGTTTTCCGAATCTTTTCAAATGCCTGAAGTTATAGATATGCTAAATGAAGTAGAAAAAAATGATATAATTGAAGATTATGTAATAGGTGGAGCAACAGCATTACTTTACTATAGTACCCCTCATCTAACGGATGACATAGATGTATTCATAAAGAAACAACAGAAAGGTTTATTATTTAGTTTGACTGATTTATATGATTTTCTTAAAAAGAAATATAGGGCTAAAGAAGAAGGGGAATTTTTAATTATTAAAGGAAATCCTATTCAATTTTTAGTTCCTGGGGATGCTATAACACAAGATGCATTTGATCACTCAAACAAAGTTGAAATTAAAGGTAAGAAATTTAAGATTTTTTCTTTGGAATATCTTATTGCTATAATGTTATTTTTAGGTAAATCTAAATATAGAGAACGGTTACGAATAGTTAAAAATGAAAATCAATACGATAAAACTAAATTATTAAAAATTCTAAATAAATATAACTTAGAAGACAAATGGAATAAAATAGAGGTGGACTAATAATGGAACAATTGTTTGAAGTGGATGGACAACAAGTAACAAAAGAACAACTAGAAGAGATGCAAAAAGATTGTTCTTTTAGACTCAAGGAAACAGAACCAGGTAAGTTTAAAAAACTCATAAAATTAGAAGGTTAAGGAGTATTGAATGTTATTTTCTCCAGAAGAGTCTCAAGCGTTTGATAAAATAGTTGCACTAAGCTCGAAGGATAAGTCAACTTGTCGTGATGTACTTTTCGCTATACTCACATATGCAACTTTAGAATCTTTTAATAAAGAAGATAATGAAATAATTATTCCTTATCTCTGTTCACTAAATCTAAAGTACCTAGAAACAACTAATGATAAAGGTATTGAATCTAATATTGAAGTTACTGCTAAACCATCAGGTATGTTATTAAGAGAATTTGTATCTATTAAAAATGGCGAAGAACCTGCTACAAAGAAATATTTTAAAAGACAAAATAGAAATATTTTCAAAACTATGATGCAACTAGGAGAAGATGAATGATAAAACATTTTGTAAAAAATCAAGAAATTGGTTTACATGAAATTTATCAAATATGGACAGACAATTATACCCATATGTATAATTTTGGTGTATTTGTGAATAACTATAAAAAACTTTTTAATTTAACAGTGGTATGATGGATTGGATAGTTTTTTTTCAAAATCCTTATAATAGAATCATCTTTATTTCATCACAGAATCCTGATGAAAGGGAATCATTAGAATATTTTAAATTTTTAGAATTTTTAAATAAAGAATTTAAAGTGGTTGATTTTGTTCACTTAAAGGATCAAATAGATAGATTTAAAATAATTCATTTAATCAAAGATGGTACATGGGAATCAATAAAAGATTTAGAAGAAGTTGCAAGTTTTCAAGACTTATACAAGATCAATGATGATACAAATAAGAAAGAAGAAAAAGAACCAACACCTACAGAAATAAAAATAAGTAAGTCTAAAGAATGGCTTGATAAAATATTTACTCAGAGGAGAAAAGATAATGGGACTACAACTACAAGTAGAGGATGAAGAGGAGAATGTTTTCGAGTTTGATAACTTTGAATTAGTACTACACTCTTCGGGAAGTTACCTTTTGTGTGAAGAGGGCTTCTTTTCTGTTGATGGACTGGATTCATTTAAACCATTTGATGATCAATATGTAATAGTTAATACTGAGGATAATAGTAAATTTTTCCTAACGGCGGAAGACTTTGAAAAAATAAAAGAGATATGGATGAAACATGCTTAGAATTTTTCTTTACATAATAGAAGCTTTATTGTTTTTATTATTATTTCCAATAATGATTTCATGTTTTATATTTTTTGTTATCGCTATTAAACTGCTTGTTAAATAAAACATAAGGAGTTCCCATGGAGCTTAGAAAAGAAATCAAAACTATTAAGGTGTATTTTGAATGCCCCAAATGTGAAAGAGGGAATTTAATTTTAAATGCTGTAAGTCCCACCGCTAATCCCCCTGAAAATGAACATAGGTGTAGTAACAAAGATTGTGATTATAAACAAACATTTATAAGAACAATCTATCCCTATATTGAACAGATAGAGAGATATGGATGTTAAACACTCTCAATAAAAATGTTAATGTTATGGAAGCACTTAATACGCTGAACATTAAATATCAAGGACACCCTAATTCAAAGGGGTGGTTATCTATTATATGTGTTTTCCATCAGGACAAGGACTATGGTAATGCATCCGTAAATGTAAATAGTGGTGTTATATCTTGTTATAAGTGTGGAGTAACAAAACATATATCAACTCTCTTAAAAGAAAGAGGAAGTAATTATACTTATACTCCTCCACAAGTAACTACTCCAAATAAACCAGAAGTAAAAAAATCAAGCATAGATAGTTCTATGACTTATAGATTTATACATAAAGAGATTGATAATCCAGAAGATTTTTATTATTTAAAACAAAGAGGATTTACAAAAGAGTTCTGTAAAGAATTTAAGATAGTTAGATCATTTACCGATCCCTATTCAGATTATTTTGCTTATTGTATACAGGATACAAATAAAAACATCAAATGTGTGGAGTTTAGAAAACTAATGCAATTTGAATATCTACAAACTTATTATGATTCACATGATATTACATATGAACAATTAAGTAAAGATTTTAAAGAATGTTGTAAAAATAATAATATTCATATATCTGATTATAAGTTATATAAAGGTAATGAAATAATTGTAGATAGGGTGTTATTTTATTTACTTGATAAGAAAGTGAAGTATGAATCCGGTAGTTTTGTCAAGAACACAATCTTTAATATAGATCATTTAAATTATGATGAACCATTATACCTTACCGAAGGAATAGGCTCTATACCGAAGCTGTGGGATAAAGTATCTAAAAATTGTAGCTGCACTTTCGGGAGTCAGATTTCAGATGCACAACTTGAATATCTTAAAAAATTTAAAGAGGTGTATGTCATCCCGGATAACGATTTGGCGGGCTTGAAAATGGTATTAAAATTAAGGGATAGTGGGGTTAAGCTAACAGTTATAAATATAAATGTAGAAGATACGGATGAGAATTTTGTTTCTGAAATTTTACTTACTAATAATTACTGCACTGTGGAGGAATATCTTTCAAAGAGCATATTGAAATATAACAAGACATTATTTTAGAGGATTATGAAATATAGGCTAATTGAAGTTGAAACAAGTGAGTATAGTTTTAATCCCGTCCATGATTTTGGACTCGATACCCCATTTGTGACAGCAGGACAAACTTTAATAAACGATCTTGGATTAGAAAAATTTCGACATGTATATATTCAAAAAGTAATGGGGTTAGCTCAAAACATTTATATAATTACTTATAATAGTAAATATCCTACAATAGACCTTTCAGCCACAAGAGTTAAAAAATTAAAATTTACATGGTTAGGTAGAGCTAAAAGAAAAGGAGTACATACTTATATTGCCCCCGCTAAACTTACCCCCCCTATATATTTAAAATCATCCTTAATTACAATGACTTCAGGTAGTCTGGTGGTAATGCGTGATATCAGCGGGGAATATCTCAGAAATCCAAGAATGTTTACATATACAGATTTTATCTTAGATAAGAAAATGAACGGAGGAAGATAATGAAAAGATATAAACGATTTAAAGAAATGGATGATAAAGTGATAATTAGCAAAATAGCCGGTAAGGTGTATGAGATAAATCTTACAGATATGAAAGAACAATATGCCAATCTGTTTGGAAAAGATTTATGGAATATAGAAAAGGTTTTTGGTAAACAACTTAAAAGAAAAGGTAATAGTTCCTATCAAGGCAAAATTGATATTTCAATAGAGGGACTTATGGCTACTGCTTATCAACTAAAAGGAGATAAAATATTTAAAAATTTAAATGAACTAATAAATACGATATTTGGAAAAGTAGAAGGATCATTTGATTATTGGGTAGACTTACCGGATGAGATTTCCTTTAAAGACGCTATTATTGATATAGATTTTACTTACCTATATAACGACACTCTTGACATAACAATTGACATACTAGAATGAAGAGGTAATTAAGATGAGTAGATACAAAAAGTTTTTTGAAGAAGATGGTCAGTGTGATTGTGAAAAATGTGACAAGAAAGAAGCTTGTGACAAAAAGAAAAAAGAAAGTATAGAAGGAACAGGGATGATATGTGAATCTTGTAAACTTCCTGAGATAGAAGTTGAAGAAGATTGTCCTGGAAAAACTGCTGGTGGTGGATCATGTGCTAATGCTGATAATTCAGCCAAACTTAAAGGTGTTTGTGCTAAAGATTATGGATGGAGTGCTTCTGCTGGTAAATGTATGCCTAAAGAGATTAAGAAGTCCTAGTGCCTAGTCAGAGCGAAAAACAACGGAAATATATTTTCTATCTTAGAAGCAAAGATGATGATAAGTCAAAATGGTTCTGGGATAAAGATTGGGAATCCATAGAAGAAGACCATATTGAAAGATATGAACCTTTTGATTTTGGGGATGAAGATCAACCTGATAAAGTAGATAGTGCTAATGACTATATGATTTATAAATGAGGATATGATGGATATATCTGTAGATACACAAAATACAATTCGTAAGTATATAAAAAATAAAAAATATATTTCTGATACAGGAACATTGAAAGTATCTTTTCAGGATACTGTTGCATTGATTATGATGTTACAGGATGAGTATAACAGAACTAAAGATCCTAAGATTAGGAAAGCTATCAATGAAATAGATGATGAAAGGTTTAAATAGGGGCTACTATGAAAAAATGTAAATGTGGTAAAGATTTAATTTTCAAAGGTGGTTATGTAATAGCTTCGATGCGGGTAGATCAATATGAATGCTACTATTGTAATACCAAGTATGAACAGATTGAAGATAAGAATCTTAAAGAGGCTTAAATGAATAGATATAAACCTTTTGTATTCAGTGAAGATTTACAAGATAACTTACATAAAAGCATTGAAGCTATGCAGTTATCAATAAGTAGATTAAGAGATCAATCTGAAAAAGATGGAATGACTCTTGATGCTAAACAAAGAATTAAAAATCAGATCAATGCTATACAAAATAAGATTACTAAAAAGAAAGATCAATTAGCTGGATTATCAGACAAAGGTAAATAGATGGAAAGATATAGACCATACTTTAATGAAGATTTCGATCAAAGAGATTATCTTAAATGGAAAAAAGCTAATGTTACTTATAGAGGAATGAAATCAGTTGGCTCAGATAATGAAGTGTATGGTTCATGGGGCAAAGGATTATATACAGTACCATTATCCAATAAGTCGATGGCTAAACAATATGGTAAACTTTACTTTGTGATAAATGCCACACCTAAAAAACCTGTTATTGTACAATCAATAAATTCAGCAGAAATATTTAGACAAAAACTTATTATAGACTTCTGTAAAAAGAAAGGTCATGATAGAGAATATGATCCAGGATTTTTTGAAAAACATACTTCAATGGATAAAGAGCTTATAAAGCAAGGCTACGATGGATTTGTAATTAAAGGAAGGGAAATGGTTAATTATAAACCTGAAAATATAGAATATTTTGAAACTGAAGAGCAGGTTAAAAATTATTATGAATCGCTATAAACCATTCTTTGAAGATATAGTAATACCTCTTAAACCAGGGGATACCTTCCTCTTCGGTAAATTCAAAAATAAAAAAGCTGTATATGCAAGTGATTATATTAACAAAAAAGGTGATGTTGTAATAATTACAGATACAGGACGTGAAATCCCAATGGCAAAGATTCGGCTTATACAAGAATCTGAATTAGAAGAAAACCTTCGATTATCGGATTTGAAGAAACATGCAGGAACTTCTACATTAACAGATAAGTTTAGATTAGATAGACAGAGAATAAAAGGATCTGGAGCAAGATCAGTAAAGATAAAATCAATGAAAGTGAATAGAAAGCAAGATTTTATTCAGTTTACATTTCTAAGTGTTCCTACATATAAATCTATGTCTATAGCAATAGCTTTTCCTGATGTAGATACAACAAAAAAAGTTAGATCATACACAGAAGAAATAAGAATTCTTGATTTCTTTAAATTAGCTGAGACAAAACCTGGTTATATAGAAAAAGAAATGACTGTAAAAGAAATAAAAGAGATACTAAATGTTGCCGATATTAAGTTATCTTGTAATTGCCCAGCATTTCAGCTTCAGGGATCCAATTATATACTCACCACTTTTGATGCAGCAATCTACCCAGAATTAAGGGAGCCTAAGAGATGGAATCAATATCACAAAGACGATAACTTCATTTGCAAGCATCTTGGGATACTTATTTCCAGTGGATTAAACATCTATATAAACAACATGACTGGAATGGTCAATAAATTTTTAAAGAAATGATAGACCAACTAAATAGAGAATATGAGCATCTTAAAAATATACAAAAGCAGTATGCTTTATCTCCTGATATGTTAGATGACTATCAGGAGACTATTCAAAGAATAAGGGAAATTAGAAACAAAATGGAAAAAGAAAACATTTCTTACTAATAATTAAAATAGGTTTAATGAGGAAATACATAAATGAAAAATAAAGTTTTTACGGTGAGTAAAGCGGAGATTGATTCTGGTTTAGAAAAATCAATCGATACTTATATAGACATCAATGATGTAAGTCCTTCTGGCGCATATGAAGCAAGAAGGTATTATCCTAGAAAAGTAAATTTTCTTAATACTTCGGGTACAACTATAAGTGCAAATATATTTAGTTCTGATGCAGAAATAATGGCTTATTCAGGTTCTCCTACAAACTATGATTTCTTTACTATTCCGAATGGAACTAGTTTAATACTAACAGCATCTTCTATATTACCTACTGCATATCAAATAAAAGTAATAGGATCAGGTACAGCTTCTACAGGAATGAATATAGAATGCATCGGATACCAGCCTTACAGATAATAGAGGAATTAAATGAAGAACAAAATATTTCCAGTTACTAAAGCACAACTTGATGCTCATACAGTAACAATAGTAACAACATATTTAGATATAGCAGATACTAGTCCTTCAGGGGCTTCTGAAAATAGAAGGTATTATCCTAGAAAAATAAATTTTGTAAATACTTCTGGTATAGATGTAAAAGCTAATATATTTTCATCTGATGAAGAGATAGCTCTTTATACTGCTGATTCAACTAACTATGATTTTTTTACAATACCAGCAGCAACTTCTTTAATACTTACTGCTCTTGTAATATTGCCTACAGCTTATAAAGTTTTAATATATGCTCCAACAGGTTCTTCAGCAGCGGTAGGAATGACAATTGAGTGCATTGGATATCAACCAAATAGATAGGAGTTTGTAATGAACCAAAATGAATTAAGAATTATTTCTGATACTGGTGAGGAGAGTAATTTTCAAGTTACTTCTTTATATAGTGAACAGTTTATGGAAGTATTTAATACTATTCAAATAAATAGAAATGATTGTTTAAGAGATATAGAAGAAAAGCATGAATATATTAAAGATAGATTAGATGAATACAATCTAAAAATAATAGATATACTCTACTTCAATGAAATTGATCTAAGGGAAAAATTAGATGTTTTAGAAATTTCTTTTGACCAGAAATTAAAAGATCAAGAACATAAACTTACCACCGTTTGGTATGATAGATTTACATCTATAGAAGATGAAGCAAAAATGTTAGATTCTAAAGTTAATAAGTTTAAAGATATTCAAGAAAATATAGACTCCTTAATATTTGATGATCTAACTGCTATTCAAGTTAATATAGCAGGTATTGATGAAAAAATAGAATCTTTAAGATTAAAAGATGTAGAGATTTTAAATGTAATCAGATCACTAAGAGATGAGTTAAAACAAGAAATAGAAGAATTAAAATCAAATAAACAAGATGTTAAAAAACCTTGGTACAAGAGGATTTTTTCAAAATGATCAATAAGAGAGAGGTAATTACTGCGTCTAGTTTAAATATAGGGAATCCCATAGAATTAGATATAGAGATTATTAAAACCATTCCAGCTATCAATGGCGATACAGATACTAGATATCAATATCCCCAACAAATACAAGTTATAAATGATTGCAATGCTGGTGTAGAATGGTTATCTTTAAAAGATGCAGAAGAATATGCTGAGTACACTTTAAATCCATCCTCTTTTGTATTTGTAAGACTCCCTTCAGGTTATTCATTACAAGATGATTTTACAAGTTTTGGTAGATGTTATAAATTTATTATTAAAGCTTATCAACTTACAGCATCTTCAAATTTAACTTTAGAATTTATAAATTATAGGAATTCTTTAAAATAGCTTATCACAAGAGTTCCCTAACAGTGCTCTCTTGTTTATATATGCACCGGAGTACAGGTCAAAGTTTTAAGAAACTTAAATGTTTAACCCGACAAGGAAGAAAAACTTTTCGCCTCCTCAGGACAAAAAAGCTACTATCTAAATAATAGTAGCTTTTTTATTTTATTTCAAATAAATATACTAATAATTATAAAATGTATAAGAGGGATTATGAAAAAATACAAAGTAGAAAAACCAAATGATAAAGAACAATTTTTAGAAAAAACAGAAAAGATGCAAGAAATTTCTATGATGGTGAATACTACCCAAGATGCTCAAGAAACTATTGCTAAATGTGTTACACTTATTTTAAAGAAAAAAGCAATGAATGTAGGATTATGTATGAATCTGATAGGAGAAGGTGTTTCTTCCGGAATAGACTCTATAGATGATTATTTACCAAGAGCTGCAGAATCAAATCCTGTTTCTTTTCAAGCAAAGAAAAGAGTTATTGCAAATAGAGTAGCTAGAATTTTATTATCATATTCAAAAACAAAGTAAGGATAATTTGTGGGAACAAAAATAACAGCTTTTGGATCAGGGAGTGGTGTGCCTGAAGCCCCTTCAGATGGAAATACTTATGGAAGAAAAGATACCACGTGGGTAACTATTTCTGGAGTACCTATAACCCAATTAGACGGTGGAGCAGCAGCAAGTATATATTTAATTTCCCAAGTTTTAGATGGAGGAGGAGCATAATATGGCAGTTCAGTTTCAAATAAGAAGAGACACTTCTGTTAACTGGGGATTAACTAATCCTACCCTTGCACAAGGGGAAATGGGATATGAAACAAATACATATAAAATGAAAATAGGAAATGGAACAAGTGATTGGAACACACTTGTATATTTTCCTACAACAGCTTTAACTCTAGATGCTATTACTGATCCTGCAATAGATGCAGCAGTAACTACTTTAAAAATAGATGCCTACTCAGGGACTGTAATTACTCTTACTACTACAGGTAATTCTCAAACACTACAAGCACCTACTTCAATTGTATCAGGTAAATCTTTTATAGTTATAAATAATGATACTTCAACAAATAATATAACAGTTAATACAATTGTTATAACTCCTGGTAGTGCTATCAATTTTATATGGGATGGTACAGTCTGGATTGGAATAGGTGGTGGAACATTAGATCACTCTGTATTAACTAACCTATCTTATGCAACTTCTGGTCATACCGGATTTCAATCTGCGTTAACTTTTGGAATAGCTGATACAAACGCTGTTCAAATAACTATGTCAGGAGTAGTGGATAATGATTATGCAAAATTTTCACCTTCTGGATTAGTTGGTAGATCATATTCAGAAGTATTATCTGATATAGGTGCTCAAGCCTCCTTAGGGTTTACTCCTGAAGATGTTGCAAATAAAAGAACTACATTTCAAGTAATTCCAGATGATACTCATTATATAAGTGAAAAATTAGCTTATGATCAATTAGCATTAAAAGCAAATGATAATAGTGTTGTACATACTACAGGTAATGAAACAGTAGATGGAATAAAAACATTTTCATCTATTCCATTATCTTCAGGAGTTCCTTCTACAGATTATCAAGTAGCAAATAAAAAATATGTAGATGATTCAGTAGGAGCTGAAAATCTATGGAATAGAGTTTCTACTACATTATATCCTCATACATTAAATGATAATATAAATATTGGTTCAGGAGTTGCTTATATAGGTGGGGGATTTACAGATGCTAATGTTTCTACTGCTGTTAAATTAGGTTCTTCTACAGATACATCTTTAACTACTACAAAAAAAGATATTTTAGGTGGTATTAATGAACTCAATTTAGGTAAATTAAATTTAGATCAAACAACCCCTCAATCTATAATAAATGGAAAACCTACTGTACAAGGATTCCAATTCAATAGTAATCCAACTGTAGGAGCTTTCTCAGAAGGAAAATTATATTACGATAATACTTATAAAACTCTTTCAGTAAATATTGATAATGATGTTAATTTACAAATAGGGCAGGAAACTCTAATTAGAGCAATAAATAATACTTCTGGAAATATGTTAAATGGACAAGTTGTATATTTATCAGGAGCTTCCGGAGTATTTCCTACTATTGCTTTAGCTAAAGGGGATTCTCTTACAACTGCTTATGTTGTAGGGGTATTAACACAAAATATAAATATAGGTGAAGAAGGATTTGTTACTGTTAGGGGAGTAGTGCATGATTATAATACTGATTCTTGGAATACAGGAGATGATCTATTTTTATCTGATACTACTGCTGGAGCATTAACAAATATATCTCCCACAGCACCTTCTATAATAGCAAGAGTTGGTAGAGTTATAGTAAAGAATGCAACGGTAGGTTCTATATATGTTAATCCAAGACAAATAAATCAATTATCTGCTATGTCTGATACAAATATTGTTACTCCAACAGTAGATCAAATTTTAAGATATAATGGAGCAGCTTGGGTAAATGGAGCATCGGCTACTTCTTCTGCATCAAATGGTATAAATTTTTATTTTAATGATACAACAATAATTCCTATAAGTACCAATAATATAAATGAAGTATGCACTTTATCTAAAATACCAGATATGGCTTCAGAAATAGTTGATGCTTGGAATTGTACAAATAATACAGTATTAGGAGAAGCTTATTTATATAATATTGCATTAGGTAGAACTAATATTGATGCAGGAGTTTGGGAATTTGCTAAATATGCCTCTGTTTCTTCTACTACTGGAGGACGAATAAGTACTTTATCAACTTCTATTAGAAGAGTAAGACCAGCATCAGGAACAGTTACTATAACAGGAACATTAACTTCAAGGACTGCTACCGCTTCTACTGGAACACCTTTTGCAACATCTGAAATAGATACTGGTGAAACTATAATTACAGATTCATACTTACAAACTCCATTAGGACTTTATAGAATAACAGCAAGAACATCAAATACAGTAGTAACTATTGAAACTCCTTCCGGATATTCTAATGAGAGTACTGTTGCATTTTCTGTATGGAAACAATTATTTAGTAGTATAAGTCCTACAATTACTTCTACAACAACTAATTATGCTCTTTATACTACTTTTAATACTCAACCAGCCTATACTGTTGTAGCAACCGATAAAATTGGGGTTATAATGTATGCAACTTCAAATAATACAACAACTGTAAATTTTGTACATTCTGGTTCAACACGAAATTCTTATATAGTATCACCACTTATAACTCTTCATGGTAATTTAGCCGGATTACAAGGGGGAACTGGAAGTGTACCCACAGAAGAATATTACCATTTAACAGCAGCTCAATATACTGTTGCAGGAAATACAAGTGGTACAAATACTGGAGATAATACTTTTGGTAATGGTGTTACTCAAACAGTAAAAGCAGTATCAAATGATCTTATAACAGGTAAATCTGGTGGACAAACTATAATAGGAGACACTGTAGCTAGTGGAGTTTTAAATATAAGAGGAAACTCCACTAACTTAACTACAGGTCAAGTAAATTTTCTTGGAACTAAGGCAGCAACTTCTACTACAGATGCAAGTGTAATTTTTGCAGGTGGTGTTGGTATCTCAGGGGAAACATATCATAAAAATAATATTATTATAGATGATTCCTATGCGGTAAAAACTACAACAATTCAAATGAAGGCGGGATTACCTCTAGTGATTAAAGACCCTGCTGGAGTTTCAAAAGCAGATTTTTCTTATCTTGATGGTTCTTTAAGTGTTTATGGAACGGGTACTGGACCAACTTTTCCTAATATGAGAATAAATACATGGGATACTCAGAATAGTTATATTCAGAATAATATTCAAAATTTAAGTAATGGCGCTTCAGCTTCAAGTGATTGGATTGCTACTGCTGATAATGGTTCAGATACTTCAAGATTTATAGATATGGGTATAAACAGTTCAGGATTCTCAGGAGTTCCTTGGACTATCAATGGACCTAATGATGGTTATCTCTATACAAATTCAGGGGTATTATCTATAGGTACAGCTACTACTGGAAAAGATTTAACATTCTTTACAGGTGGAACACTTGCAGCTAATGAACGTGCAAGGATTACTTCAGCGGGAAAATTTAGTATAGGTACAGCAGCTCCAACAGGTAAGTTTGAAGTATTTAAAGCTGAAAGTTCTGAACTTATAATAAATGTCGTAGATAGGAATTTCTCAGGGGCAAATAACTGGACGGGGACAAACTGGGCGATTGTTGGGGGTGCTTTTGTCCACACATCAGGATCAACAGCAAATGCTGTTCTTGCGAATGTTAATCTTACATCAGTTTCGATTAAAGCTGGTAGGAGATATAAGGTTTATTATACTGTTGCTGGAAATACAGTTGGAACAATAACTCCAAAAATAGGAACAGCGAGTGGGGCAGCAGTTTCCGTTACTATGGGTGCAGGAAATTATATGTCAGCAATTACTTGTCTTGCTGACAATGCTGATTTAATTTTTACACCTACTTCAACATTTGATGGATCAATAACAAATATTAGTGTTATAGAGCAGGGGCTAAAATTTCAGATAAATGAAGCTGGTGATTTATTGGTAGGGACTACTGCTTTTTCTTCCGGTAATATGGACTTTATTAAAGAAGGTAATGCCCAAGTCCTTGAAATGTCCGACTATTATGATAGCAACACATCGAATGTAATAAGATCAGTAAAATATAGAGGGACTATTGCAAGTCCGAAAGCGATTCTTGACAGTGATACTCTTTTTAATTTCCAGATGGGTGGATATGATGGAACATCCCGGTTTGCAAATCAAGCAGGCTTCGGAGCGTTCTCTTCTGGTAACTGGACGCCGTCAAATCATGGTGCATTTATACGATTTACAGCAACGCCGATTAACACTATCACATCGGGGACGGTTGCCGAGTTCTATGGTGATAAAATATTCCTTGGAAAATTTGTCGGGATAGGTGCTGGAATGACTTCTCCAGCGAGTCAAATAGATGCTGCCACTACTCTTTCAAATTCAACTATTGCTTCAAAAGGTTATGCACTTATATCTACTTTTGGAGCAACTACAGGAGCTGTTACAGTAGCAGAAGATGGGGTAAACTTTGTATCTTATGCATCTACAAATGTAGCGACAGCAGAAGTCATTAGAATTGTTGCAACAGTAGTACCAACTAGTGCCGGAAATATTACTTTTTCCATTAGAGGTGTTTCTTCAGTTGTAGCTGTAAGTAATTTGACAGAGACTACTGTTAATCTTCTTGCAACAGCGATCAATACAGCACTTAATCTGGATGCAACTATAACTACAAATTGGACCGTTACAGTTGCTTCTGCTACAGTTACATTAACAGCAAAAGTTGCAGAGGCAAAGACAGGAACTAATTCATTTACAGACACAGGTTCTACTGGATGTGTTACAACTGTTACCGTAACTACTACAGGGTTATCTGTATATAACCATACAGATATTAGAGCAATGACAGGTTCTGCCTATAACAATGGAGCTGGTCTTGTAACCAATCTATCAGGACTTGTTTTTACTGGTGGTATTTTAGGAACAGGGAATGTAACAAACTTTATCGGTGCCGATCTTGGTATTTTTGGAACAGGGGCTGGTAAATTTGGAACAATAAGTGGCTTAACTATAAGAAGTATGAATGGGTATCATTCAGATGCAAGTACAGTTTCATATGGAATAAATCTATCTGCAAATACTACTGCAACAGGATCATCAAAATATGGTATTTACATTGGAGGAATATCTGGAGCTAGTACAAACAATTATTCTATTTATTCAGTAAGTGGAATAAATTATTTCGGGGGGAATGTTGGTATTGGTATTACTTCCCCTGTACAAAAACTTGCTATAAATGATGTCAATACTATTACAAATTCATTTGGTAATGCTTTTATCGGAACAACAAATTCACAAGGTATTGATTTAGGCGGACAATTAACTCTTGGCGGTGTTTACACCAGTACAACTCAAGTACCCTTTGCTGGTATAGCTGGTAGAAAATATGATGCAATAGATACTTCAACTAAAGGATATCTATCATTATCAACTCTAACTTCAGGGACATTAACCGAGAAAATGAGAATAGATAATTTGGGAAATATAGGTATAGGCACTTCAACACCATTAACATTCGGATCATCTATAGGTTTACATTTATCTGGAATGACAGAAGGTACTTATCCAACAATAACCCTACAAAGAAATGATACTATAGTAGCTTCAACTAATGTTTATGGAACAATACAATGGTATTCAAACGATTCTGACCATGTCACAGGAAATATCTGTTCTAGTATTGAATCAGTAGCGAATGGAACTCAGTCTGGAGTTTACCCGAAAGCGGATATAAAAATATCCACAGCAGATGGAACAACAGATATTTCAGAGAAATTTCGTTTTTATAGTGATGGAAGAATTGCTCAGGGTACTAGTGCTTCGACTGCTGTAGGTGCAACATTTGCAAAAGCAATGACTGGAGCTACAACACAATATGCTGTTTATCAAGGCGGAACTATTAAATCTGATGTTACTTCTAATGCCTATTCTTTTATATCAGCACCAGTAACAGAAGCTGCATCCTTTGCTTTAAATCTAATGTATCATTATTCATTATTAAATCCAACAATTGGTTCAGGCTCATCTATTACTAACCAAATAGGATATTACGTCCCGTCTGCTATGACTGGAGCAACAAACAATTATGGATTTTATGGATCTTTAGCATCTGCAACAAATAGATGGAATATTTATATGGTAGGAACAGCAGATAACTATCTTGCCGGAAAGTTAGGTATTGGTACAACTATACCAGCAATGGCATTAGATATAGAAGGAACAGCCTCTACAACGGGTGTTCAGGCAACACGATATACAGCAGCATCCGCAGGTTCATCACCCTATATGAATTTCAGAAGGTCAAGGGGGACATCAGCATCTCCAGTAGTAGTTAATCAAGGTGACAATCTTGGGCTGTTCTATTTCTATGGTTGGAAAGATGAGAAACCAGATCCTAGTGGTAGAGCTGCAGAATGGGTTCCAGGTTGTGGATTCGGGGCATTGGTTGAGAATGATTCGGCGACAGAACATCTTGTTAAAGGTGCTATATATTTTAAAACCAATACAGTAGGAGACTTTACCTCAGATGGCTCGGAAAGAATGCGTATATCTAACGCTGGTTATCTTGGTGTGAACGTCACAGCTCCAACAGCATTAGTACACATAGGTGCAAGTTCTACAGTAAGAGCATCTTTATGTATGAATGCTGGAACAGCTCCGACAAGTCCGGTGTCTGGTGACATATGGAACGATTCAACTCAAGCCTGTATAAGATCGCAATCTGCTGGAATAACAAAGAGTTTGTCAGGTGTTATATTTACTCAGACAGCAAGTGCTACCGTTGGGAATACAACTACAGAAACAAGTGTAATAGGAACGGGGGTGGGGGTTTCATTACTCCCAGCTAATTTCTGGGTAGCAGGAAAAACTATAAGACTTAAAATGTATGGTCATATATCTTGTACCGCCGCCGACACAGCTTCAGTTAGAATAAAAGTAGGGAGTGTTACGGTAGCAAGTTCAATTGATGATGCTTTTCCTGTAACTTTAACAAATAGTTTGTTTATTGCTGAGCTGATAATGACTTGTAGAACTACAGGTGCTACGGGTACTATATTTGTACAAGGTTCAACTACTATATATGCGGCTTCTTCAGCAGATATGACAGTCTATGGAAGACAAATAGTAACTACTTCAGCAGTGACAATAGATACAACAGCAACCGGTCAATTAAATGCAACTTATCAATGGAGTGCAGCAAGAGCAGGGAATACTATTACAAGTACAAATTCAGTTATAGAGGTATTAAACTAATGGCAAGACTAAAGATTGATATTAAAAACAAAGACTTAAAAAGATTTAAGGATGTTATATTATCACAGTATGAGATAGGCGAAGAAAATCATATTATACTTGATACTAATGAACAAATAATAGACCATTTAACTATTATGGTGAAAGGATATTTAAAAAGTTTTGTGGGTAATCAAGAGAGGCATATAAAACAGCAGCAAGCAATCAGTAGTATAACTATTGACGATATTGATTTAGAAGAGTAGTTAAGGGGGGATAATAGACTAATGTCAAATCAAACAGATTTACTAGATATAAAAACAAAAGTAACTCCTCAAGGTGTTTTAAGAATTGATAGGGATACTGTTAAAGATAGCCTAAGATCAAAAGATTTATTAAATCCTGATAATAGTGCTATATTAGCAACTCTTGTAGAAATGACGATAAAACATAATAATAAAATAGTATATGGGACATCAGAACCCCCAACAACTAATACATATGATGAAGGGACAATTTACTTTCAAATATAAAGAGGTAGTATGCAAATAGGACAAAAGATAACAATAAAAGAACCATTCAATATAGAATTTGATTTGGAATACACTATTAAAGAAATAGATGAAATAAATACTTATGTATTATTAGAAGAATTAGATTCAGCATTTGATTTCAAATATGTACAGGAGATATAATCATGGCTATAACAAATAGGGACACTTTAGTAAATGCATTAGCATCATCTACAAATTATAAAATATTTAAAATTTCAAATGCTTCATTAACCGCCGGGGTTATTTCTTCTTTATGGAGATCGGCAGGTAATACTACAGCAGGGGCAATACCTACTACTTCAGCAGAATGTACAGATTATCTACCAGGGAGTTTTATATTACCTTCTGTTACTACTGAAAAGCTATACGTAGGTAAAGTTTCTTTATCTTTAGGAGTAGCTGGTAATATATTTATAATGGATAGACTTTCTCATATGGGTGGATTGAATGGGACTTTAGCAACTGCTCAAACTGTAAATTTAGATATAACTACACCAGTTTCTCAAAATAGATGTTTAGCAAATGGAAGTAATGTTCAGTGGTATCTAGAATGGTATGCAGCAACGGGATCAACAGCAGTAACATCAACTATAACTTATACTAATCATGCAGATGTAACAGGAAGAACAACTACTGTAGCATTGGCAGCAACAAGACCAACAAGCTGTATGTTGCCTATATTACCTGCTTCAGGAGATATAGGAATTAAGTCTATTCAAACAGTTACACTTTCAGCTACTACAGGAACAGCAGGAAATTTTGGAGTAACAGCAATAAAACAAATAGTGGAAGTTCCTATTATACTTGCTAATACAGGGGCTATATTAGATTATGCTGGATTAGGATTACCTGAAATTTCAGCAGGAAGTTGTATAATGTTTTCTGTATTAACTTCTACTACATCCAGTGGATTACTAATAGGATCAATGGATATTTTAAAAGCATGAGAAATTTAAATTACAATCCAATTGAATTGAGTTCAAATAATTTTGACAATGATGTTATATTTGAAATTATAAAAGAATCTATTTTTAAAGAGATAGTGTCCACTATAAAATGTTGGATTAAACAAGGAAGTAATTGGGTAACAGTTAAAAATATCTTTGTAAAGAAAGATAGTACTTGGAATGTAGTAAAACAAACTAAAGCATACTAATATTAAAAAATTAAAGGAGATACAATTATGGATTTTATGTTTAAAGTTACTGGAGAAGAAACAAATCTTATTTTACAATCACTTGGAGAAATGCCTGCAAAGATGTCTATGGGATTGATAGGTAAATTACAAGAACAAGCAAATTCTCAAATACAAGCTAGTCAACAAGTAATAGCAGAACCAGTTGCTACTGAATAATAATTTTTAGAATAAATTATTACTAATAATTAGATAGAAATTAGAGGGGAGCTATGAGTGTAACTACGGTATATCCATTTAACAATTCTGCTGATTATGTATTTGATTCAGCACTAGTAGCCCTTTCAGGGGGGGAGGCGAAACTAAAACTTACCTCAAACCCTGGACAAAACTTTCCGCTTGATTTTTCAGCGGATACGGGTTACACATACGACAGCGCAAAAGCTGAATTTGTCGGCGGTTCATTGAGACAAAAAGACCAACGACAAAGTGGTGCAACATTTGGTGTGTCTTATACGTCTGTAATAGATGGTAACTGGGGTGGAGGAACCTTAACGGGTACACCTGTGGGGGTACCAACTATTTCCGGCGGAAAAATGGTTGTGACTGGCGGTACAGTAAGGGGTGTATCTTATCCATCTGCCAGTAAATACACTACCAGACAAACGGGCGCGATAAAATTAAAGTACACACCGAACTATTCAGGTGCTCCATCAGGACACAGACCAATTTTTAATATATTACAGGCAGGGGCTGGAGAAGCTAACGAGATAGCACTGTATCATAATTCAGCAGAAGGTAAGATATTTGCTAACCTATATAACTCTACCAGCGGCGCTATTTATGACGGGGCTATAGGTTTTTTTCTTCCGACCGCTGGAACTGAATACGAAATTGAATTCAACTGGGACTTTACCGCTGGAGCATCGAGGCTATTTATAAATGGTGTTCAGCTCGGCTCAACTATAACTGGGACAGGAACTATTTCTGTTTTAACAGCAATAAAAATAGCACTTAACTATGGCAATAATTTGAACTCCGACGGATCGTTCAATGACATTCTTTGTTTTGATACTCCACAGCATACGGCAAATTATACGCCGGGATATACGGTCTCAGATTATATATATGTTGACTCTGTAATAACATCACCAGAGTTTGAGTATACTGGAGCAGGGACTTTAATTAGTTTTGACACATTCACAACAACAGAAATATCAGCTCCAAGATATACACTACAAATCGGTAGGTCGGGGAATTATTTATATTGGTCGGGAAGTGCTTGGGTTACAAGTAACGGGGCATATGCACAGGCGAACGATAAATCGACATTTCAAGCGCATTTGGCGACGTTACCTGTCCTTGGAGAAATTTATGGTCAGTTTAAAATACATTTTCAAAACTCAGGTACACAATCGTCAATCAGCGCACTACAGGCAAGTTTAACAGCTCAAATTTATACTGATACAAATCCCGCAATATCTCTGGTTGCAAACCTAAGAATGGAATCTCTTGTTGGATTTATCGAGACAGTTACAAAGGCGGGTCTTGATAATATTAAATATATTTTAAAAAGTGGCTCTAGTTATGTTTACTGGAATAGTACCGCATGGGTGGCAAGTAGTGGGGCTTATGCTCAATCAAACACGGTTGCTGAGATAGTGGCAAATATCGCAAGTTTCACAGCGGTGGGGATATCGTTTAACTTAAAAATATTCTTACATTCTGATGATGGATCGACATCCCCATCTATTCAAGAATTATCAATATCTTATGATTTTGCCGGCTCTCCAGAGGATTCATTTAATTTATGTGATGTTTACTGGTATTCAAGAAGAGTAGATGGAGCAGTAGATACTACCCCTATTAAAGTTAAATTAAAAGCAAATACACCTACTGTTAGATATAAAAATAATATAATGCTGGATAAACTTGAAAAATCTGTAAGCCCTGATTCAAACGGTTATGTAGAAATAAGTCTTATTGATAATACTAATATGTTCAGTAGCCTTGATAATACCCCTTATTATGAGATAAGTAAAAATAATCAAGTTGTTGCAGAGATTCTTGTTCCTGTAATATCTGGGGGATTATTATGGGATTTAATAATTGTATAAAATAAGATACTAATAGTTATATTTGAGAGGTAATTAATATGTGGAATTTAATATTGGGATTTGCGAAAACTAAATTGATATCAATAGTATCTAAGGTTAATTTAAAAGATATTGTAGGACAAGCTGATAAAGTGATAGATAAAGTGATAGATAAAGTGAGTGAGCCTGTGAAAAAGGTTAATAAGATTAAGAAAGAGCTAACTCAAGATTTAAAAAGTACAAGAATAGCAGAAAAGAAATGGCAAACATTATTTCCTTTTAGTTTTTTCTATGGTGGTGGTAAGTTTCAGCCAATATATTTCTTTGTTACTGTGTTCTGTTTACTTGCTTCTGCTATGTTATTTGTAAAAATATATGCAGCATGGAAAGCGATTAAAGCAGGAACATATACTTCTGATATGATTAGTACAGCAGATTTAGCAACAGTGCTTACCTTTATATCATCTCTTGTGTTACTTTATAATAACAATAGAAAAAATACTGTTAAAAAGGAAGATACTTGTTCAGATGAGCCAGCATAACCTATGTTAACAGTACTTCAATATGATAGATTGTTTGATTATTTAAATTTATTTACTATAACTGTAAATGTCTTATTTGCTATTTATTTAAAAAGTATATATCATTATTTTAAATATAAAACAGGGGTAGAGTTAATAACCTTAAAAACGAGAATACTTGTAGATGGTATTCTTATAGTTGAATCATTATTTTTTGCTGCATTATATACATGGGTAAAAAGTAGTGGTGATGAAACACTTGGAGGGATAGCCGATCCAAGTCTATTCTTATATTTAATTGCTGAACATGGTAAGAGTTTATATTTCCTTAGTTTAAACTTTGCAATATGGAGAGAAATTAGAATAGAAAAAGAATCTATCCTGCTTTATAGAAGAAGGGTGGGAGAAATTATAAAAGAATTGAAAGGTACAGATGAGTAATTATGATGCTAAACAAATAGGAGAATTTTTAGCATATGGTACTGCTGTGACTTATGCTTTTTTTAAAATCTCACAAAACATTTTTAAACTATTGAAGGATTTCTTTGGAAAAAAGTCAGATGAGTTCAAGGGGCAAGGAGTTACTGTAAATATTGGTTCACATAATCAAAATGGACAATATGATCCTAACATTTCTCCAGTAGATGCCGCTTTATTTCATGTTCTTTTAGAACAAGCTCAATTATTATATCTTATACATAATATGCGTTCTGATATTCTAAAAGAACAAATGGTATTCTTCAATAAAAAATCAAAATCAATAAAATTAGTTTTAATAAATATTATGATATCCCTTTTGAGAGAAGTTGGGATAGATGAAGATAATTATTGTACTTATTTCTCTAATTTTGAAAACTTCCTAGACTTAATAGAATTAAGGGTGGCTACTACCTTTAGAGGGATGTGTAAAAATAATCACTTTTCTGAGTATTCTTCATTAAGTTATTCTGATCTAATTAAAACAAATATATCCTTAATAGAAGGGGAGATCGATGAGCTATTTAGGAGTAGGTATCCGCAAAAGGCATTTATTAAGAATTTTGATAAAATCAGAGCAACCAGAACTATAAATAGACACGCTTTAGTTGAATGCTTTGAAGAAGCTAGAAAAATTACTATTGAAAGGGAGACAGAAATGCAAAAAATTAAAGAAACTTTTGAAGAAAAAATAAGCAAGATCACAAGACAAACTTATAAATTTCACAACGTGGACTAATATGCTAAAAAATAATCCTAAAATAATTTTATTAGAAGACGATGAAATAATAAAAATTGCCATTAAAGAATATTTAACCTATAATGGATTTGATATTATAATTCCAGAATCTCTTAGAGATATAGAAGATTATTTCACTAACTGTAATGCTGATTGCGTAATTACTGATATATTGATGCCAGATACTGATGGAATAGAGGTTATTATAGCTGTTAGAAAATTTTGTCCAGATATAGTAATAATTGCTATTTCAGGTGGTGGGAGAGTGAGTAGTGCGGAGTACCTTAACATTGCTTATACATTGGGGGCTAATGCTGTTTTACAGAAACCATTCTTATTATCAGATTTATTAACTTTGGTAAAGAAACTGTTAGCGGAAAAAGGTATTTAATTATGGAAGAGTATCAACCAAAAAAAGCAGAAACACTAGAGGATCTAAATAGAAAGCTTAGAAAAAAAGAATCTCAAGCTTTTGAATATAAAGAAAAAGGTATGAATATATCTTATGGTTTAATGCTTGAAGAGATAGCAAATATAAATTTTAAAATCAAAAAATTACAAATGGGTTCCAAATAAATGGAAAGGTATAAATCTTTTTTTAGAGAAAAAGAAGAATTTTTTTACAATTATAGAAGGGATACAAGACAAGGGGATGAACCTGTTATATTTTGTTCCAACAATCCTGAACGTTCAAATCATTATGGAAATATTCAACGAATATTTAAAGCAACTAACAGAACTTTAGACCTCCGAAAAAAGAATGATAGGAGAGTTATAGAATTAGTTAACTATGCTATTATATTTCTCAATGAATGGGATCCTTTTATTCCTGATGACTATGAAGAATTTCCATCTAAAGAAGAAGAGTTTAACAATGTTTACAATTCCCTTAATCCAAAAGATATAGTTGAATCTGCACAAGCATGGGATAATATAGAGTTTATAAATTATCTCTACAATGAAACAAAAATATTTGATAAATATGATGGGTGTATTACAAGAGATGGTGCAGTATTCTTTGAAGTAACAAAAAATAATTTGGTTTCTATTAAAAACATGGATAAAAATAATGTTTAAATTTAAATTAAAACCAAAAATAAATATTAAAAAACTAATACAAGATAAAGAATTAGAAATTAAATCCTTAGATGCAGAAGTTAAGTATGAAACTGAATTACCTGATGATGTAACATTTAAAGCAGGTATTAAAGTAGATATAAATCCACAAGTAGAATTAGGTGTAGGTAGTATTAAATCAGCAGAATTCAGTTTTACAAAAAAGTTTTAGAGATTTCATTTTACTAATAAAGATATGTTGTTGAGGGATAATAATGGAAAGATATATACCTTTTAATTTTAAAAGATTTAGAGAGTCAACAAGCCATTTAGAAATAAGTCAGCATGTTATGGACTATTTAAAACATAAAGACGCAAGTAAATTGTTACAAATAATAGCCGATGATCTTTTAAAAACGGGTAATAAGCGGGCTGCAGATAAGATACTTAACATAATTCATGAGATATAAAATCTACACTTTTAATAATAAAGAGGTACTATGAAAAGATATAAACGATTTAAAGAGGAAGATTCACTATTAGATTTAACCGACGAATCTCTACCATTAAAAATAAAGGAATTTATTATATCTAATCCTTTTCCTAAAGATCATGAACAGTTTCATAAATGGGCAGAAGAGGAATTAAAAATAGATTCGGATATAGCAGAACAATATGTTTATGCAATTTTATCAGTTATACTATCCGGTGGTAAATCTAAAGGGGATTGTTCTAAAATAACGAAAGAACAACTAGATATAGGATCACAGATTGAATATGAACATGTATCTTTAGATAAAAAATATGAAGATAATAAAGTCATAAAAGCTATTCAAGAAATGTTTGCGAGGAAGATATCAAGCGATCATTTTTTTGAGAACAATGCCTACTACACTACAAAAACAGACTTCCAAGACGAATTAAATAAAGAGGGAAAATAAATGGAAAAATACGTACCAAAATTTAAAATAAAAGAAGATGCTGAAGAAGATAAAACATTAGAAGCAGTAAAAGCACTTATAGATATGAAAGATATCAGTAATGAAGATGAACAAGGTAAGTTTATTGAATTACTTAAAGGAATAGTATTTGCAGATAATAAACATGGTGACGAATTTTTGAAACAGATCAATGATTTTACATCAAGTCTTAAAATAGAAGATTTTAAAGAAGGATGTAAAAAAAGCTCTAAGAAAAAAGATATCAAAGAAGCTGTCAGTGGTATAAATAATATAAAGTCAGCACAAGAAGCGATAGCGCTTGGAACTCAATTTATTAATGCAAAATTCTTACCAACTCAACCACAATTTATTAATTTAATAGGGGCTGCTTTGTATCGTGGCCTAATGGCTCCCTACAGTTACCCTGAAATGGAAATAACAGACGTAGCTAAAGGTATGAAAAAGACTTTAGTTAGAATTATGAAAAATGTTATGGATAGAGTGTAATAGATGAAAAGATATAAAAGATTAGAAGAAGGTACTTTAAAAATATTTGAAGAATTTATTAAGTTTTATAATGAATCTAAGAATATTTCTGTATTCTCTGATG